>MDTG01038133.1_pt1 | contig 35023 bp, 27 predicted proteins | sample 811421 | NCBI WGS metagenome assembly MDTG01 (sample SAMN05326645, study PRJNA326480) | marine metagenome | isolation source: seawater | place: Pacific Ocean: South East | collected 2011
CAGGAAGAACCGGTGTTGCCTTCAGCCAGGCATATTCAGGTTGATGGGCCCAGTGTCCCGTGATCCGTTGCCGCTTCGCGGACTGGATTGGCTGCGGCCTTCCGGTGGGTCAAAAACACTTACCGAAGAATTTCACACGATGCGAGACCTGAACCACCAGCTCAACTAGCCCTGCGGCCGCAATCCCGGTCGCGCCAATCGGTAGCGCGCCGGGATAACTTTCCATCCGATGGGCAGCAGCGTGATGAACCCGAGCACCAAGACGGTGACGCCGGCGTGCCACAAGTCGCCGGAAGCGAGCTCGTCGCCGGAATGCGCGAGCAGAAAGCTCGCTGGAACAATGCCGAGGAAGGTCGCGACCCACCGTCCGGCAATCACCCACGACACCGTAGTCGGCAATGGGTGACTAGGTTCAGATACAAATGAGACAGGACGGCTCAGCGCTGGCCCCCTAAGAGGCCAGCGACTGAGCCCCTTCAGGTAGTCTTCGTTTCGCCAAAAATGAAGGAGCCTGAAGGATGCAGATCAAAAGTCTGCGGGTGCGATCGTATCGTAGCTGGTGCGTGGACGATACGACCCCGCCGAAAGCTGTCGAGCGCCTCAAGAAACTCGAGAAAGTGCTGCTGCTACGCGAGGAAGGATGCTCGCTGGAGACGGCGCTGGCGGTGGTGGAGTGGTCGAAAGCGACGTTCTATCGCTGGCGCCGCTGTTTTTTGGATCACGGGCTGCAGGGCCTGATGCCCCGGAGCCGGCGGCCCCATCGCTCTCGCCAGCCTGAGTGGACGAAGCGCGACGAAGAACAGGTGTGGCAGCTGCGTCGCCGCTTCCCGAGCTGGGGTAAGACGACCCTGTGGAAGGTGTTGAGCCGCGATCACGGGCTGACGCTGAGCTGTTCGACGGTCGGCCGGATCCTGAGTAAAGGGCTGCGGCTGGGCCGAATCCGGCCCTGTGCGTTCTACTACGGGCGCGTCAAAGCGAAGCGTCACCGCCGCCTGGGCACCCGTCACGCCAAGCGCTGGCGCTACCGCATGAAGGCGGGTCAGCCCGGGGAAATGGTCCAGATCGACCACATGAGCGTCAGCCTGGCGCTGAAATCAGACATCAAGGAGTTCAAAGCCGTCTGCCCGATCAGCAAGCAGATGGTGGTAAAAGCGTACCGCCAGGCGACCGCGCTCAACGCCAGGGACTTCCTGATGACCCTGATCCGGGATCTGCCTTGTCCGCTACGCTCGATCCAGGTCGACGGCGGCAGCGAGTTCATGGCCGAGTTCGAGGCCGCCTGCGCCGAGCTGGACATCCCGCTCTATGTGCTGCCGCCGAAGCGGCCCCAGTACAACGGCTGTGTCGAACGCGCCAATGGCACCTCACGAGCTGAGTTCTATCCCTTCTACGAAGGCCCGCTCACCCTCGAAGCCGTCAATCGAGCTCTCAAGCAGTACCAGCAGCTCTACAACGACTACCGACCCCATCAAAGCCTCGACCTAATGACCCCAAACGAATACCTTGCCCAATGCTCGGAGGCCGCCTGATGTCTCATATGTGCTGAACCTGGACAATGGGTAGATACTCGCGGCATCGCACTGTAAGCTTCAGACGTTGGGGCCACCGCGCTCAGACGTGCTGACCGTCGTGCGTTGCAGGCTCGCTCCCGTCTCACCGGCGAGTCCATGGGACGCGCGCGCGCTCCACGAGGCCATGACGAGAACGATGATTCCGACCAAGACGTCATTGCCGGTGGCGGCATCGGTGGCGGACGCCGGGCCGGCCGCCGTCGGCGCGGTCGCTCCGTAGAGCAGGATGAACGGCGCGACGATCAGCCAGATTCCGAGCAGAATGTTGACCCAGCTCAACGCCGGCCTGTGGCGAGGGCTCACCACACGGGTCAACGCCAGGACGACGACCGCGGTGCCGACGAGCAGATCGTTCCACAGCGCCTGCGAGACGGCCGAGTAGCCGAGCGCAAAGGGTGCGATGACGAGCCATACGCCGGCCACGGCGTTGATCCCGCTGGTCCATCGCACCGTGGTATCGGGAGCGCCTGTCGGAGATGCCATATTCAATCCTCTATCGTTTCGACGGGAGTTAGGAGAAGCAATCCTTGTGCCGGGGACTTGCAGGGAGTTCTAGGTCGTCGCAGATCTCGCCGCTCCTAGGCTGCGTTGGCGCTGGTGCCACCAGCCCTCCGTCAGACTGGCGATGGGATCAACAGGGTGGTCGGTGCGCTGAACCGTGCCAAAGACCAGATTGTACAACGCCTTCAAGCGCGAGCATCTGATGCGGACGGGCTCGGTGGTGCTCCACGAACTCTATTTCGAGAATCTCGGCGGCGGCGGGCAGGTACCCCGCGATCTGCGTTCTCGTTTCGGCGCCTCGTTTGGTGATTTCGATCGATGGGAGACCGAGTTCCGGCGCATAGCTGCGGGTCTGGGCGGAGGCTCGGGCTGGGTGGTGCTGGGGTTCAACCGGCACCTTGGCGTCCTCGAAAACTACTGGATGGCAGACCACATGGACGGGCCGGTGACCGCCAAGCCGCTGTTGGTTCTGGACATGTACGAGCACTCCTACCACCTAGATTACGGGGCGGCCACGGCCCGATATGTCGATGCATTCTTTGCAAACATCAACTGGGACGCGGTTGGGGCGCGGATCGATCTGCTGAGATGACCGTTGGTGCGGCTCCCGCCGAGGACAATCGGAGCGCATGGGAGATTGGCCAGAGGCGATCAATAGTGCGGTTGGCCTGGAACTTGCCGCGGCCTCGTGTATGATGCGCGCGATGCGCGGCAAGACGTTCCTTGTAGTAGCTTGTGTGGCCAGTATCCTGCTCCTGCAGGTGACGGGTCTGCACCTGCACGTCAGTCCCGCCGAGGCGGCGTCCCTACACGCCGAGCATACTCATTACGCGGACCCCGACGGGCACGGTCATGGGGACGACTCGGACGTCTCGCTGTCTGAGCTCGGTGCCTTCTGGGTGAAGGTTTTAGCGTACTTCGTCCCCTTGCTGATCATTTTCGCGCTGACACCCGTCAAGGTTCGGTCCTGGGTTGTCGGGGCTCCTTCCTCCCATCGAATTTGCCGACCACGGTGGCGTCCTCCCTTACGCGCTCCCCCCTTGTCGATCTGACAGCCTGATTCCGGAGGCACAGGGCGCCAGTTGGCTCGTCCCTGTGCCGAACGCTTTTGACTGAATCTCATGCTTCTGCGTGAGGGAGATCGGCATATGAGGATGAATCCGCGCATCGTTTGCGCGTGGCTGCTGGTGTGGGCGGCTGGACCCACGATGGCCCAGGAGTCGCAGACCGCTGAGGAGCGGTCGATCAGTCTGGAGGAAGCCCTCGAGAGGACGCTCTCGGACAATCCCGAGCTCGTTGCGGCGGGCTATCAGGTTGAGGTCATGAAGGGGCGCGAACAGCAAGCGGGCTTTGCGCCAAACCCCGAATTGACGATCGCCGTCGAAGACATCGCCGGCTCCGGCACCTATGAAAGGGTCGACAGAGCTGAGTCCACGGTGAGCCTCGCCTGGATATTCGAGCGCGGTGTTCGCCAGCGGCGGATGGACGCGGCCAGTGCCGGCGTCTCCCTCGCAGCGATGGAGGCCGAGTTGCTGCGGGTCGATGCAGCGGCGGAAACCGCGCGGCGATTCCTGCGCGTGCTCGAAGCCCAGTCTCTGGCGGACATCTCGGCCGAGTCGGTCCAGCTGGCGGAAGACACCGTTGCCGCCGTCGAGCGGCGCGTCGAAGCGGGGCGGGCGCCTCAGGCAGACCTGCAGCGGGCTCGAGCGAATCTAGCGAGCGCGCGCCTGGATCTGCACGATGTCGAGTACGAATCGCAGGCCGCGCGCATGCGGCTGGCGGCGCAATGGGGCGCCACCAGCCCTGGCTTCCGGCGGGTTGCGGCCGATCCTCTGGATCTGCCTGATCCTGAGCCATATCCGCAGCTCTTGGCGCGCCTCGAGCAGAATCCGGAGCTGGTGCGCTATCTGTCCCAAGAGCGGCTCGATGAGGCCCAGGTACAGCTGGCGGAGGCTCGGCGGAAGCCGGCATGGCAGGCACGTCTTGGCGTACGTCGATTGGAAGCGACGGACGATCACGTGCTGGTGGCAGGGGTCACGATTCCGCTCGCCTTCCGCAACCGCAACCAGGGGAACGTGGCCGCCGCCCGGGCCTCCGTCGAGAAGACCCGGGCCGAGTCGTCGGCTGTCAGGGTTCGGGCCGAGACAACGCTCGCAGTGCTGTACGAGGCCCTGCAACGAAGCCGCTCGCGGGCCATGGCTCTCGAAGACGACGTTCTGCCGCCGTTGCAGGACGCACTCACGGAAACCCGCAGTGCGTACGAACGCGGCCGCTACAGCTTTTTCGAGTGGACGGCCGTTCAGGCGGAGGTGATCGACGCCCGACGCAGGCTGCTCGCGGCGGGCATCGAATCCAAACAATTCGCCATCGAGATCGAGCGCCTCACCGGCGTGCAGCTTACCGAACTGGAGACGCAACCATGAAGTTCTTTGTTCAACTTCGACTTCTGGCGGTCCTGATGGCGGTCGCCCTTCTGGGCGCTTGTTCCAACGACCAGCCTTCTGCCGAATCCTCGGGCGCCGGACAAGGCGCGGAGGCCGACACCTATGAGCGCGGCCCGCACGGCGGGAGGATGCTGATAGACGGCCCGTTTGCGGTTGAGCTCGCCATCTTCGAGCAAGGCGTACCGCCGGAGTTCCGGGTCTGGGCAACCTACGACGGCGAGCCGCTCGATTCCAGCCAGGTGGACGTGCAAGTCCGCCTGACGCGGACGGGTGACCGGGTGGACGAGATCGAGTTCGAACCGGAAGGCGACCTGCTGCGCGGGGATCAGGTCGTCTACGAGCCTCACTCCTTCCTTGTGACTCTTGATGCACGTGCCAAGGGCCAGTCCTACAGCTGGGAATACGAGAACTTCGAGGGAAGGACGCAGATCGAGCCCGAGATGGCGGAGGCGCTCGGGATCGAGACGTCCATCGCCGGGCCAGCCGTGTTGACGGAGTTCATTGAGGTCTTCGGCCGCGTCGTGCCGGATCAGCAGCGCATCCGTACAGTGTCGGCCCGATTCGAAGGCGCCATCCAGTCGGTCGAGGCTCAGCTCGGCGCGATGGTAGCGGCCGGTGATCGGCTGGTCACCATCGAAAGCAACGAGAGCCTGAGGCCTTACACGCTGTCAGCGCCCATCGCGGGCATCGTCACGGAGCGGAACGCCAATCCCGGGGAACAGACCAATGGCAGGCGTCTGTTCACGATCATCGACACCAGCCGCGTGTGGGCCAATCTCTCGGTGTATCTGAAAGATCGGCGGAAGATCGCAGAAGGGGCACCCGTCACCATCACGTCCCCCCTGACCGAAAGAACCGTGGAGGGGACGATCGACCAAATCGAGGCCATTGCCGAGGACTCTCAAGCCGTGATTGCTCGAGTCGAGTTCGACAATGCGGACGGTGGCTTTGCACCGGGTACGTTCATCACTGCACAGATCAAGGCAGCCGAGCACTCCGTGCCGCTGGCCGTCAAACGCAGCGGCCTGCAGCCGTTCCGCGATTTCACCGTGGTGTACGGCAAGTTCGGAGACGTCTACGAGGTGCGCATGCTGGAACTCGGCCGTCAGGACGACGAGTGGACCGAGGTGCTCGGCGGCATCGAGCCCGGCACCCCCTATGTCAGCACCAACAGCTATGTCGTGAAGGCGGACGTCGAAAAGTCCGGCGCTTCTCACGATCACTAAGGGCCCATCATGCTAGATTTCATATTGGATCGATCGATTTCCCGCCGGGGACTCGTGGTCATGGTGGTGCTGGCCGTCGCCGGGCTCGGACTGTGGAACTTCACCCGTCTGCCCATCGACGCGGTGCCGGACATCACTAACATTCAGGTGCAGGTCAATACCGCAGCGCCAGGATACACACCGCTCGAAGTGGAGCAGCGGATCACGTTCCCCCTCGAGAACGCTATGGCAGGGTTGCCGAAGCTCAGCTACACCCGTTCCGTCTCTCGCTACGGCCTGTCGCAGGTCACTGTGGTGTTCGACGAGGGCACGGACATCTACTTCGCCCGGCAGCTCGTGGGAGAGCGGCTGAACGCGGCTCGATCGTCATTGCCGGATGCCGTGGAACCGGCGCTTGGCCCCATCGCCACCGGTCTTGGCGAGATATTCATGTTCACCGTGGACGCGGAACCGGGCGCAACGAATCCCGATGGCTCACCCATCACGCCGACCGACCTTCGCTCCGCTCACGACTGGATCATTCGTCCGCAGCTGCTGCGAGTGCCCGGGGTGGTCGAGGTAAATCCCATCGGTGGGTTCAAGAAGGAGATTCTCATCGCCCCGGCCCCGGCCAAGCTGCTGGCGCACAATCTGACCTTCGAGGACATTGCCAAGGCCATCGAGCGCAACAACGAGAACCGCGGCGCGGGCTTCATCGAGCACAACGGGGCGCAATGGCTGATGCGCGTACCCGGACGAGCATCCAAGATCGAGGAGCTCGGGCGCATCGTGGTTCGAGAGGAGGACGGCGTGCCCATCCTGGTCCGGCAGGTGGCCAACGTCAGCGTCGGCGAGGAACTTCGCACCGGGGCAGCCACCCAGAACGGCCGCGAAGTGGTGATGAGCACCGTGTTCATGCTGATCGGCGAGAACAGTCGCACGGTGGCCAACCGCGTGGCCGAGAAGCTCGAGGAGATCAAGCCCAGCCTGCCGCCGGGTATTACCGCGACGGCCGTCTACGACCGAACCGGGCTGGTCGACAAGACGCTGGAAACTGTGCGGACGAATCTGGTCGAGGGCGCCTTGCTGGTCATCGTGGTGCTGTTCCTGTTCCTCGGCAACGTGCGGGCCGCGCTGTTGACGGCCGCCGTGATTCCGCTCGCGATGCTGATGACCATCACGGGCATGGTGGAGAGTGGGGTCAGCGCCAACCTCATGAGTCTCGGCGCGTTGGACTTCGGGCTCATCGTCGATGGGGCGGTGATCATTGTCGAGAACTGCCTGCGGCGGTTGCGGGAGGCTGGCCCGACAGCCTTGGACTCGGTCAAGAATCGCCTGGCCGTGGTCTATGACGCGACGCGGGAGGTCATTCGACCGGCCCTGTTCGGCGTGTTCATCATCACGGCGGTGTACCTGCCGATCTTCGCCCTGTCCGGGGTGGAGGGGAAGATGTTCCATCCCATGGCCACGACCGTCGTGATCGCGCTGACTAGTGCGATGATTCTCTCGGTGACGTTCGTTCCCGCCGGCGTCGCGCTGCTGTTTCGCGGCAGCGTCGGGCATAAGGAGAACGTGATCGTCCGACAGGCACGCGCCCTCTACCAGCCGATCCTGCTCGCCGCGATCCGCTTCCGGTGGCTGGTTCTGGTGGCTGCGGTGGTGCTGGTTGCCGTCTGCGGTGTCCTCGCTATGCGCCTCGGGAGCGAGTTCGTGCCGAACCTCGACGAGGGTGACATTGCCCTGCACGCCCTGCGTATTCCGGGTACCTCCTTGAGCCAGGCGGTCGCGCTCCAGGAGAAGCTTGAGCAGGAGATCCGTGAGGTACCCGAGGTGGAGCGCGTCTTCGCCAAGATCGGGACGGCGGAAGTCGCGACGGATCCGGTTCCCCCGAGCGTCGCCGACAACTTCATCATCTTGAAACCGCGCGAAGCGTGGCCCGATCCGGACAAGCCGAAGGCGCAGGTTGTAGCTGACCTGGAGGCGCAGGTGACACCGGTGCCGGGCAACCGCTACGAGTTCCTGCAGCCGATTCAGATGCGCTTCAACGAGCTCATCGCCGGGGTGCGCGCCGAGCTCGCCGTCAAGGTGTTCGGCGACGACTTCGATCGGCTGATCGAGCTTGGTCAGGACGTTGAGTCCGCAGTAAGCGGCGTGACAGGTGCAGCGGATGTTGCCCTGGAACAGGCCACCGGTCTCCCGGTGATGACCATCGTGCCCAACCGGGAGATTCTCGGCCGCTATGGCGTGTCCGTGAGCGAGCTTCAGGAGCTTGTGGCAACAGCACTGGGTGGTCGAGTGGCGGGCCAGTTCTATGAAGGAGACCGTCGCTCCGACATTGTCGTGCGGCTCCCGGAGACCATGCGCTCAAATCCGAACCGGCTGGACGACTTGCCCGTACCGCTTCCCGGCGGGGAGTATGTGCCGCTTGGTCAGATCGCGGATCTCGAACAGGTGGTCGGGTATAACCAGATCTATCGAGAGAACGGCAAGCGCCGCGTCGTCGTGGCTGCCAACGTGCGCGGGCGCGATCTCGGATCGTTCGTTGCTGATGTGCGCGAGGCCGTGGACGCGACGGTAGAGATTCCGGCGGGTTATTGGATCGAGTATGGCGGCACGTTCGAGCAACTGGAGTCCGCTACGCGACGGCTGTCGGTGGTAGTGCCGGCAACCCTCGCCTTGATTCTCGGGCTGCTCGTGATGGCGCTCGGCTCGTGGCGGGACGCGGCCGTCATCTTCACCGGCGTGCCGCTTGCGCTCACGGGCGGCGTCGTTTCGCTGCTGCTGCGGGGCATACCGTTCTCTATTTCCGCCGCCGTCGGTTTCATCGCGCTGTCGGGCATCGCCGTGTTGAATGGTCTGGTCATGGTCGCGTTCATACGCGATCTGCGGGCACACGGACGCACCCTGGATGATGCCCTCGTGGAGGGGGCCCTGACCCGGCTGCGCCCGGTACTGATCACGGCTTTAGTGGCCTCGCTCGGGTTTGTACCGATGGCACTCAACACGGGTATTGGATCAGAAGTCCAGAGACCCCTGGCGACGGTCGTGATAGGCGGCATCGTGTCCTCGACACTCTTGACGTTGGTCGTTCTACCGGCGCTTTATCGGCTGGTACACGGCCGTGAGGAGGGGGCGCGTGAGCACTCTGGTTCGTGAAGGTACGTGGGTGGGCTGATGGCGGTGACATTGAACCCCCTGGCCGACCGCACGTACCGGCGTCTTTACGGTGCGCAGGTGGTTGCCCTGGCCGGTACCGGTCTGTCGACAGTAGCGTTGGCGTTGCTCGCTTACGATCTGGCGGGCGAACGGGCCGGTGCGGTGCTTGGTACCGCGCTGGCCCTGAAGATGGTCGCCTATGTCGGGCTCGCACCGGTCTTCGGGGCATTGGCGCAGCGCGTTCGACGACGACGGATGCTGGTCGGACTGGATCTGGCGCGAGCGGCTCTCGTGGCCAGTATGCCGTTCGTTGCGGAGATCTGGCAGGTCTACACGCTGATCGTGCTGTTGAACAGCTGTTCCGCCGGATTCACTCCCACCTTCCAGGCAACCATACCGGACGTGCTGGCAAACGAGGCGGTCTATACCCGAGCGCTATCGCTGTCGCGACTGGCCTACGATCTGGAGAATTTGCTGAGTCCGATGCTCGCTGCGGCAGTGCTGACCGTGATTAACTTCGAGGCGCTGTTTGCCGCCAATTCTCTGGCCTTTGTCCTCTCCGCAGCTCTGATTGTGTCGGTGACGCTTCCCTCGCCAACGGCCAGTTTCCGCGGAGGCGGCATCTGGCACAAGGCGACGAGTGGACTGGGCGTCTATCTGAAGACGCCCAGGCTCAGAGGCCTGCTCGCACTGTCGTTTGCGGTGTCGGCAGCAGGGGCCATGGTCATCGTGAATACGGTTGTGTACGTGCGAGAGTACCTGGACGGCTCCGAAACGGACACGGCGGTCGCGTTTGCAGCGATGGGAGGTGGTTCGATGGCAGTCGCATTGGCGTTGCCGAGATTGCTGGATCAACGTGGCGAGCGTTCGTTCATGCTGTTCGGCGGGCTGATACTGGGACTGTCGCTGTTGCTTGGTGTGGTACAACCTGGATTTGGCGGCATGTTGTTCATCTGGGTGCTGTTGGGAGTCGGTTCCTCGCTGGTGCAGACTCCTTCAGGTCGGCTGCTCGCGCGGTCCGGGTCTCAGGACGATCGCCCAGCAATCTATGCAGCGCATTTTGCGCTATCACACGCCTGCTGGCTGATCGGCTATCCACTGGCAGGGGCGCTGGGTGCTGGGTTCGGCATGGCGCCGACGTTCGCATTGCTTGCTGGCATCGCCATCTTGGCCACGTTGGCGGCGCGTGCGCTCTGGCCGGCGCAGGATCCCAGCGAGACCTGCCATCAACACGAAGCGGGCGACCACACGCACGAGCACGTGCACGATGAACAGCATCAGCACACCCACGAAGGCTGCGAAGGCCCCGAGCCCCATAGCCACCAGCATGCCCATCCGGCTGCTAGCCACACCCATCTGGATCTAGCGCGCTGCGGAACTGCGCCGTCAAGCCAAGCTCGTTAACAATCTGAAGCAGCGCCCCAGAGGTAGTGGCATCGTCGCAATGAAATCGCAGCAACGTTGCGCGTATGAGCAGCGCGACCAACTGTTCCCGCGAAAATTCTGGGATATACGTGAAGGCATGACCGGTCTTACGCCGGTAGAGTAGGTGCTTGCGATGCAGACGCTCCAGCGTGGACTGGACTGTGCCGAGGGCGATGTTCCGATGTGGCCGCAATGCCGACTGAACACGCTTAGCGGTAGTTTCCTGAGCTCTCCAGGCATGCTCCAGTACAGCGATCTCGAGATCGCCGAGGATAGGTGCGTTGAAATCGAAATCTGGATCGATCATCTTCGGCCAGAATTGTCGACTGTTTTCCATTCAGCCCGATGAGTCGTCGAGGCCCGGCGACAGGAACGTGAACACGGCGTCATCGGACGCCGGTCATCAGCAGTCCCGCACCCGACAGATAAGGTTCTTCGGTCATGGAACTCAGGCGGGCATGCAGCAGGGCGCAACCTTCCCGCCAGCGCGCGGCGAGGCGTCGGCCATCGAGATCCTCGGGGGCATCGATGCCGCTGGCGATCAGCAGGCGCCGGTAGAGCGGATAGAGCGGTTTCAGCGGTCCGTAATCCGGCCGAACCTGGACGAAATCCATGACGGCAATTCGGCCCGCGGGCCGTGTGACGTCCAGCAGACGGGCCAGGGCTGCCGGCAGGTCGTGCACGATGCCCAGGCACCAGGCAGACACGGTGGCATCTACAGAGCTCTCGACGTGTTCGAGCCGGGCCGCGTCGTCCCGGATGAGCGTGACGTTCCGCCAGCCCGCCCGGTCGATGCGTCGCTGGGCTTTCGCGAGCATGCCGGGCGAATAGTCGATACCGACGATGCGCCCGGCGGGGCCCACCCGCGGCGCCAGCAGCGGGAAGTTGTTACCGGTGCCGCAGCCGATGTCGAGCACCGTGGCGCCATCGACGTCGCCGAGTGACGCGACCATGCGCCGGCGCCAGCGATACAGGCCCAGCAGCCGATGGAAGATCAGCTCGGTGGCGGCGTCGTAGTAGGACGCTGCCGCGTCGTAGTTGCGCTGAACGTCTTCCAGCTCCATGTCGGCCCCGTCATGACTCCTCGTTCAGGTTCGCCGCGGTGCGAATGCGGCAGGCCCATCTGCGCCATCGTCGATCCGGGTGGCGCGATGCAGTTCCGTAATCATCACCCGGCCATCGCCGGGATGGCCGGGTCCGGTGCGCGCTTCGTCGACGATGCGGCGGGCCGCATGCTCGGCATCCTCGAGACTGGCGACATCCACTTCGAGCTTGACCATGTCCACCCGGGTGAGTTTTCCGGTTTCGAGGGCGTGCCCGTACTCGTGCAGACGGACCACGGCGATCCCGGTGACACAGTCGAGCTGGGCGAGTGCATCGATCACTGCCTCCATCTTCACCTGTTTGACGTATGCTTTCACTTCGTACATGGGATTTTCCTTTCCTGGTCGGAGATCAGATCTCTACTTCCTTGCGTGGCAGCGCGAACCAGCGATAGACGCTCGGCAGCACCAGCAGGGTCAGCAGGGTGGAGGTGATCAGCCCCCCGACCACCACCGCCGCCAGCGGCCGCTGCACGTTGGAGCCGATCCCGTCCGCCAGCAGCAAAGGCACCAGGCCCAGAATGGCGACCGTCGCCGTCATGAGCACTGGGCGCAGCCGCCGCTCCGTCCCGACCGCCACCGCCTCGTCCCGTGGCATGCCCTGATCACGCAGTTGGTAGATGTAGCTGACGAGAACCACGCCGTTCAGCACCGCGACGCCGAACACCGCAATGAACCCGACGGCGGCGGGTACCGACAGGTATAGGCCGGAGATCAGCAAAGCCAAGATGCCGCCGGTGATGGCGAACGGCACGTTCATGAAGATGAGCGTGGCGTAGCGCAGACTGCCGAAAGCCGAGAAGAGCAGCAGGAAGATCAGGGCCAGGGTAATCGGCACCACGACGTACAGGCGTGCCATGGCCCGCTCCTGGTTCTCGAACTGGCCGCCGAACTCGACGAAGTAGCCGGGCGGCATGTCCACCCGCTCACGGACCAGGTCGCGCAGCTCTTCCACCACGCCACCCATGTCCCGGCCGCGCACGTTCATCTGCACGTACAGGCGCCGGCTGGCGTTGGAGCGGGATATCTGCTTGGGGCCTGTGTAGAGGCCGACGTCGGCCACCCGGGACAGCGGGACCACGGCGCCGCCGGCGCCGCGCAGTGGCAGCTCGCGGATCAGGTCGAGCCGCCCGCGCTGCTCCTCCTCGAGGCGCAGGAAGATGTCGAAGCGCCGGATGCCGTCGAACACCAGGCCGGCGGTGGCGCCGCCGACGCCGGTCTCCAGGGTGCCGAGCACGTCGTCGATGTTGACGCCGTAGCGGGCGAGCGCATCCCGGTCCGGCCGCACGACGATCTGGCGCTTGCCGCCCTGTTGCTGCGTGCGCACGTCGGTGGCGCCCCGGACGTCCCGGGCCAGCGTCTCCACTTCGCCACCGATTCTGGCCAGCTCTTCGAGATCGTCGCCGTAAATACTGGCGACGAGCTGGGCTTGCACGCCGGACAGCAGCTCGTCGGTGCGCAGCTGGATCGGTTGTGAGAAATTGTTGGCGAGCCCCGGCACCGTGGCGCCGACCCGCTCGGACATGGCCGACTGCAGTTCCTCGTACGAGCGGCCGCTTTGCCAGTCGTCCAGTGGCTTCAGGGTCACCACCGTGGCGACGACGTTGACCGGTTCCGGATCACCGCCGACCTCGGCCCGGCCGATGCGCGAGTACGTGCCCGTCACCTCCGGGAACTCCCGCAGCACGCTCTGGATGCGCTTGCCGTACTCAATGGCGGAATCGAGGCTGGCGCCGGGCGGGAGCGTCGAGCGCACCTGGACCGTGCCTTCTCGGAGGGTCGGCACGAATTCGGTGCCGAGCAGCGGGAACAGGGCGAGACTGCCGAGGAACACGGCGAGCGCGATACCGAACACGAGTCTCGGTGCGCCCAAAGCCCGATTCAGCAGCGGCCGGTAGCGGCGCTTCAGCCATTGCACCAGGCGCGGTTCGCCATGCACGCTGCCTTTGGAGAACGCCAGTGTGGCGAGGACGGGGACCAGTGTGAGGGCGAGCAGCAGCGCGCCCACCAGCGCGAAGCTGATGGTGTAGGCCATGGGGCTGAACAGTTTGCCCTCCACGCCCTCCAGCGTGAACAGCGGCAGAAACACGATGATGATGATGGCCATGGCGAATACGATGGGGCGCGCGACTTCCCGTGCCGACTCGCTGACGAGCCGCCACATGGGAATGTCTTCGTCACTGCGTTCCTCGAGGTGGCGGAAGATGTTCTCGATCATGACCACCGAGGCATCCACCATCATGCCGATGCCGATCGCCAGGCCGCCCAGGCTCATGAGGTTGGCAGAGAGTCCGGAGAATCGCATGGCGATGAAGGCAACCAGAACCGACAGCGGCAGGCTCGCGATGACAATCAGCGTCGAACGAATGTTGCCGAGAAAGAGATACAGGAACACCAGCACGAGCACGGCGCCTTCGAGCAAGGCCCGCTCCACCGTGCCGATGGCCTTGTCCACGAGTTCGGCCTGCGAGTAGAACGGATTGACCCGCAATCCCTCGGGCAACGACTGGTTGATCTCCGCAATCTTCGCCTCGACGTCTTCCAGCACCTGCTGGGTATTGGTGCCGATGAGCTTGAATACGTAGCCGCCGGCGGATTCCTCGCCGTTCGCGACCTGAGCCCCGCGGCGGATGGCCGCCCCATAGGTCACTTTACCGAGGTCGCGCACGTACACGGGCTTGCCTTCGTGTTCCGCGACGATGACGTTGCCGATGTCGGCGAGTCCTTCCTCGTCCGGCGCGATCCAGCCGAAGCCGCGGACGATGTACTCGTCACCGGCCCGGTTGATGAACGAGGCGCCGACGTTGCGATTGTTGGCAGCGAGAGCAGTGCGCACGTCGGCGATCGTCAGGTCCCGGGCGATGAGGGCGTTGGCGTCGAGCTGTACCTGATACTGTTTCTCGTACCCGCCGATGGAGAGCACACCGGTCACGCCGGGCACCGTCCTCAGCTGCTGCTTGACGATCCAATCCTGAATCGTACGTTTCTCCATCAGCGAATATTCGGCGCCATCCTCGTCGGCCAGCGTGTACATCAGAATGCGCCCGAGGCCGGTGGTAATCGGGCCGAGCTCGGGCTCGCCCAGCCCCGGCGGAATCTGGCGCCGCGCGTCGGCAAGGCGCTCCATCACGAGGCGCCGGGCGAAATAGATGTCCGTGCCGTCCTCGAAGTAGGCGTCGACCCGGGACAGTCCGAAAATCGACGTGCTCTGCACCTTCTCGAGGTTCGGCAGGCCGTACATGCTGATCTCGACGGGGTAGGAGATCAGGGTCTCCACGTCCACCGGCGACAGCCCGGGGCTGGAGGTGAACACCTGCACGAGAGTCGGGGTCGCGTCGGGGAACGCATCCACGGCCAGCGCCCGGAACGACATGTAGCCGCCGATGAGTATGCCGACGACGGCCACCAGTACCAGCAGACGATTGGCTAGCGCGTAGCGAACGATACCTTCGATCATGTCACCTCCTCAGTGGCCGTGCTCGGCGCTGCGCGCCGAGGCCGTCAAGGCGGACATGAGATCGAAGGCGCCTTCGAACACCACGGGATCGCCCGCCGCGATGCCGGCGGTAATCTCGACCCAGCCGTTGCCTTCGTGGCCGAGCGTGACCGGCACGGCGCGGAACGCGTGGTCCTCTTCGGCGGGCACGAACACCACGTCCTCTTCACCGAGCCGCTGCACGGCGTCTACCGGAACCCGCGGCGGGCCTTCTCCGGCACCCGTCTGGATTCGCGCGGTACCGAAGAGGCCGGCCCGGAGCCTACCTTCCGGGTTGTCCAGCACGGCTCGCAGGGTCACGGTGCGTGATTGCTCGTCGAGTTGGTGCGATACCCAGTCGATTCGGCCCGGGAAGCGCGTTCCGTCGAGCGCGCGGGAGGTGAACTCGACCGGCTGGCCTAGAGCGATGCGGTCGAGGCTGCCTTCGAACGCATCGATCATGAGCCACATGCGGCTGTTGTCGACGATGTGGATCGGCGTGTCGGCCGGTCCGAGGGTCTGCCCAGGGGAAAGATCGCGGCGCTGCACGACCCCGTCCATGGTGGCGGTCAGGGTCAGCCGTGACAGCTCCTCGCCGCGGCCGGTGCTGGCGATCTCGTCCGCGCTCAGGCCGAACAGCCGCAGCGCTTCCATGGCCGCCCGTTGCTCCGCCTCGGCTTCGCTCAGGCGGGCCTTGGCTTCCAGCAGCTCCTCCTGGGAGGATATCTGCTGTTCGGCTAGACGCCGTTCGCGCTCGAAGTCCGCTTGCGCCGTTTCGAGCATCGCATTCGCGGTGAGAAAGCGGGCCCGCGCGCGGCCGAGCTCCACGCTGTCGAGCACGGCCAGTAGATCCCCGGTTCGCACGCGCTCACCAAGGTCGATCGGAACCTTGACGACCTTGGCCTCGAGGCGCGGCCCGATGCGCGCCATCCGGTTCGGATCGAACCGGACGACGGCCGGCGCGCTGACCATGGCATCCGCATGGCCGCGAGGGGCGGCGTCGACGCCGACCTTCAGCAGCCCGCGTTGCTCCGCCGACAGGTGGAGTTCGCGCTCGCCGGATTCCGCTGCATCGTCCCCGTGCCCGGCCGATTCCTCGGCCGCATGGTCGTCCGGCGCCACGGCAGGTGGGACGTCTTCGTCCGAGCAGGCGGAGAGGGCGAGCATGGAGAGGACGACCCAGAGGATCGGCCGCAATCGCCGCAGGCGTCGTGACGGGGATTGGAGATTGAATGGGTTCATATTGCTTGCCTTCCTCGGGTTCATGGCGTGTGGTCGCTGGCCGCCTGTTCGCTGTCTTCTAGAGTGATCAGGCCGCCGGTGGCACGCTCGAGCTCGGTCACCGAGAGAATCAGGGCGCCGAGGGCATCGAGATAGCTGCGCCGTACGTTGATGAGGTTGTCCTGCGCGGTGGTGATCGCGGGAGATCCGACTTTGCCGGCCTCGAAGGCCTCCTGGGTCAGTCTGAGGTTGTCCTCCGCACGCTCGAGCATGGCTGTGCCGAGCAGCTCGGATTGGCGCCGCGCGGCCCGGTAGTCCGCGAGCGCCTCGAGCACCTGGCGGCGCACGGCAAGCCGCAGCTCGTCGCTGCGGAGCTGCTCCTCGCGCAGGCGCCCGGCCGCCTGTTCGCGCTCGCCCCGAAAGCGGTGCAGCGCTGGTATCGGGAGGCTCGCGCCGAACCCGGCGATCTCCGCGTCCTCCTCCTCCTGATAGAAGCCGAACACGGTCAGGTTGGGAATGAGCTGACGCCGGCTGAGGCGCAGTTCCTGCCGGGCGGCTTCCACGCGCTCAGCGGCCGCCGCCAGGTCTCCACGGCGGCGTACGGCGGCGTTCAACAACTGCGTCTCCCCTGGCAGGCTCATCGGCCAGGGTTCGATGTCTCCGCTGACGTTCAACGGCGAGGAGGGATCCCGCGCCAACACCTCCGCAAGCACCAGCCGGGCCCTCTCCGCCAGGCGCTCGGCCTCGGCCAACTCGGTACGCGCCCGGGCAGCCCCGATGACCGCGGAGTTGACCTCGAGCGCGGTGGTTCTGCCGGCTTCGAGGCGGCTGCGGGCGTAGTCGGCGAGGGTCTCGGTGAGGTCGACGAGCCGTTCGGCCGTTTCTTCGGCGCGCTGGGTCAGCAGCACGTTGAGAAAGGCGCGGCGGGCGCGGGCGGCAATGGCGGAACGCAGAAACCGCAGATCCTCCTCGGCGGCGGTGAGCCGTGCTCCGGCGACGTTGCGTTGCAGACCTCGCTGGCCGCCGATCCAGAGTTCCTGGCTCAAGCGGATGGAAAAATCCCGACTGTCGTCCCCCGACGCCGGCTCCCGCTCGGCGGTTTCCGCCTCGAGCTCGGGGTTGGAGGGCGTCCAGCGGCTGGCGTGGGTCAGTGCGCCGCTCTGCTGCGCCACGCGGGCCATGGCCTGGCGCACGCCGAAGTTGGCATCCACGGCTTCCGCTACGGCGGCGTCCAGGGTTAATGGTTGCGCCTGCGCGTTGGCAAGCGCGTTGGCGGAGACCACACGCGTCTCCGTCGCGGACAGGGGCACACTGATACATATGCCCAGCAACGCGGTGGTTACCGTCCATCGAATCATCGATCGCTCTCCGTATCTGAATTGGTCGTCGAAGGCGCCACGGCGCGAATCATCGAGCCGCCGGCGAGCTAACGGATCGGAATCAGACCGTGAGCGACGGTGGCCGGAGCGGGAGCCGGTAGAAACCGGGGGGCAGGCTTCCCGGGTTGCGCCCGGTGTGGAAGAGCAACGCAATCTGCAATGGCGCGATCCCGTTGCAGAACGAGGTGGTCTCGACGTGGGGACAGCAGGTGTGGATGTGAATGTGACTCGAACCAGACGAATCGACGGGCGACGGTGCCGGACTTCCGGCGTCGCCATCGATGTCCAGGTAGATACCGGCAACCGCGTGATTTGCTCCGTCGTCCCCATGAGCGTCCACGACGGGGGCACTGGCTACCATAACGAGCAGTGCCAGCAGCGCTGCGAGCAGTGGGTTGCTGGTGACGCGGCAAGACATTCGTGCATCCTAACAGGGCAACGTTTCGAACTCCATGCGTCCAGCCCGACAATCCCGACATCATGGTGATCAGCTGCGTTCCGATTGCGGCGTCATGGGCGATCGGCAGGATCTGGCCAGCACGATCATGCCCACGCACGCCGACAGCGCCGAGCCGACAACGATGCTGACGTTGGATTTCAGAATCATGCCTGGCTGCTGGTAGGCGAGGGCGGCGATGAACAGGCTCATGGTGAAGCCGACGCCGCCCAGGATCGCGACGCCGTAGACCTGGCTCCAGGTCGTACCCTCCGGAAGTCGGGCGAGCCGCAACGCGACGGCGAGTCGAGCGGCGCCGAAGACGCCAAGCTGTTTGCCGACGAACAGGCCGGCGGTGACCCCAAGCGAGGCCGGTTGGAGCAATGCCTCCACACTTGATCCCGCTGAACGTGATGCCGGCGTTGAAGAACGCGAACACCGGAATGACCAGCAGGGATACCCCGGGCCGCAAATCGTGCTCGATGCGCTTCAGCACGGGTCGGTCGCCGACCTTCAGGGGAATGCACCACGCAATTACCACGCCGGCGAGTGTCGCATGCACACCGGACTTCAGCACGGCGACCCACACCAGCACGCCTGTCAGCAGGTAGGGAGCGATTCTGGCGACGCCGAGGCGATTGAGTCCGATCAGGCCGCAGATCCCGAGCGCGGCGGCCAACAACGCGGTCGCGCTCAACGAATCCGTGTAAAAGCCGGCGATGATGATCAGAGCGCCGAGGTCGTCGAATACGGCGAGGGCCGTCAGAAACACGACCAGCGCCCTGGGCGCCCGCTCGCCGAGCAGGGCGAGCAGCGACAGCGCGAGCACGATATCGGTGGCTGCCGGAATGGCCCAGCCTTGAGACGACCCGGGATCGCCGGCGGTGATCAGCAGGTAGATCGCCACTGGCACTACCATGCCGCCGATGGCCGCGGCCGCCGGTAACGCCATCAAGGCGGGCGACGACAGCCCCCCTTCGAACGTCTCGCGTTTCAGTTCCAGGCCGACGAGGAAAAAGAAGAACACCATCAGGCCTTCGTTGATCCAGCTGATCATCGGCTTGGCGATGGTGAAGGCACCGATACTCACGGACGCAGGGGCGTCATGAATGGCCTCGTAGGAGGCCGCGAACGGCGAGTTCGCCCAGACGACGGCCAGCAGCAACCCGGTCAGGATGGCAACACCCGGACTCTTGGGCGATTCGATGAGGCGCTGTAGATTCGCACGGGGCATAGAAACTCCGTCGCCCCTCAGAATAGCTGCTCTGCTGAGAGAACCTCGTAGCCGATTCCGCCGATGACGACGTACCAGACTGCAATCGCGAGCCAGGCGGCCGCTGCCGCCATGTCCTTAATGCTGCGGATCCGCTCGTCGTAGTCGGCGCACAGATAGTCGCAGATCGCTTCAATGGCCGTATTGATCACTTCGGCGACGAGCATGAGCGCGGTGACCACCAATAGGACCAGAAAGTGAAGGATTGATTCCGTCGCGCCGGCGATCGTCAGGAACAGCACGGCGATGACGAGCTTGTAAGCCACGCTGAAATCGAGGATCACTGCATGCCTGATTCCAGCCCACGCGATGCTGAGCTTGCGCCGCGGATGATAGCCGCCGACACCCTGGCGGAACCGACTCACCGCGCACCCGATCGCGACGGATCGGTGAACGCCAGCAGCCGCAGCGCGTTGAACACCACGACCACCGTGGACCCTTCGTGCACCAGCACCGCGGCGCCAATGCTCAGGCCGGCCAGGGTCGACGGCACCAGCACGGCGACGACCCCGAGACTGACCCACAGATTCTGGCGGATGATCCGGCTGGCCGCGCGGCTCAGCGCCACCGCGAACGGCAGATGCTCGAGGTTGTCGGCCATGAGCGCGATGTCGGCGGTTTCCAGCGCCACGTCTGAACCGGCCGCGCCCATGGCGATACCGACGGTCGCGTTGGCCATGGCGGGGGCGTCGTTGACCCCGTCGCCCACCATGGCGACACTGGCGCTCCTGCGCAGACGCTTGATGGTGTCGACTTTGTCTGCCGGCATCAGGTCGCCGTGTGCTTCGTCCAGGCCCACCGACTGAGCCACGGCGGTGGCCACCCGCTGGTTGTCGCCGGAGATCATCAGCATGCGCTCGATCCCGAGCTCGTGCAGGCGCGACACCACGGCCCGCGCGGCGGTCCGCGGCGTGTCCATCAGGCCGAGCACGCCGAGATAGCGATCACCATGACGCACGATCATCGTGGTCCGGCCCTTGAGTTCCAGGGCCTCGACGTCCTCTCGCATTTGCTGCGGTAGCTCCGGCCCTTCGATCTCGTCGAACAGGTCGTCCTTGCCGATGTAGGTCGGCAGGTCTTCCACGGTGGCGTACACGCCGCGGCCGGTGATGCTGCGCAGGCCGGCGGCCGGTGCTGGATCGCTGGAGCCGAGCTGCGCCCGGCCGTCCCGGGCGACGGCGCGGGCGAGGGGATGGTCGCTGAGGGCTTCCACACCGACGGCGATGCGCAGCAGATCGGTCTCGGTGACGCCGGGCGCTGCAACCACGTCCACCAGCCGCGGCCGGCCTTCGGTGAGCGTACCGGTCTTGTCGAACGCTATGGCCGATAGCCGGCCGAGGTGCTCGAGGGGCGCGCCCCCTTTCACCAGCACGCCGCCGCGGGCGGCGCGGGCGACGGCGCTCAGCACGGCGCTCGGCGTGGCGATGGCCAGCGCACATGGGCTGGCCGCCACGAGCAGAGCCATGGCCCGGTAGAAACTGTCGCTGAAGGATTCGTCGAGGACGACCCAGCCGAACATCACGACGACGGCACCGACCAGCACCGCAGGCACGAAGATGCGCTCGATACGTGATGTCAGGCGCTGCGTCGGCGACTGATTGGTCTGGGCTTCGCGGACCATTTCGACGACCCGCGCCAGGGTGGAGTCGGCGGCGACCCGGGTGACCTGCACCTCGAGGGCGCCGCTGCCGTTGATGGTGCCGGCGAATACCCGGTGCTCGGCGTCGACGCCATCCGGGCGCCGGGCGGCCTCGTCGGCGTCGGCCACCGGGGATTTGTCCACCGGTACGCTTTCGCCCGTGATCGGCGCCTGGTCGACACTGCTCTCGCCGCGGACCACGAATCCGTCCGCCGGCAGGCGTTCGTTGGGTCGAACCAGGGCCAGGTCACCGATTCGCAGCTCTTCCAGCGCCACCTCGATGGCCTGGCCATCCCGCCGCACTGTCGCCGTCTTCGGCGCCAGCTCGCCCAGCGCTTCGATGGCTCTTCGGGCCCGGCCCATGGCATAGCCTTCCAGCGCGTGGCCGAGGCCGAACAGGAACAGCAGCAGGGCGCCCTCCGCCCATTCCCCCAGAGCGGCGGCGCCGGCGGCGGCGACCAGCATCAGCGAGTCGATCTCGAAGCGCCCGGCTCTGAGGTTCGCCAGCGCCTCGCGGACGGTGAACCACGCGCCGAAGAAGTACGATCCGACGAGGACCCCGAGCGACACCCATGCCGGAGCAGGCGAGAACGTCTCGAGCCCCCAGCCGATGACGAGCGCCGCCCCGCACAGGGCGACGAAGACCAACTCGGTGTTGGGTCCGAGAAAGCCGCCGTGGGCATGGTCGTGGGTTTCTGACTTCCCGTCGTGGTGATCGACGCGCTCTGCTGCAGTGCGCTCGATGAATTGCCGCAGAGACGCCTCGTCCGTGGCCTCCCGGTCGAACTCGACGCGCACGCTACCGTCGGGCGATACCACGCACTCCAGCACGCCGGAAAGTCGGGCCAGCTCCGCCTGACGGCGGCCTGCACGGCGCGCCGCCATCGGCTCGATCGTCGCCAGCAGGTGACCATAGCGCTCCTGGAGCTTCATGGCGGCCCGGTTGGCAAGCTGCCGCACGTCCTGCAGCGTCAGCACGTCGGGGTCGAAATGGACGCAGAGCCTGCCCGGCGAATCGCTCGCGGCCTCGACGAGATGCGCGGCGTCGACGCCGGTTCGCGCTTCGATGGCGTCGCAGAGGCGCTGGCGGCAAGCATCGTCGGTGTCTGGGAGGTCCGGGAGCAGCACGTCGATGTCGAGTCGAGCGTTCGGCATACGGTTCTTCTCCTCAATCTGTGGGGGCGCAGGATTACTCTCGCGGAGACCGGGCTGGCGCGACCCCTTCACACACTTCGCCGATTCGCTCTCGTGTTTCGGCCAGCCGTTCCTGGCGTTCGGATTCGGTCATCCGGCGCGCGGAATTCTCGGATTCGATGACCAGCAGCCTGGATCCCGGTCGGCTCTCCAGACGCGACAGCCATTCCTTCAGGCGCTCACACTCGTTTCTGCGCACCGCGGCGTCCGTCGCGCGCCGGCGCGCCTCGGTGCGTCGCCGGCGTTGCTCGATCAATCCCTGGTCGGCCTGGGCTTCGATGTCCCGAAGGCGTTGTATGGCTTCGGCGTCCGGCGGTGGTGGGCTGTCGATGGCCACCAGGTCGTAGTCCGCCTGCCCCGGAGGATGCTCGGCGTAGTGGACGTCACCGTCCACGGCATCGACCCAGCGGTAGATGTAGACATGCCCGGCGGCGGCGGAACTGCCTGCCAGAACCAGGAGCGCAGCGAGCAATGGCCGGAGGATCGATCGGGTGGCGGCAGCCATCAGCCGCTGATCTCCGTACACGAGCGGATTTCGCTCACGTAGATCCAGCCGGCGGACGGCTGCCCGGTACGCCCCTTGTCCCGGATGATGGCCACGGCCTCGGCCGTCCGGGTTTCGTCGTCGCAGACCAGCTCGAGCTTGACCTCGGTGATCACCTTCTTGCCGATCTCCACCGAGTACCGCTGCTCGCGGCTGTCGAGGGCCTGCAGCAGGCCCTCGACGTCGATCACGGTGAGGTGTCTGAAGCCCGCGTCGTACAGCCCGTCCACCACGTCGCCGATGCGGTTGCGGTGCACGTAGGCCTTGATTTCTCGATAGTTCATGAGGCGTCTCCCGAGTGGCGTGTGCCACGTGTTTCGATCCATTCGTAGATGACCGGCAGTAGGATCAGCGTCAGCAGGGTCGAGGTAATGAGGCCGCCCACCACCACGGACGCCAATGGCCGCTGGGTCTCGGCCCCGACCCCGGAAGACAGCAGCATCGGCACCAGGCCGAGGATGGCGACGCTGGCGGTCATCAGCACCGGCCTCAGCCGCAGCTCGGCGCCGCGGCGCACGGCCTCGGAGACGCCGAGCCCGCTCTCGCGCAGCTCGTTGATGAAGCTGACCAGCACGATGCCGTTCAGCATGGCCACCCCGAACACGGCGATGAAGCCGATAGCCGACGGCACCGAAACGTACTGGCCGCTGATGAACAGCGCGATCAGTCCGCCGATGGTGGCGAACGGCACGTTGGCGATGATCAGAATAGCGTACTTCACCGAGTTGAAGGCCGTGTAGAGCAGCACGAAGATGAAGAAGATGGTCAGCGGGACGATGACCGACAGCCGGGCCAGTGCCCGCTGCTGGTTTTCGAACGCGCCGCCCCATTCGATCCAGTATCCGGGCGGCAGGTCCACCTGCGCCTCGATGGCCGCATTGGCCTCGCTCACGAAGCCGTCGACGTCGCGGCCGCGCACGTCCATCTGAATCACCGCGTAGCGCTGCAGCTGCTCGCGGCGGACGAACGAGTAGCCTTCGGCGACTTCCACGTCGGCCACGGCCGCCAACGGCACGATGGCGCCGCTGCCGGTTTTCATCGGAATCCGCTGGATTGCCTGCACCGATGCTTTCGAGCTGTCCTCGAGACGGGCGGTGATGTCGAACCGGCGTACGCCGTCGATCAGGGTCGATACCGGCTCGTTGCCGATGCCGGTGCGCACCACGTCGAGCACGTCGTCGGCGTTGAGTCCGAAGCGGGACAGGCGGTCGCGGTTGACCCGGATGCGGATCTGCGGTTTGCCGGCGTTCGCCTCGAGGGAAAGGTCCGCCACCCCGGATACGCCGGCGACAACGTCCTTCACTTCCTGGCTCAGGCGGTCCAGCTCGCCGAGGTCCTCGCCATAGATCTTCGCGGCCAGGGTGGCACGCACGCCGGAGATCAGTTCCTCGACGCGCATCTGAATAGGCTGGGTGAACGCGATCACGGCGGTGGGCACCACCGTTTCCAGGGTCTCCCGCATGGCCTCGGCCAACTCGCCGATGTCGCGATCGCCCGACCATTCGTCCTCGGGCAGCAGCTCGGTGTAGATCTCCATGTAGTTGACGTCGGCGGTCTCGCCCTTTTCGGCGCGGCCGATCATGGCGACGGTGGTGACCACTTCCGGGAACTCGGAGAGCGCGTTCTCGATGTTCTTGGAGATTTCGATGGACTGCTCCAGGGACGCCGAGGGGATCGAGGTGACCCGCCACATGATCGAGCCTTCCTGAAGCTGGGGCATGAACTCCTTGCCGAGCAGCGGAAACAGCGCGAGGCTCAGGAGCAGCAGCACACCCGCGCCGCCGACCACCGCCCGCTTGTGAGCCAGGGACCAGGACAGCAGCGGCAGGTAGCGGCGCTTGATCACGCGCACCAGCCAGGTGTCCCGCTCTTCCTTGGGCTTCAGGATCAATGCGGCGAGCACCGGGATCAGGGTGAGGGTCAGCAGCAGCGATCCGGCCATCGCGAAACTGATGTTGAACGCCATGGGTTTGAACAGCTTGCCTTCCAGCCCTTCGAGGGCGAATAGCGGCAGAAACACCACGATGATGATCAGGATCGCGAAGGCGATCGGGCTCGCCACCTCCCGGGCGGCGGTCAGCACCGCGGCGGTACGGTCTACCGGCCCACCTTCCTCCCGCCGTTCCGCCATGATCCGAAACGCGTTCTCTACCATGACGACCGCGCCATCCACCATCATGCCGATGCCCACCGCCAGGCCCGCCAGGGACATCAGGTTGGCCGACAGGCCCGCCTCGTTCATGAAGATGAAGGCGATCAGCATGGCGAGCGGCAGGGCGGCGATCACGACCAGGGCCGAGCGCAGCTCGCCGAGGAACAGAAACAACACCACGGCCACCAGCAGCGAGCCCTCGACCAGCGCCCTAACCGCGGTGGATACGGCCTTGTCGACCAGATCGGTGCGCTCGTACACCGTTCGCAGCGTCACGCCGTCGGGGAGGGAGGCTTTGACGATGTCGACCTTCTCCTTCACGGCCTCCACCACGTCGGCGGCGTTCTCGCCGATCCGTGATAACGCCATGCCGAGTACGACCTCTTTGCCGTCCCGGGTCACCGCACCGAAGCGCAGTCCGCCGGCTTCCTCGATGCGGGCGATGTCGCGCAGGTAAACGGGCGTTCCGTCTACGACCTTGACCACCATGGCGCCGATGTCGCGGGTGTTGGACACCAGCCCCAGCCCGCGCACCAGAAACTGTTCGGCACCGATGTTCACGTACTGGCCGCCCACCTGGCGGTTGTTCGACTCGATGACGGTCATCACGTCCGCGTAGGTGAGGTCGTACTCGATGAGGCTCAGCGGATCGATGACCACCTGGAACTGGCGCTCCTGACCGCCCCAGGACATGACGTCATCGACGCCGGGCGCCGTGCGCAGGATCAGCCTTACGCTCCAGTCCTGCAGGGTCCGCAGATCCATGTCGCTGATGGCGGCATTGAGCTGCTCGTCGGCACGCTCCAGGGTGTACCAGAACACCTGGCCGAGCCCCGACGTGTTGGGTCCCATCTCCGGCGTGCCGTAGCCTTCCGGCAGCCGGTCGCCCACCTCCTGCAGGCGCTCCATGACCAGGCGGCGGGCGAAGTAGATGTCCATGTCGTCTTCGAAGTAGACGGCGACGTAGGACAACCCGAACAGGCTGACCGAACGGATCTGCTGCACCTTGGGCAGCCCGGCCATGCCGGACTCCACCGGGAACGTGAGCAATTGTTCCACGTCCTCCGCGGCAAGCCCGGGCGACTCGGTATAGATGTTCACCTGCACCGGCGTCACGTCCGGGAACGCATCGATGGGCACCGACACCACCGCGCGCCAGCCGAGAAAGGCAACGGTGCCGAACACGATCAGCACCAGGAACTTGTAGCGCAACGACGCTTCGACGAGTTTTTCCAGCATGTCTGTTCCTAGTGCCCGTGGCCTTCGCCGAGCGATGATTTCAGCAGCAGTGATTTGAGGTGAAACACGCCGGCGACCGCGACCGACTCGCCCTCGGCGAGGCCGCTATGCACGATCGTCCAGCCGCCGACGGTGGGCCCGGTCTCGAGGGCCTGCGGGTGCAACTCCTGCTCACCTTCGAGCTTGAACACGGTGGGTTGGCCATCGATCATCGTCAGCGCGGTGTTCGGCACGGCCAGCACGGGAGCGCCGTTGCCGGTGGTGAGCTCGACCTCGACGAACAGCCCGGGATGCAGCGCGTCGCCGGTGTTGTCCACCGCGATGCGCAGGTTCTGGGTGCGCGTGGCTTCGTCGAGCGTGTGGTGGCGCTGGATCACGGTGCCGTTCAGCCACTGCGATCCGTCCACGCTGACGCGGGCCGCGGAACCTCGGGTGACGCTGGTCAGAGAGCCCGGCGCGGTCCGCGCTTCCACCCAAGCCGTGTGCTCGTCGCTGATGTCGACGAGCACGCGTCCGGGCTCGATCAGTTCGCCGACGATGAAGTCGTCGCGCAGTACCGTGCCCGCTTGCGGGGCCAGCAACTCGAATGACCCGTTGGCCTTGCTGGCGTCGCCGGCGTTCATCAACGCAGCGACCTGGGATTCGGTCATGCCGTAGGCGAGCACCGTGGCGAACGCCTGCTGCTGCGCCACCTGAGCCTCCGTGTAGCGGCGCTCGGAAACGGCGTCGCGTCCGAGCGATTTCACGCGCTGCCATTCCCGGTCGGCGACGATGAGCGCCCCCTGGGCCTCGGCCATGGCGACGCTCGACAGGGTGACCAGCGGCTGACCGGCTTCCACCCGGTCGCCGAGCTTGGCGTGGCGTGCCATCACCTGAGCCGGAATGCGCGGCGTCACCCGGGCCGACTGATAGGCATTGACGACCACCTCGCCGGGGACGCGCAGGGTCTCGTCGAGCGGGCGCACGGCGACTAGATCGATGACGACCCCCGCCTGACGCTGCTGGTCAGCGGCGAGCTCGATCGCGGCCTCCGTCTCTTCACCTTCGTGGTCGTCGTGCGCTTCCTCGGCGGCCTGAATCTGACCGGCCCAGAGCGCCAGCAGGCCCAGACACAGCATCCAGCGCTTCCAGTTCCTGTTCATGAACTTCTCCGTTGATCGTGTTCGGGTGGGTATCGTCACGGGGTCACTCCCAGCCAGGCGTCGAGCCGGCCTGACGCCTGCAGCCATTCGAACCACGCTTCCCATAGCGTGAATCGCAGATCGAGCGCGCTGTCGCGGACGTCGAGCGTTTGCCGTAGCTGTACCAGGTAATCCGTGGTGCTGATCTCGCCGGCCTCCCACAGGCGCCGCAGCAGATCGCTCTGGCGCTCCAGGCTTACCTGCCCGGTGCGTTCCCAGTCGTCCCAGGCGGTGTTCGAGAGCTGGTAGCGTTCGGCGGCGCTCACCAGCCGGGCGTAGGTGCGCTGCAATAGGTCGTCGGCGAGCCGCTGCGCCCGGTCGTGCTCGGCGGCCGCGGCTTCCACCTCGTAACGGAAGCGGTTGCGGATGTAGAGCGGCATGGACAGGGTCAGTCCGACCAGGTTCTTTCCACCTTCCTGCCCGCCGGATAGGCTGACGGTCGGATCGGGGCGTTGCTCGCGGCGCCTCAGCTCGACCAGATCGGCGGCGGCGCCGGCCCGCCGGCGCGCGGCCTGCACCTCGGGCAGCGCCAGCACCATCTCCTCCAGGCTCAGCTGCTCCACCGGCAGTGCCGGTAGCTCGGCAGATAGTGGCGGCCAGGCCGCCGGTTCCGATCGCGGGGTGATGTTGCGCACCGCCTGACGCGCGGCGGCCAGTTGCGCCGCCGCCGTGGCCCGTTCGATGCGTGCCTCGGTGAACGCCAGCAACGCCAGATCCAGCTCGACCTGGGTCAGATCGCCGGCATCGAAGCGGCGTTGTGCGAGGTTCGCGAAGTCGCGCATCAGCTCGGCCCGGGTCTGCGCGAGCGCGTCCCGGTCGGCGCCGGTCTGATGGAACGCCAGTCCGCCGAGCAGCTCCGTCATGATGTCCCAGCGCACGGCGCGGTACTCGGCCTCCGCCGCCAGGCGCTCGGACTCGGCGACGGCCGTGCGGGCCGAACGCTTGTCGCCCCAGTCGATGGTCTGGCTGATCTCGAGGGCGCGGGTGTCGGATTCGGCGTTCTCGGCCTGAATTCCGACTTCCGGGTTGTACAGCGGCCGCGCGGCCGCGGATTTGAATGCGGCCGTGGCCTCCAGGGCGGCGCGGGCGGCGCGTACCTGCGGGTTCTCCTCGACCACCGATTCGACGAATGCACTCAGGGCGGACGGCGGTGACGGGTTCAGTGCGGGCTCGGCGCCAACGGCTGACTGGACCATACACGCCAGCCCGCCGATGGACAGCAACAGCGCGACGTTGCGTCTCGTCATGGAAACTCCATTCCGGTTTGATTGGCCGGCCCCTGCGGGTCGGCGTCGATCGCCCAAAGGGCGCTCTGGCCTAGCGGAGTGACGAAGTGCGTTTTGGAGGGCGGATAGGGGGGCCGAACACGATGCTATCGACACGGGTCGACGCGGGCCGGCCGTGGCGGCGCAGAATGGTTGTACCATGGATGGCCGCCGGCGCGGTCGCGCCGGCGATGACGTGACCGTGGCAGCAATGGTGGGCCGGATCCGGAGGCCCTGGCGGCATAGTGCCATCGTCGGGCTGGACAGCGTTCTGGCTTTGCGCCGCCTGCCCATCGACGACCTCGGGGCAGTCGATTTCTGACGTGGCCACCGCACTGGTGAGCAGCAGAGAGACAGCGAGCAGCGCCAGCCCGAGTCTGGCGACGAAGGTTCTGCTGGTGTGCCACATCGTCAGTCGGATACCTGAGCGTGTCGGGATTCGACCACGTGTTCCATGACATCACCGATGACGCATTGAATGTGCTGATCCAGCGGCGAATAGAAGATCTGTCTGCCGCGCCGTTCGGCGCGGAGGACACGAGCCGCGCGAAGCAACCTCAGGTGGTGGCTGACCAGGGAGGCTGAGATGTCGAGCGAGGCCGCGATATCGCCGACGCTCGCCGGGCCATCCAGGCAAGAGAGGATGATGGTGAGCCGGGTCGGGTCCCCCATCAGCCGGAACAGGCCGGCGGCCTGGTCGACGCCGTCCGTCGATACCGTGCGAGCCTGGATGCTTGGGGTAGACACGTTATGAAGTGATACATGAACACATGTGCGGATCTTGGAGGGGCTGCTGCGGGTTGTCAAGCGCAATTCCGGAAACGCAATTCCGGAAACGCAGATACTGGAAGCCGGTAGAGCGTGGCCGCGAGGACACGGCGCAGGTGCCCGCACCCGCGTGTCGAGCTGCTTCATGCCTTGAGCATGCGCAGGCCGCCGGCAATGACGAGAAACTCGCTGGCCTCGTGAGCAATGACGGCCAGGGGGAGCGACAGCGCGCCGGCCACCGCGCCGGCGATGGCGATCAGGCCGAATGCTGCCTGGCTGCTGCCGACGACGACTACGGTGTTGCCGGCAGACTGCAGCGCCTCGATACGTGAGCGGGGTGCAGTCAGGTCTATTCCCTGCTCGTCGAACAGTGCCGGACTGCCGATCCAGTGCGTCGCTCCACCGACCCGGCCCGTGGCGCCCGATCCGGTGAGCGACCGAAAGTCGTCGGCGGGCGTGGCCACCAGACCGAGCGTGGCCGCTTTGTCCATGATCGCCCGAGCCAACGGATGCTGCGACCGGAGTTCGAGCGCCGCAGCCAACGCGAGCACCTCCGACTCCTCGGGGCCGTTCAGCGCGACCACCGCGGTGACCTCGGGCCGGCCCCTGGTCAGGGTGCCGGTCTTGTCCATGGCGATCACCCGCACCTGGGCCAGGTTCTCCAGGTGCACACCGCCCTTGACCAGAATGCCGTTCCGGCCCGCGGTGCCGATCGCTGCGACCAGGGTAGGTGATGGGAATCGAGATCACCAGGGCGCAGGGGGCCGCTGCGACGATGAAGACCGTGGCCCGGGTCAGCCACTCCTCCCAGCCCATCCCCAGCAGCCCCGGAATCAGGGCCAGCAGCGTGCCGATGGCGAGCACGGCCGGGCTGTAGCGCCGGCCGAACCGTTCAATGAAGCGCTGACTGCGCCCTTTGCTGGCCTGGGCTTCCTCCACCATTTGAACCAGGCGGGCCAGCGTGTTGTCGGCGGCCAGCGACATGATCACTCGAGGGTTGCGCCAGGCGGGCGGCGCAGCCTGGCGTGCGTGGCTTTCGATGCCGTTCCGGCAGGCCATCAGCCGGCCTTCATCCTGGCCTGGTCGGACAGGATGCCCAGCCGGCAGCGTCCGTCTTCGCGCAGCGCCATGCGTTTACCGAACCGGTCGCGATCGGCATGGAAAGGGCCGTTGGAATCAGCCGTTGCCGTCATGGAGCGATCACCCGCGTGCGGATCGTGTCCGGCGGCAGGCAGCGTCCGCTGTCGTGGCAGGCTTGGACGTGAACCTCGGCGGTCAAGCGGCTCCGCGAATCTGGTTCGCCCAGGTTGGCGGTAATGACACTGCCGTCGTCGTATATCCTCCAAGGGGCATCGCCGAGCGCACTGTCGATCTCACGGCCGGCGGGGTAGTCGACGGTTAACGGCACGGGCGCGGCGGCGCTGACGGAGAGCACCGTAGGGATCAGGAAATCCAGCGATGCCGGGTTGGCGTTGACGTGCCAGTCCCCAGCGATCTGCAGGGTGACGCGCAGGGTTCGCGCGTCTACTCGCACGGCGCTGATGTCGACCAGATCGGCGGTGGTCGTGGCTGCGCCAGAGCCGGATTCGGCCTCCGCAGCGGCCTCGACGAAGTCGGCCGTTGGCGCGGACCATTGGCGCGCCAGCAGGAGGCCCGCCACCGCGATGGCAGCCACACCGGGTATTGCCCAACTGAAGATCAGCGACTTGTTCATCGGTTTTCCCCTGCATGGCGCAATGCGGTCACCAGCGCGTCCGCGGTGAATAGATCGGGCAGTCGTTCATGGAGTCTCCCGTGGCGGTCGAGCACCACGGCGAAGGGTAATCCGGCTCCGCCGAATTCACGCAAGTACGCCTGCAGGCGTTCATCCGGGCGGGTCAGGTCGGCGCGCAACGGCAGCGCTCGCGCGTCGCGTACGGCCTCGGTCACCCGTACATCGCGGTACACGGTTTGCTCCAGGACTTTGCAGTTGATGCACCATTCGGCGGTGAACTCGATGAGCACGGGGCGCCCAATCGCCCGAGCGTGTTGCAAGCGCTGTGCGGTGAGCGGCTGCCATGCCAGGGCCTGGTGCAGGTCGGTGACAGGTTGCGGCCAGGCCGCCAGCGCCGTAACCGTCGTCGCCGCCAATGCCAGCCCGGGCACCAGACGTGCGCCTAGGCCGGGACCGAGACACAGCGCCCGTAGCGCCCAGAACGTGAACATACCGGCCCAGCCGCTCCACAAGAACGGCGCCGCATAGTCGGGCAGAACGGTGGCGGCGAAGAATGCCGCTCCGGCGAGCAGGATCAACCCCAGCAGCTGGTGGACGCGCAGCAGCCAGGCGCCGCCGCGAGGCAACTTTTCGACCAGGCCCGGCCATGCCAGGAGCACCAGATAGGGCAAGGCCAGGCCCACGCCCACGGCGAGAAAGATCGCAACGATGGCGGCCGGCGACTGGGTCAGTGCGAAGGCCAGCACGCCGCCGAGAAACGGCCCAGTACAAGGCGCCGACAGCACCGCGGCCAGCAGACCGGCGAAATAGGGCTCGGCATAGCCCGCGCCCCGGATCCCATAGGCCCACTGCGGCGGCTGGATTCCGCGTCCGGCCAGGCTCCAGGCCCCAAGACCGCCCAAAACCAATGCCAGGGCGGCGCGGAAGCCGGGGGATTGGAAGATCGTGCCCCAGGTCCAATTGAGCGAGGCTGTGGCCAGCGCCAGCCCCCCGAAGAAGGTGAGCGTGCCGGCGAGCAGCGCCGCTCCAGCCAGCAGCCGCCTACCGGGGCTGGCACCAACTACACGGCCGATGCTGCGTAGCTTGATCGGCAGCGCCGGCAGCACACAGGGCGTGACATTCAGCAGCACGCCGGCGGCCGTCGCCAGCAGCAAGTATAGCCACAGGTTCACGCCGGGCTCCTCCCCATCCGGCTTTCAAGGTAGTCGGTGACAAGCAAAAGGAGTCTCCAGGCCTGCTCACAACCGCGGTTGGCGTTGGCCCGAGCAGGGCGCGGCGCGCACCTGCTCGGGCCGCTTGGGGCCGAAAATCAGCGGTTCGGCTGCCTGGTTACCCGCAGGTAGGGGTTCAAGGTCTGCCAACCATCCGGAAAGTGCTCCGCAGCCTCCTCGTCGGACAGGCTCGGCAGGATGATGACGTCCTCGCCGGCCTTCCAGTTCACCGGGGTGGCCACCTTGTAGCCGTCGGTGAGCTGGATGGAGTCGATGACCCGGAGGATTTCGTCGAAGTTGCGGCCGGCGCTCTTCGGGTAGGTCAGCGTCATGCGTACCTTCTTGTTCGGGTCGACCAGAAACACCGAACGCACCGTCGAGCTATCGTCCTCGCCCGGATGGAGCATGTCGTAAGCTTCCGAAACCGTCTTGTCCGGGTCGCCGATGATCGGGAAGTTCACCGTGCAACCCTGGGTCTCCTCGATATCGCCGATCCAGGCCCTGTGGTCCTCGACCGAGTCTACGGACACGGCGATGACTTTGCAGTTGCGCTGGGCGAACTCTTCTTTCAGCTTTGCGGTGACGCCCAACTCGGTGGTGCACACCGGCGTGAAGTCGGCCGGGTGGGAGAACAACACGGCCCAGCCGTCGCCGGTCCACTCGTGGAAGTTGATCTCACCCTCGGTCGTATTCGCCGTGAAGTCTGGGGCGGTGTCGCCTAAACGTATGCTCATGGTTTTCTCCTGAGAGAGTGGCGGGTTTTCGGCACGCACCGGATGAATCGGTGCGAGCCCGTGACACACGGAAACGTCTGACTCGCGAGCGGCCGTGGCTGCCGCATGCGGGTGCGGCGACGGGTTCGCGCGTCAGGAGGAGTTAGCGCTGGGCGTCGTCCGGCGGACGCAGCAGGCCCGCAGCATGGGCCGGGAGCGTGTCGGGACTCTGCGGGCGGGGGGTAGGACGCAATCGGACATCAGCGCCCTTTGCCGACACCGCAAAGCCCGATGATACCAGGTTGCAACTGGAACACGGCAACTGGCACGAGCGATCGAGATCGACACAGTCGCTCCGCCGGCAAGTCGCTTCGGCGCCTGCTTGGACGGAATATGCGCTGGGTTGGCTCTCCTGCATGCAGGCAGACGTGCCCATGGCGACGACGGTAGCCTCGGCAGTCAAGGCCAAGGCTGCACTCACCAGCAACGTGAGGCGCAGGTAACGCATGCGCGTTATTGTAGGGTCTGTGGCGCCGAATTGAAACGACGCTACCGGGGGCGGGGGTCCGGGGGGCCGGCTGCTGTACATGCCGGAACGGTGCCAAGCGCGAAAGGTTGCACGGAACAGCCGCAGCGCCGGGCGCGATAGTGAACCATAAGCACAGCCCGTTGAGGCACGACGACCGTAGCGACTATGCTGACGGCTCATTGACTTGGAGACGGCATGTCCGACAGCACAACAGGTTGGCGGATCAGCGACTTTTCCGTACCCAGGATGGACTGTCCCTCCGAGGAGGGCATGATCCGTATGGCCTTGGATGGCGTCGCCGGCGTGCAGGGCCTGGCCTTCGACCTGAGCGAGCGCCAGGTCCAGGTGCTGCACGACCAGGACGTGAACGAGGTCATGTCCAAGCTGGGATCTCTCGGTTTGGGGGCGCAACTGGTCGGCACCCGGGTGGCGAGTGCCGATGAAGCACAGGCTCTGTACCCGGACAGCCAGGCGGATGTCCGGGAGTCCCGCACGCTGAAAATACTCCTGGCCATCAACGGCTTCATGTTCTTTGCCGAATTCATGCTTGGCTGGCTGGCGCAATCTGCGGGGCTGCTGGCCGATTCGCTGGACATGTTTGCCGACGCGGCGGTCTATGGCGTCGCCCTCTACGCCGTGGGCCGCAGCCTGCAATTGAAAACCCGCGCCGCACACCTGGCGGGCTGGCTGCAGTTACTGATGGCCCTGGGCGTGCTCGCCGAAGTCGGCCGGCGCTTGTTGTTCGGCAGCCAACCGGTGTCGGCGCTGATGATCGCCGTGGGCGCCGCCGCGCTGACCGCCAACGTCGCCTGCCTGTTTCTCATTTATCGGCACCGCCACGGCGGCTCGCACATGAAAGCGAGTTGGATATTCTCGGCCAACGACGTGATCGCCAATGTCGGCCTGATCCTGGCCGCGGTGCTGGTGGCCTGGACCGGTTCACGTTATCCAGACCTGATCATCGGCACCATCGTCGGCTTTGTGGTGCTCGCTGGCGCCCGGCGAATTCTCAAGCTGTAGAATCATCCCCGATGGACGGGGCCTTCCCGCGCACCGCTTGCCGCCGCTGGCGCTCGATCACGGCGTTGGTCGCTACGACAGCGGCTGGCGCAGCATCGACCCTGGCCTTCGCGCCATGGTCCTGGTGGTGGCTGACGCCGCCGTGACTCGCGGTATTGTTTCTCAACGCCTGGCGCGCCTCGCCGGGCCGGGCCTTTCTGCTGGGATATCTGTTCGGCCTGGGCCTGTTCGGTTTCGGAGTAGCGTGGGTACACGTCAGCATGTTGCGGTATGGCAGCGGTGGAGCGCTGGCCAGTTTTGCCGCAACCGGCGGCCTGATCGCCTTGCTGGCGGCATTTCCTGGGCTGGCGCTGTTCGTTGCAAGATCGCTACGGCCGCAATCGGCCCCCTGGGCGCTATGGGCGGCCATGCCGGCAGCCTGGGTTGCGCTGGAGTGGGTGCGCACCTGGATTTTCACCGGGTTTCCCTGGCTGCCTATCGGCTATAGCCAAACCGATTCACCCCTGGCCGTTGGCCTGGCCCCAGTGGCCGGCGTGCTGGGCCTGAGCGCATCGGCCGCGTTGCTGGCCGCTGCGTTGGTGTGGTGCGCGGACGCCGCAGACTGGCGGCGTGGCGGCGCGACCGCCGTTGCCGTCGTGGCGCTCGGCGCCGCCATTCACTTCGGG
>MDTG01142398.1_pt1 | contig 34999 bp, 23 predicted proteins | sample 811421 | NCBI WGS metagenome assembly MDTG01 (sample SAMN05326645, study PRJNA326480) | marine metagenome | isolation source: seawater | place: Pacific Ocean: South East | collected 2011
GGAGCTGTCGCTAGAGCGACAGCTCCTTCGCGCTGCGGAGATTGAACGGAGAAAACTGGAAAACTAGAAAGCGCGGTGAGTGTTCAGCGGAGCTGCCTCTTCGAGTTTTCCAGTTTTCTCCGTTCATTGCCTCGATAGAGAGGGAGCTGTCGCTAGAGCGACAGCTCCTTCGCGCTGCGGAGATCGAACGGAGAAAACTGGAAAACTAGAGAGCGCGGTGAGTGCTCAGCGGAGCTGACTCTTTCGAGTTTTCCAGTTTTCTCCGTTCATTGCCTCGATAGAGCGGGAGCTGTCGCTCTTGCGACAGCTCCTTCGCGTTGCGGAGACAAGGCAGCCTTCTTGCCTTCCAGCTCAGAGCTGCTCGAGCGCGTCGCGCGCGAGCTCCCGCAGCGCGGCGGCGTCCGGCGCCTCGACCAGGGCGGCGCGACGCTCGTCGTCCGCGAGCAGGCGGGCCAACTCGCCCAGGGCCGTCAGGTGCGCGTGGGCGTCGTCGCGCGGGCTGATCAGGACGAACACCACGCGGACCGGCGGCTCGGGCTCGGGCGCGAGCCGCACTCCCCCTGGCAAGAGCACCAGCGCCAGTGTGGGCCGATTGGCCGCCACGGCGTGGAAGTGCGCCACGGCGACGCCTTGCTCGACCACGGCCGGCGCGGCCCGCCCTGGCTCGGGGTCGAGGGTCTCTGCGAAGACCTCCAGGATCTCGGCGTAGAGGCCGTCGTGGTCCTGCGCCTCGCTGGCCCACACCCGCTCGGGGTCGAAGCCCTGGCGCAAGAGCGCCCCGCGAGGGACGAGGGCCAGGCGCTGGATCTCGCCCTGCGGGGTCAGGGCCTCGCCGAGGTTGTCGACCTCGAGCAGGGTCTTGCCGTCGCTGAGCTCGGTCTCGCGCGGCACGCGGACCAGGGTCCGAGCGCCGCGCACGATGTCGAACGCGATCGCGGAGGGCTCGTCGCCCCACACCAGGGGCACGCCCTGACCGCGCTCGTGCTCGCGCTCCTCGTGCTCGGCCCAGCGGAACACGTGGTGGGTCCCGAGCCGCGGGGCCCAGGCCGCGCAGATGCGCAGGTTGAGGTCCTCGTTGTCGGTCAGGGCGAGCAGGTTGCCCACGCCGGCCAGCGCCGGCCGATCGAAGAGGTCGGTGTCGCGGGCGTCGGCCACCAGCGCCCGCAGCCCCTGCTGGGTGGCCTCCGCGACGTGCTGGCGGTTGGTGTCCACCAGGATCACGGGCGGCGAGCCCTCGGGGGCGAGCGCGCGGGCCAGGGCGCGCGAGAGGGCGTGGGCGCCCACGATCAGCCAGCCGGTCGGGCGGGCCTGGCGCAGCCCGAGGGCGCGCACCAGGGTCCCAGCGCTCAGGCCCTGGAGCACGATCGTGCCCACGATCACCGACCAGGTGAAGGTCTCGACGAAGCGCGCGTTGGCGCCGGCGCCCGTGCGCTCGAGGTTGATCGCGATCAGCGAGGCCATGGAGGCCGCGACCACGCCGCGCGGCGCGATCCAGGCCAGCAGGGTCCGCTCGCGCAGGTCGAAGGGCTCGCCCAGGGTGCAGAGCGCGATGCTCAGCGGGCGGACGAGCACGATCACCCCCAGGACCGCCAGCGCGCCCCGCCAGCCGAAGTCGCGCAGCTGCTCGACGTCGAAGCGGGCCGCGAGGAGCATGAACACGAGCGCGATCAGGAGGCTGGTCAGCTCCTCCTTGAACTTGTGGACGCGCGCCACCTCGCCGCTGCGGGTCAGGCCGACGATGAACCCGGCCACGGTCACGCTCAGCAGGCCGGCCTCGGAGCGGATCGCCTCGGCCAGCCCGAAGGTCAGCAGCGCGCCGGCCAGCACGAACACGTTCAGCAGGTCCTCGGGCACCCAGCGGCGCGAGCGGAGCCCCGCGCTGATCAGCAGGCCGCCGATCACGCCGAACACCAGCCCGTCCACCACCCGGATCCCGAGGCTGAGCAGGGCGCCCGGGCCGTGGTCCATGACCAGCCACTCGAAGCAGAGCACGGCGATGAACACACCGATGGGGTCGATCAGCACGGCCTCCCAGCGGAGGATGCTCGCCAGGCGCTCGCTGACGCCGATCCGCTTCAGGAGCGGCCCGACCACCGTAGGCCCGGTCACGATCACCAGGCTGGCGGTCGTGATCGCGTGCGGCCAATCCAGCCCGCAGATCCAGCGCAGGCAGGCCGAGGTCCCCAGCCAGGTGACCGCCACGCCCAGCGTCAGCAGGCGCCGGATCACGGTCGGCGCGCTGGCGTAGCCCTCGCGGTCGAGGGTCAGGCCGCCCTCGAACAGGATCAGGCCGACTGCCAGCGAGACCACGACCCCCAGCCCGGAGCCGAGGGCGTCGGGCTGGATCAGCGCGCTGCTCCCGCCGACCACGGGCCCGAGCAGGACGCCGCCGGCGAGGAGGACTACGATCGAGGGCAGGCCCAGCCGCCGCGCGATCAGGAGCAAGGCCACGCCGGCCACGACCGCGCTCACGATCGTCGTGAGGAGCGGGCCGCCGGCGCCCCCTCCGGCGAGGGTCAGGGGGAGCTCGCTGAGCGAGCTCAGGTTATGCATTGGGTCGACCATCGATGGGCTCTGATATAGACACCGTAGGCGAAGCGCGGCAGGAGTCAAAGAAAAGGTGCCTGCAGTGTCAACCCTGGATTGACAGGCATGGCCTGGAGCCGTGCGCTAAGGTTGCCCTCGTTGAGCCACCTGAGATGAGCGAACTGGCATGAGCGAACTGGCGATCGGACTCGCCGACGTGCGCGCCGCGCGCGAGCGAATCCGCGAATACGTCTACGAGACCAACTGCCCCCACAGCTCGGCGCTGACCGGGCTGAGCGGCTGCGAGGCGGTGTGGCTCAAGCTGGAGAACCGCCAGAAGACGCGCGCCTTCAAGGCGCGCGGCGCGCTCAACCGGATCCTGAGCTTGAGCGAGGAAGAGCGGGCGCGCGGGATCGTGGCCGCCAGCGCCGGCAACCACGCCCAGGGCGTGGCGCTGGGCGCCCGGGAGCTGGGGATCGACGCCACGATCGTGATGCCCGAGGGAACGCCCCTGGCCAAGGTCACGGCGACCCGCAGCTATGGGGCGCGGGTGCTGCTCTCGGGCGCGAGCTACAACGACGCGGCCGAGGTCGCCCGCCAGCTGGTGATCGACGAGGGCCTGACGATGGTCCACGCCTTCGACGACCCCTTCGTGATGGCTGGCCAGGGCACGATCGGGCTGGAGATCCTCGAGCAGCGCCCCGACGTCGACGCGGTGGTCGTGTGCGTCGGCGGCGGCGGGCTGATCAGCGGGATCGCGGTCGCGATCAAGGAGCTCCGCCCCGACGTGGCCGTGATCGGCGCCCAGACCGAGCGCCTGCCCTCGATGCGCGCCAGCCTCGAGGCGGGCCACATCGTCTCGACCGCCCCCGCGGTCACCATCGCCGACGGGATCGCGGTCAAGACGCCGGGCGAGCTGACCTATCCCATCGTCGCGCGCTACGTGGACGAGGTCGTGACCTGCAGCGACGAGGAGATCGCGGCGGGGATCCTGTTCCTGCTCGAGCGCGAGAAGCTCCTCGCGGAGGGCGCCGGCGCGGTGGCGGTCGCCTCACTCCTGGCCGGCAAGCTCCCGCACCTGGCAGGCAAGAAGGTGGTGGCCATCGTCTCGGGCGGCAACCTGGACATGAACCTCCTCTCGCGCGTGATCGACCGCGGCCTCGTCTCGGACGGTCGCCTGACCGAGCTGACCTTGCACCTCCCCGACGAGCCCGGGTCGCTGGCCCGCTTGACCGGGATCCTGGCCAAGCTGCGGGTGAACATCCTCGAGATCAGCCACACCCGCGCGTTCCGCAACCTGACGCTCAACGAGACCCAGGTCGACCTCAAGGTCGAGACCCGCGGCCACGATCACATCGAAGAGATGGTCGCCGCCCTGCGGGCAGAAGGCTTCGGGGTCCTGATCTAGCTCGAGAGCGCGGCGCCGCGCCTTCCCTCTGGGTGTAGGGCCGCGGGGCGCCTAACGTCGGGCCATGCAGTCGAGCCTGACCTGGGGCGCCAAGCTCAGCTACGCCGCGCCGGCCTTCGCCCTGGCGGTGGTCGGGATCCCGATCTACGTGTTCCTGCCCAAGCTCTACACGGACGTGATCGGGGCGCCCGTCGCGCTGACGGGCTGGATCCTGCTCGCGGTGCGCCTGCTCGACGCGCTGACCGACCCCCTCGTGGGCGCGCTCTCGGACCGCACGAGCTCTCGCTTCGGGCGCCGCCGCCCCTGGATCGCCCTCGGCTCGCTGCCCCTGGCCCTGGCGCTCTACGCCCTCTTCGCCCCGCCGCAGCTCGGACCGCAGGGGGCAGCCGCCTGGCTGGCGCTCGGGTTGACCCTGCTCTTCGTCGGCTGGACCGCCGTCGCGGTCCCCTACGAAGCGCTCGGCGTCGAGTTGACGACGGGCTACGACGAGCGCACGGGCCTCCTCGGCCTGCGGGACGGCACGATCCTGCTCGGGACCCTGGCCGCGGCTTGCGCCCCGGCCCTGATCGGCGCGCTGCTCGGCCTGAGCGAGGACGAGGGCGGCCAGCGAGCGATCTACCGCGCCCTGGGCCTGATCTACGCGCCCCTGCTCGTGCTGACCTGCCTGCTCTGCGTGACCCGGATCCGCGAGCCCGCGCGCAGCCGCCCCACGACCAAGCTCGAGCTCGGCGCCGGGCTGGCGGCCCTGCGCGAGAACCAGCCCTTCCGCGTGCTCCTGCTCGCCTACGTGATCGGCGCGATCGGCAGCAACCTGCCCGCGACCTTGATGCCCTACTTCGTCGAGTACGTGCTCGAGGCGCCGCAGCCGGCGGCCAAGGTCGGGCTCTTCCTCGTGATCTACTTCATCCCCGGCGTGCTCTGCACCCCGCTCTGGGTGTGGCTCAGCCGCCGCACCAGCAAGAAGGTCGCCTGGCTGGCGGGGATCGGCGTCAACACCGGCGCCTTCATGGGCGTGCTCCTCCTGGGCGCCGGCGACGAGCTCGCCTACGGGGTCCTGGTCGGCCTCTCGGGCGTCGGCCTGGGCGCGACCCTGGCCCTGCCCTCCTCGATGCAGGCCGACGTCGCCGACGAGGACGAGCTGCGCTCGGGGCAACGACGCGAGGGCGCGCTCCTGGGCCTGTGGTCGATCGCCCGCAAGCTGGCGGCCGCCTGCGGCGTCGGCGCCGCGCTGCCGCTCCTGGCCTGGAGCGGCTACGAGCCCAACCAGACCCAGCCCGAGGGCGTGCGCTTCGCGCTGCGGGGGCTCTACGCGGGGGTGCCCGTCCTGTGCAACCTGGTCGCGGCGGCCGTCGTGCTCCGCTACCCCATCGACCGCGCGCGGCACGCCGAGCTGCAGCGCCTGCTGGGGCGGGCGCGGAGTGAGCGCGAGCCCGAGCGCTAGCCCGAGCGCTAGCCCTGGGGCGAGCCCGCGGCGGGGGTCGCCCCGCTGGCGGGGGTCGCGCCGCTGGCGCTGGTCGTGGGCGCCACCCCGGCCGCGCGCAGCTGCTTCAGCGCGGCTTGGACCTTGAGGCCGAGCATCACGCGCCCGATCCGGGCGCTGGCCTTGGTCGGGTCCCCGTGCACGCCGCTGGCCGCGAAGGTCGAGCCGCCCATGAAGGCGCGCTTGCTCCCGCGCACGCCCTCGGGGTGGGCCGCGAGCAGCTCCGAGGTGTCGCGGATCCCTGCGTGGCCGCCGATCTGCTCGTCGGCGAAGCCGCGCTGCTGCAGCCACGCGATCTGGCCGTTTTGCGCGTAGTACTCGTCGAGGTGGATCACCCGCACCCCGCGCCCGGCCCACTCGGCGTTCAGCTTGGCGGCCACGCGGGCCTGGGGCGCCTGGTTGTTCAGGCTGTCGCCCAGGAACGCGATCGTGGTGAAGCCGTGCTGGGCGAGCGAGCGGGCCGTGTCCTCGAGCACCCCCTCGAACACCTCCTCGCGCAGGCTGAGCGTGCCCGCCTTGCGCATGTGATCCACGGGCGGGTCGATCCGACCCTCGGGCACGTAGGCCATGGTCGGCGCCACGAGGCAGTCGCCGAGCTCCTGCGCGATCCGCTCGGCGGTCCGCGCGACCACGTGGTTGTGTTTGCCCAGGATCATGTGGGGGCCGTTCTGCTCGGTCCCGCCCGTGGGCACGATCACGGTCCGGGTCCCCGCGGCGATTCGATCGCGGACCTCGGTCCAGGTCAGCTCGGCCAGCTGAACCCGCTGCGGCTGCTGGCCGCGCTGCGTCAGCTCGGCCGCCAGCACGCCGCCCGCGAGCAGGAGGGTCACCAGGAGCAGGATCCGAGTGGGACGAGTCATGATCAGCATCTCCGACCAGCCGGCGGCGATCTTGCGGAAGGGCAGCAGGTAGAGGCGGAATACGTCCTGGTATTCCTCCTCGGACTCGCCGTCGAGGCCGAACTCGAGCGACTCGCCCTCGGCGAGCCCGGCCTCCTCGGCCAGGACGCGGGTCCCCGCCAGGCGGTCCCAGAACGAGAACACGAAGCCCATGTTCTTGTCCCAGTGCTCGCGGCGGCGGCTGTGGTGGATCTGGTGCATGGCCGGGCTGACGAGCAGCCGCTCCGCCCAGCCGAAGTCGAGCCAGATGTGGCTGTGGCGCAGGTTGTAGCCCACCACGTAGAAGAGAAAGATCCCCAGGTTGACCTGCCACACCGCGATCGCGCTGCCGGTCGCGGGGAAGAGGTGCAGGAAGAGCGCCTGCGCCGCGCCGGCCGTGATCCCCGAGACGCTCATCGTCAAGGCGTCGTCGAGGGGATGCATCCGGAACACCGTGATCGGCGTCATGACCTCGGCCGAGTGGTGCACCTTGTGGAGCTCCCACAAGAGCGGCACCCGGTGGAAGAGGTAGTGCGCCAGCCAGATGCCGAAGTCGAGCGCCACGAAGGCGAACAGGCTCAAGGCCAGGTCGAGGGCCAGCCCGGGCGGGAGGTCGAAGCGCAGCCCCGGCGCGACCGCCTCGAGCGCGCCGCTGACGAGCGCGATCGCGGTCGCGCCGCTGACCACGAAGGGGAGCACGATCAGCGGGTAGAGCAGCCGGTTCAGCGCCGCGAAGGCGTAGTCGACCTTGGCCGAGCGGTGGAGGTAGACCTCGCGCGGAAAGAGGAAGCGGAGCAGCCCCTCGTCGGGGGCGAGCGCGCGGCGCCGCCGCTCCAGGTAGACCCCCAGCGCGAGGATCAGCGCGGCCACGAGATAGAACCCATAGAGCCGCTCGGTGGGGAGGGTGAACACCTGCAGCAGGCGGTTCCCCAGTCCCGAGACCAGCCCCGAGATCAGCTCCGTGACGCGCTCCATGCCGGAATGCTAATCACACGCGGCGCTTCGCGCGAAGCGCGGCGGGTCGCCTACGACCCGCTCACCCGGCCCGTGACGGCGGCGAGCGCGTTCTCGACGGCCGAGGCCGCCTCCTGAATGTTCGACTCGGTCCCGCCGAGGAACACGCGCCCGAAGGCGCCGAAGGCGAGGATCTCGAGGACCTCGACCTCGGCGGCCTTCTCGGCCTCGTTGGCGGCGAACACCGCGTAGCCGGCCGGGTGCACCTCGAGGATGTAGAAGGCCTCGCCCGAGAGCAGGAAGTTGCCGTGGCGCATCCGGTTGACGAGCATCGAGTGGTGCGCGTCGACGCCCGTGATCACCTGGGTCGTCTTGACCGTCGGCTTGAGGCGCTCTTCCTGGGTCAGCTCGAGCGCATCGAGGATCGCCTCGCCGGCGGCCCGCACTTCGCCCTGGTCGAAGGAGTGCACCTCGAGCATGCCGAACACGCGCTCGACGACCATCATGCCGGGCCGGACATCGGTCCGCTTGAGCGCGATGTCCATCACGCGGTTGATGCCCATCCCAGGCGCGATCTCCATGATCAGGGCCGCCTGCCCCTCCGTCGGGAGGAAGCCGCGGGCCACTGTTGCAAGGAAACTGGCCACCTGAGGCTGGAACACGTCGATGTAGGTGTAAGTGCGCAGCTCGACGTCGCTCACGGGTCCCCCTCAAAGGGCGACATAGTAGCGAGCGCAGCACGCCCTGCCACCCCGCCCTTGCGGCTCAGCCGTCAAAATCCCAGCAGACCTCGCTTCGCTTGTGACATCTCTCTGGCGCTGCTAACCTTCGGCAAATCCGCGACTTGAGCGGGCCCAGGGGTCCCTGAGCGGCGGCACTCAGCCACGCTACAGGCGCCTCGTGCGGCAGGGGGTATTGGTGAGCCTGCGCGGCAGCGTCAAGGCGTTCAGCCTGGAACAGGCGCTGGAGTTCCTCAACTCCAGCGGCCACGACGGCTCCTTGCACGTTCATCACCAGGATCTGCGCAAGACCCTCATCCTCTACAAGCAGGGGATCTACCTCGATCAGCGCGAGTTCAGCTTCCGCCTCGGCGACGCGCTGGTCCGCGCGGGCGTGATCACCCCCAGCCAGCTCGACGAGGCCCTCGTCAAGCAGAAGGAGCAGGACAAGCGCCTGGGCGAGATGCTCAAGGAGCTGGGCTACATCGACGAGGCCAAGATCCTCGGCGCGCGCCGGACCCAGGTCGAAGAGGAGATCTACGAGACCTTCTCCTGGGAGGACGCCTTCTTCGAGTTCATGAAGGACGAGCTGCCCGAGGACTTCGTCGCTGGCCTCGAACACCCCGAGCAGTTCCGCTTCCAGACCAGCTCGGTCCTGATGGAGGCCACCCGTCGGCGCGACGAGTGGCAGAACATTCAGGAGACGCTGCCCAGCGAGAAGCGCGTCTACACCGTCAGCAGCGAGGACGGCGCGATCAAGCGCGCGACCCGCGAGCTGAGCGAGGCCAACGCCCGCGTCACCGACCCCCTCGTCGTGTTCGACGGGACCAAGACCCTCGGCGAGCTGCCCCACCTGCTCGGCCTCTCGAGCTTCGAGAGCCGCTCGGTGGTGACCCACTTGATCCTGGCGGGCGACGTGCGCCCGCTGATGCGCCACGAGCTCGAGTCGCGCTTCCGCCTCGCGATCCGCAGCAACATGGAGTACGCGCTCAAGCTCTACGAGTGCGCCCTCGAGACCCCGGAGTTCGACGCCCGGGGGCGCTTCCTCGATCGCGTGTTCTTCGGCAGCGACGCCTTCAAGACCGCCGCGCAGGAGGGCGTGATCGAGTTCGCCGCCCGCCTGACGGGCCGGCGCGCCTTCCAGCTGATCCTGGCCCTCTTCCGCCAGGGCGTGTCCTGCGAGTTCAGCGTCCGCGAGGAGGGCAAGGGCCTGCGCCTGGGCTTCTCGCCCAACTCGCTCGTGTGGCGCGTCGAGGAGGGCTCCACCCCGCCGAGCGTGGTCAAGCACCTCCTGGCGCGCAGCCCCGTCTCCGCTACCGACCTCGTGCGCGTGCGCGAGCTGCAGGAGGAGAGCGGGCGGACGCTGCAGGAGATCCTCGTCGGCGGCGGCTACGTCACGATGGAGAACTGGTTCAGGGCCCAGAAGGACACGGTCCTGAACGAGATGTTCTCGATCTTCTTCCTCAAGCGGCCCTACCTCGACGTGCGCACCAAGGAGGAGCGCGGCACGGCCAAGCCCGGCCTCGACATCGAGGTCCCGCTCCTGCCCTGGCTGCACGCCGAGGTGATGCGCGAGATCCGTGACTGGGAGAAGATCCTCACCCAGATCCCTACGGTCCGCGCCTACCTCGAGATCACCGCCAAGGGGCTCAAGTCCCTCAAGGGCAGCGACGACCCGACCAAGCTCTTCGACGGCCAGCGCACGATCGAAGAGGTGCTCCAGCTCCAGAGCAAGACCCCCCTCGACTTCCTCTCCGACGTCTACGAGAAGGTCCAGGGCGGCCGGCTCAAGCCGCTGGAGCCCGCCGAGTATCAGACCCGAATGGAGGCCGCCCTCGAGGCCGGCCAGCGCGCGGATGCGATCAAGTACTGCACCGCGGCGATCGAGGCGAACGTGGAGGCCAAGGCCTTCACCGCTCGCCTCAAGGAGCTCGAGGCGGCCGAGTCCGAGCTGGCCCAGCAGGGCGCGCGCAACGCCCTGCGCGGCGACCTGGCCAACTTCTCGCTCGCGGAGGTGCTGCAGACCTTCCACCTGCGCAAGCGCTCGGGCACCCTCCGCGTGGAGGCCGTGCAGTCCGGCCAGGCCGTGTCGCGCCAGATCTACTTCGATCAGGGCGACGTCTATCTGCTCGCCGGCGACATGGAGGAGGGGATCAAGGAGGACGACCTCGAGGAGGGCCTCGTGGCGGCCGGCCTCGTGACCGAGGACCAGCTGGCCGAGGCCGCGGCCCAGCAGATGAAGGACGAGGTCTACGAGATGTTCATCTGGGAGGGCGCGGAGTTCGAGTGGGTGGCCGACGAGTTGCCCCCCGAGTTCTACACCTCCCGCGGCAACCGCAAGATCAAGCTGAACACCGTCAACTTCCTCCTCCAGGCCGTGATGCGGATCGGCGAGTGGGAGGAGGTCCGCCAGACCCTCCCCAGCGACGACCTGGTGCTGGCCTTCGACTCCAACGCGACCAAGATGCGGACCGTGCTCGAGAAGGGCAACGAGGACCTGCTCCTGCTCGCCGACGGGCGCCACGCGATCTCCGACCTGGTGCGCATGTCGCGCACCCGCCGCTTCAAGGCGCTCAGGATCCTGGCCGAGCTGGTGGACGAGGGCTTGCTCAAGGTCGTCGACCTCGACCGGATCCAGGAGGAGGACGAGGACGCGCTCTTCGCCAGCGCGGTGCCGACCTCGGGCGTGATCGAGGAGGGCTTCGTCGGCCAGATCCAGTTCGTGGGCACCCTGCAGGACCTCGTCGCCGAGGGCCTGACCGGGGTGCTGCGCGTCACCGACGGTCGCCGCTCCAAGGAGCTGGCGCTGATCGAAGGCAGCGCGTATCGGACCAACACCTTGACCGTCAGCCAGCGCATGAAGCGGGTCGAGAAGATCGAGCAGAAGGCGCTCAGCCCCGAGGCCAAGCGCCTCGCGGAGCTCGAGGAGACCGACCTCGATCAGCTCCCCGAGGCGCTGCGCGGCAAGATCGAGATGGAGATGAAGATGCTCCGCGCCGCCATCGCGATGGAGGAGGAGGAGCAGCAGCCCGCCCCCGAGGCGGCGGAGGAGGAGGTCGACGAGGAGGGCCTGAGCGACTTCGAGAAGGCCCTGCGCAAGATGCAGCAGGAGCAAGAGGAGGAGCAGCGGCGCAAGGAGGAGCTCGAGAAGAGCTCCAAGGGCCTCGCGACCCAGACGGCGCAGGAGTTCGCCGAGTGCTTCTCCTGGCGCGGGACCCGCTTCGAGCTGCTCCAGGGCACCCTCCCGCCCCGGCTCCAGGACAAGGAGGGCCGCCTCGAGTTCCAGCTCCACGGCGACACCTTCTTCGACGTCGTGGCCGAGGCCGGCGAGCGCTGGGTCAAGGTCGGCGACCTGATCGACAAGGACCTCGCCGTCGGCTGGACCGAGGGCGAAGCCCCCGAGCGCGCCGCCGAGCTGGCCCAGGAGGAGGGCTTCCCCGACCTGGTCGCCCTCGTCGACGCCAAGAACACCCCCGAGGACATCGCCCGCCTCTCAGGCGTGCGCTATCACGCCTACTCCTGGCTGGCGAACATCTTCGACGAGGGCCTCGCCGAGGCCGTCGAGCCCGAGGCCCAGGAGGGCGACTCGGAAGAGGACTGGGACTTCAGCCTCTAGGGCACCTCAACGAGGGTCGCCAGGTTGGCGGAGCTGAGGGTGCTTCCGCAGGAGCTCCAGCAGATCTCGCCAGCTCGACGGTGGCGTGGGCCAGGCGCGGGCCGCGGAAGCGGAGGCGGACGGGCCGGGTCTTGGGGTCGTAGCCCTCGCAGCTCAGGCCGAGGTAGGCGCCCTCCGCCCAGCGGTCGATCACCTCGAGCTCGAGCAGGGCGCCGCAGATCCCGGCCACGACGAAGCCCGCGAAGCCGAGCCAACCGGACCAGCCGAGGAAGAGCCAGCCCAGGACCAGCCCGACCCCGAAGAGGGACGCGAAGCCCTGCACGTGCCTCGACGCTCCTGCACGACTCGCTCCGGCCTGTCCTCCCGATCTTCAGGAAGTAGCAGCTCCGGGGTCGGGTTGACCGCTTTGGGCACCCCGGCGAGCCTCGGGGCTCATGGCCCAGCCCGACGAGCAGCCCGACTCCGCCGAGACCCTCCCCCCACCCGAGGACCCCCTCCCCACCGAGATCGAGGAGAGCCACCCCGAGCTCGCGCCGACCCTCCTCGAGGAGGACCCCGAGCACGCGCCGACCCTGCTCGAGTCGGACCACGAGCCGACGAAGCTCGACCCGCCGAGCGAGCCAGAGCTCGCGGCGACCCTGCCCGAGAGCCCACCCTCGACCCACACCCAGGCCCCGCCGCAGGTCACCCAGGCCGCGGCCACGACCTCGGACAGCGGCCCCGTCGAGCCTGACGAGCCCGGCGAGTGGATCGGCGACTACCGGGTCGAGCGCGAGCTCGCCCGCGGCGGGATGGGCGTGGTCTACCTCGCCCGCGACCCGGCGCTGGGGCGCCGGGTCGCGGTCAAGGCCATGCTCGCCGGCGCCTTCGCGAGCAAGCAGGCCCTGGAGCGCTTCCAGATCGAGGCCCGCGCCGCGGCCAGCCTCCGTCACCCCGGGATCGTGGGGATCCACGAAGTGGGCCGCGCCCCCGACGGGCGCCACTACCTGGTCCTGGACTTCATCGAGGGCGGCTCGCTCGCCGAGCGCCTCCAGCGCGAAGGCCCCCTCGCCCCGCGCGCGGCCGCCGAGCTGCTGCGCAGCCTCAGCGAGGCCGTCGGCTACGCCCACGCCCGCGGCGTGATCCACCGCGACCTCAAGCCCGCCAACGTGCTCCTCGACGGCGATCAGCCCATGGTCACCGACTTCGGGCTCGCCAAGGAGCAGGGCAGCGTCGACGGCCCGACCCGCTCGGGGCAGCTCATGGGAACGCCCGCCTACATGCCGCCCGAGCAAGCGGCCGGCGAGGCCGTCGACCTGCGCGTCGACGTCTACGCCCTGGGCGCGATCCTCTACCAGTGCCTGACCCAGCGCCCGCCCTTCGAGGCCGAGAGCCTGCCGGCCCTCCTGAGCAAGCTCGTCGACGAAGAGCCGACGCCCCTGCGCAAGCTGGCGCCCCAGGTGCCGGTCGACCTCGAGACGATCGTGGCGACCTGCCTGGAGAAAGAGCCCGAGCACCGCTACGCCAGCGCCGAGGCCCTCGCCGACGACCTGGGCCGCTTCCTGCGCGAGGAGCCGATCCTGGCGCGGCCCGCCAGCCTCGCCCACCGGGCCAACAAGTGGCTGCGGCGCAACCGAGCCTTGGCCGGCAGCGTAGGCGCGGTCCTGATCCTGGCCCTGGTCGTGGGCGCGCTGGGGACGGCTTGGTTCGTCGAGCGCCTCCGCCAGCGCAGCGCGGAGGCGCGCGAGGGCCAGCAGGCGGCCGAGCAGGCGGCCGAGCGCCTGGCTGCGCAAGGGCGCGAGCTGGCGGCCGAGCGCGACGAGGCCAACCGCCAGCGCGCGGCCGCGGAGGACGCCGAGCGGCGCGCCCGCGCGGCCGAGGCCGAGGCCCTCCGCCAGCGCGACGAGGCCGAGACGCAGCGCGAGGTCGCCGACGACGCCGCCCAGGACGCGCTGGCCAACCTCCGCTCCAGCGCGACCTCGATGCTCCTCCTGGCGGAGGTCGTCCAGGGCGAGCTGAGCGAGATCCAGGACGCCCGCGTGCGCCGCGTGCGCGAGCGGGTGCTCGACGCGCTCCTGGCCGAGCTGGAGCGCCTCGAGGACCACCCGCGGCTGAGCTTCCACAACCACGCGCTGCGCGCTCAGGTCTACACCGAGCGCGGCATGAGCCTGCTCAACGCCGGCGCCCCCAAGCAGTCGCTCCCCTTCCATCGCAAGGCGGTCCAGATCGCCCTGAAGGGCGGCGCGCAGAGCCGCTCCCAGCTGCAGAGCTCGCTGGTCTCGCTCTCCATCGCCGAGCAGGAGGCCGGCGACATCGCGGCCGCCACCAGCGCCACCCGTAGCGCGGTCTCGGTCGCCCGGAGCTGCGTCGCAGGCGAGGACTCGCCGCTCAACCGCTCTGCGCTCGTGGCCGGCCTGCTGCGGGCGGGCGAGCTGGCCGAGCAGCGCGGGCGGGGCGAGCGGGCCGCCGAGCACCTGCGCGAGGCCGTGAGGGTGGCCCGGCGGGGCGGCGTGGAGGCGGAGGACCGCCGCGTCCTGGCGGGCGCGCTCTTCGCGCTGGGCAAGCTGCACCAGAACCAGCGCCGGCCCGAGGAGGCGCGGGCCACCCTGCGCGAGGCGATCGAGGTCGAGCGTTCCCGCCTCGAGACCCAGGGCCGGAGCAACCTCCAGGACGACATGCTCAGCCACGCCCTGCGGGCCCTGGCGCAGCTCGAGGCGGCGCGGGGCCCCGCAGCCCAGCGGGCCCTGATCGAGGACGCCCTCGCCTTCGCGCTGCGCCGGCTGCGCGCCGACCCTGGCGACGCGCGCGCCCTGCGCGAGGCCGTCAGCACCCGCAACTCGCTGGCGGCCTTCCACCAGGCCCAGGGCGAGCTGCCCCGCGCCGCCGAGCTGCTCGAGGCCTCGCTGGCCCAGGCGCGGGCCTTCCACCAGGAGCACCCGGGCCAGGTCAGCGGACGCCTGATCGGCAACTCCCTCACCCAGCTCGCCGACCTGGCCGCGCTGCAGCGCGAGCCCCAGCGCGCGGCGCGCCTGGCGGCCGAGGCCCTCGAGCAGTGGCGCGCGCTGGCCCGCGAGTGGAGCGACGTGCTCCAGGTGCACCAGGGCCTGCTGGCCGCCCTGGACGCGAGCGGACGCCACCTGCGCGCGGCGGGCAAGCCGCGCGAGGGCCTGGCCCTGGCCCGGGAGTCCGTCGAGCGCCAGCGCGCCTGGCTGAGGGGCCGCCCGCGCGACCCCACCGCCCGCCGCAACCTGGCCGTCGTGCTCGAGCGCCTCGGCTCGAGCGAAATGGAGCTGGGCGAGAGCGAGCGGGCCCAGGCCCACTTCGAGCAGAGCGCGAAGCTCCGGCGCGGCCTCCAGCAGGAGTTCCCCCAGGACGCCGAGGCGCTGGGCGACCTGGCCCTGATCCTCGACCGCCTGGGCGACCTCGCCAGCAGCCGCCGCGACCACTCGACCGCGCACAAGAGCCACCGCGAGGCCGTCGAGCTCCTCCGCCGCGAGCTGGCCGGGGTCGAGGGCCCCGACCGCCGCCAGCGGAGCAACCTCGCGATCCTGCTCCGCAAGCTCGGCGACCACGAGCTCTTCGACCGCGACCTCGCCCAGGCTCGCGCCCTCTACGAGCAGGCCAGGCAGCTGCAGCTCGGCCTGCTGAAGGAGCGCCCGACCGACGGCGGCCAGGCGCTCGAGCTCGCGGTGACCCACGACCGCGAGGCGGCCCTCGCCGAGCAGGAGGGGCGCCTCGAGGAGGCCGAGCGCGGCTACCGGCGCGCGCTCTCGGTCTACCTCCAGCTCGCCCGCGCCAACCGCAGCTCCCTGCGCCTGGTCCGCACCCTCTCGGCCGGCTACGCCCGCCTGGCCAGCCTGCTGAGCCTGCGCGGCCAGGGCGCCGAGGCCCTGCGCCTGATCGACGCCGCCGACCGCCAGGCCGCCTCCCTCGCCAAGCAGGTCCCCGCCCACGTCGACCTGGCCCGCGACATGGCCGTAATGCGCTTTCAGCACGCCGAGCTGCAGGCCCGCCACGGCGTGCTCCCCCGCGCCCTCGAGCTCTATCGGGGCTCGCTCGAGGTCCTGAGCGCCCTGGTCGAGCGCGCCCCGCACCTCGCCCCAGAGCTGAAGCAGGTCCGCGAGCAGGTCGAGGCCGCCCGCGGCCATATCGCGCGCTTCACGCAGGAGGGCGCGCCCCCAGCCGAGGATCCGAGCGACGAGCTGGCCTACGCCCAGTTCCTCGCGGCGCGAGGCGAAGCCGCCGCCGCGGGCCAGGCCTACCTGCGCGCCCTGGCCGCGGACCTCGAGCCGGGCGACCAGCGCGAGGCCCTGCTCGGCGCGGCCAAGGCCTTCGCCCCGAGCGACCCCGCGCGGGCGAGCGAGCACCTGTCCGCCTGGTCCGCTGCCCTCGAGGCGGCCTCGCAGCAGGCCCGCGCCGCCAGCGCGGCGACCCCTCCCCACTCCCCCCAGCGCCGGTCCCCCGAGCGCGAGGCCGCCGAGCGACGCACGCGCCGGCTCCTGAGCCAACGCGAGGTCGCAGCCCGCTCGCGCGAGCTCTCGCCCCTGCGCCAGGAGCCGGTGTGGGCCGAGGTGTTCCCGCCCAAGTAGCCGCAGGCGCTCCGCCCGATAGGCTGAGCGGGTGAGCGATCCCCTCAGCGAGCTCCGAGCGCTGCACGCCGCCGTCGACGCCGAGGTCGCCGAGCTGAGCGCGCTCCACCAGGGGCGCCTCCAGTGCGCCCGCGGCTGCGCCGGCTGCTGCCTGGACGACCTGAGCGTGTTCGCGCTCGAGGCCGAGCGGATCCGCGCCGAGGCCGGCGAGCTGCTCCGCGAGGGGAGCCCCCACCCGCCCGGCGCCTGCGCCTTCCTCGACGGCGAGGGCGCCTGCCGGGTCTACGCCGCGCGGCCCTACGTGTGCCGCTCCCAGGGCCTGCCCCTGCGCTGGCTCGAGGAGCGCGAGGGCCAGGTCGTCGAGCTGCGCGACATTTGCCCGCTCAACGAGCCCGAGGACCAGCCGCCCCTGGAGGAGCTCGCCCCCGAGAGCTGCTGGCCGATTGGCCCCGTCGAGGCGCGCCTGCGCGAGCTGCAGGCCGCTCACGAACCGGAGACGCCGTTGCGCCGGGTGCCCTTGAGGGACCTCTTCCTCGCCTCTGAGAGCGGCGACGCCCAGTAGCGCCGTCCTCCTTGGCAGCCTTCCTTCCCTCTGGCGACCCCTCCGGGACGCGCTAGGCTCGAACCACGAAAGGAGTCGCCATGCGCCATAGATCCCTCTGGGGGGCGGCGTTGGTCGGCGCGAGCTTGCTCGGCTGCACCAGCGAAGACCCGACCCAGACGACGTCGCGGGCCTCGGCCGTGGACTCGGGCACCAGCAACACGCAGGTCGCCGCGAAGCCCAAGCTCGGTCCGCTCAAAGAATCGACCTTGACCCTCACCGGGTTGTGAGGCTCTTCGTGAGGCCAAAAGGTCACGCGAGCCCTGGAGGGGCTCCCCGGAGTGTCCAAAGCCGTCGTCAGCGTCTCGGACGCTGAGGCGCAAGTCAGCTACGACCCCAAGGTCAGCACCACCGACGACATGATCAAGGCGATCAAGGAGGCCGGCTTCGGCGCCAGCGTCAAAGAGTAGGCCGCCCGACCGAGAGCGAGGCCAGCGGACCCAGAGGTTCGCTGGCCTCCTTCGTTGGGCCTACTGGCCGCGCTCCTTGCGCGTCTTGTCGAGGAGCTCGCGCTGCTTGCGAATGATCCGCTTCAGCTGCGCCACGACCTCGGCCAGCTCCTCGATCCGGCCCATGCGCTCGACGATCTCGCGCAGGCGGAGGGCCACGGCGCGGGCGGCGTCGGCGGCGTCCTGGCTCAGCTGGGGCAGCGCCTCGGGCTCGCTGGCCTGGGCGACCTGCGCGGCCTCGGCGGCCTGGAGCGCGCGGGTCAGCTCCTCGCTGCCCACGCCCTCGAGGGCCGCCACGACCTGCTCACGCAGGCGGTTCCAGTTGGTCTGGTCGAGGATCTGGTTGGAGATCATCTCGACCACGACCCGCTCGACGTGCTCGGCGGCGCGGGCCACGACCTTGGCCACGTCGCGCTGAGTCGCCGGACCGCGGCGGAGGGCCTCCTCGCCCTGGCTGGCGAGCTCGCGGGCCAGGTCGTCCTCGTCGCGGGCCATGCGCTCGAGCTGCTGGCGCTCCTCGTAGAGCCGGCGCAGCAGCTCGTTCAGGAGCTGCTCCGGGCTGACCACGCGCAGCTGGAGCGAGGGCGAGCTGCCGGCCTTCTTGCCGCGCGGGTCGCCGTCGCGGGCCTCGACCCAGAGCGTGAGCGCCATCCGCGGGACGAGCTTCAGCTCGGCCAGGGGCTGGCTCCCCTCGGCCTCGGCGCGCTTGCCGCTGAAGCCCTCCAGCGCGATCACGCGCTCGCGGTCGTCCGGGCGCGGCGCCTCGGGCGCCTTCTTCTCCTCGCCCTCGCGCTCCTTCTGCTCGCCCTCTCCCTCCTTCTTGGCGGGGGGCGCCGGGCGGCCGCTGGGGCGGATCCGCAGCGTGCCCTCGCTGAGGCCGTAGTCGTCCTCGGCCCCGGCCAGGAAGCCGAAGGTCGCCTCCGGCGTGACGTTGAGGCCGACCCCGCTCAGCTCGAGGCGCGCGCTGGGGGCGCGGTCGACGACCGCGACCACGCCGAAGCGCGGCGGCGCCCCGAGGCCCGCCCCGTCGGCGTCGATCAGGCCCAGCCGGTATTGACCCGTCTCCTCGAGGGTCCACGAGACCGTGAAGGACTTCGCGCCCTGCTGGACCTCGCCCTCGAGCGTCCCCGCCAGGCGCTCCTCCTTCCCGCTCTGGGTCCGGTCGACCCAGGCCCGCACCAGCGCCTTGCTGGCGCGCGCGCGCAGGACCAGCTTGGTCCCGACCGGGAAGCTGAGGTTGCCGCTCTCGAGGGTCAGCTGCTGGGCCGGCTTGCCCGTGTAGCTCGGCGGCTCGACGGTGAGCTCGACCGCCTCCAGCCAGGGCGGCTCGACCGCCTTGACCTCGAAGGGGCCGAGGCGCTCGTCGTTGCCCTCCACGTGGAAGCTGAAGCTCTGCGGCAGGCGCTGGATCAAGACCCGGAACTGGCCATGGCCGAGGTCGTCGAAGGGGATCGGCTCCTCCGCGCCCCGGAGGCCCTCGCAGAGCAGGTAGACCCGCTTGGGGGTCACCCCGCTCTTGACGCCGACCACGAGCTCGAGGTCGCTGCCCTGGGCGACCGGCCAGGGCTGCGCGCCCAGGTCCACCGGCTGACCGTTGAGGCTGACCAGCTGCAGGTAGGTGTCCTGGGGCCAGTGCACGTCGTCGCGCAGGAGCAGGTTGCGGTAGGCCCAGGTGCGCGCCTCCTGCGGGTAGCCCCGCGCGAGCACCCCGGCCAGGGCCAGCGCCAGCCCGGCCAGGGCCAGGCGCTTGAGCACCGGCTGGAAGGGGACCGCGGCGCCGGGCGTCAGCTCGGGCGCGACCCCCTCGACGTCGCTCACGACCTCGGCCGCCAGCTCGGCGCTGGTCGCCTCCGAGCGCTCGCCGGCCGCGAACTGGACCGCGCTCAGCAGGCGCCAGCCGAGCTGGGGGTGGCTGCGCTCGTAGGCGCGGGCCAGCTCGACCTCGGGCAGGGGGCGCACGCCGGGCTGGAGGACGAAGCGCCAGGCCTCGACGCCCAGCCAGGTGATCCCCGTCAGCCACAGGGCCAGGCGCGGGGTCCACTCCAGCCGCAGGGGCCGGTCGAGGGCGTAGCTGATCAGGGCGCACAGGACGGCGACCACCACCAGGCGCGCGCCGCCGCGCCCGAGCAGGGCCAGGCGCACGGTCCGGCGCAGCGCGCCCAGGCGCTCGCGGATCTTCGGTCCCAGTCTTGGCGCCGTCACGTTCGCGCCTCGGAAGAGTCGGCAGCTCTGCCACTCACACTTGAAGGGCTGTTCGCATCTGGAGCCACGCGATCGTGGGTGAGTGCGCTGCCGACTCTGGGCCCCAAGCTGGGGGTCTGGGGGGCACCGCCCCCCAGGAGTGTCTGCGTAGCCATCAGATCATCTTGCTCTTCTTGCGGACGACCCACTCCACGCCCAGGAGCAGGCACAGGAGCGCGAGCACGTGCCAGCCGTCCCAGAGCGGGATCGGCGGCTCGGCCACGGTCAGCTGCTCGGTCCGCAGCGGGATCTGCTCGGGCAGGGCGCCGACCTCGGCCGGCGCGACCACCGCGCCGCTGGTCGCGGCGGCGATCCCGCCCAGGAGCTCGAGGTCCAGGCTGTGCACGAGGAACTCGACGTTGCTCTGGCGCACGCTCAGCTGGACGCTCTCGGGCGCCTTGCCCGGGTCGTCGTCGGGGAGCTTGATCGAGACCTCGAGCGGCCCCGGGCGCGGCGGCAGGAAGCTGCCCGTGAACCAGCCCGGGCGCTTCTGGATCGGCTCCAGCGTGACCTCGAGCTCGTCGTCGCCGCTCTTGGCGCGCGCCTTGAGGCTGCCCGCCTGCAGCGGCCGGAAGCTGGGGTCGAAGGCCTGGGCGCGCAGCCGGACCGGCTCGCCCAGCTCGTAGAGCTCCTTGTCGGTGATCAGCTCGACGCGCTTGCGCCCGCCGGCCAGGCGGCCCTGGATCAGGAAGCGGAGCATCGAGACCCAGTAGCGGTCATAGACCTCCGCCGCGACCGAGCGCCAGCGCCAGGTCTCGTCCGTGCCCTGGAACAGGACCGGCCCGCCCTGGAAGTAGTGGGCGACCACCAGCGGCCGCCCCTCGCGGTTGGCGGTGCTGCCCGCGCTGGCCAGGTCGTGGCGGACCAGGACCAGAGCGCCGGCCTTCTCGCGCTTGACCGGGTAGCTGAAGAAGGGCCCCGGCAGGCGGGACCACAGGGCCCGACAGCGCTCGGGCTGGGCCGCGATCCGGGTCGCGGGGTGATCGCCGCCGTCCAGGGTCGCCTTGAGCGGCGCCCGCCGCGTCACGGCGCCGTCGCTGAAGTCGATCAGGTCGCCCGGCACGACCGGGAGCAGGTCCAGGATCGGCTTCAGCTCGGGCCGGCCCAGGAAGCGCCCGGAGTACTTCGGCCCCGGGACGTAGAGCAGCCCGCCGTGATACTCGGCCACGAAGCGCTTGAGCGCCTCGGCGGTCTCGGTCGAGAAGGCGACCGGGTTCGGGTCGAGGAGCACCACGCAGTCGAACTCCTGCAGCGCCTCCAGCGTCGTGGGCAGGCTCTCGATGCGCACGTTGCCGGGCTGCTTGAAGCCCTCCACGGCGCTCTGTAGCCACACGCTGACCTTGACCGACTTCTCGCGGATCGAGCGCGCGCGCAGGAAGTGGTATTCGAAGCAGGGCCCGCCCGCGACCAGGAGCACCCGGGTCGTCTCCTCGGTCACCTTGACCGGCGCGCTCTTGGCGTCGTCGCTGGTGATCGGCTCTTCGCCCGGGGCCTGCTCGCTCTTGGTCACGAGCCGGACCTCGTAGACGTAGCTCCCCGCGGCCTCGGGCTCGTGGCCGCGGAACACGAAGGGCTTGCTCGTCTCGGGGCCCGCCGGCGGGGTCCAGTCGACGCGCTCCAGCTCCTTGGTCGCCTCGCCCTTGCTGACCGAGAGCACGACCTGGAGCGGGACCTTGGCGTAGCCGCGGGCCCGCACGTTGGCCTCGATCACGAGGGGGTCGCCCAGGAGCACCCGCGGCGGCGCGCCCAGCTCGGCGACCTCCAGGTTCTTGGGCGGGATCGGGTCGCCGACGCCCAGGGCGAAGAAGGGGATCCCGCGGGCTTCGAGGTCGGCGATCACGCCCGAGGCGCCCTCGCCGCGGTTGACCCGCCCGTCGGTGATCGCGATCACGGCCGCCACGTTGCGCCCGCCGGTCTCGGCCAGGGCGTGGCGCAGCCCGCCGGCGAGGTCGGTCGCCCCCGCGCTGGGCTCGGCGTCGCTGGCCTGGAAGGGACGCGGCAGGGCTCGCGCCCGCTCGCCGAAGGCGTAGAGGCGCAGCTCGTTCTTCTCGCTCGCGCCCTTGTCCTGGGGCGAGAGCCGCTCGAAGAGCTTGGCCTCGCCCGCGATCCGCCAGGCCAGCTCGTGGCGGGTCAAGGCGCTCAGGTCCTCGACGTTGGCGATCCCCGCCGCCTTGGCCATGGCCTCACGCAGCTTGGGGTCCTGGTAGCGGTCCGCGATCGACATCGAGAGCGAGGCGTCCCAGAGCACGATCGTCTGCCCCGGCAGGACGCGGGTCCGATCCACGGCGACCCGCGGCTCGAGGAACACCAGCAGGGCCACGGCGAACACGGCCACGCGCAGGGCCGCCAGGAGGGCCTTCCGCCCGGCGCTGGCCTGCCCCTCGCGCTTGTAGAGCCACGCCGTCAGGGCCACGGCGCCGACCGCCGCCAGGACGACCAGGAGCCCCGTCCCGCCGCGAGGGAGGTGCCCCCACTCGAAGCGGATCGCGGCGTCGGCGGGGAGCGACTCGGCGCGCCCCATCAGATCCAGCAGCCAGCGAATCATGCGGCACTCCCGAGCCGCGCCAGCGGCGGGCGGTGGTGCGCCGCCCACCAGGCGGCGACCTGCTCGAGCAGCAGCACCGCCACCAGCGCGTAGAGCAGGGTCCGCCACAACTCGGTGCGTGTCCCGTCGGTCACGCTCAGGAGCGAGATCTCCTCGCCGGCGCTGGTGAATTGGATCACGATCCCCTCCAGGCCGCTCTGGACCTGCTTGGGGAGCGCTCGGGTCAGGTCACCCTCGCTGGGGTCGACGTTGACCGCGAAGAGCTCGCTGCGCGGGTCCCCGCGGAGCGAGGTCATGCGCAGCTCGTAGACGCCGGCCTGCGAGGTGTCGCGCAGGCGCAGCTCGAGCCGTCCCTCGTCCGCCTCCTCCGGGGCTGCGGCTCCCCGCTCGTCGCCGCCGGGCTCGTCAGCGGAGGGCGGCTGGCTGGCGTAGAGGTCGCGCAGGCGCTCCTCGCCCGGGACGCGGACCTGGGCGCGGCGCCGGTCGCGGGCCTGGTCGAAGGGGCGCACCAGGGGCTCGCCGCAGCGCAGCTGGCGGCCGCGGGTGGCAGAGGGCGCGAGGAGGCGGGCCAGCTCCTGGACGACCACCGGCCAGCCGACGTTCTTGGGCAGGTTCGACCAGGCGTTGTCGGCGGTGGTGTTGAAGAGCACGACCCGGCCCTTGCCGAAGGTCTTCTCGACCAGATAGGGTGTCCGGGCTGGGTCGGTCAGGCGCAGGATCGGCTCGCCCTCGCTCGAGATCGAGAGCCAGCGGCTGGCGCGGACCCGCGTCAGGAAGGGGTTGCGCTCGCCGCGGAACACCTTGACCAGGGGGTGGTCGTCGGCGGGCGGCGCCAAGCTCGGGCGCTGGTCCTCTTGCTGGGCCTCGAGCGGGTCGCCCAGCTGGACCGGGAGCAGCCCTTGACCCTCGCGCCAGAGCACCCGCTCGTAGGCCTCGCGCTCGACCTTGTCGCCCAGGAAGATCGCCAGGCCGCCGCCGCGGCGCACGAAGCGCTCGAGCTCTTCTTGGCGCTCGACCGGCCAGCGGGCGACGTTGCAGAGGATCACCAGGTCGTAGCCGGCGAGCTCCTCGGCGGCCGCGTCTTCGGCCAGGACCACGCTGGGCTCGACGCCCGAGAGCAGGTCACCGGGCGGCGCCAGGGCCAGGCGCAGGAGCGCGGCCTCGCTCCCCAGCGGGCCCTCCTCGCGCTCGCCGTCGATCAGGAGCGCGCGCAGCTGCTCGGTGACCTCCAGCGCGAGGTGGCGCGAGTCGTCGAGGGGGAGCGCGTCCTCGCCGACCGAGACGCTCAGGGCCTGGGCCCCGGGCTCGAGGAAGGTCGTGCGGTGGCGGACGCTGGCGACGCCGCCCGGCTCGATCGAGGCCAGGGGCGCGAGGGGGATCCGCCCGTCGCGGGTCTCGAGCGTCACGGGGACCTCGTAGACGGGCTCGCTGCCGTAGTTCTTGACCGTGACCGCGACCTCGAAGGGCAGGCCCGCCATGGCGAGCTTCTCGACCGGCTCCAGGCCGACTACGCCCAGGTTGCGCGTGCCCTGGCCGCCGACGTCGACGACCAGCACGCGCAAGGCGCCCTCGCCCGCGCGCCCCGACTCGCGGATCGCGGCCGCGATCCGCTTGGGCAGCTCGCCGGTCTCGCCGATCCAGTCGCGATGGCGGAGGTCGGTGATCACGTAGAGCACGGCCTTGCCCGGCGCCTTGCTCGGCTCGGTCCCGAGCGCGCTCTCGAGCACGCGGGGCAGGTCGAGGGTCCCAGAGCCGGGCTCGGCCTCCTTCAGCCGACTGAGGAAGCGCTCGGCGTCGTCGCCGGTCGGGGTCGCGAGGCGCAGCTCGGCCGCCTCGGGCTTGCTGGCGCGGAGCACCGTCAGGTAGTCGCGCGGGCGCTGGCTGGTCAGGTCGTTGACCAGGCGCTCGGTCAGGCGGCGCGCGCGGTCGAAGCTCGTGCCGCGTCCGCTGCGATAGGCCATGGAGCCCGAGTCGTCCAGGATCACGATCCGCTCGATGGGCTCGCTGACGCCCGGCAGGAAGCCCAGCCCGCGCTCGCTCACGGCCGGGCGCGCGAGCAGCAGCGCCAGCAGGGCCAGGGCCAGGCAGCGGAGGAAGAGCACCAGCAGGTGCTCGAGCCTCACGCGGCGGCGGTTCTCGCGCTGGGCCTCGAGCAGGAAGTCCATCGCCGCCCAGCGGACGACGTTGAAGCGGCGCCGGTTGAGCAGGTGGATCAGGATCGGCAGCGAGATCGCGGCCAGGCCCCACAGCAAGGGTGCGTTGAGGAAGCCCATTACTTGCGGTGCCTGCGCACGCGGCGCTGGTTGAGGTAGCGGGCCAGGGTCTGGCCCGGGTGGACCGAGGTCTCGACGCGCACGTAGTCGGCGCGGGTCCGGGTGACCCCGCTCTCGACCTGCTCGAGGAAGCCGGCCAGCTGCTCCATGTAGCCGCGGCGGAGCGAGCGGGGCTCGGTGAGCAGGTCCGGCAGCCCCTCCAGGCCCTCGAAGCGAGTCGTCTCGTCGAAGGGGAAGTCGAGCTCGTCGGGGTCGAGCACGTGGAACACGACCACCTCGTGGCCGCGGTGGCGCAGGTAGCCCAGGCCCTCGAGGAAGGACTCGACCGGGAAGAGCAGGTCGCTGATCACGGCGATGAACCCGCGCCGCTTGCGCTCCTCGGCCAGGCGCTGGAGCACGTCGGGCGTGCCGTGCTCGCCCCGCAGCTGGGCCTCGCCCAGGGTGCGCGCGATCTGGCGCAGGGTGGCGGGGTGCGCGCTGGGCGGGATCCGCTCGCGGACCTGGTCGTCGAAGAGCATCAGCCCCGCGGCGTCCTGCTGGCGCTGGAGCAGGAAGCCGAGCCCGACCGCGAGGCTGGCGGCGCACTCGTACTTGCTCAGCAGCGCGCGCTCGCCCTGGTAGGCCATGGACTCGCTCGCGTCGACCACGAAGGTCGCGCCGAGGTTGGTCTCCTCCTCGTACTGCTTGACGTAGTAGCGGTCCGAGCGGGCGAAGACCTTCCAGTCGATGTGCTTCAGCTCGTCGCCGAAGGCGTACTCGCGGTGCTGGGCGAACTCGACCGAGAAGCCCTGGAAGGGGCTCTTGTGCAGGCCTGAGATCGGTCCCTCGACCAGGGTCTGAGCGGCCAGGTCGAGCCGCGCGATCCGCTCGCGGACCTCAGCGCTGAGGAGGTCGCTCGCCATGAGCTAGGACTTGCTGAAGGCCGGGGAGACCGCGGGGTCCGAGTCGAGGGCGCCCTCGGTGGCCGGGGTGTCCTCGAGGATCCTGTCGACCACGCGGTCGCTCGTGATCCCGTCGGCCTCGGCGGTGTAGGTGGTCAGGATGCGGTGGCGCAGGACCGGGTGGGCCACGGCGCGCACGTCGTCCATGCTGGCGAAGGTCCGCCCCTGGAGCGCGGCGCGGGCCTTGGCGCCCAGGACCAGATACTGGCTGGCGCGCGGGCCGGCGCCCCAGCTGAGCCACTTCTTGGCGTAGTCGGGCGCGTCGGCGGTGTCCTTGACGCGGGTCTTGCGGACCAGGTCGACGGCGTGGTCCACGACGGCCTGCGCGATCGGGATCCGGCGCACGACCTGCTGCAGCTCGAGGATCTGCTCGCGGTCGAGGACCGGCTCGATCTCGTGCTGCACGTCGGCGGTGGTGGCCGCCACGATCGCGCGCTCCTCCTCGCGGGTCGGGTAGCCGACCAGGATCTTGAACATGAAGCGGTCTTGCTGCGCCTCGGGGAGGGGGTAGGTGCCCTCCTGCTCGATCGGGTTCTGGGTCGCGAGCACGAAGAAGGGCGGCTCCAGCTTGTGCCGCTCGCCGCCCGCCGTGACCTGCTTCTCCTGCATCGCCTCGAGCAGCGCGGCCTGCGTCTTGGGCGGGGTGCGGTTGATCTCGTCGGCCAGGATGAAGTTGGCGAAGATCGGCCCGGGCAAGAAGCGCATCTCGCGCGCGCCGGTGCTCTTGTTCTCCTGGATCACCTCGGTGCCCGTGATGTCGCTCGGCATCAGGTCCGGGGTGAACTGGATCCGGCTGAAGGAGAGCGAGAGCGCCTTGGCCAGGGTCGAGATCAGGAGCGTCTTGGCCAGCCCCGGCACGCCCTCGAGGATGCAGTGCCCGCGGGCGAAGACCGCGATCAGGAGCTCCTCGATCACGGCCTCCTGGCCGACGATCACCTTGGCCAGCTCGGCGCGCAGCTTGGTGGTCGCCTCGCCCAGCTTGGCGACTGCTTCCTTATCGGAGCCCTTGGATGCGTCGGATCCCTTGGATTCGCCCTCGGCCATTCGTCCTCCTGCCAGACCCCGGGTGTCCGGCGAGGCGGGATTATGCCCTAGATACGCGCGGGGCGTGGCGACGCGACTCCCCCTCTAGCGAGAGCGCCCGCCAGCCGCGCAGCTCCTTCAGGCGCGCGATCCGCCAGCGCTCCTCGCCCTGCGCCAGCTCGGCCCGCAGCTCGACCAGCTCGGTGGGGGCTGACCAGGCGGAGTCGGGCCTGCGGCGCCGCGGGGTCCTGGCTGAAGTCGAGCGCGTGACGGATCAGGCCTTCAGCCACTCGGCGAAGACGGGCGCGACCGAGCGGACATCGCAGCCGGCGGCGGCGGCGACCCGAGAGCGGGGGTGGCTGTCGGTGCCGGCGATCCCGGAGAGCTCGTCGGAAGCCATCAGCGTGGCCGCCGCGTCGCCTGGGACCACGAGGTGGGTCGTGACCGCGTAGCAGCGCTCGGCGCCGGCCTCGAGGTAGGCGCGGGCCGCCTGGAGGAGCGTGCCGCCGGTCCGGATCATGTCGTCGTAGATCACGACCCGCTTGCCCTTCACCGCCGCGTTGACGCCGGTCACCTCGACCATGCCGCTGCCGTGGCGGCGCTTGTAGATGAAGGCGGCCGGGACGCGCAGGTCGTTGGCCAAGGACTGGACCCACTTGGCGCGCCCCGCGTCCGGAGAGGCGAGCACGAAGTCGTCGCCGCCGAACTCGAGGGCAGCCTCGAGCACCAGGGGCTTGGCGTAGAGGTGAAAGGCGTTGAGCGAGTCGCCGAAGTAGTGCGGGAGTCCAGCCGTGTGCAAGTCGAGCAGCAGCACCCGCATTCCGCCCGGCGGCGAGGGCACGGCCGAGATCAGGCGCGCCCGGGTCTTGGCCGTCACGACCTCGCCGGGACGAACGGCGCGCTCCATCGTCTGGCAGCCGAAGTAGGGCAAGACCCAGGTCAGGCTGGCCGCGCCGTAGCGAGCCACCGCGCACGCCAGGTCGAAGGCCTGCAGGGTGTCGCTCTCGGTCGGCGTGCCCGCCACGAGGACCACGTCGCGCCCGCGCACTTCGCGTGTGATCCGCTGGTAGACCTCGCCGTCGGTGAACACCCGCCGCTCGACGGAGCCCATCTCGGCGGCGGGCTCCGGCGACTCGGACTGCTCGTTGAGGGCGACGGCGATCCCCTCCGCCAGCGCGGCGTAGCTCGGGACCGAGAGGACGAGCAGGCTCACCGAGGCGACCTAGGCGTTGGCGTTGAGGTCGGACCAGAGCGCGTTCAGGGGAACCCGCTCCTCCTCCTCGTGGTGGTGGTGCTTGCCGTTCCCGTTCCCGTTGCCGTTGCCGTTGCCGTTCGACTTGCTCGGGGCGTGGACCGGCATCGAGCGGCCGCGGGCCTCGGGCGCGCCGAAGCTCGCCGGCAGGGCCAGGGGGTTGAGGCTGCGCTGGTAGAGGCGCACCGCGGTCATGGCCGTGCGGACCCGGTCCTTCATGTTCAGCTCGCTGATCCCCACGCAGGGGATCCGCTGCCAGCCGAAGATGAAGTCGAGCATGCCGTCGATCCGGTTGATCTCGTCCCAGGCCACGCGCTCGCGCATGCCGTCGTCCTGCATGCACTCGCGGTGCGGGCGGACGAAGAACACCAGGCCGTGGCGGCGCAGGTGCTCGAAGTAGCGCTGGCTGTGCTCCTCGGCCAGGAGGTCGCCCAGGATGTTGCTGTGGCGCGCGGCGTAGGCCAGGTTGCAGAAGGCGCGGTCCGAGACGAAGCCCTCGGGGTAGCGCTCCTCGACCTGGATCTGACGGCGGAAGACCTCGCGCTGGTAGGCCGCCACGCGATGGAGGTCGACCCGCAGGGACTCGAAGGTCAGCTCCATCTCGGCCATCACCTGGCGAGCGACCTCGTTGATCAGCGGGAGGCCGAGCTCCTCGGCGAGGTGGCGGGCCAGGGTGGTCTTGCCGGTGCTGTGAGCGCCGCAGACGTAAATGCGCAGGGGCTGGTGCATGGGAGGCTCCCTCTCGAACCGGGGATGAGCCTATCCATCGCCACCGACAAGGTGCCGAACAGGTGCGATGGCAACAGGGAGTGCACCCGGAGCAGGGAGTCGCGCGGACGGCTACTTCTTGCGCAGCAGCTTGACGGCGGCCTGGAGCTGAGGGTCGGCGGCGACCGCCTCGGCGTCCCAGGAGTAGTTGGTCCGCGACATCAGCTTCAGTCGCTGCTCCTCGGTCAGCTCGACGACCACGTCGGGGGTGATCCCCTTCTCGTGGGGCGTCTCGCCCGAGGGGAGGTGGTAGGTCGCGATCGTGAGCGCCAGCCCGCAGCGGAAGGGGTCGAGCTCGAGGACGCGCTGGACCGAGCCCTTGCCGAAGCTCTTGGAGCCGACCACGGTCGCGAGCTTGTACTCCTGCAGCACGCCGGCCAGGATCTCGGACGCGCTCGCGCTGCCCCCGTTGATCAGGACCGCGAGGGGCAGGCGGAACTTGGGGTTCTTGGGGTTGGCTGAGAGCACCTGGCCCTCGCCGACGCGGGTCTTGGTGTAGACGATCTTGCCCGCCGGCACGAAGAGGTCGCTGATCTGGTGCGCCTGGGGGAGCAAGCCGCCTGGGTTGTTGCGCAGGTCGATCACGAGCGAGGTCGCGCCCTTGCCGCGCAGCTCGCCGATCGCCTTCTTGACGTCCTCGCTCAGGGTGTCGGACATGAACGAGGTGATCCGCAGGTAGCCCACCTCGTCGGGGAGCATGTGCGAGCTGAGGTGCCGGATCTTCACGAGCCCGCGCAGGATCGTGATCGTGAAGGGGTCCTTCTCGCCGCGCCGGATCGTGAGCTCGACCGGGCTGTCGATCTTGCCGCGCATCAGCTCCACGCAGCGCTTCATCGAGATCCTCGTCGTCGACTGGCCGTCGATCGCCGTGATCCAGTCGCCCGCGAGGATCCCCGCCTTCTGACCGGGGCTGCCGTCCATGGGGGACACGACCGTCAGGCGGCCTTCGCGCAGCGAGACCACGATCCCGACCCCGCCGAACTCGCCGCCGACCTCGACGTCCATCTCCTCGAGGTCGTCGGGGGTCAGGAAGTTGGTGTGGCGATCACCGAGGGCCTCGATCTGGCCCTCGATCGCGATCCGGGCCAGCATCGCGTGGCTGACCATGTGCTCGCGGTCCCACTCCTCCTTGAGGAAGCGGGTCACCTTCCAGAGCATGTGCAGGTAGGAGTCGAGCTCGTCCTGGTCGGTCTCGCCGGTCAGAGCGCGCCGCCCCGCGGCCAGCTCGAAGGTCCCCTTGCCGTCGCGGCCGACCTTGCGCTCCCAGCGCAGCGCGGGGTAGGCGCGCAGGTCGATCTCTTCGCCGTAGTAGCGCTTGCGCGCCCCGGGCTCGAGCTCGCGCCGCAGGACGCGCTCGCGGCTGCGGATCGCGTTCAGAACGTCGACCAGCGACTTGGTCGAGGCCTCGACCAGGGCGAAGGGGTCGCTCTTCTTGACGTGCAGGCGGACGACCTGGGCCAGGACCGAGACGTAGAGCTCCTCGGTCTCGCGCCCGCTGCGGACGAAGGGTTTGGTCCCCTTGAGGACCAGGCCGAGGGGGACCTCGACGTCGGGCGTCAGCCGAACCTCGAGCCGCGCCGCGGCGCCGGCGTGGAGGTCCACCGGCTCGACGCGGCACACGTAGCCGTCCTTGAACACGACCAGCTCGGCCGGTCCGGCCGAGTCGACCTGGACCTGGAGGCCTTCGCTCTCCTTGGTCCGACCGAGGTAGCGCTCGCGCTCGGCGCCCTCGGTCGTGTAGCGCACGAAGACCGCAGCGCCCGACGGGCTACTGGCCACGCTGAGCTGGGCGCTCGAGGCCTGCTCCTCGGCGGCTGGGACGCCGGGGACGCCGTCGGAGGGGTCCTTGGCCGGGGCTGGACCTTCAGGGTCTGCATCCTGGGCCCAGAGGGGCACCCCGATCAGACCGAGCAACAGGACCAGCGAGGCAGCCAGGCGCGCAGGTGGCGGACACCCACGCCCCATGGGGACGAGGCTCATGCTTCCTCCAGGACGCTCACCTTAGCCCGCCTGGGCGGCATTGCGTAGTGACGCCTGCGGGCCTGGTCCGGCGGCGGATCCGCGCTGTTCTCTTTCCCAGAGCTTCGGTTAGGATCCCGCCCGCCAAATTCCCGGCAGGCACCAGCCGGTCCCGGCGCGCGGTCGACGCCGCCGCCCACGCCCCCTGTGCCAGCCGGATAGGAGCTGTTCCATGGCTGACTCCCTGACGCCCGAGCTGGCCTTCGAGGGCCCCGTCCTCGAGCTGCAACGCAAGATCGAAGAGCTGCAGAGCTTCGCCGAGTCGACCGAGATCGACCTGAGCGGTCAGATCGACCAGCTTCGTCAGCGCTGCGCCGAGCTGCAGCGCGAGGTGGTGGACCGCCTGACGCCCTGGGAGCGGATCCAGCTCGCCCGTCACCAGAACCGGCCCGTGTTCTCGGACTACCTCCAGCAGGTCTTCGACGAGCCCCTCGAGCTGCACGGCGACTACACCAGCGGCGAGGACGCGGCGATCTTCACCGGCTTCGCCAAGCTCAACGGGCGCTCGGTGATGGTGATCGGCCAGCGCAAGGGCAAGAACACCAAGGACCGGATCACCTACAACTTCGGCAGCCCCCACCCCGAGGGCTACCGCAAGGCGCTGCACAAGATGCGCCTGGCCGAGAAGTTCCGGATCCCGATCGTGACCATGATCGACACGCCCGGCGCCTACCCCGGCCTCGAGGCCGAGGAGCGCGGTCAGGCGCACGCGATCGCGCGCAACATCCTGGAGATGGCGCGTCTCAAGACCCCTGTCGTGTGCGCCGTGATCGGCGAGGGCGGCAGCGGCGGCGCGCTCGGGATCGGCGTCGGCGACCGGGTCTTGATGCTCGAGAACAGCTACTACTCGGTGATCTCGCCCGAGGGCTGCTCTTCGATCCTCTGGAAGTCGGGCGACTACGCGACCAAGGCCGCCACGATCCTCAAGCTGACCGCCAAGGACCTCTTGGGCTTCAAGATCGTCGACGAGGTCGTCGAGGAGCCCCTGGGCGGCGCCCACCAGGCCCCGGCCGAGGCCTGCGGCCGGCTGGCCGAGGCGATCTCGCGCCACCTCGACGAGATCGTCGACTTGCCCCTCGAGGAGCTGCTCGAGCGGCGCTACCAGAAGGTGCGCCGGATCGGCGTCTACCGCGAGCGCGGCCAGTTGATCGCCGCGGGCGAGGTCGTGCCCGAGGACGAGGCCAGCGAGTAGGGGACCCTCCCCGTTAGGATCGGAGCGTGAAGACCGTCGTCGCGCTCCTGTTCTGCGTGCTCGTGCTGGGCGGCGGCCTGCTCGCCTGGCAGGACGGGCGAATGGCTGGGGTCCCGGCCCTGGGTCAGGACCCCGCCGAGCAGGCGCTGCGGAAGCGCGCGCGCGAGCTGCTCGAGGCGCTCCAGTTCAAGGACTTCGCCCAGGCGGCGAGCTTCGCCCGGGCCGACTCCAGCCAGCCCGCAGAGAGCGCCGCCGCACAGCGTCTGGTCCAGCGCGCCTTCGGGCTCCAACCCGAGCGGCTCAACATGCGCAATCCGCGGGTCACCCGGGTGACCCTCGACTCCAGCCGACTGCGGGGGCGGACCTACGTCCGCTTCACCCAGGAGGAGCTCAACCGCGAAGGTCGGGCGCGGGAGCGGGAGAAGGCGCTGGAGGCGGTGTTCTATTGGCGAAGGGCCGAGCTGGCGGCGCCCTGGCTGCTGCGCTTGGACGTCACCAGCCGCTAAGGCCCCTTCGTCTCAGCCCCCTTCCACATCGTGCACGGCGTTCGCGCCTTCCCAGAGACAACGCGCACTCCGTTCGCGGCCGCGCGTCCTGAGCGGACGGATTCCATGGCTTTTAGGGACTTAGCGCTCTGGATGCCCCCTTGCACTGTAGTTCTCTATCGGGCGGCGTCAGGGCAGGGGACGCTCATGACGCCGGGGACTCAGTGGCCGCCTCAGCCACTGAGTCTTTACCCGTGTACCGACCCTCACCGGGAGCCCCGTGGGCGAAGACCAAGACCCAACCCCCCGCACCCACCCCGCCCAGCCCAGCTCGGACGCTGGCTCGGGTGACGCTGGCTCGGGTGACGCTGGCTGGGGTGACGCTGGCTGGGGTGACGCTGGCTGGGGTGATTCGGCTCGCCTGCCCGACCCTGGCTACGAGCTGCTCCCCCCGGTCGAGCGCGGTCCCAACCTCCCCAAGCCGCCGGCCCAGCCGCGAGTGCGTCCGACCACGCGCAGGCTCCAGTCCAAGACCGACCGGATCGTGCGGCGCAAGACCAGCCGCCGGCAGCGGCGCGCCTCGCAGCGACTGAAGCACTCGACGGGCTCGGGCCTCCTCCCCTACGGCAGCAGCGCCACCGTCCACCCGGACCGCTCTCGCTCCGCGAGCAGCCAGCGCCACGTCGCCAGCCGCCCGATGCCGGCCGCGCTCCTGGCCGCGCTCCCGCTGCTCTTGCTCGTGGTGGGCGGGCTGGTGCTCCTGAACGGGAGCCAGCCGACCCACAAGCGCGCGCCGCGGGAGACCACGGCGCCTGCGATTCGCACTCGCGCCCAGGCTCGCCAGCCCAAGGCCTCGGCGGAGGAGCGCCCCGCTCCGCCGGCCGCGCGGCCCGGCGCGCAGCAGCCCGCGCAAGCGCCCTCGCTGCCGCCGACTCCGGCGCGCCCCAAGACGGTCAAGGACCAGGCGGAGGTCTCGCCCGACGCGGAGAAGGAGCGCCTCGAGGCCTGGGCCGAGCGCGAGCGCGAGCTCCAGCGCCGCGAGGACGCTTGGCTGCAGGACCTGCGCCGTGAGCAGGCGGAAGACGAGCAGCCCAAGGGAGAGCAGCCCGCGGACGAGGCTCAGCCCGAGGCCGAGTCGGAGTCCTCCACGGACTGATCCGGCTGGGCCGGGTCCGCGGTCTCTTCGCAGGCTTCCTCCACGTCTTGCTGGGTGTCCAGCTCCGGCAGCCGGGTCATGGCCCCGGGCGGCGGGGTCGGGATCGCCTTCTCGAGCGGGAAGTAGTGGCGCAGGGCGTTGCGCAGGTCGCGGATTCGATCGCGGAGGTCGCGGATCGAGAGGTCGACGCCGCCCGCGTCCTGGACCTCGTCGCCCTGGGCGAGGTGCCACTTGCGGAAGGCCAGCTCGACCTGGGCGCGCCGCAGCGCCTTGCGCAGGCGATAGGCGCGCCAGCCCTTGCGCAGCCCGCCCGCCTCGTAGCGGAAGCGCCCCAGGAACTCGTGGAAGGAGTCCAGCTCGCGCCGCGACACGAAGCCGGCCTCGATCTCCTCCACGAGGTAGGTCACGAGCACCCGCCGCTCGCGGCGTCCGGCCCACAGGTAGGCGCTCAGGAACACCGCCAGCCCTGCGCCGCCCAGGAACACGGTGTGGGTGATCAGGGCCTGGCGCCCCTGGTCGTCGCCGAAGGTCCCGCCGAGGTAGACCGCGGTCGCGTTCCAAGCCACGTGCAGGGCGATCGCGGCCAGGAGGCCCACGATCGGCAGGAGCCAGCGCCAGCGTCGCTTGCGCGGGGTGCCGCGGTAGAGCCCCAGTCCGGCGCCCGTCAGCGCGGTGTAGACCGGGTGCCCGATCAGGGCGTTGACCACGATCCGGTAGCCGCCCAGCAGCCAGAGGGTCTCTTGCCCCTCCTGCAGGAAGCGCAGGTTGTAGATGCAGTTCTCGACGATGGCGAAGCCGAGCCCGCTGGCGGCGCCGAGGATCAGGCCCTCGAGCAGGTTGTCGAACTCGTCGCGCAGGATCCAGAACAGGACGAGCACCGCCAGCCCCTTGGCGACCTCCTCGATCAGGGGCGCGATCAGGACGGCGGACGCGGTGTAGGCCTGGCCGGTGCCGACGAAGTCCGCGATCACCTCGCGCCCCAGCCCGTTGAGCAGGAGTGAGAAGCCGCAGCCGATCGTGCCGCCCCACACGAAGCAGGCCAGCAGGTTCTTCCAGGGGACCTGGTCGTTGCGGTCGAGGAACTTGCAGAAGAGCAGGTAGGGGACCGCCGGGCCGAGGGCGAGCAGGGTCGCGAGGCGCAGGCCCTCGGGGTGGGCGCGGTAGGCGGGGACGAGCACGCGCAGGAACAAGAGGGCCAGCCCGACGACGCCCAGCACGCCCAGCACGCCGAGGAAGTAGAGCCGCCGCCGCTTGAGCTGCAGGCGCGCGTGACCGTCCTCGTCCTTGAGCAGGTAGAGGAAGGAGCGGTGCGCGGCTTCGTCGAGCGAGAGCATCGTCTGGCCCGAGTGGAAGCGCCCCTCGGGGTCGAAGCCCGCCCGGCTCGAGGGCCCCGCCACGCTCGGCGCGCGCGGGGTGAAGGTGTCGTGGATCGTGGGCGCGGCCTCGGCCTCGAAGCTCAGCTCGGTCTCGCCGAGCACCAGCCGGTCGCCGGGCCGCAGCCGCCGCTGCTTGCCGGGCGCGAGCTTCTTGCGCCCCAGGTAGCTGCCGTGCTTGCTCAGGTTGAGCAGGTGCCAGGCGCCGCCCTCCCAGCGCAGCTCGGCCTGGCGGCGGGACATGGTCTGGTCGGGGAAGCGCACGTTGCTGGCGCGGTCCCGCCCCAGCGAGAGCACGATCGGCTCCTCCCCGCCGGCCGGGAGCGGGATCCGCTTGCCCGCCTCGACCCCCGACGCGATCCGGATCACGTAGTCCACCCGACCACGTTATGCGGGCCGAGCGGGCGGGGCTACGCCGCCCGAGGCGCGGACTAGTCCTTGGGCATCGAGAGCATGAACCCGTTGCCCTCGGGGTCCTCGCAGTCGGCCAGCCAGATCGGCTCGCCCTCGCGGTCCTCGGGGGCCGCGAGCA
>MDTG01221765.1_pt1 | contig 34990 bp, 35 predicted proteins | sample 811421 | NCBI WGS metagenome assembly MDTG01 (sample SAMN05326645, study PRJNA326480) | marine metagenome | isolation source: seawater | place: Pacific Ocean: South East | collected 2011
ACATTGTTTTTATTTCCAAAGATGTAGAAACAGATTCAAAAGGAAAACCCAATCTAAAAGAAATTAATAAATTAATCAATTTAACAAAAAAAAATTTAAATAAAAAATGTGTTCTTGTAATTTTATCTCAACTCAGACCAGGATTTATGAAAAAAATAAATTATGATAATTCGAAGCTATATTACCAAATTGAAACTTTAATTTTTGGAAAAGGTTTAGAGAGAGCATTAAAACCAGAGAGGATAATTGTTGGAAGCAGTAACAAGTCTTATAAAATTAATCGGATTTATTTTAATTATTTAAAAAAATTTAATTGTCCAATAATTAACATGAGTTATGAAAGTGCTGAGCTAACAAAAATTGCAATTAATATCTATTTGGCATCATCTATCACCACCACTAATGTTTTGGCTGAGGTTTGTAACAGTATTGGAGCAAATTGGAATGAAATAAAACCTGCATTACAATTAGATGCAAGAATAGGCCCTAAGGCTTATTTAAAACCGGGACTTGGCATATCTGGAGGAAATATAGAAAGGGATATAAATTCACTAAGTAACTTAATATCTAAAAACTCTAGCTTAAAAAGATTTACAACTACATTAAATCAAAATTCAAAATATATGAAAGAGTGGGTAATGCGAAAACTGTTAAAAGAAAAAATATTTAAGTCTAAAAATACTACGATATCAATTCTTGGCCTTTCTTATAAAGAAAACACCAGTTCAACCAAGAATTCTTCATCTCTTAAGCTAATTGACGCACTAAAATATAAAAAATTGATAAAGGTGTATGATCCAAAAGTAAAATTTAATAAACAAACTAACAACTGTAGACAAATGTCTTCGATAAATGAAACTCTTAAAGGAACTAAAATTTTAGTTTTGATGACACCATGGAAAAATTTTATGAAAATAAAAATTCCTAAAACTATTAAAATAGTTTTAGATCCTTTTAAAATTTTAGAAATTAATAGTATTAAAAATTTAAAAATTAAATATTATTCAATAGGAAATTAAATGTTAAAATTTTTTAATAAAAAAAAAAAATCTCCAAAAAGAGTAGTTATATTTGGAGCCAGTGGAATAATTTCTAAAAATTTACAAATTGAATTAAAAAAAAGTAAAATTTCTTATAAAGCAATTGGAAGAAAAAAAATTGATTTAAAAAATGATAAATCAGCTTCAGTAAAAATAAAAAAACAATTAAGAAAAAATGATTTAATTATATTCTTGTCCGCAGAAGCTCCAGTAAAAAATCATAAAACTTTATTGAATAATATAGAAATAATGAATTCAATTATAGACGGAGTTAATCCAAATATTATTTCTCAAATAATATATATTAGTTCTGACGCGGTGTATTCTGACTCAAAATCTAAACTTTCTGAAAAATCACTTACGTTGCCTTCTAACTTCCATGGAATGATGCATATTATTAGAGAAAAAATACTTAAAAAAATATTTAAAGAAAAACTATTAATTTTAAGACCAACTATGATATATGGAAAATTTGATACACATGATGGTTATGGCCCCAATCAATTTTTAAAGTTAGTAAAATTAAAAAAAAAAAATCATTCTATTTGGTAAAGGAGAGGAAAGAAGAGATCATATTTATATTGAAAATATTATTTCTGTTCTAAAAGAGTGTATATACAGGAAAGCCTCAGGAACATTAAACCTTGCTTCAGGAAATGTTTACTCTTTTTATGAAATTGCAAAAAAAATAATAAAAATTACAAATTCAAGTTCAAATATCAAATTTACTAAAAGAAAAGGACCAATGCCACACAATGGTTATAGACCATTTGATATTTCTCTATTAAAGAATAAATTTAATAAACTAAAAATTGATAAGATAAATTCTGGGTTGAAAAACTACATAAAAAAATAATGAAAATTGAAATATCAGACTTAAAACAGAGATATAGAGATGAGAAAAAAGAAATTTTAGGTGCAGTAGATAGAGTTCTTAAATCTGGTAAATTAGTTTTATCTGATCCAAATATAAAATTTGAAAATTTGATAAAAAAATTCACTGGTGCAAAATATTGTTTAGGACTTAATTCTGGCACCGATGCATTAATGATGGCTCTTTGGAGTTTAGGAATAGGAAAAGGAGATGAGGTAATAACATCTCCAATTTCTTTTATAGCAACCGCTAACTCAATTATACATGTCGGAGCTAAACCTGTATTTGTTGATGTAGATGATGACTTAAATATAAATGTAAAATTAATTGAAAAAGCTATAACTAAAAAAACTAAAGCAATTATGCCTGTACACTGGACTGGAAGAGTGTGTAACATGCAAAAAATTATTAAGATAGCGAGAAAATTTAACATTCCAGTTATTGAAGATGCCGCGCAAGCAATTGGAGCTTATTACTCAAAAAAACACGCCGGAACTTTTGGTGAAATATCGGCTTTTTCTACCCATCCATTTAAAAATCTTAATGCAATAGGTGATGGAGGATTTATTATAACAAATAAAAAAAACCTTTTTGAAAAAATAAAAGCCTATAGAAATCATGGTATTGCAGGAAATAATAAGATTATTTACAATGGTGTAAATTCCAGGCTAGACGCCATTCATGCAGAAATACTAAACTTTAGATTAAGAAAATTAAAAAAAATAATACAAATTAAAAAAAGAAATATTAATTTATACCAAAAACTAATTAAAACTAATTGTATGAAAATTTTAGAAAATAAAAAAATCGAAACTAACTCACATTCAATGTTTGTCACACTTTGTGAAAATAGAGATGAATTACAAAAATATTTAATGAAGCAAGGGATAGAAACAAGAGTATATTACAATACACCTCTACACTTGTATGAAGCCACTAAATTTTTAGGCTATAAAAAGGGGAGCCTTCGTAAAGCTGAAAAGTTTTCAAAAGAATTTCTTTCGTTTCCTTATCATCAATATATCAAAAAAAAACATATTGAGTTTATTTGCAAAAAAATAAATAAATTTTATAGTAGAAATTAATGAAAGTTCCTTTTAATTACCTTACTTTTCAGTTTAAAAATACAAAAAGCTATTTTGCTTCTTGGAAGAAATTAATTAAAAGTACTAATTTTACACTCGGTCCTTATGTAAAAAAATTTGAAAATGACCTAGCAAAATTTGTAAAAACTAAATATTGTATTTCTACAAATAACGGTACAGATGCTCTTATAATTTCTTTGAAGTCTCTTGGAATAAAAAAAAATGATGAAGTCATCACTGTAGCCAATACTTTCTACGCTACCGTGGGAGCTATAGTTGCTTGTGGAGCAAAACCTGTTTTTGTAGATTGTGATAAAAGATACCAAATAAATGTGAACAAAATTCAAAAAGCAATTACAAAAAAAACAAAAGTAATTTTACCGGTTCATTGGGGAGGGGCATCTCCTGATATGAAAAAAATATTAATGATTGCAAAAAAAAATAAATTAAAAGTTTTAGAAGATGCTTGCATGGGTATTGGCGGAAAAATACATAATAAAAGTCCAGGAAATTTTGGTAATATTGCAGCAATGAGCATGCATCCACTAAAATCATTAAATGTAATGGGCGATGGAGGAATGATTGTAACAAATGATAAAAAATTAGCTTCATGGATTAGCCAATACAGAAATCATGGAATGAAGAATAGAGATGAGATTGATTTTTGGGGGATAAACGCAAGAATACAGCCACTTCAAGCTGTTGTTGCTTGCATCGAACTAAAAAAAATTAAAAAGATCTTAAAAAAAAGAAATCAAAATGCAAATTTTTTAGATAGAGAATTACGAAATATCAAAGGTGTTACTATTCCATATAGAGAAAAAGACAATTTTGAAACTCATGCTTTATATATGGGCTTGTTTAAAAAAAGAGATAAACTTAAAAAATTTTTAATAAAAAAAGGTATTGAGGTAAAAATTCATTATCCTATTCCATTGCACTTACAGAAAGCGGCAAGGGATTTAAGGTATAAAAAAGGAGATTTTCCAGTAGCAGAATACCAGGCGAAACATCTTTTAACATTGCCAGTTCATCAATATTTGAATAAAAAACAACTAAAAAATATAGTTCAAAATATAAAGCAGTTTTATAAAACAAAATAAATGAGAAATATTGATAAATTCTACGATCGAAAAGTTGTTAAAAAACCATGGGGACATGAATACGTAGTATATAGAAAAGGCAATGATTTATCAGTTACATTGCTGAGAATAAATTATAAAAAAAAAACCTCGTTACACTGCCATCCAAACAAAAAAAGTGGATTTATTTTAATAAGTGGAAAAGCTGAGTTTCAATTAGGACTGTGGAAAAAAAAGTCTGAGATACATAATTCTCCATCAAAAAGAATGATTGCACGAGGTTTATTCCATCAAATAAAATCAGTTTCTAAGGATGGACTATTGGCCTTAGAGTTTGAAACACCTGTAGATAAAAAAGATCTTGTTAGATTTCAAGATAATTATGGAAGAGAAAACAAACCATACGAGGGAAAAAAATTTACTACAAATATAGACTCAGCTTTTTTAAAATTTAAAAAACCAAAACAAGGATTAATACAAAATTTTAGAACTGGAAAAACAAAAATTTCTGTAGAAATGCATAAACACTTTAAAACTCTTTTAAATAATAAGCAAAATACTATTTTTGCTATAATAGGCGGTTCACTTGTTGACAAAAATAAACGAAAAGTAATTTCTTATGGAGATATTATTAAAACAAATGATTTAAAAACTCTTTCTAAAGTTTTTACAATATACAAGAATTTATGTGTAGTTAAGGTTTGTAAATAATGAGATTAGCAGATTATATCGTAAAGTTTATTGAAAAAAAAAAAATAGATACTATTTTTACCGTCAGTGGAGGAGGATCAATTTTTTTATGCGACGCACTGTATAAGTCAAAAAAAATAAAATATATTTCACATCACCATGAACAAGCAGCCTCATTTGCAGCTGAAAGTTACGCAAGATCTAAAAATAAAATCGGATGCTGTTTTGTCACGACCGGTCCTGGTGGAACAAATACTGTAACAGGTGTAAGTTCAGCGTGGATTGACTCGGTGCCAGTTGTATTTATTTCAGGTCAAGTATTTCTTAATCAAACAATACAAAATACAAAAAAAAGACAAATTGGAGTTCAAGAAATTAATATAATTGATCTTGTTAAGCCAATTACAAAATTTGCAAAAATGATTGTTGATCCAGAAACCATTGATTATTATTTGGAAAAAGCATTTGATGTATGCCAAAGCGGAAGACCAGGCCCGGTTTTTTTAGATATTCCAGCTGATCTTCAAAATGCGGAGATAGACGAAAAAAAAATAAAAAAAATAAAATATTTTTCAAAAAAAAATAACTACAAAATTGATAAATCAATTAATACATTATTGAAAAAATTACAAACTTCAAAAAGACCATTAATACATTTAGGACATGGAGTTAGATTGGCAAATGCCAGCAGTATAGTAAAAAAAATTTTTAATAAACATAAAATACCATTCGTTGTTACTTGGAATGCAGACGATTTAATTCCATCTAACCATAAAATGTATTTCGGACGACCCGGCGCTTTTGGTGAGAGAGGATCAAATTTTATTGTTCAAAACTGTGATTTTTATTTATCTATAGGATCAAGATTGCCATTTATGGTTACAGGATATAATTCAAAAAACTATGCCTCAAGAGCAAAATTTAAATGTATGGTTGATATAGATATTAATGAATTAAAAAAGAAAGATATTAATTTTAATCTTAAAGTGCAATGTGATGCAAAATATTTTTTAGAAAATTTATTTAAAAAGTTAAAAAAATTTAATTCAAACAATATTTGGTTAGATTATTGTAAAAACATAAGAAAAAAATACCCTGTTTTAATTAATAAAATGAGAGATGAAAAAAAATATGTAAATTCCTATTATTTTATTCGAGTTCTTTCGGAATTAACTAGACCTCATGACAGTATTATTACTGATATGGGTTTTTCTTTTACTACCTCACACCAAGCCATTGAAATAAAAGAAAAACAGAAATTTTACACTAACTCAGGACACGCCCCAATGGGATGGGGTTTACCTGCTGCAATTGGAGCTTACTACGCAAATAAAAAAAAAATAAACAATATAATATGTTTAAGCGGTGAAGGTGGGTTACAGATGAATTTACAAGAACTTGCAACTGTAATGCATAATAAAATTCCATTAAAATTATTTATTTTTAATAATGGTGGTTATTTGACCATTAAACAAACTCAAATATTAGGCTTTAAAGGACGAATAATGGGAGCTGATAAAAAAAGTGGTTTATCATTTCCTGATTATAACAAAATAGCTAAATCGCATAAAATGAGTTATTTAAGAATAAAAGATCATAAAAACATTAAAAACAAAATTAAGAAAATTTTAAAAAATAAAAATCCTGTCATTTGTGAGATAATCATGAATCCTAATGAAGAACAGATGCCAAAGGCCATCAATAGAAGAAATAAATTAGGCAAAAGTGTTCCGACAGAACTTGAAGATATGTACCCCTTCTTGCCAAGAGAGGAATTAAAAGATAATTATTTAGATTAATTATGAAAAAAGGAATTATTATTTCTGGCAACTTAGCTCAAGATCATGAGTTTATTTATCCATATTATAGATTATTAGAAGAAAAGTTAGAGCTAGATGTGTGTTTATTAGAAGGTAAGCCAGTCAAAGGATTTCTTGGAACCACATTACCACCCAATAAAGATCAAAAAGTAAAAAAAATTGAAGAAGTTAAAGTTAATGAATATCAAATTTTAGTAATCCCGGGTGGTGTTAAAGCCATGGAGAAAGTAAGACAAGATAGCAAAATTATAAAATTTATTTCAGATTTTGATAAAAGAAAAAAAACTATAGCTTGTATATGTAGTGGAGCTCAACTGTTAATATCTGCGAAGATTGTTAAAGATAGAAAAATTGCGGGATACTACAGTATGAAAGATGATTTGATAAATGCAGGTGCAATTTATACAGATCTGCCAGCAGTAATTGATAACCATATTGTTACTACAGCACATTATAAAGATATGGGGCCATGGATGGCCGCAGTAATTAAAAACTTATCTAAATATTAAATGAGAGAATATAATTTATTAGACAATTATCCAAAATTGGATCAACCAAGATTTGTTGCCTCAAACTTAAGAACAATAAAAGAAAGAATAGTTGCAGGCGATAGAGAGAAAGATTTTTTTGATGGGCATAGAAACTTTGGATATGGAGGTTTTAAATATGATGGTAGATGGAAAAAAGTTGTTAAAAAAATAAGTGAAGAATTTGATATTAATGAAAAATCATCTTTTCTACAATTAAATTCAGAAAAAGGTTTCTTATTAAAAGATTTCAAAGATTTATATCCAAAAATTAACATAAAAGGATTAGAAACATCAAATTATGCCATAGAAAAAACATTGCCAGATGTAAAGCAGTACATAGATAAAGTTGGCGATTATCTTAAAATTAATTCTGAAGATAATAAATATGATTTTGTGATGGCATTAGGAGTAGTTTATACTTACACCATTAAAGATAGTATAAAAGTCCTTGCTGAAATTGAGAGAGTTGGAAAAGGAAAAAGTTTTGTGACATTAGCCTCATATTCAAATGAAGAGGACTATTGGCTATTTAAAGATTGGACATTGATTGGCTCGACCATTTTAAAAAAAGAGGAATGGATAGAAATAATGAAGCAAGCTAAATATACTGGTGATTACTATTTTACTAACGCTCAAACACTTAATATCAAGAGAAAAATTTAATATTTAAAAATAATCCAAGTTTGTGAAAATACTTATTACAGGTGCAAATGGATCAGTTGGTTCAGACTTAGTATATTTTTTTTCTAAATTTTTTTTAGTATATGCAATTTATAGAAATCCAAATTCTGTCAATAAATCTTTAAAATCAAAAAATATTAAATGGATAAAATTTGATTTAAGTAAAAAAATTAATATAAATATTAAACCTGAAGTGATAATTCATTGTGCAGTTACACATGAATTTAAAGAAAAAAAAACAATTGAAGAATACGTTAACTCCAATATTTTAACCACAAAGAATTTAATTGAATTTTCTTCAAGAAAAAAAAACATTAAATTTTTCAATTTTTCTACGTATGCGATATATAATAGAAATTTAATAGATATTTTAAGCGTTACCAAAACCATATCTGAGCATTTAATTAAGAAAAGTAATCTCAATTTCTTAAATATAAGATTGCCTGGTGTATTAAGCTATATAAATTCAGATTATAGGAGACCGTGGATTAATTTCTTAATCAATCAGCTAAAAAATAATAAGAAGATAAAGTTATTCAACAAAAATAATAATTTTAATGTGCTAATTGACACCTTCGAGATATTTAGATTTTTAATAGCACAAATAAAAAGAAAAAAAATAAAAAATGGAATAGTTGATCTTCAGGCAAATAAATCAATGAAGTTATTTAAAATAATAAACTTTATAAAGAAAAAAACAAATTCAAAGTCTAAAGTTAGTTATTTTAATAAGAAATTAAAAGATAAACCTCATTTTAAAAACTTAATTCATAGAAAATATAAATTTAAGGTTGCTTCATCAGAACAAATAATAGAAAGATATATTCACCTTCTTCATGATAAATAAAAATATTAATTTAGAACTTTTTAAAATGATCTATAAGATCAGAAAGACCGAAGAAAAAATTGCTGAACTATACAAAGAACAAGAAATGCGATGTCCAGTTCATCTTTCGATCGGTCAAGAGTCAGTTGCTGCTGGTGTCTGTTTTGCTTTAAAAAAAAATGATAAAATAATTAGCACACACAGAGCTCATGCTCATTACATAGCTAAAGGTGGTAACCTTAAAGCTATGATATCGGAAATTTATGGAAAAAAAACGGGCTGCACAAATGGACTTGGCGGATCAATGTATCTACAGGATATAAAAGCTGGAGTTGCAGCTGCTGTTCCAATTGTCGGAAGCAATATAGCAATTGGTACAGGAATGGCTTATCGCTCATTATTTGAAAGAAAAAAAAATAAATATTTAACTACAATTTTTTTTGGTGAAGGTGCTACAGAAGAGGGTATTTTTAGTGAAAGTATTAATTTTGCTGCTATTCATAACTTGCCAATTTTATTTATTTGCGAAAATAATCTTTATTCGGTTTACACTTCACTGAAAGATAGGCAGCACAAAAAAAGAAATATTAAAAAATTGGTAGAAAGCCATGGAATTGAGTCCTATTCAATTGAAGGAAATAATGTATCTAAAGTGTATTCATTTACCAATAAAATTGTTCAGAAAATAAAAAAAAGAAATAGGCCTGTTTTTATTGAATTTAAAACTTACAGGTGGCTGGAACATTGCGGACCTAACTGGGATGATCATTTAAAATATCGTCCAGATGGAGAATTAAAATCTTGGATGAGAAAATGTCCATTAAAACTTATTGAAGATAAAATCAATAAGAAAAAATTATTAGAAAAAAATAAAAATAAAATTAAAAAAGAGATAGAACTGGCATTTAAATATGCTCAAAATAGTTCTTTTCCAGAAAAAAAAATAATTGAAAAATTATACAAAGATATAGAAAAATAATGAGAAAAATAAAATTTAGTGAGGCTATGAGAGAAACACAGTTTCAGTTAATGAAAAAAGATAAAAAAATTATTACCATGGGTTTAGGAATAAACGATCCAATGGGAATATTTGGTACAACTAAAGATCTCCATAAAACTTTTGGTGAAAAAAGAGTTATCGAAATACCAACTGCCGAAAATGCTGCTACAGGGATAGCTATTGGCGCAACTTTGCAAGGAATGAAAGTAATTTTAACTCATCAAAGAGTAGAATTTAGTTTACTTTCTATGGAACAAATAATTAATCAGGCAGCTAAATTCTATTTTTTGTCAAATGGGAAATACAAAGTTTCATTAGTGATAAGAGTAATGATTGGTAAAGGCTGGGGACAAGGTCCACAACATTCACAAAGTTTAGAAACACTATTTGGGCACATACCAGGATTAAAAGTGGTCTCTCCTTCAAATGCTTATGATGCTAAAGGGATATTAAATAGTTCAATTAATTCAAGACATCCGGTAATTTTTTTTGAGCATCGTTGGTTGCATAATATTAAAGTAAATGTCCCAAAAAAATTATATAAAGTCCCTATTGGTAAAGCTAATGTTTTATCTAAAGGCAAAGATCTAACTATTATTTCTTTCTCAGAAGCTTTAATTCAAGTATTGAGACTAAAACAAATTCTTCTAAAAAGTAAAATATCTCCAGAAATTATAGATTTAAGAAGTATAAGGCCCCTTGATAAACAAACTATTTTAAGATCCGTTAAAAAAACAGGAAAAGTATTAGTAGTCGACAATGGATGGAAAACTTATGGTGTTGGCGGAGAAATTATTTCACTCTTATCAGAGAATGATTTAATTCAATTTAAGTCAAAACCAATAAGATTAGGCATAAAAGAAATACCTATGCCGAGTGCTAGATCACTTGCAAAAGATGTTTATTTGAATCAAGATAAAATACTAGAAGCTGTCTCAAAAATAACAAAAAAAAAGATTAATTTAAGAGCAAAAAAACAATTTGAAAAAAAATTTTTAAACGAGCCTACAGATGTTCCGTACAAAGATTTTAAAGGACCTTTTTAACTATGAATAAAAATAACTTAGAACAAAATTTTATTAAAAATGGATTTCTTATCAGAAAAGTAGAAAATAAAGCTTCATTAAATTATATAAATAAATTCATTAAAGAATCCATTAAGGATTTTTTGAGAAATAAAAATATCACTGTTAGTAAAGTAATTAATATTAATAAAATACACGAGATAATTGAAATTAAAGATTTGAATAATTTAAGACTTAAAATTATTAAAGAAATAAATTTAGATAAAAAATTTAGATTGCATTATTATAATACATCAAAAGATACACTTTCATCACTTGTTGGAAATGAGCTTGCCATGCAAAATAATATTAATTTATCAATTCAATTTCCTGGAGACGAAACCTCATTATTACCAATGCACGCTGATACATGGAGTGGCGACTCGCCATTTGAAACTGTGATTTGGCTTCCACTTGTTAATTGCTATAAAACAAAATCAATGTTTATTTTAAAACAATCTAAATATTCAAATTTTGAAAAACATTATAAAAATAAAAAAATAAAATCTGTCTCTCAATTTTATAAAATGCTTAAAAAAGACATTGTTTTTATTAAAATAAATTACGGAAATTTTCTTTTTTTTAATCAATCTTTACCACATGGAAATATTGTTAATTCAACAAAAGAAACACGATTGTCTTTAAACTGTAGATTTAAAGGTTTATTTACACCATACGCACAAAAAAAACTTGGAAGTTTTTTTTCCCCTTTAACCACAAAAACAATATCTAAATTAGCACTTAAATATAAATTTCCAGGAGAATAATGAATAAGTTCAGAGGATATATTTCAAGTAGAAGTTTTTTAGACGGTTCTTTTGTAGAACAAAATATTCAAAATCTCGTTATAAGAAAAGCCTGTGAGGATAATAATTTTCTTTTTATGTTAAGTGCAACAGAATATGGGATGAAAAATTGCTACTTAATGCTTAATCAAGTTTTATCAGAAATTAATAAAAACAAATTTGATGGTATTGCTTTTTTTTCAATTGAACAACTTCCTGATGATGATAATTTAAGAAGTAAAATTTATCATGTAGTAAAAAAAAAAAAAAAAATTTTAATCTCTCAAGAAAATATATTAATAAAAAATATTCGTGATATTGAAAAAGCTGAAGAATTATTTGTTATAAAAAAACTACTAAAATTTTGTCCTAAACAAATTAATTGATTTTATGGGTATTGCCACTAAAGCTATAATAATCAAAAATAAAAAATATCTTTTGCAGCATAGAGATGATAAGAAAAATATTTTTTCTCCAAATCATTGGGGTTGTTTTGGAGGAATGATTGATGAAAAAAAAGAAACTGCAGAGCAAGGTATCAGGAGAGAATTAAAGGAGGAGCTATCTATTAATTTTGAAATTTTGAAAAAATTGCATGAAGGTTTTCATGAACCAAGCGGTACAAAAAATATTTTTTTTTTAGCTAAACCTATAAGCAATACTCAACTAATAGACTTGAAAGAAGGCCAAAATTATGGATGGTTTAAAATTGAAGAGGTTAAAAAATTAAAAATAACATGGGACACAAAATATATCTTCGATTATTTAACAAAAGACTTTAATTATATTCAATAGAAATATAAAATATAGATACATAATGAATAATAAATCAATTTTAATTACTGGTGGAACTGGCTCATTTGGAAAGAAATTTATATCAACTGTACTTAAGCAGTATAAACCAAAAAGGTTAATTATATATAGTCGTGACGAGCAAAAACAATTTAATCTTCAAAAACAATTTCCTGAAGGAAAAAACTCTCCTTTAAGATATTTTTTAGGTGATGTTCGTGATTATGAAAGAATTAATTATGCACTTAAAGATGTAGATATTGTAGTTCATGCTGCTGCTTTGAAACATGTGCCAATAGCTGAATATAATCCATTTGAAGTAATCAAAACCAATGTTATGGGTGCTCAAAATATAATTCAAGCCTGTTTAAATAATAATGTTAAAAAAGTAATAGCTTTGAGTACTGATAAAGCATGTTCACCAATAAATCTTTATGGAGCAACTAAACTTGCTTCTGATAAATTATTTGTTGCAGCTAATAATTATAAGGGAAAATTAAGTACGATTTTTTCAGTAGTTAGATACGGTAACGTTATGGGAAGCAGAGGTTCAGTTATACCTTATTTGCAGAGCAGAAAGGAGTCACCGTCAATTGGTATTACTGATTTAAATATGACTAGATTTAATATCACTCTAGATGAAGGTGTAAAGTTTGTTCTAAAATGTTTTAATATAATGTGGGGTGGTGAAATATTTATTCCTAAAATTCCTTCTTATAAAATTGGAGACTTAGCTAAAGCAATTTGTTCTAAATCAAAAATTAAAATAATTGGTATTAGACCAGGTGAAAAAATAAGTGAAGAAATGGTTTCCGAACATGATTCTATTAACACAATTGAAAGTAAAGATTATTTCATTATTACTCCAAATCTTAAATTTAGAGATTTTAAAATAGAATATTTGAAAAAAAATAAAAATACAAAACTTTGTAAAAAAAATTTTAGTTACAATAGTAAGGAAAATTCTAAATTCCTATCTGTTAACGAAATTAAGAATTTAATAAAAAAAAATCAAAAAGACTTTGATTAACAACTGTGATTAATTACGGCAAACAAAGTATAGATCAATCAGATATTAAAGCAGTCACAAATGTTTTAAAAAATAATTTAATTACACAGGGGCAAGAAGTAGGAAAATTTGAAAGATTACTTTCAAAAAAATTCGGCTCCAAGCACTGTGTTGCGCTATCAAGTGGGACAGCTGCTTTGCATTTATTAGGTTTGGCGTTAGGGTGGAAGAAAAATGATATAATAATTACTACCCCCATTTCCTTTTTAGCAACAAGTAATTGCATATTATATTCAGGGGCAACACCTGAATTTGTTGATATCAATAACAAAAATTTTAATATAGATCCTGATTTATTATTAAAAAAAATAATTGATTTAAAAAAAAAAAGAAAAAAGATAGCTGCTATTATTTGTACTGATTTTGCAGGTCATCCCTGTGATTGGAAAAATATTAAAAAAATTTCAAAAAAATTCAATATTAATCTTATAAATGATAATTGCCACGCATTTGGATCTTCGATCGACAATAATAAACGATATGCAATAAAATATGCTAATTTTGTAACACTTAGTTTTCACGCTGTTAAACACATAACAACAGGTGAAGGAGGGGCAATACTTTCTAATGATAAAAAGATTATCAACTCAATAAAAATACTAAAAACTCATGGAGTTGAAAAAAAAAATATTTTAAGACCTTGGTTTTATGAAATGAAAAAACTAGGATTTAACTATAGAATAACAGATTTTCAATGTGCTTTAGGAATTAATCAATTAAAAAAATTAGATCAATTCGTTATCAGAAGAAAAGAAATAGCTAAAATTTACAATAAAGCCTTCTCTAATATTCCCGGAGTCAAAGTTCCTTCAGTAAGTCCTAATTTTGGACATGCATATCATATTTACCCTTTAAGAATTAATTTTAAAAAATTTAAAATTGTTAAAGAGAATTTTTTCAAAAAACTTAAAAAATTAGGCATAAATTTACAAGTTCATTATATACCTATCCACCTTCAACCATATTATAAAAAGAAATTTAAATATAAATACGGTGATTATCCCGTGGCAGAAAATTTTTACAATCAAGAGGTTTCCATACCTATTTATTATGGGCTTAAAAATCAGCAAATAAAATTTGTGATATCGACAATAAAAAAAGTATTGGATATATGATAAATAAAATTTTAAAAAAATTATACCTTAATACTAATAAAATTGATTATGATGAAAGTCATTTAGGAACTTTTAGTTTTTGGAGATTATTTTTCTACAATATTTTTTCACCAGGAAGAACTATAAATAGAATAAAATTCAAACAGATAAAAAAAAACTCAACTAATATTATTAAATCTTTTAATAAGATGAATTATGAAGAAAATACTAGCTGTTCAAAAAAAGAATTAACAAATGCTTTAGGTGATTTAGTTAACAAAGGTGGATGCGTTATACCAAATTATTTTTCTAGTCAGAAAATTGACGAATTCTTAAATGATAATAATGAATTAATTAAAAAAATGAAAGAGTATAAGTCTGATAAAGTATCATATAAAATTGAATTAGTTAAACTTTCTGAAAAACTTGTAGAATTATGGTTAGACAAAAATTTAATTAATTTGATTAGGTCTTTTATGACTACTAATATTTTTGCGCGTAATTATCCCTATATCTATTATACGCAGGTTCCAACTACATTAAGTAAAGATAAGATTTTAAAATCTAAAACAGCAAGTTCGTGGCACGTAGATCATTCGGTTTTATTTAATTTACATATTTTGTTAAATGATGTGGAAGAAAATGAAACATGTATGGAAATACTACCTAGATCACATAAATCATTTAATATTGCATCAAAATATTCAGAGAATGTAGTTGAAAAATTCTCCCAAGAAAGAATAAAATGCTTTGGAAATAAAGGCACAGTTTATATGCATACAGGAAATGTTGTCCATAGACTTAAACCAGTTGCAGGGAAAAATAGACTCAATTTACATTTCGAATTTTCTCCAGGATCAAATATTTTATTAGACGTTGAAAACATAAGTAAAACTTTAAGTCCTAGTTTTGATTTAAACAAATTAGATAATGAAAAGAGAGAAATTTTAAAAGTTATTTTTCCACAAAAAAAATTAAAGGGATATGATATAAAAAAAAATAAAATCTATCCAACAAAGTTTCTAGGCATATGAATGTTGCTCTAATAATCGCAAGAAAAAATAGTAAAAGAATACCTAATAAAAATAAAAAAATATTTTCAGGTAAACCAATCATTTACTGGCCAATAAAAACTGTAAAAAAATCTAAAATTTTTGATGAAATATATCTATCAACGGATGATAAAAAAATAGCAAATCTTGGTATTAAATATGGGATAAAAGTGCCTTTTTTAAGAGAAAAAAAGTTGGGTGGCAACAAAGTTTCGACTTTAAGAGTAGTAAAGGAATTTATAAAAAAAATTGAAAAAACAAAGAAATTAAATATTAAAAATTTATGTTGCATTTATGCCTCTGCACCTTTTTTTACAATAAAAGATATTAAAGAAGGGTTGAGTAAATTAACAAAATTAAAATCAGATTTTTTATTTGTTTCAACACCAATTAATAAAACTATTTTAAGAGCTTTTTATTTTAAAAAAAACAAAATGGGATTGATAAATAAAAAATTTAAAAATTTAAGATCTCAAGATTTGCCTAACTGCTATATAGATTCAGGTCAATTTTATTGGGGAAAAAAAAATACTTGGATAAAAAAAAACACAATATTCACTAGTAACACTACAGCACTTATTAGAAGTGAACTTTCTTACATAGATATCAATGAAAAAAAAGATTGGGAAGAAGCTGAAAAGGCATTTAAAAAAAAAAATATTTTTAAATTAATAAAGTTTAAAAAAAAATATTTAAAAAATATTTATACCTGGAGAAATGAAAAATCTGCAAGAGATAACTCTTTAATAAAGAACAAATTTTCCTTTAATGAACATAAAATATGGATTAAAAGTAAAAGCAAAAATAAGTCAAATAGAATATTTATATTTTTAAAAAATAATATTCCAATTGGCACCTGTTCTATAATAAAAAAAAAATCATTTTATTATTTCAATTATCTATTAAAAAAAAATTCTAGAAATAAAGGTTTTTCTAAAATTATGTTAAAAAAATTTATTACTAATGTAAAAAAAACTAGAATAAAAAAAAAAATTTTAGCAGTTGTTATTAAAACAAATAAACTATCTTATAAATTACTCACTAACAGTGGTTTTGAATTAAAGTCTATGCAAAAAGAGTATTTTGTTTTAAAGTTAGCTATATGAAAAAAAAAAATTTTAATTATTACTTAAAAATTATTAATCAAATAGAAAAGGTGAGAAAAAAAAATAATGTTAATTGGATGAATCTTCTGAAGATTGGCTTTAAATATGCTCCAAAAGAGACAAAAAAAACTTTAACGAAAATTTATTCTGATGATACGAAAATCTCAAGTCTTGTTAAAAAATTAAACTCTTAAAACTTAACCTTAAAAACTTAATGATAAAAATAAGTAATTCTAAAAAACCCTTTGTAATTGCAGAGCTTTCTGGAAATCACAATGGATCTTTAAATAATGCATTAAAATTAATTAGATCAGCAGCAAGATGTAAAGTTAATGCAGTTAAAATTCAAACATATACTGCTGACACTATGACATTAGATTCTACTAAAAAAGATTTTATGATAAAAGATAAATCTAGCATTTGGTATGGTTACAAGCTACATGATCTTTATAAAAAAGCCCATACACCCTGGTCATGGCATAAAAAGATATTTCAAGAAGCAAAAAAAAATAAATTAATTTGTTTTAGTTCTCCATTTGATGAAACTGCATTAAATTTTTTAAAAAAATTTAATCCTCCAATTTTTAAAATTGCATCATTTGAAAATACGGATTTAAGGCTGATAAAACTTGTAGCTAAAACAAGAAAACCTTTAATTATATCTCTTGGAATGGCAACACTTGCTCAAATAGAAAAAGCAGTAAAAACTGCAAAAAAAAATGGTTGTAAAAAAATAATTTTACTCAAATGTACAAGTGATTATCCTGCAAAAAACACGTCTATCAATGTATCAACAATTCCGTATTTAAAAAAAAAATTCAAGTGCGAAGTTGGTTTATCTGACCATACGACCGGTCTTGGTGCTTCTGTAGCAGCTATTGCCAAAGGCGCGAGTGTTATAGAAAAGCATTTTAAATTATCAAATGTTAATTCTGTAGACTCTGATTTTTCCTTAGATGAGAAGAAAATGAAAAATTTTGTTACAGAAATTCATAATGCTTGGGATGCTATTGGTAAAATTAGTTTTGGACCAGTTAAAGAAGAAAAGAAAAACTTACAATTTAGAAGATCTATATATACTATGAAAAAAATTAAAAAAGGCGAAAAGTTCTCAAAAAAAAATATTAAATGTGTTCGACCTGGCTTTGGTTTAGAAACAGTACATTTTGAAAAAATTTTAAATAAAAAAGCAGTAAAAAATATTGATAGTGCTGTAGCATTAAGTTGGAAACATATCTCAAAATAAATGCATATAAAATATTGTAAAATGTGCATAATGCCAGAGACTAAACCAGACATTCAAATATTTGATGATGGAGTTTGCGATGCATGTAAATCATTTAAAAATAGAAAAAAAATTAATTGGGATCTACGTAAAAAGGAATTACTTAAAATAACAAAAAAATTTAAAAGTTTAAATAATAACTATGATTGCATTGTTCCAGTTAGCGGTGGAAAAGACTCCACGTATCAAACAATAATTGCTCTTGAACTAGGTTTGAACCCACTATGTGTTGTAGCCGTTACAGATATGTTGTCAGATATTGGTAGAAAAAATATTGAAAGTATAAAAAAACTTGGCGTAGATTGTATAGAGTACACTTCCAATCCAGTTGTTAGAAGAAAAATAAATTTTTTTACATTAGAAACTATTGGTGACATATCTTGGGCAGAACATATAACAATTTTTACTATTCCAGTTCAGGTTTCAATAAATATGAAAATTCCGTTAATAATTTGGGGAGAAAATTCTCAAAATGAAAATGGTGGTCCAGATTATATGAGGAATAAAAATATCTTAGATAGAAAATGGCTAGAGGAATTTGGAGGTTTGTTAGCTTTAAGAACTAGTGATATTCATAAAATTATGAACATACCAAAAAAGAATTTATTACCATATACCTATCCTAAGGACTCACAGATAAAAAAAAATAAAACTACTGGAATTTTTTTGGGTCATTATATTCCTTGGGATGGACACAAAAATGTTGAGCTAGCAGTTAAAAATGGTTTTCAAGTATATGAAAAAGAGGTGGAAGGAAATCTAGTTAATTATGAAAATTTAGATAATTTACAGATGCGAATTCATGATTACTTTAAATTTCTTAAATATGGCTATGATCGTATTACAGATTGGTGTTGCTGGCATATTAGAAGAGGCCGAATGACTAGAGAGGAATCAATTAAAATCGCAAAAGCAAAAGGGGGTAAATATCCAAATAGCTATTTAGGCGTAGATATTAAAGAGATATTGAAAGAAATAAATTGTTCAGAAAAAAAATTCTTAGAAATATGTAAAAAATTTACTAATACTCAAATTTTTAAATGTGATAACCAGGGAATACCACTAACCGACCAAAAAAAAAATTTAACTAAAATTAATTACGACAATATTTGAAAAATAAAATTTTAATCATTGATTATAAAGTTGGAAATGTGAATTCAGTTATAAAAGCTGTTAAACATTTAGGATACTTCCCTGTATTTTCTAATAAAGTTAAAGATATATCAGATAGCGATGCAATTATATTACCCGGTCAAGGTTCTTTTGACTATGCAATGAAGAAAATAAATGATTTTGGATTAAAAGAAAAAATTTTTGAACATGTCAATAAAGGTAAAAAATTATTAGGAATATGTTTAGGAATGCAAATTCTTGCTTCATATGGTTATGAGAACAATAAAAAAACAAGGGGACTTAATCTTATAAAAGGTGAAGTAATAAAATTTAAATCTAAAAATATAAAACTACCACATATTGGTTGGAGCGAAGTAACCCAATCGAAAAAAGATAAAATTTTTTTAGAAATAAAAAATAAGTCAGATTTTTATCACTGTCATAGTTATATTTTTAATGTTTCAGATAAAAAAAACATTTTTGCAACCTCTAAATATAATGAAAAATTTACAACAATAATCAAAAAAAAAAATGTATATGGTGTACAATTTCATCCTGAAAAAAGTCTAAAATTAGGTTTAAAATTAATAGATAATTTTTTAAAAAATTGAATAAAATAAGAATTATACCAACTATTCTACATAGAAATTTTTCAATTGTGAAAGGAAAAAATTTTGCAAGCTGGAGAATAGTGGGAAATCTACATCAAGTTGTTAAAATTTATGCTTTAAGAGAGGTAGATGAAATTATATTTTTAGATTTAGACGCTCACAAAACTAACAATATAAATTTAAACTTAATTAAAAATTTTGCAACAGAATGTTTTATGCCTGTTACTGTTGGAGGTGGTGTAAAAAATTTATTTGATATAGAAAATATTTTAAATGCAGGAGCAGATAAAGTTTGTATTAATTCAGAAGTTTTTTTAAATAAAAACTTTATAAAAAAAGCAGTAAAGAGATTTGGAAGCCAATGTATATCAGTATCAATAGATTATATGAAGCATAGTGATAAAAAAAAATATATTTATATAAATTCAGGAAAAAAATTTACAAAAAAAAAATTATTCCAATGGATTGATGAAATAAATGAATTGAATGTAGGTGAAATTATTTGCACGTCAATAAATCATGAAGGAATGATGAATGGATTTGATATAGATACGATCAAAAAAATTAACGAGTTGTCAAAGTCTCCAGTTATTGCTTCTGGAGGGTGTGGAACACCTAAAGATGCTTTAAAACTTTTAAAAAAAACTATTGTATCGGGTCTCTCTATTTCAAGTATGTTTCATTTTTCAGAGTATACTCCTTTAGATGTTAAAGAATTGCTCTTAAAAGAAAAATTTAAAATAAGAAAGTAAAATGAAGAAAGTAATTTTTGAAAAATTGAATTTTATAAATTTAATTCCAATAATCTTATTTAGAATTATCGGATATGAAATTTTTTATATAAAAATAGAAAAATACTTACAAAAATTAATTTTTATAAACTTATTAAAAAAAATCAAAATTTATTGGTTTAATTATCAAGATTATAATTTGAATGGCATCGAAACTCTACAAATGAAGTCTTATTTAAGTTATGCAGAAATTATATCAAACACTATTGCAAATAAATTTTGCAACAAATCTATTGCAGAAAAATTCTTTAATGAGGATTTTTTCAAAGGTTCTATTGAATTTAATCTAAAAAATAAAATTTTTTCCGCAATTGAAATTGCAGAGATTTACAAATTTTTGAAATATCAAAATATAGATATAAAATGTTATGTTTGGTCAGATAATAGTTTTGTAAATAACTTTATATTTAAAAGATATAATATAAAAAACATTAATATTAATAAATTTCAATTCCTAGAATTATTTCCAACATTTTTATTTTATTTTATAAAATTATCTAAATTTTTTTTTATTCAAGGGAAGCCAGCAGTTTTGGCAAGTGAAACAAGTGATGAAAAATTAAATAAAACTAAAACAGTTTATTTTCCTCATGATATTTTGACTTCTGGCTTATATATAAAAGATTTTTTTTACTCCAATAAAAAAGATCATCCATTTTACCCAAGTAACATTCTTCATATAGAATGGAATAAATCCTATCTACCAGAACGTAATAAAAAGCATTATAAAGATAAAAATATAAACTATTTGATTTGGCAAGATTTATACCAACAAAAATCATTTAAAAATCTAATTAATTATATATTTAATAAAAGATCACTGTTCATCAAACTTCTTTTTTGGGATTATGATATATTTAAGATTATATGTTCGTCTATTTTTAAAATTAATAAATCAGATTTATTCTGCCAAAAATATCCTGAAATTAAATACATCTTATCAGGACACAATGATCTTTTTCCACCAGAAATTTTAATAACAGCAAAAAAAAGAAAAATTATATCGATATCTTTAGAGGATAGACTTCTAACATCTTTTTGGTCTAGCCGCGTACTATTCGAAGTTTTTTTTTCATCTGGCCCTCTATCTAAAAAAAATATTCAAAAAAAAATATTTAAAAATATTAATAATACAATAGCAGAAGGATTTTTAATCAAATCATTAAATATTAAAAATAATCAATTTATAAAAAAAAATCATAATTTTCAGTGCCTAGTTTCTGATTTTCATACTGATCGACATTGGTATTCAAATGGAATTAATAAAATTAATAACCAAAGATTGAATAAAGATTTTTATGAGCAAGTTTTAAGATTAGCTTTAAAATTTGATAATATTGATTTTTTAATAAAATCAAAAAGTTATGAGTGGGTTGACCAACATTATTTATCAAAAACAGTTCATAAAATAAACGAAACATCAAATGTCAAAATATTAAAAAATCAAGAGAAATGGACTCCAAAATTTACTGCTGATTTTTGTCATTTTTCATTTGGATTACACTCGTCTTTAATGGATGAAATGTTTGCCGCAAATAAACCAGTTATAATTTATACACCTCACTTATATCCAACAAAAATATTAAATTATGGTGTGGAGTTGACTGCAAGTACATTAAATGATGCAGTTGAAAAAATAAAAAAATTAACAAATAATTATGATGAATATAACAAAAATCTTGATAAAAAGAGATCTTTACTCTTTTACAAAAATAATGAAAATAAAATCAGTAATCAAATTGATAATATTTTAAAATTATGAAAGAAAAAAAATTCTTAAATAACTATTTTAATACACTTCGTAATCTTATTAGTTTTAATAATAAAGATATAGAAAAATTAATTAAAGTAAAAAAAATATTTGAAACCTTAAAAAAAACAAAAAAAAAAATTTTAGTTTTTGGAAATGGCGGGAGCGCAGCTATAGCGAGTCATTTTAGTGTTGATATAACTAAAAATGCAAAAATTAAATGTTCAAATTATAACGAGTCCGATTTAATTACATGTTTTTCAAATGATTTTGGTTATGAAAAATGGATTGAAAAGACAATAGATTTTTATGGTGAAAAAGGAGATGTTTTAGTTGTAATTTCTTCAAGTGGAAATTCTAAAAATATTATTAATGGATGTAAATCAGCTAAAAAAAAGAAATTTAAATCAATTATAACTTTGTCAGGATTTTACGGAAAAAATAAACTTTATAAATTAGGAAATGTTAATTTTGCAGTTAACAGCAAATCTTATAACTTAATTGAAAATACTCATCAAATTTTATTACTATCATTAGTAGATCTAATAATCGGAAAATCAATTTATCCGGTAAATTAATAAAGTGCGATTAATAACAAGCCCTTTCGAAGAACTTTACAACAGTAAAAATAAAAAAATTTTACTTGGTAATTGGAGCTGTTTGCACGATGATAAAGAAAAACATGAAATAATTGAATATCATTGGTTTAATAGAAAAAAGTTTAAAAAAGATTTTAATTACTTAAATAAAATAATATTAAAGTTGAATGAAGACTTAGCAGTGAGCTTAAATCACTTGCATAATGTCAATTTTAGTAAAAAATTTTGGTTTTTAATTATTAATCCTTGGTTATCTATGTTTGTAAGTGCGATGTTTGACAGATGGGAGTCAATAAATAAAGCACTTAAAATTAACAAAATTTCTGAAATAGCATTTTTAGATATAAAAAAAAATTTAGCACCAGACTCATTTAATCACTATTTAAAATTTTATAATAGCCACAATTGGAATCACAACGTTTTTAAAGATATAATTAAGTATTTAAAAATTAAGCACCCTAATATCGTACTGGTAGAAAATAAAAAAAATTATAAAGATTATAAACACCAGATATCAAAAAAAAATATTTTTAAAATAATAATTGATAAATTATTTTCAAAAATTGATAATAATAGCGTGGTTCTAATTGATCATTATTTTAATTTTATAGATTTATTACAATTATCATTAAATCTAGGTCAGCCACCAAGAATGTATCATGAATTTTATCAAAGAATAATTATACCCCAAACTAATCAAAATCTCAGAAATAAAATAAAAATAAATTTAGATGATAATAAATTTGAAGAATTCTTATCAAACTACATAATTCAAAATATTCCAACTAGTTACGTTGAAGGTTTTAATAAAATATTAGAAGCTACAAAAAAAATTTCCATCAAAACAGATTTAATCATTACTGGTAATTCAAATTTTCCCACAGAAGTATGTAAATTTTGGTGCGCACTTCAATCAGAGAAAAAAATAAAAATAATTTTAACTGAACATGGTGGCTCTATCCCGACAAAATATAGGTACTATGATATTCATAATAAGATTTTTGAAAAACAGATTTCATGGTCTAAACCAACATCTAAAATAGAAACAAGATTGAGTCCATCTAAATTAATAAGGTTTAAGAATCTTAAAACCTCAAAAAAAAAAATATCAATTGTTACATTAGAAACCTCTCAATATGCTTACTATTGCCAAAATTTACAATCATCTTTGATTGTGAAAGATTATGAACAAAAAGTTAAAATGATGGAAGATTTAAAAAAAAAGAATATTGAATTTTCAATTAAAACTTATCAAAATAAAGGTTGGAATTTAGAAAAAAAATACAAAGATAAATTTGGTGATAAAATAATTTGTCACAAAGATATGAAATCAGTATTGAATGAATCGAAATTAATTATTTGCACTTATCCAGAGACAACTTTCATCGAGTCAATGATATCTAATGTTCCAACAATTTTAGTTTTTTTAAATGATGTTTGGACATTTAATGAAAAATTTGATGACTTAGTAAGAAATTTAAAAGAAAATAATATAATTTTTTCAAACGTTAAAGATGCCTCGAATCATGTAGAGGAAATTAATAAAGATCCATATAAGTGGTGGAATAGTGAAGTTATTAAAAATTCAAGAAATTATTTTCTTAAAGAGTGTGGTGATGTTTCTCAAAATTGGTTAAATGAATGGAAACAATTTATTTTAGAAAATAAGAGGACTAAATAAGAATGAAAGTTACAGCGTTATTGCCAGCTAGATTAGAGTCTACGAGGATAAAGGAAAAGCTTTTGAAAAAAATAAAAGGTATTCCAATAATTCTTCATACTTTAAATCGCGTCAAATTATGCAAACACATAAATGAAATAATTGTATGTACAGACTCAAAAAAAATAAGGAATATTGTTGAAAAAAATGGCTTTAAAACTCTTCTAACAAAAAATTTTTTTTTAAATGGAACTGAAAGAATTTCTTCCGTAATAAAAAAAATTACAACAGATTTAATAATTGATGTTCATTCAGATGAAGCAATTCTTGATCCAAAAAACTTAACAAAACTTATTAAATTTCATAAAAAAAATATGAATTTTGATATTGTGGTTCCACATAAAAAAAGTTTAAGTCATGAAGATGAAAATGTAGTAAAAATAGTTTTCACGAAAAAAAATAAAGTAATTTACTTTAGCAGAGCTAAGGCACCTTATCCATTTAGAACCCAAGGCAAGTTTTACCATCACCTAGATATTATTTCTTTTAAACCAAAAGCTTTAAAAAAATTCAAAAATTTTAAAAAAGGTTACTTAGAACAAATAGAAGGTGTCGAATTATTAAGAGCATTAGAAAATAATTTGTTGATTGGAACATTTGAGATTAAAACTGACACATTTTCTATTAATACAAAAAAAGACCTTCAAAAGGCAAATAAAATTTTAATCAAAGATAAAATATTAAAAAAATACTTTAATGATAAATTTAAAAATAAAAAACAATTAATCATTTTTGATTTAGACGGAGTTTTAATAGACTCAAAAAAAAATATGAAGATTGCCTGGGAGTCTGCTAATAAAAAATTTAATTTAAATTTACCTTTTAAAAAATATTTTACTCAAATAGGAAAACCGTTTAATGATATTTTAAATTCATTTAAAATAAAAAATAAAAAAAAAATACAAAAACAATTTTTCAAAGTTTCATCAAATAATATTAATAAAATAAAACTTTATAAAAATATTGAAAACACATTAAATAAAATTAATTCAAAAAAAAATATTTATACAGCTATTGTGACTTCGAAAAATAAAAAAAGAACAAACGAAATTTTAAAATTTTTCAATATAAAAGTTGATTTTGTACAATGCCCTTCAAAAAATTTAAATGGAAAACCAAGCCCAGATCAAATCATAGAGGTTATTAAAAGATTTAAAATTAAAAAATCCAAATGCGTTTATATTGGAGATACAAATTTCGACAATATAGCAGCAAAAAAAAGTAAAATTGATTTTATTCTTGCAAAATATGGATATCAAATAGGAATAAGAAAACATAAGCACTCAATAAATAATATTTCAGAAATATTAAATATATTATAATGTTAAATAAAAATAACTTTGAAAGTTTAAAGCGTAATTGTGATAGCATTCTAATAAAGAACTTAAGTATTTTTACAATTTCAAATAATGTTCTTAATTTAATAAAAGGACATCCTTTTCACCTGAAACCATATAACCAAAATCCAGGAAAAATATTTTATAATTTTTTTTTTTATTTATTTAAAAATATATTAGACTTAATTGCTTCATTCACAATTCACTTTTCAAGCAAAATAGAAATACCCACAAAAACAGTAGATGTTTTATTAATTAGTAACTTAGTCAATATTGAACGACCAATAACAAATGATTATATTTTTTCTGATCTTGAAAAAAATTTAAAAAAAAAGAAAGTTTCCTATCATAAAATTTTAGTTAACCACACCTCTAATGCAAGGGATTTAAAAAAAAAAAAATATAATAAAAAAAATATTTCAATTTTAGAATTTAAATTTACAAATTATAAAAATATATTTTATATTCTCTTTAAACAAATTAAATTTTTTTCCTTTTTTTTAATTAAAGGATTACTTGAAACAAATAAAAAAAAAAAAAAACTTTTATATATTTCAGCTATTGAATTCTTAAGCTTAAATACTAAGAGAAATATAAATCTATATAAAAATTTTGAAAATATTTTAAGTAAAATAAACTTTAAAAAAATAATTCTACCTTACGAAGGATATTCATGGGAGAGATTAATTTTACACAGTTCGAAGAAAAAAAATAAAAAAATAAAATGCTTTGGATATCATTTTTCATCAATTAGTAAATTTCAGCATTCAATATTACGGAAAATAGGTACTTTTTATGAGCCAGATATAATCTTTACTACTGGTACTTTTTCACAAAAAATATTAAAAAAAAATTTAAAAATACCTATTAAGATTCTTGGTACAAATAGATTTTTTAAAAAGAAAAACAAAATAAATGACCAGAATGTTAAAAATTTAAAATGTTTAGTTTTACCAGAAGGAATAATATCGGAATGTAAAAAACTATTTGAATTTTCAATTCAATTAGCGAAAATGTTTCCTAAAGTGAGTTTTATCTGGCGTTTACACCCAACTATGCATTTTTATGATATTTTACGTATTATCAATAAAAGATTTAATTATTTACCAAGAAATATAATTTTATCAAAAAAAAATTTTTTTAAAGATATTCAATCAGCACATATCTGTTTGTATAGAGGTAGCACTTCAGCAGTAACGGCATTACAAAAAGGTATAATACCAGTTTATTATAAAGATAATGATTTAAATATAGACCCTTTATTTGGTCTAAATAAATGGAAAAAAACAATAATGAACACAAATGATTTTAAAAAAATTATTGATTTAAAAAAAAATAGCTTAAGCAGTGATACTTATAATAAAAAATTTGCTATAAATTTTTCATTAAATTATTTTAAAAATTTTAACGCAAATGAATTAATAAAAGAACTAAAAGATATTAATTAAATACTATCAAGTGAATAAAAATAAAATAAAAGTTATTATATTAGCAGGAGGTCTTGGAACTAGACTAGCTGAATACACAAAAAAAATTCCCAAACCTATGGTTAAAATTGCCGGATACCCAATTGTATTACATATTATGAAGCAATATATTGAATACGGATTTAAAAATTTTATTATTGCAACAGGATACAAAGGTAAGGTTTTCCAAAATTATTTTAAGAAATTTAAAAAAAATGGAATTTCTTTTAAAACAAAAATATTTAAAAAAAGTTGTAACGTTACAATATTAAAAACAGGTCTTAAGACTCTTACAGGTGGCAGATTAAAAAGAGTATCAAAATATTTGTCTGAAAATGAAGATTTTATGTTTACTTACGGAGATGGTTTATCGGACGTTAATCTACAAAAATTATTAAGTTTTCACAAAAAAACAAACAAACTAATTACAGTCACTGCAGTTAGACCTCCTGCAAGATTTGGTGAATTAAAAATTTCTAATAATATTGTCAAATCTTTTAAAGAAAAACCTCAAGTTACATCGGGTTGGATTAATGGTGGTTTTTTCATAGCTAAAAAAAATTTTTTATCTTTAATTAATGGGGATAAAACAATATTAGAAAAAGAACCATTAGAAAATGCATCTAAAAAAAGACAACTCTTAGCTTACCAACATTATGGTTTTTGGAAGTGTATGGATACTAAAAGAGATAAAGATGTATTGGATAATATTTATAGAAAAAAAAGAAAAAATTGAGTTTAAATAAACAAAATATATTAGTTGTAGGTGGAACAGGATTTATCGGATTTCATTTAATTAAAAAACTCGTAAAAAATAAAAACTATAAGATAATAAGTTTTTCTACAAAAAAGCCTTCCACAGAAAAAAAATTAAGTAACGTCCAATACATTATTTGTGACATAACAAATAAATCTAAAATCAAAAAAAAATTAATAAATAAAAGAATTGATTATGTTATTAATTTGGGTGGATATGTTGATCATAAAAATAAATCAAAGACTTACAAAAGCCATTATATTGGGAGTAAAAATCTAGTTGAATCTTTAATAAATAAAAGAATTAAAAGGTTCATTCAGTTAGGCAGCAGCGTAGAGTATGGTTTTCTGAAATCTCCACAAAAAGAAAACTTACAACTTAAGCAAAAATCTTTAAAATCAACATATGGACAAGCAAAATTTAAAACAACTAAATTATTAATAAAATATTATAAAGCAATAAAATTTCCAGCTGTAATTCTTCGCCTTTATATCGCTTACGGACCTAATCAAAACACAAATAGATTTATCCCAATAATAATAGACTCCTGTTTAAAAAAAAAAGAATTTGATTGTTCGAAAGGCACTCAAATAAGGGATTTTATATATGTAGATGATCTTGTTGATATTATTATTAAATGTTTTAAAAATAAAAATATTCTAGGAAAAATTTTAAATGTAGGTACAGGAAAACAACATAATATTAAAAATATAATTAATAAAATTGTTAAACAAACTTCAGGAGGAATTCCAAAATTTGGTAAAATTAAACTTAGAAAAGATGAACCATTAAAACTTTTCCCTGATATTACTAAAATAAAAAAGTATTTAAATTGGAAACCAAAATACTCATTTAATAGAGGATTAGAAAAAACAATAAATTATTATAAAAATGCTAAATAAAAAAAATATCTTTAAAAATAAAAAAATTTTAATTACAGGTCACACGGGTTTCAAGGGATCTTGGCTATCGTTATGGATGTATAAATTGGAGGCAAATATCCTTGGGATATCAAAAGATGTTCCAACAAACCCTTCCCACTATAAATCAGTTGGGCTGGATAAATTAGTCAAAAATAAGTTTATAGATATTCAAGATTTAAATAAATTAAAAAAAACTATTAAAGTTTTTAAGCCTGATTTTATTTTTCACTTAGCAGCACAGGCGATTGTAAAAAAATCTTATAAAGATAGCTTATTAACTTGGAAAACAAATTTAATTGGCACAATAAATATTCTTGAGTCTCTTAAAGAGATAAAGAAAAAAACTTATGTAATTTTGATCACAAGCGATAAAGTTTATAAAAATTTAGAAACCAAAAGAGGTTATAAAGAAAATGATTTCCTTGGTGGTATAGATCCATATGGAGCCTCTAAATCTGCTACAGAATTAGCAATACAGTCTTATATAAAAAGTTTTTTTTCTGGAAGAAAAAATAAAATATATATTTCCGTAGGCAGAGCAGGAAATGTAATTGGTGGCGGTGATTGGTCTGAAAACAGGTTAATACCGGACTGTATGAAATCTTTGAAAAAAAATACAAAGATGTATGTAAGAAATCCTTCATCAACTAGACCATGGCAACATGTTTTGGAAGTATTAAATGGCTATATCATTCTAGCAAAAAAATTAAAAAAAAATAAAAAATTGCATGGCGAGGTTTTTAATTTTGGCCCAAAAAATAAAAATTATAAAGTTATTGAGGTGTTGCAAAAAATTAAGTTTTTTTGGCATGACATAAATTGGAAAATTATAAAAAAGAAAAATTTTTTTGAAAACAATCTATTAAATTTAGATAGTTCAAAAGCAGAAAAAATACTTAAATGGAGGTGTAAACTTAATTTTAACAAAACAATTCAAATAACTACTGATTGGTATAAAAACTTTTTTAATTATAAAAATAATAAAAGAAAAATTTTCATTAAATCAATTGAGCAAATTAATGATTTTGAAAATTTAAGATAAATGAAAATTCATAAAAAACCTTTAGTAAGTATAATTATGAATTGTCATAATGGCGCTGATTATATCTCCAGAAGCGTAAAAAGCATTTTAAAACAGAGTTATAATAATTGGGAGTTAATTTTTTGGGATAATTCATCAACCGATGTATCAAAAAAAACTTTAAAAAAATTTAAAGATAAAAGAATAAAATATTATTTTTCTAATAAATTTAACAGTTTGTATAAATCTAGAAATTTGGCTATTAAAAAAGCAAAAGGAAAATATATATGTTTTTTGGATGTTGATGATCAATGGTTAAAAAAAAAAATTGAAAAGCAAGTTAAACTAATAGAACAATTAAACTGTCAATTTATTTATTCAAATTTTTCTGTAAATAATAGTTCAAACAAAAAAAAAACCAAGATAAGAAAAAAAAATTTGCCAGAGGGAAAAATAACCCAAGCACTTTTGAATGATTATTTTTTAGGAATATTAACGGTCATGATGAAAAGAGACTTGTTTAATAAATATAAATTTAATAATAAATATAATGTTATTGGCGATTTCGATCTTTTTATAAGATTAAGTATAAAATACAAATTTTATTGCACACAAGAGCCATTGGCTATTTACAATGTGCATGGATCCAACTATTCGGTAAAAAATTTAAAAAACTATATTTGTGAACTTAAAAGATGGTTCAAAGAAAATAAGATAGAATTATTATCTGACTATAATTTAATAAAATTTAGAGTATACATTTTAAAATTAATTATTAAAAATTATTTTGTTTATTAAATTGGGCATGTAGTTCAGTGGTAGAACGCTACGTTGACATCGTAGAGGTCATAAGTTCAATTCTTATCATGCCCACCAGTTATTTTTATTAATTTTTAATAAAAAAATAATTAAAAGATTTACTAAAATGACTTGACCTATCTTCCAATAAATAAGTATTTTCTTTATGAGAAAAATAAAATTTATTTTTATCCAATATATTTAAGATTCTTTTATGTTGATCTTCAAAATTTTCATTAATTTCAATACATATACCGAGTAAATTTTTATCGAGAAGATAATTGTTACCACCTTCTAGTATTAAGTGTTCTATGCCATCAACGTCTATCTTTAAATAGTTTGGCATATCTACAATTTTATTATCTAACAAAAAGTTTATGGTATTTCCATATAATTGATAATGCATAGTAGACTCTAACTTATCACCTTTAAAATCAAAGTTTTCACCAAATGTATTTAACGCACCACCTTCAATAAAACTAGGCTCATTCATATTCAAAAATTTGTTTTTATTCGAAAGAGGATTAGTAAAAATTTTTATTTTATCATTCAAATTGTTTATAGAGATATTTCTACTTAATAATCTCAAGTTACTAGTAGAAGGTTCAAAGCTTATAATTTTACAATTATTTTTTTTTATAGCTGCATAAATTGAATATAATCCAATATTTGCCCCTATGTCCCAGAAAACACAATTTTTATCATCTCTAAAATTATCGATCCATTTTAATGTCTCAGGTTCTTTAGAAAAAAAAGTGTCCACTCTCCATTTCGTTAACTGATTTGGAATAAAAAAAATAATATTTTTTTTGTTTATTTTTATAGTTTTGTAACTGTCTTTTTCTATCAATTCTCTTAGTGATATTAAAAAACTTTTATTTAATAAATAAATAAATACAGCATCAAATAATTTTAGAAATTTGTAAAGTATATATAAAATATTTTTTAACATAATGATAATAGGTTAAAATTAAATAATTTTTTTAAAAAATCTGTATAAATAAGGATTTAATAATTCTTTAAATTTAACCTTTAAGTAATTTGCATTTTCTGCCTTACACACTCCTCTAATATTAGTTGTTCTTAAATTATAGATTAATGCCAATCTATTGTTTTTACCATCACCTTGATAGCTGTGATATGGCTCATGTTCATTTCTTGAAAAGAATAAAGCTATGTTTTGCTTCCATTCAATTATTTTTTTATTTTTTCCATCTTTATCATCATAAAGAACTGTTCCAGTGTTATATTTTGGTGATAAATAAATAACCCCGCTCAATAATTTTGTTGGGTTATCAAGATGAATTGGAAATTTATAATTTGAGCCAGTTTCTATTAAACTAAAATCAGAATATTCATATAAAGATACTTTTTTAGGGTTAAATTTTTTTAATAATCTAATAGCAATATTATGATAATTGTTAAAAAGTATTTGAATAAACGCATTATCTAAACAATCCAACTCAACTTTCCCATCTTTAAAAATTACATTATGATATATATGCAATTGATTGCTTTTTACTTTTTTTAATTTTAAAGATAAAAGTTTGTTAAAATCATCTTCTTTGAGAAAATTATCTATTACTTCGTATTCAAGCATAAAATGAAAGTATTTTTACTTTACTTATTTAAAAAGTTTTTACAAATCTAATTTTAAGAGATAGTATGGAATAAATTATAAAACTTTGAATGAATTTAAATAAAATTAAAATTTCTGACTATGGATTTGATACACTTCAAATTGAAAGTACAGCTGCATGCAATATGGCTTGTTCATTTTGTCCATATCCACTAAAAGAAGATAAAACTTCCAAAATAGAATTAAACGATATTTATAGCTTATTGGACAGCATTGATTTTAGCGACAAAAAATTTAAGTATGTTACTTTTTCACAGTTTAATGAACCTTTGTTAGACAAAAGGATATTTGACATTCTTAAATATTGTAAAGAAAAAGATATTCCTGTCCTGTTCATAACAAACGGACTTTTATTAAACAAACAGCACAATATTGATAATCTTTTAAAATTCGGGACAAATATTAAAATATCACTCCAAGTTTTAGATTCAAATAAACATAAAAATGCAAGAGGATTAAATCTAGAATTAGAACGATATTTAAAGACAGTGACAAATTTTTGTTTAATGGCTAAAAATAAAAAAGATATAAATATAACCATAGATTTGGGATGTAACTTTAATGATAGAAAAGTTAATTATTATTTGAAAAAAATTTTAGGCATTCAAGTTGGAGATCCTTCAGTTCCAAAAATTTAACAGAAACAATGAAAATTTTTTCAAATTATGCAGATTTCTTTTATGATATTTCTGATGAAAACTATAAAACAGCATTGAATGAACTCAAAACTCCTAAAAAATATTTTAAATTAGAATACCTTAAACAAGAAGGCTATAAAATATTCTCAAATATAAGTTTAAAAATTAAACCTTTTTTATATGGAAGAAGAATTAGTGAGTTTTATCCAATTAATAATAATTTTGCTTGTGATAGTAAAATATTAGCAGTCCTAGCTGATGGAAATGTAGTCCCTTGCTGTTTAACTTATGATGACACTATTTCAATGGGTAAGTTGAAAGAAAATAGTTTAAGAGAAATTTTAGAAAAAAGTAATAGATTTTTAAATAATTTAAGAACTAATAATTCAGAAAAAAACGATATTTGTAAAAAGTGTTTTGGAGAACCAACCAAGAGAGGTGCTTTAATTAGAAATGCTTGGAATTTTTTACCCAATAATATCAAAAAAATATTTTATGCTTTAAAAGTTACAAGTTCTTAATTTTCATGTTCATTTGAAGTTTCGTAGTTTATTTCCAATATATAAAAAAATTTTACCTATAATATTTAGCACTTTATCTAGAAAAAATATTTTTAAAAATTTTCTTAGTAATTTTTTTAAAAATATAAATCTTGGAGTATAATCTTGATACATACCATAAAATTTTTCACCTAATTTTTTTATTTTTTCTAGCTCTACTTTTATATCGCTGATATTTTTGTCCAATGTTCGTTGTGTCAACAAAAAATGGATCCAATTTTGATTAAAACTAGGTTTTGAAAGAATTACTTTCCAATTATTATCATAGGGGTATTCTGAAATTTTTATAGATTTGCCTACGCTATTTTTCTCATATCTATTAATATTTAAAAAGAAACTATTTTCATGGCAATGATTTTGAATAAAATCAAAATAAGTTTTTATAATATTATAATTCATTTCCATCATTGATCGAGCATTTACAAAAAAATCAATTTTAATTTTTGGATCATAATTACAATTAGGTGGTAAAATTATAATATCATTAGAAAGAAATTGTTCGTATGAAAGAATATTTTTCGAAGAGTAATCTTTAAAAAGATAAAATTTTTTTTCAGGAAAATTTTCTTGCAAATAATATGAAGTCATTAACCCTGCTTCTGGTAAATCTATTGAAATTAATTTAATATTATAATTTCTTACAAATAGTTCAGAAAAACTCCCAAAACCTCCACCAATCTCACATAAATTCATAATCTTATTTTTTTTAAGAACTTCTTTTTCTATAGTTGAAAACCAATGGATATGTATCAATTTATTGTAATCAATTAATATATCTTTATACTCTAATAGTGTTTTACAATTTCCAATGTTCTTTTTTGGTAAGTTTTTGAGCAAATATTCTTCTGAAATTTCTTTTACAACTTTAGCATAAATCTTAAAGTCTAAGCTTTCAACTTGATCATCTAAACCGCTACTTAAAGAGTCATTAGACCTAAAATTAATCAAGTTTTCTAAATTAAATTTTTTAAAATCGTATCTTGTCCAATAGCTACTTTTTTGGTCAATATTATCTTTATTGTTATAAAAAAAATCACATGTTTTTTTGAAATTTTCTATTAAAGCTTGATTTTTATTTTCCATAAATATTTTAACCGTTAATTACTGAGAATGAAAAAATTATAAAATTTCTTCAAATTTTATTTGTTTCAGTAAACTTTATTAAAATATTAAGTAAAGACAATCATTTAAAGCATGTTTTTTAGCCATTAATGATCCCTTTACAAATTATGCTTTAGTTAATATAAGGATTTGCCTGGTAATTATTGCGAAGGGGCCACACCCGATCCCATACCGAACTCGGAAGTTAAGTCCTTCAGCGCCGATGGTACTTTGTCTTAAGATACGGAAGAGTAGGACGTTGCCAGGCTTTAAAAATTATGAAAATAGCTA
>MDTG01152283.1_pt1 | contig 34974 bp, 36 predicted proteins | sample 811421 | NCBI WGS metagenome assembly MDTG01 (sample SAMN05326645, study PRJNA326480) | marine metagenome | isolation source: seawater | place: Pacific Ocean: South East | collected 2011
AGATTCAAATAAATGAAAACAGAAACATTCGATTCTGGATATCAATTAGCTAGAATACGAAAAAAATAAAATACACTAGGAGACCTTGATTTATTAATTTAGGCGCACCTAAACTTTAGAAAGAAAGATGTAATCCAACATCATATGGGATATATCGCAGAACATAGTCTGACAATAGTCGGGATTATATCTGCAATAGTACTAATTTCAAGTTTCTCGCTCAGTTTTTTACTCGAAGAAGAAGAAATATCTTTTACTGTAGATGATAATTCAATAATGAATGATATCGAACAAATATCTTCATTTGGACCTAGGGTTGCTGGCTCGCAAGAAGAAAATCTAGCCGCTGAATACATTAGTAATAGATTCTTAGAAATTGGTCTTGTAAACGTAGAAATTGAAGAATATCAAGTTACAGGTTCGTGGTTCGTTGATGCTGAACCTGATGAACATCAAATCCTGATGCATGGACAACTAGAACAAGGTGCTCAAAACATTCCCGGGCTACCTGACGGGACTGCTGGTTCAGCACGAGTTGAGATTGAGTCTACCGGCGAATTAAATCATATTGAAAAATTTACTTTCTTTGGTTACTCTGGGTCAACTCACAAGCATGATAATATTCTAACAGATTTAGGAAATGGTTCGACTAGTGATTTTTCTTCTGTTGGTGATTTAACAGATCTGGCAATCCTTATCAATTATGACTATCAAAGAAGTTTAGCCGATATTTACAAAGATTCAATCGATAGAAATGCAGCCGTTGTGATGATTTACACTGAGGGGGTGGAATCTCCTATGTTTAGAACTGTAACAGTACAAGAAAATGGACAGACCGTTCCTTTCCCAGATGCTTACAACGGCCAATATGCTGATCTCTTAATACCGTTTATCTATATCTCCGAGAGTGTGGCAGAAACCTTTCATGATTTTATTAATCAGGCTTCGGAAGACCCTACTCTGTTTGCTTCTTTGGATGGCTTCTGGGAGGGAAATAATGTGGGTACAAGAACAGTAAAGGTAGTTACAGGTGAACTTGTAGGTTCTGGGAACAAAGAAATAATGATTGGAGCCCACCATGATTCAGCATATATCAGTCCTGGAGCAGTTGACAATGCTGTTGGTGTAGGTCAGTTAATTGAAATTGCAAGCCAATTAAGTGAAATTAACCTGAAATCCTCCGTGAAGTTCGCTACATGGGGAGGAGAAGAACTTGGCTTATTAGGAAGTCAAGCATATATAGAGAATCATCCAGAAATTATGGATAATCTTGATTTATACATAAATATCGATTCCACGAATCTTGATCCAACATCTGGATTAGGAACTTTAGGGATAGATTCATCAGAAGATAGAATTGGAGATTCTGTGTATTCAATCAAGAATAAAATACTCAAGGAGGGATGGGATGGTTATTCAGCGTCGATTAATTATGGTGTTGATGAAGGTAATAGTGATCATCGGTCTTTCAATAATGTGGGTATTGATACACTTGGGTTTTACGGATGGGAGTATCCCCAATATCATAGATCAACCGATTCAAGTGAAATTGTCAATCAAGAAGGACTTGGACTAACTACGGAAATCATTCTTCAGATCGTTGTTAAGGAAGGAGGAGGACATAATTCAGATGAACCCCTAATAAAAATACAGAGTCTAGAGGGAAAATCTGAATCTTGGGTTTTCCCATTTACAATTGCACTTATCGCAGGATTAGCCACTGGCATTGGTGGCCTGATTGTTATATTCATCAAAGAAATAACCAGAGAATTGATGTCTTTCATGTTAGGGATGGCGGCAGGAGTCATGCTTCTAATTTCAATTTTTGACCTATGGCTTGGGCAATCTATGGAATTTGGATTTTTACCGATGACGATTTCATTTTTATTGGGTGCTGTTATAATTATGTTAGTGAATTCTTTACTAAAGAGAAACGAAGATGGTGAACCCGATGAAAAAAGAAAATTGTACTTATCAGGAGTATTCACAGCAATTGCTTTGGGGATACATAATTTCCCAGAGGGATTGGCCATAGGTGTTGCAGTACTTGAATCAGCCCAATATGGGTTAGTTCTCATGATTGCAATTGGTTTACATAATATTCCAGAAGGTATTGCAGTAGCAGCTCCGATAAAAGCTGGAGGAGGAAGTAATTTGAAAGCAGCTTCAATAGCACTTGCTACTGGAATAACTGAACCCATTGGCGCATTGTTTGCTCTTCTGATTTTAAGTTCTTATCTAACTCCTACGATCGTAGGCATATCTCTTGCATTTGTTGGAGGAATCATGGCAATTGTAAGTTTTAAAGAGCTAATTCCACAAGCAATTTCCCAAGAAAGGAATCAATACATGATTGTCGGAATGATATTCGGTGCCGCAATAATGCAACTAAGTCTATTGTTACTTGAGTAATTAATTTTAAGTCATCGAACAACATTTCATTTACTTAATCGGGGGCATTAGATCCATGGATGAAAGGTTTGCGTCAAATCTATCTTGGCACTATCACACAATACCTTTTATTACAGCCATCTTAGGTTTGATTTTCGGTAGTTTTCTAATTCAAAGTTATGGTCCATTAGCAAAAACTATTTTTCCCTCAATCTGTTTAATCGTTGGAGGTTATGGTGGTCTAATCATTATTGGGGAGATATCTGAAAGAAAGAGATAATTCGCTTAAAATTTCCTCTTCACGCGCGGGACAATACAAGCATATATATGTAAAAAGACCAATTCTAAACAGACATTCATTAATGGTTCATGCTGAACGATGCTAATGAACGCAGGACACATACTAGCTATCTTAATTGGTTTTTACGCTTCTTTCGCAGTAACAGTAATGAGCGTATCACCTCTTTTGGGATGAAGAAGTCAAACCATAATCAACTATTTCTTCTTTAATTGGGATTAACCTTGATTAAAAAACGATTATTCGTTGAAGATATTCTTAATATAGCAATCCCTATAATACCACTTAACACAAACAATATCATCGCTGGTACACCGGGTGAAGAAATTGCTACTCTTATTACAACGGTCGATAGAACAAAACCAGTATTTCTAGCTAGATTTCCAAAATCCGTGTAGAACCAATAAGAAATAAGTAGAATTAGGATGTCAGCTAAAATTAAGAAAGTAAAGAAATCTAAAAAGAAAATCTGCCTATCTACAGCACCTTTTCCATCAAATACTGATGTCATCCAGCCTGACATTGACGTAAAAGTGATAATAACAAAAACAATCAACATCAACAGTGCAATGATTTCTTTGGATGATATAAACGACGACAGTTGATTATCGTTAATATTCTCAGGGTTCCCGTCCTTACGAATCCTATAATAGACTAACGAGGTGTAGAATAAAACTAAGAACGCCATGCATTCTATAACGAGGAATCCTAAATCGCTCTCAATCTTCCATTCGTCTTGGAATTCAACATCAGAGAGTCTCTTTAAAATATCTCTGACAACCAACAGAGTAGCTATTTCGTACTGCTTTCCAACAGACGAAGAAAATGATTCAGGAATTGTTCTGATTAATTGATAAACTTCATAACCTAACAATATAGAAAATGGAGTGTATAGCGAGGAAAGCGGTGAATTGAACATTTGCATATTTTCTTCGGATAGGTTATATCTTTCAGATTGAACCAGGGCCCATATAAATAAATGAATAAAAAAACCCATAATTGCTGTGATTATGGCTATTTTTCTAATTTTTTGATCTGCATCCCTTCCTAAAATCAACTCATATGAGTCACCCACGAAACTGTGCATGGTGCTTTTATGTTGAATTGTGCTTTTTATTATGGGTTAAAATAAAAAATACAAAATATACAAAATTACGGACCTAAGAAATCTCATTTAACCAATCTAAACAAGCCTGATGATTACATTCTGGGGGATTAAATAAAGTCTTGTCCTCCGGCTCAATAATATCGATAAATAGGTTAGAATTGGAACTTTCGGACACTTCAACTATTGAACTTGTAGACGCTGGCAAATAATCTTCACCCGTGCTAGATAACGAGAGTCGAATTGTGTGACCGGACTCTATTTCGACATCCATTGCAAAAAATTCCATCTTAGCATTAATTGTTTCAAGAATTGGCAACCATGTTTGTTCTTGCTTTCCTCCCTCATGATATCTTAAATCCATGATTGCATGTCCTATATGGATGCAAGAACCGTCTTCGGAACAATCTTCCAACAACGCATAGATTTGACCCCCCACAGTTACTGTCGTGACATCGATATGAAGTCGGGGTAATCCTGATATCCAAATATCTTCAGTAAAAGGTTCACTTTCATATATTGGTCCAACGTTTCCATTAGGAAGTATAGTGGTTGTACCTCCGGCTACGTTATTCATACTACCACCAAGGTCAAAAGATATGGTTTCCATGTTTTCAGGAGGATATCTATCTTCAATTCTCCATTGACCTTGGTTAGACTGGATTTCCACAAATAATCCAGGTTTACTTCCGATACCCTTTAGATACCAATCGAACCATTCTAACAAATCTTGCATCCAATCAAATCTAACCATTTGAGGGTAAGCCTCTCTACCTCTACCTTCACCCGAACGATCGAAATGATAATCAGGTCGGTCAGGATAATCATGATCCCATTGGCCGAATAGTCCTTTCGATTCAATACCCGCGTCAATCAGCTGATTAATTACCGGAATTGCCATATGAGGGTCGACATTCCAATCATGCATCCCTTGAATCAAGTATACAGAACCTTTGTAATTTTGTAAAACTCTGTCAAGAAAATATCTCTCTTCCCAATAAGTTCCAGCAATTTCTCCCCCCCACATGTAAGCGGCCACACCTGTCCCAGGACCAATAATATAGTCTGGACACATGTTTCCGATATCTTCTTGATCACCATCGATGCCATATGAGCCATATACACCATTGTGCATTATTGGAGCTCTAGCTTCACTGCTACCGTTCTTCCACATTAATTCCATCACTCCAATTAGCCCAGAAATTGGAACTATAGTCTTCAGATATTCATTCCCAAATGTGGCAGCCTGCCAAGGAGTGGAGCCGTCATATGATTTTCCAATCATCGATACTCCCCCGTTGCTCCAATTTTGGGTGCCTAGCCAAGTTACAGCCGCATCTACGCCGAGTTGTTCAGCATTACCCATCAAATCCATACAGTGATTGGAACGCCCGGTCCCCATAACAGAGACTTGAGCGAAAGCGTAACCATGAGGTAATATTTGATCAATTATCATCTGACCAAGCCAAGTGCCTGGAACTTCTATCGAAGGAGTTTCGACGCTGACTTCGTCAAAATAAGGCCCGAATTCTGCAATTACAGGTACTGTAACTCCTTCGGGAACATCTGGAAGCCAAACTGCTAGGCTGACTACTCCGTTGGGTGCAGAACCACCTTCACTTAGTGGTAGTTCAAAGTTAACGAAGTGATGTGTGGAATTCCATTCATTGTCCGTTTCTAGTAGCTCATATTCTCCATATTCCATCACGAATCCATTAGCTTGGTCTGTGATGTAGGGCCACTCAGATCTTTCCCAAACCGGAACTCTTTCGTAGATTCCTAAGTCTTTTTTTATTTCATCTACGACATCATCAATAATCCAGCCTTGTAAAGATACCAATAGCATTAGAGTTACCATGACAGATGCAGTTCCAAGTATTTTGATTCTGGAGCGAGCGAAGTTGATTATTTTATCAAATGGGCCAAATGATTTTTTATCTTCGACAGGAACTCCTTCAATCATGGCAGTCAGCCGTAATGTAAACAATTATTCAGACTTATGTTTTTTTGATTAATGATTTTTTTAAAAAAAAATAAAAATAATTGACACATTAGAAATGAAAAAATACAAACATATTTATGCAGACTTAGAAAAAGTAAACAGACATATAATAATCGATTCCAAGAACAACAACAATGAACACAGGTCACATACTTGCAATACTAATAGGGTTTTACGCTTCATTCGCAGTTACAGTGATGGCTGTATCTCCAATTCTAGGGTGATAAATCTATCTTCAGCTCAAGGTGTAAAGATGAGTAACGCAATTGTTTGGTTCAGAAACATCCTAAGGATTCATGATAATCCATTGTTGGACTGGGCCGAATCATCAACGGAAGTAAACTCTGTGATACCCGTTTACATCTTGGAAGAAAATTGGCATTCTGATGAAAAAACAGAACTAGGTGTAAACCGATTAACTTTTCTTCTGGATTCGCTATTAGACTTAGACAGGAGGTTAAACGAAAAATACGGGGCTAATTTACTCGTTTTCTCAGGAGATGCTGGGGGAATAATCAAGTCGCTAGTAGACACTTCTGATGAGAAAATAAGTTGGCTTCTCAGTGATTACTGCTCAGAACCTAAAAACAGAAAAGAATTGAACGAAATCAAAGAAAAATTATCCCGAAAAGGAGTTGAAATTAAAATATTCTCTGCTGTAAATACTATTTTAGATATAGAAAAAATTACTCAACGTGATGGTTTCAAGGCACCAAAGTCAACCAAAGACATGAAAAAAATATTTGAAGAAAATAATGTGGTCAATCCTGACGGTTATTTATCTGAGGGGAACTTACCAATTCCCAAACAGGTGTCCTCAGACTTCTTGTTAATTGATTCGTTGGTGAAACATAAACAAGTATCGAAACATTACATTACGTCTAATGAAATGAGAGAAAGGAATTACCAATTAAGATTAGACTCCGGTTTTGACAAGTCATATTTCTTGGGAGGAGAGACTGAGGCACTGAAAAGGTTGAAGTTGAAGATTTCCGATTGTCCTGATTATGTTAGTAATTTCAGAAAACCTAAGACCTTTTCTACTAATGAAATTGATAATCTAATGGAGCCGTCAACCACGGGTTTGTCCGCTTACATAAGCAATGGATGTCTCTCTGTAAAAATGGTTTGGAATGAATGCACAAAAGTCAGAAATCCACTCGATCACTCAAAGCCCCCGGAATCGTTACATGGACAACTTATGTTCAGAGAAATGTTTTATCTATTGTCTAGACATGTTGAAAATTGGGATGAAGATCACGGTAACTCAAACTGCATACCGATTGATTGGGGAGATTATGACGAAGAAAAAATCAATGCTTGGGAGTCTGGGAAAACAGGCTTTCCGTACATCGATTCAATGATGAGGCAACTTGATTCCACAGGTTGGATGCACCATTTAGGAAGACATGCTGTTTCCTGCTTTTTCACTCGAGGGCAGTTGTGGCAAAATTGGAAATACGGAAGAGACATATTCCAAAAAAAATTAGTAGATTCTGACTGGGCTGTAAACAATGGAAACTGGCTCTGGTTAGCGGGAGTTGCTCCTTTCTCAATGCCATACTACAGAGTGTACAATCCATGCCCAGACAACAAATCAAGTTTGAATGTCGAAACTAAAAATGCCGACTTCATTCGATATTGGGTCCCCGAGTTGGCATTATTTCCTTCTAAGTATATATTTGAGCCACATTTGGCCCCATTGGAAGTCCAACGGGAATCGAACTGTATTATTGGCAGAGATTATCCATTACCTATTGTTGAAAGAAATGAATCTAGAAAAGAAAATATTACTAAGTTCAAATTGAGTAACATGCTTCTAAAAGAAAAATAGATTCCTGTCCCGTAAAACCTGAGATAGAAACCAGCAAAAGATTATTCTGTTTTACTTGTGTTCCCAACTAACAAATCTAACTGTTCACTCAGTCTAGTCCATAGATCATCTATTTGTTCGCTGGTCATGTTTCTACCAATCCATATTTGCATATATACCATTGTTTATATCAAACATTTGAAAATATACTCCGGATTTGTTTTAAATATCCGATCATTTTTGCATGGAAAGAGTGGAAAAAAATCAAGACATGGACGTAATAAAAAATGGAAAAAAAATCCATTTTGGTGCTCGTGCCGGGATTTGAACCCGGGTCGCCGCCTCGAAAGGGCGGCATGATGGACCGAACTACACCACACGAGCGCTGTATACCCGAGAAGCAAACCCCACATAACCGCAACGGTTCCTAATACTAGAAAATAAAGAAAGAAAACTTACTTCTCTTTCCCAGAAACTGAACCATTGGAATGAAAATTATTGTTTTATGAATTTAGGATAATGAAAAAATTAAACAAAATAAAATCGCAACTAAAATTACGAAAATGGATTAGATTATTCTTCTAGGTGCCTTGGGAATACATTGAGGATAGCGGAAAAATAACCAGTGTGTTAGAAAGTATGGAATTAACTTTCATCTTCAACCTCTTTATCGAAATTATTCCACCACTTCATTAATGGAATAAAGAGAACAATGCAAAAGATAGAAATCAATGTGAAATTAAACCAATTTAGAGAACTCTGAACAGATTCTCCATAAACTCCCAATAATAATCCAACTGAACCAAATCTTATACCCCTACCAAAAACACCTGCGAGTGCAAAAAGTCGCAGATCCATTTTTCCCGCTCCCGCGATCCAGGCTAGTGCTTTGTATGGAATAGGAGATATTGCTGCAATAAATACCCCTGCTGAACCATACTTATTGATTAAGAAATTTAATCTATTTATATTTCGATGACTAACAAAACGATTCAATACCGGAATTCCTCCGTAGTAACCAATTCCATAACCTATGAAGGCTCCCAAAACGCTACTAAGAGTTGCTACAAGTACGATTAAACAAATCCCAAGTATGCTATCTGCTTCTATGACCATCGGGATGACTAGGACATCGGGGGGTATTGGTTGAAATGCTGCTTCAGAAGCTGAAACCAATGCTAGACCCACCAATCCAAAGCCATCTGCCCAATCAACAAATGGCTGGAAATAACTAGTCGGACTCATGACCCTCAATCTTCTCGGATATTACTTTGCGAATGAACATTTTCCGAATTAAATTCATTTCACCACACCTACTACTGATATGTAGGCAACCACTCGGAAGCCTGTGTCGAATGAAGTACTGGATACTGCAGCCTTGATTTCTTGGCCTATTATTAGGCTGAATGGATGCTATGCTACTCCTAATCAAAAGGCCGAGTTATCCAATAATTTTCCTGAAAAGGAAATCAAAATTCAATCAGCAGAGATTGTTTGGATAGAACCTAGCGAAAATGGTTTACAGGCCGCTATTGATTTCGCCATTGAGACCGGAGATATGGCAGGATTGTCCAAAACTGATTTGGGAATACTAGCTCTATCCATTGATCTAAATAAAACATTGGTAACAGATGACTACAGATTACAAAACATAGCAGAAAAAGCAGGCATTCGGTGGGTTACTGTCAACACAGAAGGTATCAGAGAATTATGGAAGTGGGAATTAAAATGTATGGCTTGTAAGAAGATATATCCTCAACCAAAAATTACTTTCCAAGAAAAATCAGACTGGGGTGAATGCGAAGATTGCGGTTCATCCCTTAAATTGAAGAAAATAAGATAATCATTCAGATTCTTCTAAATGTTCTTTAGTCATTCCGCCACGATCCATATCTTCACCAGCTAAGGACATTCCTTCCTTCAATCCTCTCTGAAACTCACCTTTTGCACGTCCTGCATTTCTGGCTAGTTCAGGTATCTTTTTAGCTCCAAACATAATTGAAATCATTATCACTAGGATTACAATTTCTTGAGCACCTAGAATTCCCATGTTAATCCGAAGAGGTTGTGACCTTCAAAGTCTTCGGCGAAAAATCCTCTCAACCGCCTGAAACTGGTGGTAAAAATGCAATTTCAGAAGAATCATTAACAATTGTATCCAAATTTATACCGATTTCTCCGTCCAGTGCCACTAATAATCCATTTGAAATCATGGATTTTAATTCAAAAAGTTCTATTACTTCTTTGATTGTAGTGCCATAGAGTAATGAGGTATCTATTGTTCTCTGATTTAGTTTCTCTGCCAATGGGCCGAAAAAAAGTAATCTTACTTTGACTGCCCCTTCGATAGATTGTTGTTTCCTCACGGTGTGTCGAGAACCATCATACCAATCAAACCATCTGTTATTTGTTCTTACAAAAAATAATGTTTGACCTACTTACAACAATTCATAGGTATATCTTCTCTGGAATTAACATGGAACAGGTACAGGCTGTGGTTTTTGACTGTGATGGTGTGTTGGTAGATATTACATCTTCTTGGCAACAGATACACAACTATTTTGGTACGAACAATAAAGAAAACCTAGCAAAATTCCTTGAGAAAGAAATAACTGATAATGAGTTTATGGAACTGGATGTAAAATTATGGTTAGATATTCAAGAAAAAATTCATATCGATGAAATTATGAGATGTTTTTCAGGTGTAAAATTGATGAAGGGTGCCAGAGATGTAATCAATGAACTTAAACAAAGAGGTATTTATGTAGCAATAGTATCCTCCGGAGTAGCACGATTCATAGGTTCAATCGCACACATACTAAAAGTCGATGATTGGGCTGCAAATGATTTTTCTTGGGATGAAGAGGGATATCTCTCAGGTCCTGCACCTGCTATGGTTGACTCTCATGACAAGGGAGAAATGGTAGATAAATTAGTTAGAATAAACAATTTCGATCCAAGTAAAATCTGGACAATTGGTGATTCAGGTACTGATTTGTCTATGCAAATACCCGGTTCCAACTTCATAGGATTCAACCCAGCCAGAGAAAGATCGATGAGAGAATTCACCAAATCAAATGTACCTGTAATTGTTGAAAAGGATCTAACAAAGATATGGAATATTATTTTTTCTGAAGACTTTCCAAACAAAAATTAAGCAAAGGGGATCGATGCTGAAGCATGAGTATGTAAATTAATTACAGTCAAAATACATGGTTTGGGTTGAAAGCCCAACATTCTTTGATAATCAGTTTGGTCTTGCCAAGTGGAGCTGTGTACAATTGTTGTACCCTTATGGTCTCCTACGAATTGTCCATGAACATGGCCAGTAACAAAAATATCGGGAATAGTTCCTATTACCATACTATCTTCAGGCTCAGGAGATAGTGGAGTTTTTCCACCCCAAGACGGAGCTAAATGCCTTCTTTCAAGCATTGAACGCATAGCCATTTCAGGTTTTGCGTAAGTTACGGACCTTAGCCCTGCCACAAAATCATCGATACTCTTTCCATGATACGAAAGGATCCTTACACCATGGAGACTAAAATCACAAGGATTACCCACAAAAACAGCATCTGAATAATCTTGTTGGACCTCAGTGTCAAGTGCCGGTTGAGGTTCAGCCGGGCGAACTGCATCATGATTTCCTGGAAGAATAATAACTTCTACCCAATCGGGTAAATCGCTCAAAAGCATGGCCAAGGCTCCATATTGTTTGAATAAGTCAGTTATTGCTAGATGTCTATCCTGTCCAGGGTAAATTCCCACACCATCAACACCGTCACCACTTAAAACGAAATACTTTATTGTTTTAGCTAGAGGGTCGGTTTTGAACCAATTTATCATTTTCTTCCACTGGGGTTCAAGGAATGTTTTGCTACCGACATGGACATCGGAAAGAAAAGCGGCGGACACGGATTCTTCTGAACTAGCGGCATTTTTAGCTCTGCGAGGTAGTGGTGGAAGGTGAATATTGGAGATAATGAATAAGTCTGTCCGGTCACCAATAAAAAACCCACTAGCTCCTACCACATCGTCATTCATTAACCCATCAAGAGCCGCATGTAAAGGGTTGCCCTCGGAAGGTGGCTTCAATAAGCACTGAATTTGAGTAGTCTCATCCTCTAACAAAAACATTAGATTACCAGATTTCGCCCACCGAGGTTCGCTTACTAGACCTACGATAGTAATCTCATATTCATCCGATGAATAGCGCTGACGGTTTCTGTAGGCTTCTGCATTAGAAATGGGCCTTCTTGGCAAAGAACGCCCTTCTATCATCAAATTTCGGATTTTACTCAATCTACTATTAAAAAATGACTTTATGTCAGATAATTTTCCTTCTGTAACAGAGTTTCCAGTGATATCAAAGTGAATTTCGATCTCTGAATCTAAATCCTTTGCGAGCATAGGAAAATCTTCTAGATTATAGTGTGCAAGCCCGTGAGGTCTAGGTGCAGGTGAAATATCATTGTTTGATATGGGAGCAATTACCCTCCCAATTGGTGAAGGGTTATCAGGAGAAGGTAGAGTCGCCTGTGATTTTTTCTGTGAGGTTGTTGAATTATCGACAACTATATCTTTGACTGGAACCAAAGATAATAATTGATCTATTGACTGGGAAGTTAGGAATTTTACATTAGATAAATTAGCCGCCTCTATTAAGGGATTAATATCAACTAATTTTTCGATTTTATCTTTAGCATCCAGACCCATTACAAGGAGTCCTGCGGCACTCAACATTTTCTGTTGTTGCGCCCATCCGCCAGATGTCATAGAAACAACGACAGGTACGTACGCTCATGATAATATCGATGCAGGAGAGTCATTCATCCCAATCTGTAAGAGATGCTAAATCTACTTTTTGTATTTCTTCTGCAACGGTGGTATCCTCAACTTCCCATGTCATACTTCCTTCCCATTGCTCGGAGGAAGGATCCATTTGAGATATATCTAATTCAGATTCGTCTATTTCGTCATTAGTTTCAGAAGTATTTTCCTGTTCCTCAAGTCTATCAAGTGTTTCTAAAGCAAGTCGAAGTGCAAAAACTGCAAAGGAACGTTTATTGTCTAGCCTATCATTTTCGCCAAAATCCATCCTCCTGACGAGAAAATAGTCTTGAGCAATAACTGCAACATGTACTCTGCCGACTTCTTTTTCTGGAGTTGAACCTCCTGGTCCGGCTATGCCTGTAATAGCGATTGCGACATCTGAGCCAGATTGATATCTTGCACCTTTAGCCATCTGAACTGCAACCTCGTGGGAGACTGCTCCGGCTTCTCCTTCGTCAAAAGCTGATTTTTGTACTCCTAACTCCCTCATCTTTGCCTCATTAGAATATACTACCCATCCTTGGTTAAACCATTGAGTTGCTCCTGATATATCAGTGATCAATGAAGCGAGCAAACCTCCCGTACAAGATTCAGCTGTCGATACTGTCCAACCCTTCTTCCGAAGACGTCTGGTCATTCTTGAGGCTAGCCCCGCAGTCTCCTCAACCACGTCTGCCGCTAGTAGTAATACTTCTTGATTGTTTACTCTTAATATTGAGAACTAGGGTGGTGGGCCCGGCAGGAATTGAACCTGCGATCTTCGCTTTGTAAGAGCAACGTCATAACCCCTAGACCACGGGCCCCACAAGAGAACCGAGTAGCGTCGCCTTCAAATCATTGGCGGTCGAAGCATCTGTTAGAGAGTGCTATTTTGAGTAGTATAGAGAAGCTGATCAAAAGTTTGGAAGATCATGGTTTTCCGATGGGAGAAGATATTAAATTTGCATTAAAAAACGTTAATATTCAGGATTTTGTAGAATCTGGAGGGGACCGATTTTTCTCAGACAGTCCGGTTGAATACATGAAAACAAGTAAAGGAGTTACAAAAAATATTTCTTCACCACATATGTTAGTAACTTTACTCCATCATCTCGAGTTAAATGAAGGGCAAAAGGTTCTGATTTTGGGGTCAAAAGGAGGGTTTCTCACTGCAGTTATTGACCACATACTTGGAGAAGAAGGCATTATTACATTGATAGAGTCACATATTGAAGTTCTTGAGCATACTAGGATATCTTTAGAAAATTATGACTCAAGAGGTACTATTCGCATACTTTCAATGACTGATTTTGAATTAAATGGTGATTTTTTAGGGGATTTTGATAGAATCTTGATTACAGGAGCTGTGAGGGAAGTACCGAATTTTCTTGACTACAATACCCGGGAGGGATTATTCATATTGGGGCCGTTCGGAGGGAATATTCAACAGAGACTTCTGAAAAAAGAAAGAGAATCTGGGAAATGGTTCGATACAGATTTAGGAGGAGTTGTATTTTCTCCTTTAGATACCAAAATCTCAGAGCGTAATCCATTGGACCCAATTGTATTAGCGGAAGGGCTCGAAGACTCGTTTTCATATATCGCAGAAATGATAGAAATAGATGAAGAAATATATCGAGGAATTGAAGACTTAATACAATCTCTCAGAGAGTTACCAAGAGATATTCCAAGCATTAATGAAAATTCTTCTGAAGAAGAGATTATGGATAGTCCGGTAATGGACTTAATGATGTCAGAAATGGAGAGATTAGCGCCCATTTGGCCTATTTTAGAACATTTTATGTCAATTGAACTGATGAATATTTTTGATTTTGAAGATGGTTTTCCATTTACTCCCGGTGGGCACGAAGACTTAGTTCCATAATACAAGTATTCTTCCACTAACACTCACTGGAAGCAACATGCTCAAAGCGACTATACGCCAATTGAGCAATAAAGATGTTCGATTACGTAGAAGAGCAGTGAGAAAGTTATTCGAGTTAGATGACCCTTTGGCGATAGATGCGTTTATTCCTCTGCTAAAGGACCCGGATGAATGGTTCAGAGGGAAAGCATTGATGGCTATTCAAAGATGGGCTTCTATGAAAGATCTCTACTTGGCCGAGAAACTCTCTAGGTCAAGAAAAGCCGAAGAAAGAATTTTGGCCTGTAGAATTGCACCCAGAGTTGGAAAATCGAGAGAGGCAATATTGAAATCTATGTTGGATGATAATAACAATTTGGTAAAACAAAATGCTTGGAAAAATATTCTAGAAATAAATGAAGACTTTATTCAGGAAGCATTAGGAAAAGAGGATGTTGGAATTAGAATTCTGGCTATTGAAAGAATACAAAAAATGAATGAGATTAATCACGATTTAATCAAATTAATATTACACGACGATTCAAGTAGGATAAGGAAAAAAGCGATTAAATTATTGAAGTCTAGACCAGATATTTATTCCTCAGGAGAATTTGATGAAATTATCGCCCAAATCGCAGAAACAGATAATGAGATCCAGGTCAATGCATTAATTATGTTAATTGAGTTAGGGGAAGAAAACGAATTGTTCGACAAAAAAATACCAATTTGGCTAGAGAACGAAGACCCAGAGAAAATTAAATTAATTGTGGAATCAATTGACAATAAAAGTTGGAAAGAAATTGATTGGCTTATTAAAAAAATTATGAAATCATCAAATAATTCACTAATTTCCAGAACTCTCCGGAGAAATAATACGGCTGATGCAGATAGATACCGCAAAGAAATTCTTCTTGATGATAAAAGAGATGAACTGTTGATAGCAAGAATTATAGAAGATTTATTCGGAAAAAAACAAGACAAAAGAATGACAGAAATAATACATGGTCTAGAAAAAAATAAACATGAATCCATCTCTAAGACTGCTAAAATGTACAGAGAGAGTATTTCTTAATTTGGATTAAACTGCCGGCATCATTAATCTTGAAAGTGGAACTGCAATCGGTGGGAGATGATCGGATAAACGATGTCGACTAGTTTTGGGGGGGAATAGATTGCCGGAAAGTGCGGCTTGAATAACTTCATCCTTGGTAATTGAATCACGTCCGCAATTAGGCCAAACATCTAATTCAATCAAATTGTCTTCTAAATAATCAATCATTACACAAGGTACGCAACTCAATTTAAGCCTCATAGCCACATGATATCTATGATGTCCGTCTAATATTGTCCCTGTAGATTTATCTAACAATAATGGCTTTGTATAGGCATTCCACCTATGAGTCATTTTTTCGAGTTGGTCGACCTTATTTGGCAGTATTTCTTCATGCGGTCTAAGAACTTCTAGGGGAACCAACTCAACCTTCATAGAAGTCCGAGAAGCATATTATTGTTAGTTCTGATGCCGAAGATATGATGTTTAGTTATATTTTCGCAGATACATGATTGATGCAAGGCTACACCTCACTTCAGAGGACAATATGGTCTTAAATCGACTGAGAGATCACGGCGAAGCATGGATTGTTGGAGGTTGGGTAAGGGACATCTTGCAAATGAAAAACACGAAATCTGACCTTGATATCGCTACCACCCTTCTACCCAGAGAGGTCATGAAAATTTTTCCTAGAACCCTTGCGATAGGAGAGGAATTTGGTACAGTACTAGTTAGATTGGATGAGCCCTCAAACAAACAATGGGAAGTTACAACCCTTCGCATGGATGGAAGTTACGGGGACGGGAGGAGACCAGATAATGTGTCATTTGGGAATGATATTTCCCATGACTTAGCCAGACGTGATTTTACAATAAATGCTATGGCAATAGATGTTAGTGGTGAACTTATTGACATATTTGGAGGAGAGAGTGATTTACAAAAAAACATCGTTAGAGCTGTTGGAAATGCAGATGAGAGGATAGCTGAAGACGGTCTGAGAATATTACGTGCTTTTAGATTTCTTGATATGGAAAAGAATTATTTGAGAACCTTAGATTTGCAACTTGAAAAGGCTATTGTTGATAATTTAGATATGCTAAATAAGGTTTCAAAAGAACGGATAACAGAAGAAATAAGGAAGATTTTTTCCAGTAATAATCCTTATAAAATTTTTATTAAAATGAAAGAATTGGGTGTTTTAGATATTTTAATAGGTGATTTATCGATTGAAATCGAAGATTTAGGTATAACAGACCCAATGGTAATTTTAGCCAGATTACTCAAGAAAAATAACTGCGATGGAATTGAATTATGTAATATTCTGAGCAGGTCATTAAAATTAACGAAGAAAGAAATAAAGCAGATTTCTTTTTTACACAATAATAGAAATACAATATTTGATAATAGTGAAAAGAGCATAAGAAAATTCCAAGTATTACTTTCTGACGAACAAAAAGAATGGATATTACAGTATCATAAACAGAAAGAAATAGATGATAAATATGGTAATTTTAAAGGGAAAATCAACATGAACCCGATTCTTGATGGTTGGAAAATTGCTGAAATTACCGGAATCAAGCCAGGGCGCAAACTTGGTTTACTGAAGGATTGGTTATTCAGGATACAAATAGAGAAAAATATTAGATCCGAAGATGAAATGATCGATGTGTTAAATCACCACATCAAGTGGCATGATTCTGATTTTGAATTATGGCCAAAATTATCATGGCCTTAATCAAAGTTCATTGAGATACTCAATATATTCATTTTCATCTAAGTACTGATCGCCATCATAATCGAATGGTTGGACAATTACGCACCATCCGTCAGCATATGCATCATCGTTGACGAGGTCGGGATTATCTTCAACATCACCGTTTAAAGATACTATCTTACAAGGAAATGGAGCATTGATCAGTAGTTTTTCATATTCTGTTGTGACAGTAATCAATAAGTCATCAAAACCTAGCTCGTCACCACCAGTCATTGGAGTTGGTGCATCATCATCTTGTGAGGTCTCCCCCTCATCATCTTCTGAATCTTCTATCTTAAACTCAGAATCATCCTCTGGTTTAGTTAAGATTACTCGAACAATGTCTCCATATTCTGCTCTCACAAACTCACTCAAACCTATTTTTACCTGAGAGTCATCCTTCTTTTCATCCAATACTTGTAACCATAGATGTTCCAGAGTATACTTACGTCCTTGTGCTACGCTAAATTCAACATAATCGCTGTCCGCCATACTAATTCTCGACCTGCGGCCAACCAACAACCGTTTTGAATTGTTCGATTAGTGGAAGTTGTTACAATTGCCGTTACGAGACATTAACTACACCTTTCTCTTCCGGGGGTACGGTGAGATAATGGAGTTCATGGAAACAGAAGAACAAAGTATGATTCGAGAGATGGTGCGGGGTTTTGCTGAGGAGGTATTAGCACCGACTTGTTTGGAAAGAGATAGAACTGCTACCCCACCGTTGGATGAGTGGCAAAAGTTCTGCGAATATGGCCTACAAGGAATTGCAATTCCTGAAAAATACGGCGGAAGCCCAGTAGATGATATCTCCGAATCAATAATCATTGAAGAGCTGGCAAGAGTAGACCCTTCGTTTGCGGTGATGTACTGTGTTCATGTTGGATTGTGCGCCAAAACTATTGAATTACATGGTAATGATGAACAAAAGGAAAAATATCTCACAAGACTTGCAGGCAACGAGATTGGGGCCTATTCTTTATCCGAAGCGGGCGCTGGAACCGATGCAGCAGCGATGGTATGTAAAGCCAAGAAGTCAAGTGATGGAAAACATTACATCATCAATGGAGAAAAAATGTGGGTTACAAACGGTAAAAGTGCAGATATTTACGTTCTTTTTGCTAAAGATGTCGATCACCCAGATTATGGAGTAAAAAAACATGGAGGCACTACAGCTTTCATAGTTGACTCATCTATGGAGGGATTCAGTGTCGGTAAGAAAGAAGAAAAATTAGGAATTAGATCTTCGGATACATGTGTTTTACTCCTTGAAGATTGCAAAGTTCCTGTTGATAATGTTCTGAAAGGAATCGGAGAAGGTTTTCCGATTGCCATGAACGCTCTGGACAATTCTAGAATTGGAATTGCTGCTCAAGCATTGGGAATTGCTCAAGGAGCTTTTGAATCAGCACTGAATTATTCGCATGAAAGAAACTCATTCGGCAAACCAATTGCACACCATCAAAGCATAGGGAATTACCTCGCGGACATGGCTACACAAATTGAAGCAGCAAGAATGATGGTCTACAAAGCAGCATGGGCAAAGCAAAGACATTATGAGGATGGAGGACAACGTCATACTAAAGAGGCAAGCATGGCAAAACTTTTCGCAGGAGATACTGCTATGTGGGTATCTGAAAGAGCAGTCCAAATACTCGGAGGGTACGGTTACACTACCGACTTTCCCGTTGAGAGATTTTTCAGAGACGCGAAAATTACTCAGATATACGAAGGAACTCAGGAAGTTCAGAGAATTGTCATAAATAGAGCAATAAAGCCTTGATTATTCAAACCAGGAATATTTTCTTTGCCCTTCAAGAACATCGTCTCCACCAATAGAGACCAAGGCAAACTCTTTTGTTGGAGACAAAATTGATTGCTTTGTGTTACCTCTGTGTAAAGATTCGTATATTTCTTTGTCGATAGGGTGCCTATCCTCCAGCCTTTTGAATAGATTGAATCTTTCTGCTATTAGCTTCCAATCTGATTGAATAACCCCTTCGAAAACCTTTGCTTTAGCACCTGAACCATAACCACATAAACCAATATGTTCGCTAGCCATTTTTTCATCATCTAGATAATCTGATTCAATTGTTGACATCAAAGCTAGGAATATCGAACCGGTATATTGATTTCCTACAAGGCTTGATGCTCTTTGCGCTTTCTCGATTCTAGCATCTACAAAGTCTTTGAACATCGTAGTTTTAGATATCAAACGACGATACTGATCATTAGCTTTTTCAAACTCTTCATATTCCTCGAAATTTTCCGGCAGCGGTTCTTCGCCAATTTCAGCGATAATCTCATTCCAAAGAGGTAGATGTCTTCTATCATGTCTGAAGACGTCGGGGAACATTCTTTTGCCTTGGAATGCATAGGGTAAATGTACAATTATTCTTTTCCACTGTTCGGTCAAAATATCATCCTCATCAGGAGAATACCTTCCAGACCTTATTGCTTCAATTCTAAAATTTATGAATGCTTGTTTCACTGATTCGGAATAGCAACGATTTGAAAACTGACCATCAAAAACAGGGGTATCTTTGTGAATTTTTAGGGTTTTAGACTCAAAGAGGATATTATCTTTGAGTGAAGAGATTGGTAATATATCAAGTATTTTTTCTACTAATCCTGATTTTCTTGGTTTTTCACCAGCCTCTTCTGCTAAATCTAGAACGTTCTCAACTACCGTTTTCATTTCTACTTCTCTTCTTGGCTTGAAAAAATCATGTACTGGCATAGTGGATACTCCCCAATTATCAGGAATAACGAGCAACCTTGGATTATGACGGATTAAGATCGCTCCACCTCCAGCACCTTGGGTGTACTCTCCAGATGATTCAAGATCGTACTTTGCATTATCTGCAAAAACAACTATTCCAATCCGGTCTTGAGATTCTCCACCTCTGGCGACCCAATCCAAAGTGTTGTGCATAGCGTCAACAGCTCCGATGCAAGCAAAGGTCAGGTCAACAACATCACAGTGTCTAAAACAATCCTCTCCAAACTTTTCTTGATATTTCTGCTCTAACATATCCATAATGTAGGTGGCAGTTGGTTTGGCACCATCCAGAGCTGATTCTGTCCCTAAATAAATCCTACCTATATTATTAGGATCGAGATTATTGCGGTCTATTAATCGTGCACAAGCATTAGCCCCCATGGTAGCCGTATCTTCATGGACATCTGGAATAGCCATTGCTTTGAGTCCGAGACCACGATTTAGCTTTCCAAAATCAGCACCTCGGAATTCTGCGAAGTCTTCCATACGGAAAAATAATTTTGGAAAATGTATGGCTATATCGTCAATTCCTACCTCTGTCATAACAGCACTTCCTATTCCCCCGGCGAAGCGATGGGGTTATGATACCTACTGTAAAATACGGTTCAAGCCCTCGATAATTAAAACGCATCACTGAGAGCCGGTGATTATATTCATCTTATCTATTAACTCTGTATTATTAGAAAAATGTTCGGAAATTGGCCTTAATACTTCATCTAGGCCTCTAGCGACCGCCATTTTTACATCAAAAGGATGAACATCGCCATTGTTTATTGCTAAGATAAGTTCATCGATATTTTTCCAAGATGAAGGTTTTCCAAATTCAGGTTTTGGTTCGATATTCAACGTACCTATTCTCGGTAAAATTACATATCTCGCAATTTCGTACACTGCAGAGTTATTATTCCCTATCTCGAGGAATGCTTTTCGTAATTTTTTCTCTAGCTTTTTTGAACTGTCATGAAGTAAGATAGCGTTGTTGGGATCAGATTTCGACATTTTATGATCGTACGAATCCATCCTACCGCTAGACCCTTTCAGTCCAGACAACATAGGAGTGTGGATACAAGTAGCTTTTACCCATTTGTTCCTATCTGCAACTTCTCTCATGTACATGTGAGCCTTTCGTTGATCCATTCCACCCAGTGCTATGTCAATTTCTAGCTCGAAAATATCAGCCGATTGTAATGCAGGGTAGAAAAATGCGGATAAATCATGGTCTGATGAATCTTCATCTCTTCCCATGATGCTGAATGTTCTTCTAACTCGAGATAGACTCATATTTTTTGAACACCTGAGTACTCTTTCCCAGTATTTTCCAGAATCCATCAGATCTGATGCTCGAATAAATCTCAGTTGACCAGGACCTTCCCCTTCCTCCGGAAAATTAAGTAGAACTCTGAAGACTTCTGACATGTAATTCGCTGCTGTTGATATTTTCTCCATATCCCTAGAAAACTTATCGTTAACCCACGCATGCCAATCCGCAAGTAAAATTGTCACATTTACCTCCTCAGAAAGCAAATTTTCTATAGTTTCGGCAAGAACCATCCAACCAAGATGTGCCTTTCCACTCGGTTCTAGCCCAATGTAGGCATTTATTTGATTGTCTCCAGAATGGCTTTTCCCTCCAGAGATGATATTCGCAACATGATCCAATCCAACTATTTCTTCACAATTACTGAACATTCTTTCGATTTTAATTCTACCTTTATCATCAAGATTTGACAAAGGTTCTGTACTCATATAATCACCGCATTATTTGAATAACTTATCTAACTTCTCACCACGTCCAGCTGCTCTGGTGTTCTCTCCTTCTTCCAATGCTGATTCAATTTCAGCAATTAGTTCTTCAGCTTCGGATTTCTTTTCATCGGAAACATTAGAAGACATTTTCATGAAATGTCTTGCTGAACTGACAGCAGATTTAGCCTTAGATGCTTTTTTAGCCCATTCCTTGGCTTTATCACCACGTTGCTTTGAGTTATATCCAGTAGCTTCGTCGAGGAATTGAGTCCATCTTTTACGGCTATCCTGCGCGATTTTCATTGCTTCAGGGTCGTCAAAATTTGGAGGGACATTAGTAACATCAATTACCAGTGCACCGGTTTCCGAGAAACCTCCTTTAATCGAGGTCATGATGTCATGAGAGCCCGTGAACGAACCATCTTCATTTGCCTCTATATTTTCAAAATATTTACTAGCTAATACTGCTAGACCACCATTTGCATTAATCTGTTTCATCAATCCTCGCTTAACGTCGAATCTCTCCATAAGCCTAGCGCAAAGTAATTGCTTATTCAATACTACGAGAGAAAGTTAACCCTAAATGGCTAATAAACAGGCCTAAACCTACATCCGTTTTCGATAGGATATGACTCAGTTGAAGGCGACAGTGTTTAGTCTTCTGGCTGCTTTCATTTTCTTGTCCCCAATAATAACTGCGGAATCCGCGGTAGAACTCGATGGGATAATTCATTTGAGTGAAGAAGATTTGTCAATAAAAGGAATAGCGGAAAATCCTGAAGAAAATCAATTATTGATCTACGCAGAGGACGGTTATGCTAGCATAATTTCTTCAAAGAACCCTGATTCTCAAGTTTTACTTGCTCCCAGTGATAATCAAACCATGAGGGATGCTGATTGGCACCCTGGCGGTGGGACAGCTTTGATGGTTGGTGACGAGGGTATGATTCTAAGATATGCAGCGAGTGATTTTTCATTAACACAAGCTGGGGAGAAAATGAACTTTGGACAAACTGATCTAAATTCAGTTGCATGGAATACCGCAGGTTCATGGGCTTATGTTGGTGGTGACGATGGATGGCTTTGGAGAGTTCGTGCTCAAGGAGATGGAGGACTTGACACACATCTAATTGAAGGACGTGGTGAAGGAGATATCACTGATATTGATTGCCATGACGATGTAATGCTTTGTGTAATCTCTTCGGTTACAGATGGAATTGGAATTATAGATAGAAATCATATTCTTACTTGGATTGGAGGGAGTTTCTACCCATGGACTAGCGTTATTTGTCCTTCGAATTATTACATGTCTTGTGTATCAGTTTCCAGTAGTCAAGAAATAGGAATAATACAGTTAAATTCCACGAATGGGATTGAAAGTGAGTTATTTGTCAGCACTGTCAAAGGCGTGGAGGGTCAATTTACTCATCTCAGTCACCAAAAAGGAACTAGATCGCTAATAGTTGTGGCTCCATTCTCATTACTTGAGCATGACATAAGCAAGAACGCAACATACCCCTGGTTAAATCATGAAGACGCTCAAAAATTTGACATTGAATTATCGGGTGAAAGAATAATTGGTACATGGAATAACGGAGAAGACGGTGGCTGGATAATAACTAATCGGGGAACTATTGTAGAATTTCATTCAACGGAAGAAGGGACCGAAATAGGAGCAATCGTTGGAATTATTGTCGGTTTCCTAATCCCTCTGACCATTGGAATGTTGGTTCTAACTTTGATCTACACTGCGTCACCAAAAATTCAATACTCAATGACCATGAAATTCGGGAATAAACAGGAAAAAAGAGATGCTAAGAGAAGGCGAAAAGGGAAAAGATAGGGCTGGATTTTGAACCGGCCAATCAGGAACATTCATTTGGCTAGTATTATCGCCCGCGCTTGAGAATTATGGCATATGAGGCACTGGACTTCTACGACGTTGACTCGTTATTGACAGAAGAAGAAAGAATGGTCCGAGACATGGTCCGTGATTGGGTAGACGAAGAAGTCATTCCTAATATCGAAATTGCCTGTCGAGATGGTGTATTTCCGGACGAATGGAGAGTTGCGTTAGGAGAAATGGGAGTACTTGGTGCACCGCTAAAAGGATACGATTGTCCAGGTCTTTCCTACACAGCATATGGAGTAATTTGCAGAGAACTTGAGAGAGGAGATAGTGGACTAAGATCTTTTGCTAGTGTTCAAGGTTCTCTTGCAATGTACCCAATTTGGGACTTTGGAAGTGAGGAACAGAAGAATCATTATCTACCAAAAATGGCATCTGGCGAATGGATAGGATGTTTTGGATTGACTGAGCCCGATTATGGCTCCAACCCTGGCGACATGATTACCAAAGCCGAAGACAAGGGGGATCATTATCTTCTCAATGGTGCAAAAATGTGGATTACAAACGGCTCCATCGCTGAACTAGCTGTTGTCTGGGCGAAACTAGATGGTGTAATCAGAGGTTTCATAGTGGAAAAGAACGACCCAGGTTTTTCAGCACCTGAAATGAAAGGGAAACATTCCCTGAAAGCGAGTGTAACAAGCGAACTAGTATTCCAAGATTGTAAGATACCTAAGGATAGGATTCTTCCTGGTGTAAAAGGGCTAAGAGGTCCTTTTTCATGTCTAAATAATGCGAGATATGGGATATCATGGGGCGCATTAGGTTCTGCTCAAGCTTGCTTCGACTCAGCGAAAGAGTATGCTATGAGTAGAATACAATTCAATCATCCAATTGCTTCATATCAACTAGTGCAAAATAAATTATCATGGATGTTGAGGGAAATAACAAAAGGGCAATTGTTAGCATATCATTTAGGAAAGAAAAAAGATTCCGGCACATGGATACCAGAGCATATCTCCTTGGCAAAAATGAATAATGTCGATATCGCTCTCGAAATTGCACGAGTTGCTAGAGATATTCATGGAGCGAACGGCATATTAGACGAATACCCCATAATGAGGCACATGGCAAATTTAGAATCCGTTAAAACCTACGAAGGCACTCATGATATTCACAATTTAATAATAGGAAGGCACATCACTGGAATCCAAGCATTCACAAGAGAGGCTTGAAAAAGAAGAAGAAGAAAGAATAAACGAAAGAGGGAAAATAATGAATATAACTGTACTGCTAAAACAAGTTCCAGATACAACTGCGAAAATAACAATCTCAAATGGTAAAGTCGATGAAAATGCTATCGGTAAATGGTCAATGAGCCCATATGACGAATATGCTTTGGAATCAGGCCTTCAACTAAAAGAAAAATCTGGCGGTAATTTAATTGCAATAACATGTGGACCTGAAAGAACTAAGAAAATGTTAACGGATGCGGCTGCCGTGGGCGCTGATACTCTAGTTCATATCTCAGATGAAGCAGTAGAAGATAGTACGCATGTTCAAAAATTACTAGCGGCGGCAATCAAGAAGTTTGAATCCCAAGTAATTCTGTGCGGTAAACAAGCAGCAGATACTAATGCTGGCTCTACCGGTCCAGGAGTTGCTGAACTCCTTGATGCAGCTTGTGTAACCATGGTTACAGAAGTGAGTTATGCTGACGGAGAATTTTCAACCATTAGACCAAGTAACTCAGGAACTGAGAAAGTAACAGTCGACGGACTCAGCGTTTTCGCATTCGATAAGGGCACATCGGAACTAAGAAGACCAAATGTCAGAGGAATAATGATGGCAAAAAAGAAACAAGTAGAGTCTGTTACATCTACAGATCTTGGTGTCTCCTTGGAATCCTCTAACCTAACCATAAATTCACAAACTCCTCCACCCGAAAAACCGGCTGGACAAAAATTTGAGGGAGCAGAACACATTAACGAAGTAGTTTCGAAATTGAGAAATGAGGCAAACGTAATTTGAGGTGGAAAAATGGGTATTACAATAATAGCAGAAACAAATGGTGATTCACTTCACCCAACAACATATCAACTAATAGGAGCAGCGTCAAGATTAGGATCTAATTCAACTGTAGTTTGCCCCAATGGAATAGGGGCTTCTGAGGCCGCAACAATAACTGGAGTCGAGAAAGTAATTTCAGCAACTGGAGATTGTTTCAATATATTCGACAGTGGAGCATGGGCGTCCGCAATTTCGTCATTGTGTGGAGATGTAATCCTAATTTCAGCATCGCCAAACGGTAGAGAGATTGGTTCAAGAATCGCCGCTAAAAAGGAAATTCCCATCATACAAGATGTAGTGTCCATGTCAGAAGGAATTACTGTAAGCAGACCAATTTATTCTGGTAAAGCAGTCGAAACCCTGACAATATCTGGAAGCGCAGTAATTACGTTGAGGCCAAACGCTTTCGAACCTGCATCATCTGGGAATGATGCACCGATAAATACTGTTAATCAATCAGCCGATGTGAAAATTGCAATACAGGAAGCAATAAACAAGGCAAGTGAAAGATTGGATGTAACAGAAGCTGATATTATAATTTCAGGCGGCCGTGGAATGGGTACTGTAGAAAACTTCTCACACTTAGAGGAGATTGCAGATACAATCGGTGCGGCAGTGGGTGCTAGTAGAGCTGTAGTAGATGAATGGGGTATGCCTCATAGAATGCAAGTTGGGCAGACTGGAAAAACCGTTACACCTTCGCTATACATTGCTGTTGGAATTTCTGGAGCAATACAACACTTAGCCGGAATGAGATCGAGTAAGTACATCTTGGCAATTAACAAAGATCCAGATGCTCCAATTTTCGGAGTTGCGGATTATGGAATTGTCGCAGCGTGGGAAGATGCAATCCCTGCATTAAAGTCCTCACTTTCAGACTTGCAATCGTAATTCGTTGCAATGCGTTGAAATTAAGATGCCTTTTCGAATGACCATGGGCTCTAACATATTCAAAGAAAGGAATGTCCGACTGGTTATTGCATCGGCCATGGTTTTTGGAGTTTTAATCGGGTTAAGTCTTGCAGATGTTGTTTTCGATGACTACCAAACTGGTTTAGCAGATAAAGATGGAGATAATGTGCCAGATGTTTCAGATTTAGAACCCAATGGAGATGCTGGAATTAGATTCACTCTTGTAGAAGTAATACATCCAGAATTAGAATTACAAGCTAATGTAACACTTATCTTAGGTTATAATGATAATGGAGACAGCAAGGGAATGTTGAATGGTCAGGTTTGTGCACTTAATTTTACGATATTGGAGAATACAACAGTGACTAGACCTTCTCATAATTGCGTGTTTCAAGTTGCAGATTACGCACTAAGATCTGTATCATTTGAATACAGGATGTTCGAAGACAAATTGATCAACGGTGAATTAACAAGGGAAAATTGGGATATCTTTGCAGGTGACGACAATCAAAACCCATGGGGCACAAATACTACTGTCGATCCTGCATTCCTGTCAGTTGGGAGTACAATATTGTTAGATGGTATGTCCGATGATGACAGTTGGGAAAATAATGCTAAAGTGATTTGGTATACAAATAGCGTAGAGATATTTGCTGATTAGAGAACTTGGACTGTCAAACCTGCCTTGGATGAGGCTCCTCTATCATCAATAACGGTGAGGTAGAATACATGGACCCCTCGTGACAATTTCACTCTCACCTGAGAATTATCTGAAACTTTTTTCCCTGAATCATTTTCCCAGCACCAACTCTTAATCACCCCATCAGGATCGTATGATTGACTTCCATCTAGGAGAACAACAGCAGTACCATCCGAATCGGAGCTCACAGTCCTATCTTCCCCAACATCAACAACTGGTGATATATTCAATGATTTTGCAGATTTCGCCAAATCTTCTAAAATATCAACTTCAACAATAGGAGGATTAATTTGTACTTGTAATTCTTCTTCTAATACCTCAAAAATTTCAGCAGAATCTGGTGGCATATTTGGCCTCTCTAAAGATGCTTGTTCCTCTTCAGCAGATAGCTTACCTGAAAATTGGGATTCCATTTTTTTTTCAATGAAATTATAATCGCCAGATATGATTTCTGAATCTGGTTCGATTACAAGAATTGGAGTAGGATTATTTTTTTTCTTATCATCGCCAATTACTGCTACTCTTGAATTTCCCATTGAAATTAAATTTTCAACTATTCCGAGATGTTCAATATGCCAAACTAAATTTCCTTCTGGACTTAGTCTAAAAAGGTCAAACCACGACGCAACCAGTATATCGTCTTTCCATGGATATATTTTATTTATTGAATAATCAAACTTAGACAATTGATTGGTTTTTTTTGACTTGATTTCTAATTCTAACAGATCGCCATTAAAACATCCCAAGATAACTCCTTTTTCTGTCGGCAGCAGACAAGTAACTAAACTATTTACTTCCATGAAATGAATTTTACCTTTTTTTACGCACCAACATTCTATTCTATTCTCAGGTCTGTCATCTAACGCCATTCCTAGTGAGTTACGACCGACAACCAAAACATCACTTGGACGAAATATCATAGAAGAAATTGTTTCAATGTCATCAGAAGATGCTTCTGAATTCCATATTTTGTTGCCTTGACTATCCATAATCACTAAATCGCCATTTTCAAGCGCAATGGCCAAGATATCTCCGTTGTTGTTACAACATAATTGAGTGACCTGCCCGAGTTCCTTTACCCATAACAAGTTACCATTGCAATCAAAACTAAACAAACAACCAGAACTATCTGCAACTAAAATATCTAAACCACATGAGGATATTATATCGCATCCTGAATTTAATTTATGACTCCAAGTTATTTTATCAGAATATGCACATACTCCCGAAATACTCGACCCTATAATGAGGTTTTGACCTATTTCCAATATACCCATTATATCGCCTTCCAGTTTTAAGGAATCTTTAATTTCCCCATCGGAAGAAAAGATATTTACAAGCCCATCTTTGTAACCGACAGCTAAATTTCCACTAGACATTTCACATGCCGCAGTTTGGAAACCCTTAATGAGGATAGAATTTATCGCCTCAATGGTAGAATCCATAGATAATCTAGGTGACTATTACCTATCATTTTAACTGGGAGAAGTGTTAAGCAGAAGCTGATTTTTTTGCTTTGTCATTTCTTGATTGCTCTATCTTTTCTAAGTAATCTTCTGTGATTCCACCCGTAACGTAAACTCCGTCAAAACAAGAACAATCAAAAGTTGCTACTTTATTTTCGCTTGATCCTAAACAAGCCTCGACTAAATCTTCAAGATCTTGGTATATCAACCAATCTGCTCCTATTGTATCACAAATCTCTGGAACTGATCGGTTATACGCTACATACTCACTTTTAGCAGGCATATCGATTCCATATACATTAGGATGAATAATTGGAGGGGCTGCCGAAGCAAAGTATACTTTTTTTGCACCCGCATTACGGGCCATTTCAACAATTCTCTTCGAAGTATTTCCTCTAACAATACTATCGTCAACAATTAAGACTGTTTTTCCTGAGAATTCGCTAGAGATAGTGTTAAGCTTTTTTCGAACTGAATCTTTCCTAACTGACTGCCCTGGCATGATAAAAGTGCGACCGATGTATCTATTTTTTACAAAGCCTTCACGATATGGTACTTCTAATTCCCTCGCTAATTCTAAAGCGGCTATGCACCCACTATCTGGAACCGGAATCACCGCATCAATACCATGATTAGGATTGATTTCTTTTATCCTTCGAGCCAATGATGCACCCATGCGAAGTCGGGATGAATGCACAGAGATACCATCTATTACCGAATCAGGGCGGGCAAAGTAAACGTGTTCAAAGATACATGGACGATACTGAGGTTCAGGATGACATTGACGTGAGAAAAATGTCCCATCTCTTTTCACAATAATGGCTTCACCGGGTTTTACGTCTCTTTCTAAATTAAAACCCAAAGCCATAAGTGCGGCACTTTCAGAGGAAAATGCTCTTTCTTCAAATCCATTTACATTTCTTACACCCATACAAAGTGGCCTTATACCATTTGGATCTCTAAACGCTATGACTCCCCACCCAGTAATTGAAGAAACAACACTGTAACTTCCCTCCGCTCTCATATGTGTTCTTTCAATTGCTCTAAAAACATCTTCATGATCTAGCGCATCCATACCCCCCGGGCGTCCATTTAGAGATCTCTGAATTTCTGCGGCAAGAAGGTTCAATAGTGCCTCTGAATCTGAACTAGTGTTTATTCTTCGATGATCATATTCAAGTAAACTAGAAAGTATTTCTTCGGTATTGTTAAGGTTACCATTGTGTGCTAAACTCACGCCGAATGGAGTGTTGGTGTAAAATGGTTGAGCTTCTGCAACTGACGAACTACCAGCTGTTGGGTACCTCACATGACCAATTCCTGCTGAACCCTTCAATGATTTCATGTGTCTTTCTTTGAATATATCCCTGACATAGCCATTTGCCCTTCGATGGTAAAGATTTTCCTCGTCAAATGTAACTATTCCCGCTGCGTCTTGACCTCGGTGTTGGAGAACTAACAATCCATCATAAATATCTGAAGCTACAGAATAATCTGGATTACCGACAATCCCAATAATCCCGCACATGATAACAAACTCCGCTAAGTTGTGAGGGTCTTAGCACTTTGCTATTCCGAACGTGTGTTATTTGCTGCCCATCGATCGATTTCTTTTACTCCATTGATACTTTCGCATCCGTGAAGTAGAGCCATATCCACAAGACGAACAAGTTCCTTTCTGTTTATGGTAAGAATGACGACCACATCGACGACAACGTATGTGAGTCGACTTTTGTCGCTTACCCATGCTTGGAGTACCTTTGGACATGATAACACCTATTTGATAGCGCGGCGACTTACCAACTTGTTATGAGAGTTACCCTTCAGGGCATAGGTAGAATTGCTGTTGTTTTAATTAAGATTCATCGAGTAAATTGTCAAATGGAAGTTTCCTGAATGATGCTTTCAACATGAAATAGATGAGTAAAAAGTAAAAAAAAGGAAGAATAGCAATTATCCCGATTATTCCCTCTGATAAAGAAAAACGAATTGCTTCTGTTATTGTGTCCAAATCATCATTCAAAGAGTTTACAATCATTGCAGAGATCAAAATGAAAATACTTTGTCCTATCACAGGAATCGAAGGGTTGCTGTAAGGGTGCAAAGAAGATAGTTGAAATATAATTAAACAAAAATTTGCGAACATAAATCCTCCAAAAAAGTAGTACAGTATATCTAATATTAAGGAACTCATTTTTGATCAACTCCGATATTGGTAGATATTATTCTCCTGACGAAATCCATTTCATCTTCTGTAAGGTCCGGTGCCGGATCTTCTGGTGGAATTCTACTCTCAACAAATCTTACAAACATAACAAATAACAATAAAGAAAAAATTACACCGATAGATGTAGAAATTGCAGCGATTAAAAAATTATCTGGCAATTCAGTAAATTCAATAAAAAGATAGGTTGACACAAAAATTATAATCCACCCAAAAATTAGCTGTGGCATACGGATTTTCCAATATATTGGCACGCCAGACAAAGTAAAATAAAATCCTATTAATGCCACTAAAAACCAAGGCATGAAATTATTTATTGAATCGGCAAGTTCACTCTCAATGTCATAGATTTCAAGATTGTTGAAATACAGCAGAGACAATGCTATCAATATTACAGGGATTGAGAATTTAGTTCTTGTAAAGGATGGGCCCATTCTGCCAAAAGAAACTCCTACAATTAACAAGAAAAAAGATAACCAAATCATTATTGAGCCTAGAATCACGTTTAGGCCTATCCAGCCATACTTCATCTATGTTTTTTAATAAAACACACTTATTCATGGTTTTCATTGGCAAAGATTCCGCGACAGAGTTCATATACGGGTCGTCAGTCGCCCGCATCGTCGCTAGACGCTGAGGTGCTAAGTATGGTAAAGATGCCACGTAAAGTAATGCGTTACAGTCCTTCTGCTGGTAAGCATACAGAGCACACAGTGGAGCGAGTAAAGAAAAGGAGAGCGAGTGAACTTAAATGGGGTCAAAGAAGATTCAGAAAAGTCACCTCGGGGTATAGGGGTTTCCCAAGACCGAAACCGTCTGGGGAAAAACCTACAAAAAGAGTAAATCTAGTATTTAGATGCACAGAAACCGGAAAAGGGCATTCCCCTGCCGGAAAGCGCGCGAAGAAATTCGAACTAATTGATAAATAAATGAGGGCTAATAATGAGCGGAAAATTCCTACGTGTGAGTTGCACCGATTGTGGACACGAAACTATTCTATTCGATAGGGCATCGACCTCAATCTCCTGTTCAATCTGCGGTTCCACATTGGCAACACCAGCAGGCGGGAAGGCCAATCTCTCAGGAAGTACAGTTGTAGACGTCCTCGAATGAAGAGGATATCATCATGAGTGAAGCAGAAGAACTATGGCCGGAAGAAGGCGAACTCTTGGTTTGCACTGTAAAAGGGGTTAAGGAGAATGGAGCTTATCTGAATCTCGATGGGTATGGTGACAAAGAAGGTTTTGTTTTTATTGGAGAAGTTGCTTCAGGTTGGGTAAAAAACATCCGGGCTCATCTCCGAGAGGGGCAACGAGTTGTTGCTAAGGTTGTCACAATCAAGAAAGATAGGGAAAGAGTTGATCTGTCGATAAAAGCTGTTTCGGCCGAAAGAAAGAAGGATACATTACAAACATGGAAGAATCAACAAAGAGCAAATCAAATCATGCGTGTTGCTGCTCAAAGAGTTAGTTGGAATGAGGAAAAAACTGAAGCAATTTCAGACGAAATGATAGAAAAATTTGGTTCACTATATGGAGCATTAGAGGAATGTGCGATATCAGAAACAGCTTTATCCGATTCTGGTTTTACAGGAAGTTGGATGAAAGTTGTCACAGAATTAGCTGTTGAGAATATCGTACCTCCGTTTGTTGAAATTAGGGGTGTTTTTGATATTGAAGTGTGGGGCTCAGAAGGCGTTGGGGCTATAAGAGAAGCTCTTTCAGCAGCCGAACTAGTAGTGGAAAATGATGAAGAAGTAACGTTAACTTGCCATTATGACGGAGCACCGCACTATAGAATCGATATCAGAGCACCAGACTACTCATCGGCAGAATCTTCATGGGAGGCAGCCAAAGAAGCAGCTAGCAAAAAAATCAATTCCGTTGATGGTTCAATCTCCATAGAAAGGCTATGAAATAGATTTTTTGAGGCATTAATTCATACACCCTCAAACACCAGACAAGGTTAGGGGACTACCATGGTACGTACCAAATTACAACGATGTGTTGAATGTGGAGAATATGGACTCGGAGATACTTGTGAGACTTGTGATGGGAAAATGGTAACAGTAGCACCTTTGAAATATTCACCAGAAGATCCACAAGGGGCTAGAAGAAGACAAAGAGTTAATGCAGGAAGTGACGAGTGGATAAATTCACTTCCGACTCCCCGGAAAGTGATTAAAGGAGAGGAAGAATGAAGACAAGGTTTCATTGGATTATAGAAGGTGGTCTTCCAGAACATTCAGCAATACTCGAGGCTGTTCCGGGAGTCGGAAATGTTGGTAAAATTGTAGTCGATGCATTGGTGGAGAAACATCCTTCTAGGACCATTGGATGGATTCTACATCCGGATTTCCCTCCACATGCAACATTATCAGATAATGGATTGCTAGCGCCACCTAGGCTAGAAATTAGTTCGGTAATGCTTCCGGACGGTAAAACAATAATTACAATCGGAGGAAATTTACAACCCATGACCGCCAGTGGACAGTATGAAGTTGCGGAGAGCATACTTAAATTGGCCAAAGAATATAGTACCCCAAAAATCTTAGTTCTAGCGGGTCTAGCTGCCGGTACCGAAGATAGGAAAATCCATGTTATTTGTGCTGATGCAAATGTAAAGAAAACTTTAGAAGATATTGATATCAATGTTTCAGACAAACACCCTGAGTCAGGAATGATTGGTATCGCTGGTTTGCTAATATCTCTATCTCCATTACATAATGTCCCAACGATTGGGCTTGTAGCAGAAACAATAGGAGCCAGTACCGATACGCTTGCAGCTAACAGATTAGCTTCTTGGATTGAACAAGGGCTAGAATTGCCATTAGATTTAGATTTAGATTCAACCGGAGAAACTGCAAAAAAACTTTTAGCAGCAATGGATGTTTCTGAAGATATTGAAGGAATTCTAAACAAAAGTGAGAAACAAAACGATTCAAATTTTTATGCCTAGGTGATTTTATGAGAGTTCTACTTGGAAGTGGAGGAATAAGGACGAAAGAAAGGAAAGATCTGTATTTAAATTTGATAAAAGAACAATTCGAAGGATGTAAGAAGATAATTTTCATACCATATGCTAGCGCTGACTATGATGAATATACAAAATCCGTAAAAGATATGTTCATTAATATGGATTTCGAGGTAATTGGAATTCATGAATTTGTTGATCCATTAGCGGAACTTGAAAAGATGGAAGGAGTATATGTCGGTGGAGGAAATACTTTCTCTTTGGTTAAAAAATTACATGAACTTAAAATGATTGAAATTATAAGAAGGAAAGTGGTTCATGACGGAATACCCTATGCAGGGGTCAGTGCTGGAGCAAATGTTGCTTGCCCTACAATGCAAACTACCAATGATATGCCTATAGACTTAGTTCCGTCATTTGAGACTTTTCATATTGTTCCGTTTCAAATCAACCCTCATTACCATCCCGGAGAAATCTGGTGGAAAGAAAATGGCGAAATAATGGAGCATTACGGAGAGACTAGGAAAAAAAGGATTGAAGAATTCCACAATTATAATGACACACCTGTCATTGGGTTATATGAAGGATCTTTTCTAAAATGTCACAAGGAAGGTTTAGACCTACTCGGAAATAAAGCGGCCATAATCATTAAAGGTTCAAAAATAAAAACAATATCTCCAAGAAAAAATATAAATTATGATTTATCCACCAGATGAAACAACAACTAGTTCTATCTTAATATCTTCACTGATTGTGGAAGAATGAGGAACAATCGAATCATCGAAAATCGCCAACACCGTAGATGATGGGATGTCTAATTCATTTAATATTGAGGCGATTGTTGTAGGATTTTCAGACTCATGGATTATACTCTCATTTTGATATACGATCTCAATCTTCATGCATCATTCGAAACAGGTCATACTTATGACTAATACGCATCTAGGTGTATCTAGCCGAGATCGCATAGCCCGGTATTGCGATGGATTCGAAATCCATTGTCCTATGGACGCGGGGGTTCAAATCCCTCTCTCGGCGCCACTCTTAATATTGACATATGTTGATAAAGGTAAATTATCGGGCAACTTACATGCCTCAATACGAAATTGTTGATAGTGAAGAATTAAGGATGGTTAAAGTAACATTGAATGGAGATACAG
>MDTG01313365.1_pt1 | contig 34970 bp, 35 predicted proteins | sample 811421 | NCBI WGS metagenome assembly MDTG01 (sample SAMN05326645, study PRJNA326480) | marine metagenome | isolation source: seawater | place: Pacific Ocean: South East | collected 2011
AGCAGGAAAAATAAAAGCAGGAAAAATAAAAGCAGGAAAAATAAAAGCAGGAAAAATAAAAGCAGGAAAAATAAAAGCAGGAAAAATAAAAGCAGGAAATATTAAAAAATACTAAAAAAAAGTACAAAAGTAAAATATACACAAAAATTAATTAAATATAAAAATGATTTTTATTATATTAATAATAAATTATATTAATAATATAATTAATGAGAGACTTTATAAAAAATAATAAGATTTTAGCGACATTTATACTTTATATAATAATGTTTGCAGGTTTAATGATTGTAAAACCTAGTTATGCTTTTAATAAAGACGGAAGTATTAAAGATTTTGGTTTAGGATATACAAATCGTACAGTTTTGCCGATATGGGTTTTAGTTATTGTTTTTGCCGTAATTTCATATTTTTTAATATCAGTATTTTAATAATTTTACTGATTTAAATTATTTTTATCTAGTTTAACTACTAGAAGAATTCAAAAAAATATCTTCACTAGACTGCATATTATCAGCCATATTATTGACATTATTTTGGCTTAAATCATCTTGTAAATAACTTTTATATGCGTCATGCATTTGCGCGCTACTAAAATTACATCCAATATTTACAATATAATTATATGTAATTGATGATACTAATAATCCTGATAGTATATACCATATATATTCAGCTATATAATCTTTTATTTTTAATAATTTATATAATGATACTTTAGACTCGTTTTCATTTTCATCCGCTTTCTTATCGTTAAATATACCTAATTTTTGCATTGTTGTATAAAATTCATTAAAATTTTCAACTCGTGTTTCTTCAGTATCTCCATCTCTTGGTATTTCATTTATTAATAAAGATTCATTTCCATATATTTGTTGAAGTGCTTTTGCTACATTAATTTTATCATTATTTATATTTGACTCTATGTTACTTTTTGGTACAATTATTCTATCATTAAATAAACTTTTTAAACCAAATAATTTTACAATAAAATATCCAAAAGTATTAGAAAAAGGAACTAACCAACCCGGGAAAATTATAAGTATTATATTAATAATTCCAAAAATTATTACCCATGGTATAAATGTTATTAAAAATGTTGTACTCCATTGTGGAGTACCATTGCATAAACTAGTTGTAACTGATGTATTTATTAACAAATTACCAAAAAGCAATAATGCCATATATACAATTGTAATAATAGTCATAACAATAGAACCTTTTTTAAATTCTTCTAAGTTATCAGAAGGTAATAAAACAATTTTTAATATAAGCAGTATAGTAGTAATTATTATAAAAAATAAAATAGAAATACCGGGATTAGGTACACTTGTAGAAGATACCCCTAATCCAGTTTGTTTATTTAGTTTTTGTGATGCCTGTTTTTGTAAATTATTTATACTTTGAATAAAATCACTCATTATATAAATTGTGTATAAATTTATTTTATTATTATAACAATTTAAATATATATATTTAAGTTATGAATGTATCATTAAAACCAAATTTAATAGAAAGTAATGTCAAATACTTTTTAAACTCTACATTGGAAAATAGTCATAAATTTAAAGAAAACTATTTTAATAATATTTTTAATATAGTAGCTTTTATAAGTTTAGTTTTATTTATAATTATTATTCTATTAGTTAAATATAAAGGTACTAAAAATACTAAAGAAATAGAATTAAAAAAAAAGTTAGATAAACAATATATAATACAAAGATTATTGAAAATAAAACAAGATAATATAAATGAAAGAAATTTAAAAAATAATTTAATTACAAATTTACCTGTTTATTAATTAATTATATATGTGTGTATATGCATACAAATATAATATAGTGTTTTTATAAATATGTCATTAAATGAATATCAACAAAATTTAGAAAAATTTTATAAATTAAAAAATAAGTATAATGAAAAAATAAATAGAGAAAAAGCAAAACTAATTTCAAATCCAGATTTATCTAGAAAAGAACGCAAAATAAAATTTAATCAAAATGTATATGTATGTATAAATTGTAAAAATAAAGGAGGTACAATATTTGAAAGTAACAAAGATTTTTATAAAGTTATATGTGGTAATACAGAAAAACCATGTAATATAAATTTATATTTTAAACGTATACATAAAGATTTATTAGATAATTTATTAATAGAACAAATAGATACTTTGACAAAATTAAAAGAAAAAATTATAAAAATTAAATTAGATTATATGTTAGGATTCTTAACAGAAGAAGATTCTATTGTAAATTTTTCTACTGTAAAAAAAGAATTAAATGATAATTATGAAAAATATAGAGAACAATTACAAAATTATGTTAAAATTACAAATAATACTGAAAATATTGAAGATATTTCAAATAAAAATGACGAAAAAATTAAATATATAAACGAAATTAAATCAAAAATAGAAAAATATAAATTTAATAATAATAGTTCTGAAATTAAAGAAATTATAGAAATTTATACTAATGATTTAGTAAAGTGCATAAAAGAATTAAGAGAACTTAAATATAAAAATTACTATTTATACACTAATATAGATAATAAACATATTATGAAAAAAGATTTATACTCTTTAATGGACTTGGAAACTCAAATAAATAACTAAAAATAATAATATTTATATAATATATTATTATGAAAATAAAGAATTTTATAAATTTTCGTTTATTTATAGTAGCTTTAGCTATTGGATTATTATTTGTTTATTTAAATGAAACTCCTAAGCGCGTTATATATATATATCCAACTCCATCTAATATAGATAAATTTTCATATAAAGATAAAGCAGGTAACTGTTATAAATATAATTATAATAATGTAAAATGTCCTAGTGATAGTGATAAAATAACAGAAATACCTATACAATCATAAAATTATATTTATTTAGTATATATATGTTGAAAGGTATTCAAAAAATATTAAATAGTAATGCTGGTAAATATATAATATCTATTCTATTAGGTATAGGATTATCAACTTTATTTAGAAATGCTTGTTACGAACGTAAATGTATAGTGTTTAAAGCGGTAGACCCAAATAAAATTAAAAAGGGTATTTTTAAAATTGATAATAATTGCTATAAATATACGCCCGAACAGATAAAATGCAGTGATAATAATAATCAAATACATTTTTAATGCGTTATTACTTTAATAATTAATTATATTTGATTATTAAAGTAATGCAAGGAAATATAGGAAGTACTAATATTTCTGAATTACCAATTAATACAAGTCTATCGAGTAATAATCCTCCAATGCAACAACCTACAATGCAACAATCTACAATGCAACAACCTACAATGCAACAACCTACAATGCAACAATCTACAATGCAACAACCTACAATGCAACAAATTTCTCAACTAGATAGCAATTCAAAAAATACAGTAATTATGGATAATAATATAACACAAAAATCATATAATGAACTTGTTGGACAAATACAACAAGCTGATAAATTAGGTGTAACACAGTTACCTTCAAGAGATGTACCTAACAATACAGATAATATTGTTATGGATAACCAAACAAATCCTAACTATATACCAGAACAAGAAATATTAGAAGACTATATAAAAAATTACGAAACTCCTGATAATGTTATTATAAATGAAGAAAATAATGAAAAAAATAAAGATAGATTAGAAGAATTATATACAAAATTGCAAATGCCTCTATTAGTATCAATTCTTTATTTTCTTTTTAATCTTCCTGTTATAAGAAAATATATGTATAAATACATTCCAAATTTATTTAATAAAGATGGTAATGCTAATTTATTTGGTTATCTTGTAAATAGTATTTTATTCGGAGCATTATATTATTTTATATCTACATCTGTAAATAATATTATTAATTATTGATTTTTTTGGGCATTTATTTTTAGATAAATAATTATGAAAATTTAACATATAACCAACTATATTTAAATATATCTACTCGTGTTTTTAATATAAATTTAATCATATCATAAGGTAAATAAAAATACCCACTATTATTAATACCAGTATTATATCCCCATGAATTTTGTATTATAAACTTGCTAATTGCATTATTATATCCTACAATTGTTACTGCGTGCGCCCCCTCGATATCAGCAATACTAGTAGGTGTATTAAATTCTGTTCCATTATTAAGTAAGGCATTTTCTTTAGCAATATAAAACTCTACTGATAATGCATAATTATTATCAATAGTACTAATAACATTATTAAGAATTATATTATAATAATTATTTAAATCTGTCCCCGAACCATCTGTGGATAACCATGTTGAATTAAAACTATTATCATTGAATATTGTATCTTCTTTTAACATAAAATGAAAATTAAAAGATATATCTACAATTGAATTATTAGAAGGGTCAAATACTTTTTTATAATAATTTTGTGATTTTGCCACTGCCAATATATCATTTGGAGTATCATTAATAACTTTATCAACATATTCATTTATTAAATAATTTTTTGTATCATCTGACATTGTAAAAAAGGAAGCATAAGTAGTAAGAAATAAAGGATAACTATATTGAAATTCTAATATATTAGAATCTTGTATTAAATAATTATACATAGCATAAAGATTAACACCGCCTTGTTGAAATGGATTCATTTGTGCTTGATAAGTTGAAGAAACTTTATTATATAATTTTTCAATATAAATCATAGATGGTAACATATAATTTGCTATTTTTGCAAACTCACTATCAGTTGCGTCCATTTGTAAATTATATTTTAAATATCTCATATATGAATAACAAATACATGTGCTAGCAGCAAAAGCATAACAATCTCCGAGATGTCCTTGGTTTAATATTTTTGGACCCCATGAATTACTAAGTGGAATATTACTTGCATCTACTTCTATTAAAAAATTAGAAGATGTATCACTAAATGCTATAGTATTTTCTGAAATATCATAGTTGCAATAATTCTTTAATATATTAACATAATATAAATTGATATTATAAGGTGGAACAGAAAGTCTAGTTCTTGGATAATTTGAAAAATTAGAATCAATATGATTAGTTTCTTGATTATTTTTTAATCTAAATGTTTTACCTGTTGAAATTTCTATATTTACATGATTTGGATGTTGTAAACTTAAATATATATCTTTATTCATATCAGTAATATCACAACGAGATCTAGGACATTGATCTTTATAGTAATATTTATCTGAAATATTGAATGATATATTTTGTCCTATATCCAATAAATTAATATTATTGTCTGATGGAACAACTTGATTAGATTTTAATGCATTAGCTATAATATTATTTACATTAATTTTAGATGTATTTACATTAGTTGCATTTACATTTTCAGCTGTAATATTTTTTGATAATGTTATATTTTGAGTATTAATTGTAGCATATTTATATTTATCATGCATACCATTAGAAGGCGATGGTCCAGAAAACATTGAATGTCGACTAATTTTTGCATTAACCATTAATTATAATATATAAAATATTATAATTTATAATATTTTATAATTATCTGTTAATAGTAGTAATATTAGGATTTGAAATTTTAAATTGTATAACTATATTTAATAATTTGCATATTCATCATTAAAACCGCCTATATCATCTGGATCAAAATCATCATCGTCAGGTATCATACCCATATCAAAATTTTCTCTATCAATTTCTTCTTGTAATATTTCATTATATTCTTGTTCTAATTTAAATATTTCACGATTCATTTCAGTTACTATTCCTTTATCTCCAATTTTATTATCTAGTATAGCTTGTTTCTCGAGCTTTTCTCTTTCATTGTCATAATTTTCTTTTACATACTGTGTTAACCCTTTTTGTAAACCAATATTCCAATCTCCTAATTTATTATTTTTAAATATATTTGCTATCTCTCTTTCTTCATCATTCATATCTCTTAGGCCATCTGTAATTATAGTTTTTTCTATTTCTTTACTTTTAGTTATTTTATCTACAATTTTTTTATTATTGTAATCTATTATTTTAATGTTATTAATATTAATTTCTAATATATTCACTACAAAATCACTCATTGATATTTTAATAGAAGTATTTAAATCGCTATCTATATCTATTTCTTCATCGCCGAAAATTTCATATTTAATTAATTCATCATCGATAACATGCAAATAATTATAGAGAATAAATAATAATATATAAACTAATGTATTTAAAACTATGGTTTTATCAAAAATCTTATCTTTGTCTTGTTCGTATTTATTTGAATAATAATTTATATTATTTATAAAAATTTTTATGGGAGAAAATTTATTACTTAAATAATCTAATAATTTATTTAAATTTTCATTATCATAAAATTTAACTATTTTTTCATAATATTCACTTATAAAATATGCAATATCTCTATTATGTACATTAGATAATTCCCAATGTTTAATGTCTTCAATATTTCTAGTATCAACACGATTTACTATTATTTTAGGAAACAATACAACAAGATTATTAATAGTATTTTTTATATAATTACTCCAATAATTAATATTTACATCTTTTTTTAATTCAAAATCTAGTCCTATTAAATAATCAAAAAATTTATTAATTTTATCATTCTCTTTTTTTGAAAGTTTACTATTTTTATTTAAAAATACATTTATTGAAAGTTTTAAATTTTTTATTTCTCTAGATAAATAATTTTTGAATTCCCTTTTACTGTCTTTACTACCTTCCAAATCATATGTATCTAATAATTCTGTTAATAACTCTGTAAATCTATCATCAAAAATTTCATTATAGCGGTTTAGTTGTAATAATTTATATAATATATTTATACTACTAATAGTATTATCAGATTCTGTTAAATGAACTATATTTTTTTTGCTTATTTGTAATAATAAATTTTCAAAATCATATAAACTATAATTTTTTCCTTCTCTCTTATATATTTCTATTATTTCATCTATATTTTTTGTAAAATCTATATCTTTTGGAGTTTCACCACATAGACTATTAATTAATTCATCGTTGCCATTATAATATTTACAATAATAAATAAAACCATTATATATAGTTTTTTCTGAATAAGTTTTTGGAATTTCTTCACTTATTTTTTTTGTGGATAATGGATAAAATATAGTTGATGATGTAGCCAATTTATTTATTCTATCAAGCTGCTGAGAATATACTGATATTATATTTAAGTTTTGTAATATACCATTTTCATTTTCTATAAAATAATTTAATGTATTATTAGTTTCACTATCGCAACAACTATTTTCTAAAAAGGGTTCACCAGCATTGTTTGATAATATGGGTTTATTTTTATTAACTACAGTTTCTATTTTATTAACTATATCTAATGTAAGAAATTTAATTTTAGATTCTAACATATTTTTAACCATATTAGATTTATGTCTACTTATATTTGTTTTAATATATGTATCAATTTTTTCGATTGCTAAAATTTTACTAGGTTCTATTTGATACAATGATAAAGGAGGTAGAAATGTGGTCCATGTTGTTATTAATACATTTTGGTCAATAATTTCATCGGGATTTATTAATAAATAATCCAGTTTAGATTTAAATAATTTATTTACTTCCTTATTAGTAATTACATATTTTTCAATTATTGTTTCCATTTTTTTAACAATCGTTTTTTCATTCATTTTTATAACAGATTTCCAAGGGTCAATATTACTCTTTATTTTATTAGTTATACATGCAATATAAACTAAACCTGTTTTATCAATATTTGATTCTAGAGGATATCCGCTAAAAGATTTTATACATCCCGGAAATACTTTTTTACTCTTGATAGATGGAATACTTGTTTGTATAGTTACTAATATAAATACTAGAGTTATAATAATTATATTTATATTTACAGCATCATCATAGGTTACCATTTTTTTTTCACTAGATTTTTTTAATAATTTTTCATAATTTTCTTTACTCGGTAGATTTTTTTTATTAATTTCTACAACATTATTAACTATAAATTCATTATAACTATGAATATTAATTCCTATAAAATCAGAGATAGCATTTACTACGCTTAAAATTTTTCCATTAATAGTTTTTATATCAACTATTTTATCTTTTTCACTAACATTAATTGAATAATCTTTTTCTATTATCTCTCTACTCTGTAGTCTATAACCTTGTTCATCATAGCCTTCATCATTATTAAATTCTATATTTTTTATAATATACCCGCTATATTTATCGACCCAATTATTTCCATCATCACTAATAGTACCACGTTCTGCGCATATAGTATCAAGTTCAATTGAATAATCTCCTTTATTTATAAATACTTCTGCTAATTTAAGTAAGAAAGATGGTATTAATTTAATGCCGGTTTTAATACAGTATAACCAATTTTTATCTTCAGACTCTATATATGTTCTAGTAAAAAATTTACAAAATTTTATTATATATAGCTGTTGTTTTGGAAAATCTTTGATATCCAAAATTTTATTTTTTAAATATTCATATGGAGATAATATATAATCTATAGAAGTTAACTGTAATCCTATATTATAAAATAGATAGTCGTATTTCAGTTTTTCATTTCGATTAATTTCTAATATTTTTGAAAGATATATTTTTTTGTACTCGAGAGATTTTATAAATTTTTCTCTAATTTGTTCAATACTTATTTCATATTTATTATCGAAATTATTAAGTAATTTCCTTATATCATCATCATTAATATATTTTTTTGCTGGTTTTAAATCTAAACATTTATCTTTAACGTCTATGCAATTTTTTTGTATATTGCAAAATATTTTATTAGTATTTAAAAATTTATCCAATGATAGACTTTTATCTATAATCCATTTATTTGTTTTTCTTACATAAATTTCTCCAGTAGATTCTAATATTGCATAATCTCCATCAAGTATAACTTTTTTACCATCAATCATAGCTTTTGCATCTCTTTTTGCATTTTGTGTATCAAGACCAATATTTTTCTCTAGATTCTTATACAAAAAGTTATAGAAATCTTCTACTGGCATAGTATCTCTCTCTTCGCGATATTCATCTATTATAGTATATGGAGTTTTATCATATTGCTTATCAAAATATATTTGCTTATCATTATCTTCTTGTAATTCATCAATTTCTATATACTTTTTAGAAAATACATATCTATTACATTTAATATTTGTATCAGCTGTAGAAGAAATTTCTTCTTTATCGTCTTCTGTTTCGACAGCTTCTTTATCTTCTTCTTTATCTTCTTCTTTATCTTCTTCTTTATCTTCATTTTTTGCGCCACCACTTTTAACAGATTCATTTTGTTCTTGTTTTTCAGATAGTTTACTTTTAGGTTCTTCTTGTATTGTTACTTTTTTAGAGTTACTGGAAATTTCTTTAATACTTTCTGGGGTTTCTGTTATTTCACTACTTTCTACAGGAGAAATACTAACAGATTCAGAAGACGTATTTTTTTTATTATTTAGCTGTTTTTCAATTTTAGATACAATATCAGATATAATAATTTCTGTTATACTATTATTAAGTAAATTTAAATATAACATGCCGTCATCTTTTGATAGAATTAGAGATAGAAGTTCACTACTGGTGTAATTATTATTAATTATTTTATAATACTCTAAAATATTATTTCTATATTCTTCTTTAATTGTATTAATAAGATTATTTTCATTTACTCTCATTGATATTTGTTGTTCTTTGCTTATTTTTGTTTGATATTTTTTTAATGTTGTAATATAAGATTGAATATTCACATTTAGAATACTATTAATAATTTTTAAATCATTAATATTTAGATTATCATATGTAAATAAATATGTTTGAGTAACATCTATTATAGATTTAATATTATATATATTTTGTTTTTTAGATTTAATATCTTCTAAGATTTGTTTTTTTGATGGAATTGATAAATTTAAAAATTTATCAAGCAATTTATCTTTTTCAACAGTTTCATCACTATAATATTCAGGAATTAAATGACTTATATTATTATTATTTAAACCATCATTATAAATATTTAACTCTATATCATCTTTATTATTTATTAAATATGAATTTATAAATTTATTTTTTTTTAACAATTTATAATAATATTTTATATCATGATTTAATTCACTTTTTTCTAGAATATTTGTATAAGGTAGATATAATTTTGAATGTTCTACAAAATTTTCTGGTAATGTTATAAGCGATTTTAATATCATATAATCACTAATTTTTATATCAATTGGATATCTACTAGATGAAATGAGATTATGTTCAGATTTTAACATCTTAATAGAAGTGTTAAGAATTATATTATCATATTTTTTTACAGATAATTTATTATTATTTATACCATAATTTTCTATGCGGTCTGTATTATCAATAATTACATCTATATTTGTATTAACAGTTTTTTTAGTCAAATACATGTCTTCGTCATCTACAGGTAAATATGGTTCAAAAATATCGAATAGTTGTTTTATATATAATTTGTATTTATTTTCATCATTACCTATTTGATTTGATTTCCATTTATCATTTAAAGTATATACTTTATTTATAAAATCTATCATGGTATTTTCTTCTATATATTGATTTTCTTCGTTATCTATATCATATAAACGTTTAATATTTGTAACAACGGGTACTAACCATCGTACATTATGTTCTAAATTTTTTAAATTATTTCCTATAGGATTTTCTTGATAAAGATATTTAATATCTTTGATAGTAGTAATATTATCAAAATTAGAAAATTTTTCACGTAGTTGTCTAAATCTTTCTATTTCTAAATTTATAGAATTCATAGTAATTTCATTTCTATTAGTATTTGATACATTACTTAATATATCATCTAATAAATCATCCAATTGTTTATTTATAGAATATCTAAATTGGTCTTCATCCACTTTAATTTCCTGTTTAATTGCTTCTAAGTCTTCGCCAATTTCTATAGAATCAGCATCTAAAATTATCTCTTTTAACTCTTCTTTATAATTAAATTCATCATCTTCTAATAAACTATTTGTATTAATATTTGTTTTAGATGTATCAGACTCTTGAATACCCTGTTTTACGATATCCATTTCATCTATTATTTTTATTTTTTCTATATTTAAATCTTCAGGTAGTCCTTTATATTCAAAATCTATATAAATTATATCATTATTTGGATATGTTTTAATCTCAATCATATCATTTTCTATATTTGTAATAACTCCATTTATAATTACAGGAAATGTACCTTGAAAGAATATTGATATCCATGTTCCTGGAAAGTATTTATTTTGATTAGCATAACTTGGATTTTCTGCTTTAGATAATATATTTATTGATTCAATTGATTCTTCATATAGTTCTCCTGTTGGTTTAATATTTAAAGTAAAATCCTTATCGCTATTAACTAAAATAATTTTTTCACTAGAAATGTATTTAATAAAAAATATTTTTTTATTGAGTTCTGGATTACTAGAAGCCTCTAATTCTATTATGTCTCCTAATTGTAGATTAATATTAGATTCCATTATATTATAAATATACTATAAATAAATATTAAATATAGAATTTAATTTATAATAAAAAGGTTAAAGAAATATTAATAATAATATATATTATGGTAACATATCAAAAAACATATAATTTAAATGATATTAATATTAACAATTATAAAAATATTACAGATTTTTCTGATTTTTCTAATAATAATGTAAAAATTATTGCTAAAAAATATACATATTGCGATAATACTTATACTATTGTAAAATATAATAAATCTCTTCTAGATAAAGAAGATTATAGTACATTAGGGGTAGCAAGATCTATTATTATAAATAATGGTAAAATTATATGTTTTTCACCTCCAAAGTCATTAGAGTATAATACATTTAAAGAATCTAATAGTTCAGATGAATGTTTTGCAGAAGATTTTATTGATGGAACAATGATAAATTTATTTTTCGATGATAGTAAGAATGAATGGGAAGTTGCCACTCGGTCTACTGTTGGGGCAAATACACAGTTTTTTGTGAATAGTGAAGATGACAAAAGGAGTTTTAGAGATATGTTTTTTGAAGCTTGTCAGTTATCAAAAATAGATTTCAATCTATTAGATAATAATTTTTGTTATAGTTTTGTTCTGCAACATCCCAATAATAGAATTGTAACACCAATTGATTTTCCAAAAGTTTATCTTATTAGAGCATATAATATTAATAATGAGACAAATCTAGTTACAGAAGTAGCAAATGAAGTATTATTAAATAATTCTGGTGGTTTTTGGAATACAGATGTTTTATATCCACAACGATATGCAATTGATAATTATGAAAATCTAGAAAATTATTATAATAATTCAAATACTCCTTTTTATTGTGTTGGTATTGTAGTTAATAGTAAATCGGGTAGGACAAAAGTTAGAAATCAAAATTATGAGAATATTCGAGAACTACGAGGAAATCAGTCACGACTTAAGTATCATTATTTAACATTACGAAAAAATGGTCGAGTAAAAGATTTCTTAACATTTTACGGAGAATTTGCACCATATTTTAGTGAATATAGAAAGACAATTCATCTCTATACAAACAATCTATATAGTAATTATATCAAGTGTTATATTCGAAAACAGCAAGAGCTAAAGTTATTCCCTTATGAATTTAAAGTACATATGTTCAATCTCCATCAAAAATATTTATCGGATATTAAACCAAATGGTGGTTATATTGATAAAAATTATGTTATTGAGTATTTTAATGGATTACATCCATCACAACAGATGCACATTCTTAATTGTAGAAAAAAATATAATTTAAAAGAAATAAATATAGAAATTAAATAATATTTTGTATAAATTTATAATATTTTATATATATGTACATTTTATATATATGTCACCAAAACCAAAATCAAAATCACTGGTATTAGCATTAATAAGTAACTGGAACAGTAAAAACCCTTGGTTTGAAAAATCCAAAGAGTATAAACAGTTTGAAGAATTAGTATTCAAGGCGACGTCTATATTGGAAAAAAAATTACTTGTAAACTACTTAAAAAGAGCGTTAAAAAGATTTCTGTTTAGATATTCTATAAAAGACAATTCTCTAAAAATGTCTTCACAATTTAGAGATTATTTTGACCGTATCAGGCGAGGAAATGCAAGAACTGCTAGTAAAAAAAAGAGAACAGTCGTTACTATACCCATTATGAAAATATTATTTAGTGAAAGACCTCAACAGGCTCGCAGCCGCCGCTTAGGCGCGGGCGGTCTAAGACAACCAGAAATGTTACTATGGTATTATCCTCCTTTTTTTTTTTATTATTTATATGAAAAAATATTAAAGCCTGATATAGAACATTATTTAAAAGACATATATCAAGAATATGTACAAAAAGAAGTAGATCCAGTTGTAACCACCATACTAGAGGAATTAGTAAATAGAATGAAAATTGAATATGGAAAACCATTAAAAGGTAAATTATTTAATCTGGTATTACATAAAGGTCAAGACTCCACGAAGAGCGGGCATGCTCAACAACAAGAGGTTTTAAGATATGTGGAAAATAGAGGAGACGCCGCGTTACATCCGCCAGTATTTTCTTCTTCCACTCACCAAATAAAAACTAATAGAAATAAAAAAGCATATGAATCATTAATAAATGGTTTAATAAAGTTATATTATACCAATAAAATTACAGAAGTTATACAAAAGAAAATTGCACTAAGTATAATATTGTTTCATGCACTAATTATGAAATATGAACCATCAATAATTAGTGCATTAGCTGAAATTATAAGGATTATAGAGGCACTCGAGGTGGTAAAGAAGGGGGGGCAGAATTTAGAGAATTCTTTAAAAATGGGAGAAAGTTTTGGAAAATATGTATTAGAAATATTTATTAAAGTAGAGCAGTTAAAAAAAAAAATTAACCCAGATGATGAAATATTAAAGTTGTTAGATGATTGGAATGAAATGGAGGCATTACCCGAGACAAATAATGCAGATAGGATGAAAATGTGGGAGGATAAGGAAAAAACGATGCAAAAGGCGGCGGAGGAAGCGGCAGCGGCATACGCGCAGGAAAAGACGACTCAATCTGCTGCGGCTCAATCTGCTGTACCGGAACTTAAACTACCGGGTTCAATGATGACCATGATAGAAGGGACAGCGTCAGAGCGGAATGATGATTTCGCGGATTTGAGTGAGGGCGATGACGATGGTGGTGGAGGTGACGCGGGCGATGACGATGGTGGTGGAGGTGACGCGGGCGAGCACGACGACGATGGAGGTGACGCGGGCGAGCACGACGACGATGGAGGTGGAAGCGGTGAGGACGACGACGATGGAGGTGACGCGGGCGATAGCTCAAAAAAAAAAGGTGGTTCGTTCAAGAAGGCGAAGACGCTAGATGTCACACACTTAGAGATAGACGGCAATAAACAAATTCAAACAAAAAAACATAAAAGAAAAAAACATAAAACAAAAAAACATAAAACAAAAAAACATAAAACAAAAAAAATAAAACAAAAAAAATAAAACATAAAACATAAAAAAATCTTCATAGGTGTAAAAATTTAATATTTTAATATCTTTATTCATATAAAAATATTAAAATTAAATGGATATATATGTATATGAATAATAATAAAAAACAAACTTTATAAATATGAAAAATTTTAATTTCTATATATGTTGTTTATATATTCCTTCATAATTTTCTAGTTCTTTTATATTTTTATTTATGGTAATATTAGTAGTTTTAGTAACACCACTATTAAACCATAATTTTATTATACAAAAATTTTTTTTTGGAGAAACTGTAATTCCATTTATATTTTTTTGTACATCTGGTTCATTTAATATATATTCACTTACCATAAGAAGTGTCATAGTTTTCCATATATTATAGACAGCTTTGTTATTAATTTTATATGAATAACAACCGCCATTTTTATTTTTTTCATCTTCCCATATAGGTTTAATATCATCCCTCATTATAAATAACATACAATTTACTACTAAATTTTCTTGTATATAATTTAGTAACCCACAAGCTTGCTCTAAGTAATTAAATGTGCATATTTTTTTATAACTATTAATATCCCAATTTGTATCATGAGGTAAATGTATCCATAGTGTCCAAGGAGTATTTAATTTATTAACACATAGAGAAGATTCATCTAGCATTAAATATATATTGTTTATTATTTTATATTGTTTAAAATAATAATTTATTTATATAAAGTATATGTCAAATAATACAACCGAAGATAATATTAAAAACAAACAAACAACTGATGATTTAGAAGATGATATAGATGATGTTACTTCAATGATAAATAATATAAAGTGGACTCCTGAACATGAAAATATTTTAGTAGAATGGGCAGATCAAGCTATGTGTTATAAATGGATGCATTCAAAGGCGCGTATAAAATATAATAGTATTAATACGTGGTTTACTATACCAGTTATTATAATGAGTACACTAACAGGTACTGCTAATTTCGCAGCGGAGAAAGTTCCAGAGGTATACAGAGAATATTTTTCTATTGGCGTTGGTTCAGTAAATATATTAGCAGGAATTTTAACAACAATTCAACAATTTCTTAAAATTACAGAACTCAATGAAGCGCATCGAGCTTGTACAATATCTTGGGATAAATTTTATAGAAATATAAAAGTGGAATTATCAAAAAATACAAATGAGAGAATTAATCCATTCCAAATGATAAAAATTAGTAAAGAAGAATTTGATAGACTTATAGAAACAAGTCCAACTATTCCTAAAAAAATAATAGAAGATTTTAAAAATACATTCTCCGGTGGAAAAGTTAAAAATCCAGATAATATGACTCCTCAACAACGAGTATATGACGCTATAAAAAAACCTGCAATATGTGATTATTTACAATCAACAAGTCTATCAGTATTTAGAGAAGATGTTAATAAAAAAATAATAACCAAAAATACTAAAACATTAGTAGATAAAGCAAAGCGTGTGAGTGAAGATAAAAAAATGGTAGAAGAAATAAATGTAATAATTGATGATTTTAAACGTGAATTTAAAAGAAGACCATCTATTGAAGAAATTAACGATAATTTAAATGAAAATGTAAATTATCATTTTATAAATAATGTTTTAGAAAAAGATAATTAATATTATAATATAATTTATAATTTTATATTATAATGAAAATATCTAAGTTAACTTATTCAAAATTTATATTTAAATTATTATTATCTATCATTTTATGTGTTATAGGGTTGGTTAATGATAATTTAATTGTATTTTTATCAAGCATGTTAATATCACCTATTTTAGATGCAGTAATAGAAATATCTAATAATATAAATAATACTTATACTTTATTAATTGGTTTATTTATTCCATTAGTTGCTGGATTAATACTATCTATATTTATTCAAACACCTACAAAATATTTGATAAATGCTGGCGCTATATTTTATAGCGATAAAATTAAATTTTTATGGAGTAGTATAGTAGCAATTACATGTGGATTTATATTACATTTATCTGATAGTAATCCAATTATTGGTGTCGCAATTAATTTAGCATGTGCATTATTACCACAAAATATTGCATTAGGGTATTATTTAGGCGATATTATATTAAAAAAAAATAATTTTACACTAATAGATTTAATAATTTGTCTTTTAATAACAATTATAAATATATTTGGTTTATTATTAGGCGATAGTTTATATAAAGAATTTATAAAAAAATATATAAAATCATAAATTAGCTTTATAATATTTTTATTTTACTATTTTAACTTTCTAAATCTAAAAATTTACTTTTTCTATGTTTAGGAAGAATATAATACATAATTAATAATCCTATAAACCATAGTATATATCCTAAATATGCTGCCATAGAAATGTTAAAAAATTTACCAATATATATAAAACTTATCATTATTGTTAATAGTATTATCAAAGGAACTACTTTATTTATAAAAATATTTTCCATTATCTATACTTTAATAAGATATATATTTTTATCGATTTTGCTTAATTACTAAAGAATTTGTCTCTTTTACTTGTCTACTCTCTAAAATAAAATTTATAACTTCATTTGTATCTACATCATGGTTATCTATAAAATATTGTTCTAATGCTTTGGAAAGATTTAAACGATTAATAGGGGAACGAGTTTTTGTTGTTTTACAAACAATTTTTCCATCATTTATATCAAAACAATCAATTTCATTATTTTTCATTATAGCAACTAAATTGTCAGTCAATTGTTTTTTTTTTGTTCTATGTTCTTTTGCTACTTTCATAACTTGATTTAATTTATTATTAATTTCTATCCATTCTTTGATAGCACTTATTAATAATTCTTTAGGATTATTAGACATATTAATTATATAGAATAACTTTTTAATTTATTTAGTTATAATATTTTTATAATAATTAATAATATTACTACTAGAATAATATATTATAAATATTAAACATAATCCAATTATTATTTTATAATTTAATTTATTTAATAAATAAAAACTAATAACAATTCCTAAACTCCATAATAAATGTATAGGATTAGTAATATATGTATTTTTTTTCTCTAAAAAAAATGAACTTGATGCATGTGCTATTAATAACAAAATAATATATTTAATAGCTTTATTTTTATTTATAAATTTTACTAACTCAGGATTCAATAAATCTTTTAAAAGATTGGTAGCAATAGCTATTAATAATAGTAATATTTCTAAAGGAAATTTTTTATATATTTTATTTGTATTAAAAATTTCAGTATTATTATTATTTGTATTAAAAATTTCAGTATTATTATTATTTGTATTATTTGTATTATTTATATTAAAATACATATAATATATATTATCATTTTTATTAATCTAACCAATTACTATTTTTATTTTTTTCTTCTTTTATTCTTTCTATCAAAATATTTTTTTTCCCACTTACGCGACATTTATTTTTTCTTAATAAATTTTTTAACTCAATAACTTTCATATTATCAATAGTATTATTTTTATACGCGATATTTTGTAAATAGTGTTTATTACATAAAATACCATTTGGTGTAATACATGCAGATTTTTCACAGTTTTTATTAGTAGATTTTATATGATATTGGCAGGAGTGAATTTTCATAGAATATTTAAATGGATAATTAACACCTCTAATCATATCAACATTATAAAATTTTAAATATGGTAAAATATTATTAGATATAGTTCTGCAATATGGACATTTTATTTGATTTAAATTTAATTTAGTATAGTCATACGATAGAGAATATTTATTAGTTTTTTGATATAGAATTTCATTATATAAAGGCATATAATTAAATCTATGACCGCATGATAATTCAATATAGTTATCTTCTAACTCTATATCACATATTTTACACAAGTTATTGCTATCAATGTTTATAGTATTTTCTATGTTTTTGTCACTATTTATTAGTTTATAAAAATCATTTTTTTCTTCTAGAGTTATAGTCATATAGAAATTATCTATATATATTTTAAATAATTTTAAATATAAATATTAATATTTATAATATTAATATTTATTAATATTATGGAAAAACATTTATGGGGTCCAGCTATTTGGTATTTTTTTCATGGAATTGCTGAAAAAATAAATCCTGATAAATTTATTGAACAAAAAAAAAACCTTTTTTATATATTTACTACTGTATGTGATAATTTACCTTGTCCTGAATGTAGTGAACATGCAATTAATGAAATAAAAAAAATAAATTTACATAATATAATAACTAAAGATATATATAAAGAATTACTTCTAGAATTTCACAATAGAGTAAATACTAGATTAAAAAAATCTATTTTTACTCGAGAACAATTAGATGAAAAATATAAAAATATTAATCTATCTGCAATGATACATAATTTTAATATTGCTTATAATAGTAATATTTATAATGAAAAAATGTTACAGAATTCTTTTAAGAAGAAAATAACAAATGCAGAACTATATAAACATATAAATGAAGTTCTGAGTTGTTGTAATTAACTATTCAGATGATAATATATTATTAATGCATTATATAATACAAAGGTAATTGACCCTATCATTAATCCTGGTAAATTTTCTATAAATCCAATTATAAAAAAAATTAAATTTACTATTAATAATCCTAAAATAAAAAATATTGAAAAATCTTTAACACTTTTAGTTTTTATAATTTTGTATATTTGTGGTAATAAACTTATAAAAGTTGCTACTCCAAAAAAAGTTTCTATATTAATAAAATCTATACCAAAAAACTTATTATTAATATTTTTATTCATTATATATATATATATATAATGAATTTAGATAAAATAAGATATTCTTTAAAAAATTATAAAATATATAACATTAATTTAATTGATATTCTTAAATTTTTAGCTACTACTGTATTTGTTATTTCTGCATTAATTCAAATTAATAAAATTATAAAAACTAAAAGTGTTAAAGACTATTCACTATATTTTATATTATTACAATTAATAGGAACACCTGAGGGAGGTGGCGCGGGGATAACAGGATTAGTTCTTGGTAATAAACAATTATTAATTATGGGGTTTCTAGGTTTTGTATATTATTTTATAGCTTTATATTTTAAATTATTTGGAAAAAATAATAAAAATAAATAAAAATAAATAAAATTTTTAATTATAAAAATTGAAAATTTATATTTACAAAATAATGTAAATACAAATCACCTATAAAATGTATATGCGTCAAGTAAGTTTTAAACTTCTTGAATTTAACATATATGATGATAATATAATAACTGAAGATAGTAGCAAATACAAAGATAATCGTGAATTTATGGTACAAGCATTTGGTATAAATGAAAAAGGTGAAAGTGCTAGCATATTTATAGAAGGTTATACTCCATTCTTTTATGTTAAAGTTGATGATACATGGAACGAAAGTAAAAAGACATGTTTTGTAAATGAACTAAAAAATAGAGTAGGAACATATTATGAAGATTCTATTATAAGAGCAAAACTTATATCTAAAAAAACTCTTTATGGTTTTGATGCGGGTAAAATGCACAGTTTTGTACAGATCATATTTAAGAATACGATGGCTTTTAATAAAACTAGAAAATTATGGTATGATGAAAGTTTTGAAAATGGTTATAGTAAGACTTTAAAACCAGATGGTTATGTTTATGAAGGAACTCCTACATATTTATATGAGTCTAATTTTCCACCATTACTTCGATTATTCCATATAAAAGAAATTAGCCCTTCAGGTTGGATTGCTCTCCCAGAATATCATTATCTAAAACATAAAAAACGAACAACCACCTGTACATATGAGTATACAATCAACTATAAATATATAATATCATTAGATAAGAATACTAGAGTTCCATATAAACAATGTAGTTTTGATATTGAAGCTAGCAGTAGTCATGGTGATTTTCCTGTTCCGATAAAAAATTATAAAAAATTAGCGATTGATATTGTCAATAAAATTAGTAAGGAACAAGATTATACAGTTGATTATATAAAAAAAATGATTTATACAGGATTTAATCTAAATAATGTTGATGGAATTAATCGAGTATTTACAAAAAAACCTATTACTAGAGAAAAAATAGATGAATTATTTAATGAATTTATTAATCTTGTGCCTAAAAATATTAAGCTAGATGAAGATATGGAAGAATTATGTGAAGTAGAAGAAGTAGATGAAGATGAAGATGACGAAGATGATAATAGAGAGTTAATTCAATCAAATAATGAAATTGAATATAGTAATCGACCTAAAAAACGGAGACTTATAAATTATAAGACATTAAATATTATAGATATTTTACAAGATGATACAACTGAATATAAGCTTAAAGTTAAAGAATTATGCAAAACTCTTACTTATCAGTTTCCACGATTAGAAGGCGATATAGTAACTTTTATAGGTTCAACTATTAAAAAATATGGTGCAAGCGATTACTCTCTAAAGCATTGTATTGCATTAAATGGTTGTGACATACCCGAACAATATAAACAAAGCAATATCATTGAAAGTTATGAAACTGAAGAAGAGGTTTTACTAGCATGGCAAGAGTTTATTCAGCGAGAAAACCCAGATATTATTACTGGATATAATATTAATGGTTTTGATTTTGATTTTATGTACAAACGCAGTAAAGAATTAAATTGTACAAATCAGTTTTTAAAATTATCAAGAAATCGTGATGAAATCTGTATTAATCGTGATTGGAGAACAGGAAAAGAATCAATTGAAACAAATAAAATTATACTTGCATCAGGAGAATATAATTTAAAATATATTAAAATGACTGGTAGACTAATTCTCGATTTATATATATATTTTAGACGCGAATATCAATTATCTAGTTATAAATTAGATCATACAGCTAGTCAATTTATTTGCGATGATGTAAAAAGTATAGAACATATTAATAAAAATGGACATGATGAGACAGTTATTTATTCTAAAAATTTAAAAGGATTAAATCCTGGTGACTATATTAATTTTGAAGAAATATCATATAGTACTGAATATTATAAAAAAGGTAAAAAATTTATTATAAAAGAAATAGATAAAGAAAACCACTCTTTTACCATTAATGGTAACGAAGAATTAAATATGAGCAAAAAAGTAAAATGGGGTATTGCAAAAGACGATGTATCACCACAAGAAATTTTTAGACTATCTAACGGTAATGATAAAGATAGAGGAATTGTAGCTATGTATTGTATTAAGGATTGCAAATTAGTTCAAGATATAATTGATAAGATGGATTTGCTTACAGGTTTTATAGAAATGTCTAATTATTGTAGTGTACCGATGTCATTCTTAATATTTAGAGGTCAAGGCATTAAATTACAGAGTTATGTTGGTAAAAAATGTAGAGAAAAAGATACTCTAATGCCGACACTTGATAAAAGTGAGGATGATAGTGGTTTTGAAGGCGCTATAGTTTTAGAACCTAAAACTGACATATACTTAGAGGATCCGGTTGCTTGTGTAGATTATAGTTCTTTATATCCTAGTAGTATGATTAGTGAAAACCTTTCACATGATAGTAAAGTATGGACCCGAGAGTATAATCTAGAAGGAGAAGAGCTAAAAGTATGGGGGGAAAAAGATCAAGATGGGAATTTTAAATATGACAATTTAGAACAATATACATATATAGATGTTGTATATGATACATATGAGTACGTTAGAAAAACACCTAAAGCAGCTGCAACAAAAATAAAATGCGGATATAAAATATGTAGATTCGCTCAACTACCAGAAGGTAAATCGATTATGCCATCTATTCTAGAAGAATTGTTAGGTGCAAGAAAAGCTACTAAGCGTCTAATGAATAAGGCTTTTGAACAGGGAGATCTATTTATGGGAAATATTTATGAAAAAAGACAATTAACTATTAAAGTAACAGCTAATAGTCTTTATGGTCAATGTGGTGCAAAAACTAGTGTATTTTATGATAAAGATGTCGCTGCTGCTACAACAGCAATTGGTAGAAAATTACTAATTTATGGTAAAAATGTAATAGAAACAGCTTATAAAAATCGCGTTGTCACATTAAAGGATGGCCGTCAAATTAAAACTAACGCAGAATATGTTTATGGAGATACAGATTCTGTATTCTTTAAATTTAATTTAAAAGATCTAGAAGATAATAAAATAGTTGGACGAGAAGCACTAGAGATTACTATAGAATTAGCTAAAGATGCGGGAAATTTAGCGACTAAATTTTTAAAGAGACCTCATGATTTAGAATATGAGAAGACTTTTATGCCATTTATTTTACTATCAAAAAAACGATATGTTGGTATGTTATACGAAGATGATCCAGATAAAGGCAAAATTAAATTTATGGGCATAGTATTGAAACGTAGGGACAACGCGGCTATAGTTAAAGATATATATGGTGGTATTATTGATAAAATTATTAAAGAAAAGAGTATTGTAAATGCTATGAAATTTTGTAGAGAGTGTTTACAGAATATGGTAGATGAAAAATACCCAATTGAAAAATTAATCGTAACAAAATCACTGCGAGGGTATTATAAAAATCCTAAACAGATTGCCCATAATGTTTTAGCAGACAGAATTGGTGATCGCGAACAAGGAAATCGTCCTTTACCTGGTGATAGAATAGAATATGCTTATATCAAAAATCCAAATAAAAAGGCTTTACAGGGTGAAAAAATAGAGACACCTAAATTTATACGTGAAAACTCTTCAAATATAGATTATGCATTCTATATTACTAATCAGATTATGAAACCTATACTACAATTATTTGCATTAGCACTTGAGGATATGGTAGACCTTAAGAAAAAATATGGCAATTCATTAGGTAAATGGTATAGAATGTTGGCTGAATTACAAGAAAAATGGTCAGATGAAGAAAAATTTGTGAAAAAATGCGAAGAACTGAAATGTAAAGAAGTAAAATCTATTATATTTGATCCTTATCTTAATGCACTTAAAGTTTAATAATGCCAAATTTGCCTTTAATAATTACTTCACCTACTTTACTACCCTTTTTTAATTTTTTTAATCTAGTATAACAAACTTTCAGATTTTTTAAGTTGCGATATTTTGTATTATCTCTACACAATGTAGCACCATAAATTAAATAATCATTATGAGATTTTTCTGATATTTCTAGAAGGTCAGTTTTCATAATAACATATGAAGAAGGAAAACTATTTAGATGAAACCATATATAATCGCTATTTTCTTGTAGTAAGGTATCTAATAATTCCCAATTTTCTTTCGCTGTTTCACCTATATAATATTGTATATTCTCATACTCAAAAATTTTCATTTAATATAAAAATATAGAACTATTCTAAAAATTAACTCTAAATACTATTTTATAATTACTTTTAAACTATAAATTAAGAAGTAATTATAAAATTAAAATAATTGTGTGTAGTATGTGGGCTACATATAATTACGATAATTTTCCTACTGTTAATGTTACTATTAGTGGAGTAATAGAAAATGATAATGATTTTAATCAATTTATACAAGAATGGTTATCTTTATTTATAAAAGGCGACGATTTTAACTTTTATTTCGACACATTAAATTGTGGATTAATTAATTTAAGGTACGCGTTTAAGATGGCACTATGGATTAAAAAATTTAAATTGAATAAATATAACAATCTTAAATTTAGTAAAATTATAGTATCAAATCGTTCTATTATGTATTTATTGAGACTAATATTCTATATAGAACGACCATTGGCACCCATTGAAGTATTATATAAAAAAAATCTAGATGAGACAATTAGTGAATTATTTAATCCATAATAATATATATATATTATATATATGAGTAAATTATTAAATTCAATGTCTATGGAACCAGTATCTTCAGAGAAACTTTCAAGTGAGCAAATAGATGAAGAATCAGAGTTAATAAGATTATTATATGATGATTTGATAAATGATAAACAAAATGTACCTATTGCATTGAGAAAAGGTACTCGAGCAAGAAATCGACCAAACCGCCTTGACCCATCGTGTACTGGAACTCCTAAAAAAAAAGAAAAAGTAAAAAGGATCAAACTAAAACTTGAACATTTCGTTAAAACTAAACTAAATAAAAAAGCACGTAACGCAGAACCATTTAGTCGTCATAAACATAAAAATTTAAATTGGAAGCGTGGTGAGAAACCTAATAGTTTTGCAGTACATGCTGCTTGGTTAAAAAAATTCAAACAGTTACAAAACGATCCAATATTTCAAGATAGATCAAGAAATATAGTTGAGAATTTTAAAAAGACACATATGCCTATTTTTCCATGGAACCCCGAATATACTTCTTATGAAAATTTATTAATTAGCGGAATAAAAAAAGCTATTTCTAAAGGAGAAGGTTATTCTATACAACTTATTAAAAAAGTTCATGAAGATATAGAAACTCTATGTCGTAATACTTTTCCATTTGGAACAACTACTTATAGTCTAGCAAATGAGACGCAGAAACTATCTGAGACTAATGATAAATTTACTTTAAATATTGATGATATTTTAACCAATACTTATCCCAATTGGGATATTTTGCAAAAGTTAAAAACTGCATTTGGAGAATTACCATCAACACCAGAACCATCCTCACTTGGACCATCATCACTAGAACCATCGGAAGATTTTAGACAATCCAGTAGTTTTTTTGAAAACCCTTGTGATGAAGAAGTAGAAAATTTTCATGATATTATAACAGAAAAAGATATGCAGATGATAGATGGTATGAAAGTAAGTGAAGTTCAAGAATTAGAAAAAAAATTTAGAGACTTAGGTTATGATATAGATGATACTAATGAATATACAATTTTAGAATCTGCAGAAACAACAAGTGTTCCTATGAAACATAGATTCCACCCATATAGAAGGACTAGCCGGACAGGAATGGGTATAAAAAAACCGAAAATTTCGCGTACAACTTTAAAAAAAATGTTACCAAAAGTATTTAAATCTAAACAAACTAAATCTAAACAAACTAAAGCTAATAAACCTAAACCTCAAAAAGGAGGAACACGTAAAAAAAACCCCAAAAAACCCACTCGCAGAAGAAGAAAACCTAAACGACGCGCCGGAGCTCCTGGAGATAGAAAACCCCCCAGATTACCAGACATATCTATTGGTAAATATTATGATGAACACAGTAAAAGTTTCAAAGAAATACCAGGTATAAATACATCAAGAAAAATACAATCAAGACATAATAATGTAATATTATCATATGAGAGAGATAAATTAATGAGACAATTAAATAAACTGATACAAGAAATGCCAAAACAAAATGAATCTCAGCATCCAAATTCACAAATTACATTACAACGTTTAGCTCTAGAAATAAGTAGTCTAGATAAAAAATTAAAGAAAAACTCAAATTCACCAAGAACATTATCAGGAGGAACTTGTCCGAGTGAACAATGTCTCAATTAAATACGTTAAATATCACAATACTTAAATACTCTACTTTTACTAGCTAAGCTTCCAACTTCCATTGGTTTTACTCGCACTAATTTATTACAATTAAAAATGTAAAAATATACATCTTTTTTTCGCATATTAAGTCTTTTGGATAATGTTTTAACAGATAAACATTTCATTTTATTTCTATCTTGTTTAAAATAGTCTTCTACAGGATTTTCCATATTAAATTTGCGCACCATATATATAAAAATATATACTACTTTTTAAATATTTTTATATATGTTTTTCCTTTTTCTATAAATCAATTATTATTTATTTTTTTTGATGGTTAATTCCAAATAATACTCCTATAATAATCTAAAATTTATGAGTTAATAAAAATATGAACAATCAGATGACTTTTTTTATCAATATCAAGAATATTTGTTGTATTAATTTGTGAAATACCACAATCTTTTAGAGTAAATGTTTGATAGTGTTTTATATATAATTTTTCGATAGGAATAGAATGTTTATCTCCACAAAAATCTATTTCTATATTAGAAGTTTCAAAAATTTTACAGGCTTCAATAAATACTTTATAGTGTATATTATTATCATCATCTATTTGTACATTTTCAGGTAAGTCGGGTATACATTTAATTGTTATATCGTTATATATAAGTTCTCGGTGCCAAAGAGGAATATAAATAGTTTCTCCTTCATGTTCTAAACAATAAACTTCATTATTTTTAATATTTTCTAGAGTAGGATTTAATATATAAACATTTGTTTTTTGTAAACGATTTTTTATTGTATTTATAATTATTTCTAGTGTTTCTTTACTTGTATTAAATAAATGATAAAATATATTAATATAATTTGATAACAATAGTAATATAGAATAATCTAAAGAGTTAATTATAGCAAGTGAATAATCTAAACAATCATCTTTAAATATTTTTATTAAACGACTATCATTTGTAGTTATTATATTGATAAAATCACTAATCAATTTAGAATAAGTAATATCTTTTTCTGTAAAAGAATACTCATTATTACTATTATTATTTTTATTAGAATAATCATTTAAATAATTATACGATTCAACTATTTGTTTAAAAATATCTTCTGCATTTTTATTTTTATTTTTATCAGGATGATATTGGAGTGCTAAAATATGATAATTTTTTCGTAATTCACTTTGTGTAAAATGTGGTTTTAAATTTAAAATATTGCATGCTATATTATAATTCATGTACAGTCTTTATTAAATATAATATATAATTCTCTAAATGGTATATAGGTCTATAATTATTATTAAAATATTTAAAAAATATGAAAGTATTTTCCAATATACTTTCATTAATAATTTCAGTATTATCTATTTTCTTATAATCGATTAAACATTTTAAAATATAAAATATACAATCGTGTATATTTAAATTATATACAAGTATATCATAGAGTAATTGTCTTAAATTAGAAAAATTTACATCTTCTTCAAATTTTAAAATAATATCTACTATAGAATTACATATTCTAATATATGGGTTCATTAACAAATTTAATTCTTCTATATTATAATTTGCATTATTATTTATAATTGATAAACTTTTTAAATTATTAAGTAAATCTATATTTATATTACTTGTTCCAAAATTTTTTTTGTAATATGTTTTATTGTATTTTTCCATTCTGATAATTTTTGTTGTATTTAAAATAGAAGATGGAATAAAAGAAATTGATTCGCTACAAATAATAAATTTGATCGTATAATTACAAAATATTTCTTTTTGCATATAACTATAAAATATATCTAATAGTTCACTATTAACTGTATGAAAATTTTTACATAAAATTATTCCACTACCAGAATTATTATTAGTTATTATATCAATTATATTATAATATATATCATTCCATAATATTTTAGAATTACAACCTAGAACTTCCATGTCTATTTCAAAATGTATATCACTTATTTTTAGATAATATTCACTTTTATTATTGGTAATTAATATTTTTTTATAGTATTTTAATTCACTTTTACTGAATTGTTTTATTAAATTTAATGCATAAGAATATTTTCCTGTACCAGATGGACCATATATAATAATGTTTGGTAAATCATCTATATTTGAATAATTTTTTACTTTACTATTATAAGTAAAATTACTTATATAATCATTAAAATTTAATTTTATATTACTATCAACCATATACTTCTATAAAATTATAAATTTATTTTTAAATATATATTAACTAATAAAAATTTATATTTAAAAATACTTTTAATCTATAATATTTTTCATAGGATTATTTTCTAATTCAATATTAAGTCTTTTTGTAAGAGGTGGCGGACCCATATATGTATTGGAGTCTGAAAATGTACTTTTATAAATTATTTCAGAATCCAAATTAATTTCAACATTTGGATTACTATAACTACAGGTTTTAGATTCTTTTGTAACTATATTTTTTTTATTACATTCATCACTAGCATTACTACTAGATGAATGTGTATTAATATTTATTTCTAAATTTTTTGACATAAATATATATATATATAATTTATATATATTTTTAATCAATTTTTTTATCAATTTTTTAATCAAATTTTTAATTTAAGTTTAATATAATTTTTTATTTAATAATAATAAATATATGGATATTAGTTATAATTATATATATACATTATCTGCTTGCGAACAAGTATATAAAATTAATAATATTATAAAAAATGATAAATTAATAAATATATATAAAAATCTATTTATATTATTAAACACTCCTAAATATAAAGATAACTTATTAATTAAACAATGGATTGAATATTTACAATGCGAAATTGATAATTTTTTAAATATATTAGATGAATGTGATAATTTTATAAAAAATAGTAATCAATACAATATTATTAATTTAATAGATAATAAACAAATAGAATCTGTTTATTTAGTTTCACTTATGAAACATAAAGATTTTATTTAAATTAATATACAAGTAATATTATATTCATTTTTATTTTGTAATTAAACATTAAACATTAAAATTGAAATTATTTAAATATATTAAAATGTATTTAAATAATCTAGAACCAACATGACAACACTTGTAATAGTCGAATCTCCAGCGAAATGTCAAAAAATAGAAAAATATTTAGGACCGGGATACAAAGTTTTAGCCAGTTATGGTCATCTTACAACACTATCTGACCTAAAAAATATTGATATTGAGAATAAATTTACACCACATTTTACTCCAATTGAATCAAAGGCTCAACAAATATCAAAATTACAGCGAGCGATTAATTCTTCTAGCAGAGTAGTTATTGCTACAGATGATGATCGAGAAGGTGAAGCAATTGGTTGGCATATTTGTCGATTATTTCGTCTACCGGTTAATACAACCGAACGTATTATCTTCCATGAAGTAACAGAAACTGCTATTAAAAGAGCTATTCAAAACCCAACCACTCTTAATATAAATACTATTAATTCACAACAAGCTAGGCAAATTCTAGATCTTATAGTTGGATATAAGATATCGCCAGTTTTATGGAAAAATATACTGACGAATACAAAAAATGCACTATCTGCTGGAAGATGTCAAACGCCTGCGTTGAGATTAGTATATGATAATTATCTAGATATTGAACAATCGCCTGGAAAAACAAGTTATAATACACGAGGTTATTTTACATCAAAAAATTTAGAATTCAGTCTAAATCATGATTTTGAAAGTTCTAAAAAAGTAGAAGAATTTTTAGAGGCATCTATAAATTATAAACACGAATTATCTCGATTGCCAGAAAAAACAGTTAATAAACCTCCGCCTGAGCCATTTATTACAAGTACCATTCAGCAAACAGCAAATAATTTAATGCATATCTCTCCAAAAGAGACAATGAAAATTTGCCAAAAATTATATGAACAGGGTTATATTACATATATGAGAACTGATTGTAAAGTATATAGTAAAGAATTTATAGATACAGTAAAAGCTTATATTGATTTAAAATATAGTACGCAACATATTCATCCTGTTATAGATAGATTATGGAATAGAGAAAAGATAAAAGATTAAAAAGAAATACAGCAAAAAAAGACAAGTAAAAAAGGTGAAAAATCAGAAAATATGGCACAAGAAGCACATGAAGCTATTCGTCCTACAAAAATTAATGTAAATGAAATACCGGAAGATGAAGAATTCACAAATAGAGAACGTCGCTTATATAAAATTATCTGGACAAATACAATTCAAAGCTGTATGTCGGATGCAGAGTATAAGACATTTCAGGTAAAAATTACAGCACCAGAAAGTCTATATTATCAATATACAACGGAATTATGTATATTTCGAGGATGGCAAGAGGTGGATTGGAAAGACCTTGTTACATATTTTCAATTTTTAAAAACAATAAAAGAAGGTCATATTAATTATAAAAATATAATAAGTAAGCAGACTATTAAAGATAAAAAAACACATTATACAGAAGCTAAATTGGTTCAGTTGCTAGAACATAATGGAATAGGAAGACCTTCGACATTTTCGTCAATAGTAGATAAAATTTTAGAGAGAAATTATGTAAATGTAGAAAATGTGGAGGGTAAAAAAATGCAAGTAAAAGATTATTCTTTGGTAGGCGACGAGTTAACAGAGCAACAAGATGAAAGGGAATTTGGAAATGAAAAGAAAAAATTAGTTATTAAACCAATTGGTATATTAGTTATGGAATTCATATTAAAAAATTTTCCAGAGATATGCGAATATGAATATACAAAAATGATGGAAAAGGATCTAGATAAAATAGCTAGAGGAGAAACTGAATATCATGAATTGTGTGAACGCGTTAACAATTTAATCGATAAAATAATTAAGACTAAAAACTTAGATAAAAATAATAAAATATCTATAAAACTAGATGAACATCATACATATATTATTGGTAAAAATGGACCCGTAATAAAATATAGTATAGATAAAAATACAACATTTAAATCAATTAAACCAGAACTAATAAATAAAATTGATATCAAAAGATTAGAAAACGGAGGATACAATTTAGAAGATTTAATTAATATAGATGAAATAAATAATATAAGTGTACCAAAAAACTATTTGGGAAAATATAATGAAAAAGATGTATATATTAAAAGTGGTAAATATGGGCCTTATATAGAATGGGATACAAATCGTAAATCTATGAATGGTATAGATAAAGTTATTACAGAAATTACTATTAAAGATGCCATTAGTGTAATTGAAAACAAGATTACTAATATTACTAAAAATTTAGTAAGAGATATTGATAAAAATACTAGTATTAGAAATGGTAAATATGGTGACTATATATATTATAAAACAGATTCTATGAAACGACCTGAGTTTTTAAAGATAATTAACTTTCCTGGTGATTATAAAAAATGTAATGTAACTATACTAAAAGATTGGATTAGAGAAAATTACAATCGTTAATTATAGTATATATAATGTATATATACGAATAATGTAGGTTATATAACATATATTATATATATATACTATATATGAGTGGTTCAAAAATGTCAGATCCATTAACTGGACGGAATGCTTATGGATTATTTTCTAATTTAAAATTAGAAATTTATTCATTATTTTCTTTAGCTGTTCTAGGATTAATTTTTAGAGTGTTTTTTCCTCAAAATAATAATATGACAGGTAATGAAGGTCCAGCAACATCAACTATTTGGGGCTATGGTTTATCGATTGTAAGTTTAATATGTATATTATTTATTACATTTGGATTAGCTAAGAGTGAATTAATGAGTAGTAAAAATTTTGATCCAAATATGAAAGGTGGGTTCTTAAATAATATAAAATATATTTTAGGAGCAGGTAGAATTTTTGTAATAATAATTATAGTATTAGTATTGATATTACTATTAAATTATAGCTATTATGAAAAAATAAATATAGGAATTATTCCAGCTTCATTTAATAATTTTAATTATATTTCGAATTTAATCATGATAATACAATTTATGATACTTTTTCAATATATTAATCTTACTATGTTTAAAAATGATAAAGAAACACCTATTACAAGCATAATAAGAGCAACTACTTATTTCTTAAGTATTACAAATATAATATTTATAGTTATTATGTTTATTTTATTAAAATACTATTCAACAGATGGTTAAAAAGATAGAAAATAATATAAGATAAAAAAATTGATTATAATTTTATAATTATTTATAAAAATATTATCAAGATAACAACAAATAGTATATACATGTTAAATAATATTCCACAAGATTGTCTAGAAATTATTTTAAAATATAGTGATATTCAAACATATTATTATTGTCAATTACTTAATAAGTGTAGTTATGACAGTATAAGACAAGTTAAGTTAAATACTTATTTTGCAAAAAATAGACTAGAAAAAATATATAGTACAAATTGTATAAAATTTTGTACTAATTCGCAATGTCCAAATAAATTACATATGGGAGATACTGTTATTACAGTATTAAAAGAAAAAGAATTAGATGTAGATTTAATAATGGAGTATAAAAATATATTTTGTTCACAACGTATTGATAAAACTATAACATATGAATTTATTAATTTAAAAAACATATTAAAAATACCAAATATTCCGTATTGCGAAGACTGTCTTATAGAATATAATTCTGAAATGTATGAGTTTTTAGAAAAAAAAAATCTATTTATCATTGAACAATAATGTATCAGTTATTGAAATTATTTTATAACTAATGCCAAGAGAATTTTCATTTTCCCATATACCAGAAATTTTTAGAATAATATTATTGTTACTATTGCTAGATTTTATATTTCCATTTTTTATTTGATCGTAAATTTTATGATAAATTTTTTTTTTAGTATTAATATTATTTAGTATGTAATTTTCAATATTAATAATTTTATTTAATGTATCAGTATTATCTGCAATATTATATATTAGGCGTCCACCTAAATATTTTGTATTATTAAATTTAATTTTAATATATAAACCATTAGAAGTAAATAAATAATTACTATATAGTATTTTATGAAATAATCCTTGATTTATTAATGTATTTTTAATGGGTGGCATTATAAATAAATTATTGTCAGAATATTTATTTATATCTTCAGCTATCATTTTCAACTATTATTATATAAATATTTGTATTTAAACTTTATATAATAATAGTATATTAAATTATATTAATTTCTCTTTTTTCATCGAACGCATAAGTCTTGTTACACCAATACCTCCTCCGCATCTTTCAAAGAAATCAAAATTTAGATAATCATTTAATTCTGCATCCGTTCTCTCTTTTCCAAAAAGTTCATATAGTTTGTCCCGATATTTACCATCCATAATTGTATTAAAACATTCGCGCATTTTTTCTTTGTCTGTCTCTCTTTCCGCCGAACCAAATGTTTCGTGGCCACTAATAATTACATCTACTTTATTTGCTGTACCTTCATCATTTCTTTTCATATTCCAAAACGGACTAGTACTTTCTGGAAAATGTGTAATGAAAAATGTAGATGATTCATTATATAAGTTCATTTCATGCTCATTCTCTAATTCGCCTACTCCAAATCTCTCACATAACTGATTATATTTTTCATCTTTAACTTTTTCTACATCATAGCCTAGAAACTGAAGAAGTTCTACTTCTAATTTCATTAAAGCTTCAATGCCGCCTTTTGTTTCAAACTCAAATAATGGAAAAATTAAATCATGACGACCTTCTTGTGGATTTTTTTCATTTCTGTAACTTGTTGTTAAACAAAAATATCCGTCAACGCCCTCTTGTTTTTGATTTTTTAAGAGTTCATATTCTAACCACATTTGTCCAGTTTGCGGGAGAGGCCAAATATGTTCTCCGTATTTAAATGTTTCAACATTAAAAGGATCCTCGCATGCAGCTAGAATACTTAGGCGATTTTGTGTACACACTTCAACGAAATTTTTATTTAGAAAAAATTCTCTTAATTTTTTTACAACTTTATTGTAGTCATGATTATCCAGAATTAATTTACTTTCATAAGCAGAATATTCATTCGTTGAAACTCCTAAAGTTGTGGTGGCCATTTTTATATAAAAATATAAAAATCTTTATATTTTTTTATATTATATTATATTAATATATATGAGTGGAATATCTGGTTTAGTATCCGCAGCAAAAGGAACAAGAGGTTATAAATGTGTTAAAGAAAAAGGACATTTAGATAATTGTAGCGAAGGTATGACTGGTACAGGAGGCTGTGAAACAAATTCGGTTTGTAGATTTATAGATGAAATTAGAAGAAGAGGTAAATTAGATAAAAAAGTAGTTTCTTATTTAGAATCAAATAATATAGAAAATGGTATTAATAGTAAAAGTGGTACAGAATTAATATTTGCTCTAGATTATGATATAGAAAAAGGAGACCGTTGTGTAATTTCATTAATTTCACCTACAGTATATGATTTTGATATTGATAAATATAAATATAATAAAATTCTTGAAATGTTAGATGAAGTATTAATTGATTATGCAGATCAACAAAAAAAATATAATATTACTAGTCCATTTGAAGCATATAATAAATTAGCAGAAGTTGTACATAACAATAAAAAACGTTTTATGAGATTACGTAAAGCATTAGCTAATAAATTTGAGAAAATATTACCAAATAGCATGCATGAATATATGAAATTTATATTAAAAAATGGAATTGAAAGAAAAATTGATTTAACCTTACTTATTTCAGATATAAATTCTGATGATTATAAACTTTATGGTACTGTAAAAAATTATATAGATAATATTAAAAAAATAATAAAACGCGAATATAGTTCAAGAACCAGACATATTTTTCCACCATTAGGCGGACAATTTGTAGCAGATGCAACAAAACCTAATCCTATATATGATATTAAAATGCCAAAAATATATGATGGTGGAGTAATAAAAAAATCTAAAAAATCAAAGAGACTTAGAAAATCAAAGAGACTTAGAAAATCAAAGAGACTTAGAAAATCAAAGAGACTTAGAAAATCAAAGAGACTTAGAAA
>MDTG01410875.1_pt1 | contig 34966 bp, 32 predicted proteins | sample 811421 | NCBI WGS metagenome assembly MDTG01 (sample SAMN05326645, study PRJNA326480) | marine metagenome | isolation source: seawater | place: Pacific Ocean: South East | collected 2011
AATAGGCTGGATGGCAGAGTGGTTATGCAGCGGCCTGCAAAGCCGTTCACGCCGGTTCGATTCCGGCTTCAGCCTCCATATAGTTGTGAAGGTAAATATATAAAAAATAATTAATTATGAATGAAATAAACAATCAAGAAACTTCGCCAGGCTATGATGATGATTTTGCAATAAAAGATTTACTCGAAATTTTTCAAAAAAATCAAAAATGGATATTGGGAACTGTATTTGCTTTCTTTCTAGTATCATCCATTTATATTTTCTCAACTCCAAATACTTATAAATCAAACGCTCTATTAAGTATTGTTGATGATACAGAAGCTGGAGGTAGCGGCTTCCAAACCATGGCTAATCGTTATGGAGGGCTTGCATCAATTGCAGGAGTATCACTTGGAGGAGAGAACGACTCTAAAACTGACTTTATCATTGCCACAATAAGATCAAGAAATTTTTTTGAGCACTTGGTTAATACATTAGATATATTACCAATTCTAGTAGCATCAAAAAGCTATGACATTAACTCAAAAAAATTGATTCTTGATAAGGATATTTATGATGAAAAGAAACAATCCTGGATCAATGAAATGCCTGGAATGGAAATAGCTCACACTCGATATTTTTTAAGCCGTCTAACCATTACTGAAAATAATAAAACAGGTTTTATTTCTCTAGCATTCGAGCACATCTCTCCAGAATTCTCATATGAGATGACAAAAAATATATTAAAAGAAGCGAATAATCTAGTCCGCATGCAGCATATGGAAGAGGCAGCTAGATCACTTTCTTATTTAAATTCTGCATTAAAAGATACACTTGAGATAGGGACCAAATCCTCTATAACAACACTAATTGAAGCACAATTAAAAATACAAATGCTAACTAAAGTTAGAGAAAATTACATTCTACGACCCATTGATAAACCTTATTTGCCTGAAAGAAAGTTTGCTCCATCAAGATTGAAATTTGTTGTTCTGTCCTCTATTTTTGGACTTATTTTGAGTATGTTTTTTGCTATGTACCTTCATTATTTTTCTAGTAATAAGAAGTAAAGAACCAATAAAATCTTGTCCTGTCATGAATTACAATAAAAAAATAGCAATAGTCGGTCTTGGTTATGTTGGGCTACCATTGGCTATAGCTTTTTCAAAAAAATTTGAAGTAGTTGGTTATGATATTAATACTCAACGTATTGATGAGCTTAATCAAGGGGTTGATTCAACCTTAGAAATTGATTTAGATGAACTTAAAAATAATACACGATTATCATTTACCTCTGAGTTAAATCTTCTAAAAGAGTGCGACTTTATAATCGTTACTGTGCCAACCCCTGTTACCATCGAAAAGAAACCAGATTTAAATCCATTAATTAGTGCTAGCAAAGCAATTGGTCAGATCCTTAAAGCAGGCACAACAGTAATTTATGAATCTACAGTTTTCCCAGGGGCCACAGAAGAAATATGTGTGCCAATATTAGAACAGGAATCAAGCTTAAAACTTAATATAGATTTTTTCGTTGGATATAGTCCTGAAAGAATAAATCCTGGAGATAAGGCTCATCGAATAAGTGATATTGTTAAAGTAACTTCAGGCTCAACGCAAGAAATTGCTGACGAAATTGATAATCTGTATTCTTCAATCATTTCCGCTGGCACGCACAAAGCAAGCTCTATTAAAGTTGCTGAAGCTGCAAAAGTAATTGAAAATACCCAAAGAGATATTAATATTGCTTTGATTAACGAACTATCAATTATATTTAATAAATTAAATATTGATACTGAAGAAGTTTTAAAGGCTGCCGGCACTAAATGGAATTTTCTGCAGTTTTTTCCTGGCCTTGTTGGCGGTCATTGCATTGGAGTAGACCCATATTACTTAACATATAAATCTGAAGAAGTGGGTTACAGCCCAAAGGTTATTCTTGCTGGAAGAAAATTAAATGATGAAATGAGTTTATTCGTTGTTTCTGAGCTTATTGAGGCAATGAAACAAAAAAAAATTAATATAAAAAATTCCAAGATCCTAGTAATGGGTTTAACATTCAAAGAGAACTGTCCAGACACAAGAAATACCAAAGTTGTTGATATTATAAATGCGCTTTCTATGCATGTTTCTTTAGTCGAATGTTTTGATCCATGGGTAGATGTAGAAAATGTCAAAATGAACTATCAAATTAACCAAATTAATTTTCCTAAAGATAATGAATATGATGCCATTATTTTATCTGTGGCCCATAAAAAAATTACTTCATTAGGCATAGATAAAATTAGAGAATTTGGAAAGCCTAATCACATTTTATACGATCTAAAATACCTCTTTTCAAAGAATGAGTCTGATATTAGGCTATAACGATCTTTATGGAATCATACTTAAAGATAAAATCACACCTTGAAAAGAATCAATATGTTTGGTTAATAACAGGCGTAGCTGGCTTTATCGGTTCTAATCTTCTTGAGGAGCTTTTAAAATTAAACCAAAGAGTTGTTGGGATAGATAATTTTCTAACTGGACGAAAGCAAAATTTACTTGAAGTACAAGAAACAATCTCAAAACTGCAATGGAAAAATTTTGATCTGGTTGAGGGAGATATTTGTGACTTGGATATATGCTCTGAAATTACCAAAGGTGTAAATTATGTTTTGCATCAAGCAGCGCTAGGCTCTGTCCCGCGATCTTTAAAGGATCCTATCCTGACAAATGCAGTAAACATTGGGGGATTCTTAAATATATTACTAGCTTCTAAAAATAATAAGGTAGATAGTTTTACATACGCTGCAAGCAGCTCGACATATGGCGATCATGAGGCACTTCCAAAAGTTGAAGACTTTATTGGAAAACCTCTCTCTCCATATGCTGTTACAAAATATGTCAATGAAATTTATGCTGATGTTTTTTATACCAATTATGATTTTAATTCAATTGGTTTACGCTACTTTAATGTTTTTGGAAGAAGGCAGGATCCTGCGGGCGCTTATGCAGCGGTGATTCCAAAATGGATTCATGCCATGATTAATAATAATGATGTTTTTGTAAATGGTGACGGTGAAACCAGTCGAGACTTTTGCTACATAGACAATGTAGTCCAAGCAAATATATTAGCAGCTTTAGTCAAAAGATCAGATAGGAATAAAGTGAAAGAAGCGAATAATCAAGTTTATAATATTGCAGTCGGAGAAAGAACTACTCTCAATGAGCTTTATTTTTTTTTAAGAGATAATCTCTCTAAACATTTCTCATTTTTGGATGGCGTATTACCAATTTATAGAGATTTTAGAGAAGGAGATGTTCGGCATTCCCAAGCAGATATTTCTAAAGCAAGAAAATTTTTAAATTATACGCCAAGCCACACCGTTAAAGACGGTCTAAATGAGGCAATGGAATGGTACATTAGTAACTCAAAGTGAATTCTTCTTCCTCGGTTTCAATTTCGTCTGCAATTTCTTCATTGAAGAATTTTATGCCTCTAAAACTTAAGATACGTTTAGTATTATTAGTTTTATTAATGTTTTTCAGTGCATTTGCAGAAATTGTAAGCATCGGAATGATTATTCCTTTCCTTACCGCTTTAACCTCTCCGGAAGTCATTTTTACAAATCCATGGATGCAACCAATTCTAAATGTATTTTCTATCTCCTCAAATGCTGATCTTGCAATATATTTAACTATTGGGTTTTGTATCTTTGCAATATTTTCTGCAGCAATTAGACTTCTTACTCTTTGGTTTCAAACTAGATTTTGTTATTCCTTGGGCGCAGATCTTAGCACACAGCTTTATAAGAATTCTCTTTATCAACCCTATCCTGTTCACGTTGCTAGAAACAGCAGTGAATTTATCTCAACAATAGTTAATAAGACTTTTCAAAGTACCAGTTTTGCAATTCTTCCAATCTTGAATATTTTAAGTTCCTGTTTAATCTTAATAGCAATCATTATTACTTTAATTACGATCGAACCAGTTGTAGCTGTATCTGCATTTGCATTATTTGGAACACTGTACGCGATTGTCATTTTCGCAACACGTAAAAAACTTGATCGCGATAGTAAAAGCATCAGCTTAGAACAAGATGAGGTGGTCAAAAAATTACAAGAAGGCTTTGGTGGGATTAGAGATATCTTAGTTAGTAATACTCAGGAAGTATATTTACGATCTTACTCAGCCTCTTTTCATGCGCTACAAGACGCATGGTCAAATGTTGAGATTATAAGATCTACTCCGAGATTTGTTATAGAAGCTTTTGGCATAGTTGCTATTGCTATCCTAGCTCTATTTTTCTCTATCGAATCAAACGGAGTAATAGGAGCATTACCTATTTTAGGAGCAATGGCACTTGGTGCACAGCGTATGCTACCCATACTTCAATTAATTTATGCCAGCGCTTCTTCTCTGAGAGCTGGATTCAGCTCATTAACAGATATACTTACCTTATTAGAGATACCGTCAGAGGAACATCTTGTAAAGGCACCAAGACAAACTGTGTCATTTAAAGAAAAAATTTCTGTAGAAAATTTAAAATTTCAATATAGTGTTGAGGGACCTATTATTTTGAATGGTATTAACTTATCTATCAATAAGGGTGATATTATCGGAGTTATTGGTTCTACTGGCAGTGGAAAAAGCACTTTTATAGATATCTTAATGGGTCTACTGCACCCAAGCAGCGGTCATTTCTTGGTAGATAATAAGGTTATTACAGGTGTTAATAAATTTGGATGGCAGTCTCAGATTGCGCATGTTCCACAAAGTATTTTTTTAATAGATGGATCAATCACAGAGAACATAGCTCTCGGAGTTCCATTGGAAGAAGTAGATTTTAAATTGGTTCAGCAGGCAGCCCAAAAAGCGCAAATACACGACGCAATTAGCTCATGGGATAATCAATACGATACTATTGTTGGAGAAAGAGGAGTTAGAATTTCAGGTGGACAACGTCAACGAATAGCTATAGCACGGGCATTATATAAAAAAGCCTCTATTATTATTTTTGATGAAGCGACAAGTGCATTAGATTCTAAAACTGAAAATTCAGTTATGGAATCTATATTACGCTTGGATAAAGATCTTACGATAATAATTGTTGCTCATAGATTATCTACATTAAAAAATTGTACAAATATTATTGAATTATTAGATGGAAAAATTCTGAGACAAGGCGTATATAATGAAATTATAAAATGAAAAAATTCCTTACAACATATTTTGAAGAATATACTAAGCTAGCTTTTGATGATGGCGTTTATAAAACTATTGAGGAGTTTAAATCTTTAGCCCTAAAGGTAAAAACTGCAGATGCTAAATTAATATTTGCTGGTAATGGAGCCAGTGCTGCAATATCAGCACATGCTGCCGTTGATTTTACTAAACAAGCTAAGATCAGAGGTATTACATTTAATGAAGCAGACCTTATTACATGTTTTAGCAATGATTATGGATATGAAAATTGGATTTCTGAAGCTATAAAGGCATATTTTAATAAGTCAGATGCAGTTGTACTTACAAGCGTTAGTGGGGAATCTCCTAATGTAGTAAATGCGGCTATTACAGCAAAAGATTTAGGTCTTCAAGTAGTAACTTTTACCGGTAGAGATATTAATAATTCTCTAAAGTCCCACGGTGATATCAACTTTTGGGTTAATAGTGATGCATATAATATTGTAGAATGCATCCACATGATATGGGCTACAACTGTTATTGATACAATAGTTGGAAGTTCTGTATACGAAGTAAGTTAAATACTTGTATGAACGTTTTGTTGACAGGTGGGATGGGCTATATAGGGAGTCATGTAGCTTTGTCTCTTCTTGAAAATAATCATCAGGTTACCATCCTAGATAATTTAATAAATAGCAATAAAGAAGTCTTAGATAACATAAAGTTAATCTCATCAAAAAAGCTTAACTTTGTAGAAGGCGATATATTGGATACTTTACTAGTTCAAAATACACTTACTAATTTTAAAATTAATGCTGTAATTCATTTAGCTGGATTTAAGGCTGTTGGTGAATCGGTAGAATACCCTCAAAAATATTATAAAAATAACTTGCAAGGAACTATTTCGCTTATAGATGCAATGACAGCCTCTAATGTTAAAACATTGGTATTTAGTTCAAGCGCTACTATTTATGGGATTCCAAATTTTTTGCCAATAACAGAAGAACATCCAGAATATCCCAATCATCCATATGGAAGGAGTAAGTTTTATATTGAACAGATGTTAAAGGATCTAGCAAATTCCATGAATGATTGGAGGATTGTTAGCTTAAGATATTTCAACCCAGTTGGCTCTCATGTCAGCGGACTTATTGGCGATAACCCTAAAGGAATTCCTAATAATCTGATGCCTTATATCAATCAAGTTGCTGCAAATATAAGACCTTTGTTACATGTCTTTGGAAATGACTATGAGACACCAGACGGGACTGGTGTAAGAGACTATATCCATGTAGAAGATCTTGCAGAAGCTCATATTTCAGCTTTGAATTGGGTCGACGGCTTTTCAAATAGCTCTACAAATAACTTTAATACATTTAATCTTGGGACTGGTGTAGGCTATAGTGTTATAGAAATTATTACGTCCTTTGAAAAAACTAATAATATAAAAATCCCATATAAAATTGTTGCAAGAAGAGACGGAGATATAGCTGCCAGTTTTGCAGATCCTTCAAAAGCTAACATTATGCTTCAATGGAAAGCTGTACGTACCCTAAGCGATATGTGCTCTAGCGCTTGGAATTTTCAAAAAAATAAATGAAAAAAGTGTTTTCTTTTTTTTATAGATCCAACCGGTAAAGTATATGTTAGCCATTCATTTCGGGGTATTAAAACTATAGAAATGAGATACCTAAAGATATCTCTTTAAAAAGTAGTTAAAATAGCATTAAAAATATTATCAACTTATACAGTATCAACAATGAAAGCAGTAATTTTAGCAGGTGGACTCGGAACAAGAATATCAGAGGAAACCCATCTAAAACCCAAGCCCATGATCGAGATTGGTGGAAAGCCAATTATATGGCACATCATGAAAATGTATTCCACTCATGGAATAAATGATTTCATAGTATGTTGCGGTTATAAGGGGTATGTAATTAAGGAGTATTTCGCAAATTATTTCCTTCACATGTCTGATATCACTTTCAACATATCAGACAATACAATGAAGGTTCATAAAAAAGATGCTGAGTCATGGAATGTAACACTTATTGATACTGGGGAGAGCACTCTCACTGGAGGACGTTTAAAGAGAGTATCAGAATTTATAAAAGAAGAAGATGCATTTTTCTTTACTTATGGTGATGGAGTTAGCGATCTAGATATTTCTAAATCTCTGGAATTTCATCAATCTCATGGAAAGTTAGCTACAGTTTCAGGGGTTTTACCTCCAGGTAGATATGGCGCACTTAATTTAGATGGCAATCAAGTCAAGGGATTTACTGAGAAACCTCAGGGCGATGGAGGAGTCATTAACGGAGGATTTTTTGTTTTGTCTCCCAAGGTGTTGGATTATATAGATGGAGATCAAACTTCATGGGAAGGAGATCCTTTATCAAAGCTTGCAAAAAATAATGAGTTAATGGCTTTTATGCATGAAGGTTTTTGGCAACCCATGGATACCTTGCGAGATAAAAATAATTTAGAAGATTTATGGTTATTAGGAGAGGCGCCCTGGAAAACCTGGAAATGACTGCAAGATTACCAAATAAAAATTTCTGGAAAAATAAAAAAGTATTAGTAACCGGTCATTCTGGATTTAAGGGTAGTTGGCTTGTTATTTGGCTCAATAGTATTGGTGCGTCCGTTTGTGGGATTAGCTTAGAGCCTGAAACTTCACCAAATTTATTTTACTCAGCCAATGTTCAAAATATCTGTGATGGCAAATTTGTGGATATTTGTAATCTAGAGAACTTAATAGACGTAATTCAATCCATGCAACCAGAAATTATTATTCACATGGCCGCTCAGCCTATCGTAAGAAGAAGCTATGAGGAGCCCATTAATACATTTGCTGTTAATGTTATGGGTACGGTTAATATTTTAGAATCGATTCGAGTCTGCAATTCTGTTAAAAGTGTAGTAATGATAACAACTGACAAAGTTTATAAGAATAATGAAGATGGCAAATCTTATAATGAAGAAGATCCTCTTGGAGGACATGACCCATATAGTGCGAGTAAGGCAGCATCAGAGATAGTCATAGAGAGTTACCGTAAGTCATTCTTTGAGAATAGAGATGTTTCTATTTCTTCTGCGAGGGCTGGAAATGTGATTGGAGGAGGAGATTGGTCAAAGGATAGATTAATACCTGATGCAATCAAATCCTGGGAATCAAGTAAAGATCTTATTATAAGAAGCCCAAACTCTATTCGTCCTTGGCAACATGTTTTAGAACCTTTGCTTGGTTACCTAATTCTCGCAGAGGATACTTTCGGCAATTCAGAACTTGCAGGTGCTTTTAATTTTGGACCTTTAAAAAAAGATGAGGCAACAGTAAAAGAGGTGATTGAAATAGCAAGAAAATTTTATAAAGGTGGAAATGTTTCATACCAAGAAAATTATTTAGGACCTCATGAAGCTACTTTATTGTCTTTAAATACAGACAAAGCTATTTCATATCTTAATTTTTCTCCAAACTGGTCCATAAAAGAAACTTTAAAGAAAACAATTTCGTGGTATAAAGATTACAAAAATGGATCTTCAGCCCTGTCTTTGTGTCTATCTGATATAGAAAGTTATGGGAAATCAGTTGAGTAATTTTAAAATAAAATCTCTTAATTTAGATGGTCTTAAATTAATACAAAGAAATAAAATTGTTGACCATAGAGGTTTTCTTAGTAAGATTTTTTGCAAAGATACCCTGCGATCTGCTGGTTGGAGAGATCCAATTTGCCAGATAAACCATACCTCAACATCTAGAAAAGGGAGTGTTAGGGGATTTCATTATCAAAATTATCCTTATTCTGAGATGAAACTTGTATCATGCATAAGAGGAAAGGTTCTAGATATAGCCATTGATCTGAGAGAGGGCTCTCAAACTTTTTTAAAATGGCATGCAGAAATATTATCCGATGAAAACAATTCAGCATTATTAATTCCTGAGGGTTTTGCTCATGGATTTCAAGCTTTGGAGGATAATTGTGAATTACTATACCTACATTCTAAAGAGTATAAATCTGCCGCAGAAGGCGGAATTAGGTATAATGACCCCAAACTTAACATAACCTGGCCATTGGAGGTTGTGGAGGTTTCTGATAGAGATAATAATCACCCATTGTTAACAAAAATTTTTTTAGGAATAAAATAAATGAATTGCAGGCATTGTGGTAGCCTCCTTGAACAGAATTTCTTAGATCTTGGTTTTGCACCTCCATCAAACGCTTACCTTACTAAGGAGTGTTTATCTTCTTCAGAGACATACTATCCTTTAAAGGTAATGGTGTGTCAAAATTGCTGGCTTGTGCAGACAGAAGATTACGCTGATGCCGGTGCGCTCTTTACAGATGAGTATGCATATTTTTCAAGTACATCAAGCAGTTTTTTAAATCATGCTAAGGACTATTCTGATTTGATTATCGATAGACTTAATCTATCTTCTGAGAGCTTTGTCATAGAAATTGCTTCTAATGATGGTTACCTTCTTAAAAATTTCCTAAAAAGAGGCATTCCATGTCTTGGAATTGAACCAACTAAAAGTACAGCGAAGGCTGCAAGAAAATTAGGTTTAGAGGTAATTGAAGAATTTTTTGGTCAAGAGTTTGCTAAAAATCTTGCAGCAACTCATCAAAAAGCAGATTTAATTATTGGAAACAATGTATTTGCACATGTTCCAGATATAAATGATTTTACTGCAGGCATAAAAGAATGCCTTTCTTCTAATGGCACAATAACTCTAGAGTTTCCTCATTTAATGAGCTTAATTAATTATAATCAGTTCGATACTGTATACCATGAACATTTTTCTTATTTATCCTTGCAAGCAGTTAGCTCAATATTTGCAGCTGCAGGTCTAAAAATCATTAATGTTGATAAATTGCAAACACATGGAGGAAGCCTTAGGGTTTATGGATGTCATTCAGAAGACTCAAGAGCCATCGATGTTTCTGTAAAAGAGTTTCTTGAAGAGGAAAAACATAATAAATTAAATGTTATAAAAACTTATACTGATTTTCAGTCTAAAGCTAACGAAATTAAAGATAGCTTACTTTCATTTCTTTTAGAGCAAAAAAAGCAAGGTAAAACAGTCGCCGCTTATGGTGCAGCTGCTAAGGGAAATACATTATTAAACTTTGCTGGGATAAAGACAGACTTGATTAAATTTGTTGCAGATGCTGCTGAAGCCAAACAGAATAAATATATGCCTGGTAGCCATATTCCTATAGTAAATCCAGCCTATCTTATAAACGCTAACTTTGATTTTTTGTTGATTCTTCCATGGAATATATCTGATGAAATATATAATCAATTAAAACAAGAAATAAATCCACAGGTAAAATTTGTCACAGCAATACCTGAATTAAAAATATTTAGTTAATTAAGTTGCAAGATATGCAAAATTTTTTAATAACTGGCGCAACTGGTTTTGTAGGAACCCAGATTCTTAAACATCTTGATCAAAAGAATGTAAAAATAAAGGTCATTGCTAGACCAAATTCAGATAATCTTTTTAGTAAATATAAAAATATTACTGAGGTGATTTCTACAGAAGATTTTTTCCTAGAAACAAATGATTGGTATGAAAAAGCTTGTGAGGGTATAGACATAATTATCCATTGTGCTTGGTATGCCACGCCTGGAAAGTATTTGCATTCAACATTAAATGAAACTTGTTATATGGGAACTATGAATTTTGCTCAATCAGCTTTAGATGCAGGAATTAAAAAATTTATTGGAATCGGCTCTTGTTTTGAATATGAGCTTATGACAAACAAAAAAATTGATATCGACCAGCCTCTCAATCCTTTAACAAGGTATGCAAGAGCTAAGGTAGAAACATTTAACTCCTTAACTATGCTATTTAAAAAAGAGAAAGTAAATTTTATTTGGGCAAGACTGTTCTATTTATTTGGAGAGGGCGAAGATAGAAGAAGGCTATTCCCAGTATTAAGAGAGAAATTAACAGCAGGAAAAAAAGTTGCTTTGACTAAAGGTGATGAAATAAGGGACTATATGGATGTGAAGGAAGCTGGTAGGGTAATATCTGAGCTTGCTTTATCTGACAGGCTTGGTCCATTCAATGTTTGCTCTGGACAAGGAGTTTCAATTAAAGAGCTAGCAAAGAATATTGCAAAAGATTATGACGCTGATCACTTGCTGGATTTTGGTTCCTATCAGGGAAGTGAAAAAGAGCCGCCGTATATAGTAGGTCTGAAATATCAAGTATAATAGTTAATATAATCTTATGAAACCTAGGATATATTATTGTCGCCCATCAATCACTCAGCTAGAAAAGGACTATGCATTCGATGCTGCTGAATGCGGATGGGGGGAAAAATGCTATGAATATATAGATAGATTTGAAGCACGATTCAAGGAATATCTTGGTACAGATTATGCAATTGCAACCTCAAGTTGTACAGGCGCCATGCAAATGGGTCTTCATGCTTTAGGAGTCAGCAGAGGAGACGAGGTAATCTTAGCTGATACAAACTGGGTTGCAACTTTAGCTCCCATTATTCACCTAGGCGCAAAACCAGTCTTTGTTGATATTCTTGAAGATTCTTGGTGTCTAGATCCTAAATTAGTCGAGCAATCAATAACCTCGAAAACGAAGGCAATTATAGCTGTTCATTTGTATGGAAATTTATGCGCTATGGACGAATTACTAGCTATAGGGGAAAAATACAACATCCCTATTATTGAGGATTCTGCAGAAGCTATAGGATCAATATATCACTCCAAAAAAGCAGGCTCAATGAGCTCTTTTGGGACATTTTCATTTCATGGAACTAAAACAATTACAACAGGCGAGGGCGGCATATTTGTAACTAACGATGCAAATCTTTATGAAAAAGTTCTCACTCTTAGTAATCATGGTAGAGATAAAAATGAGTCAAGACAATTTTGGCCCTCGGAAATTGGATACAAATATAAAATGTCAAATATACAAGCAGCAATCGGATGTGCTCAACTCGAGAGAATAGATGATCTTGTAAATAAAAAAAGATATATTTTAAGAAAGTATAAAGAAAATTTTAAAAATATTTCGTGTATCAAAATGAACCCTGAGCCAGAGGGTACCACCAATGGCGCATGGATGCCTAATGTAGTTTTTGATATTGGATCGCCAATAACAAGAGAGATTTTATTTGAATCTTTCTCTAAGGAGAATATTGATGCAAGAGTTTTTTTCTGGCCTCTAAGCTCTACTCCTCCGATGGAAAGGCATGATGGTATTTATAATTCTAATGCTTACAATATTCCTGAAAGAAGCATCAATCTTCCCTCTTATCATGATATGACCATCGAAGATATCAATAGGGTATCAGCTGTTATTTTTGACCTACTGAAATAATATGCGTCTTTTTGAAAAAAAAATAATTTTCGCTTATTCTGATATCCAAATGGTAACTATCAAATATCCTGTTAATAATTATCCAGGATATTTTTATAAAAAGGCGCAGAATGAATAAGAAGGATCTCATTATCTGGGGTGCAGCTGGTCATGCATTGGCTATATCCTCTTATCTTGAAGAAAATGGTTATCACCTTGAAGCAATGATTGATGAGAATCCGGATATTAAAGATTTCAATGGTATTAAAGTCTTTAATAATTTGCTTGATTTAAAAAAAAATTACAAAAATTTAAATAACTATTATTTTTTAATTGCTATCGGTGGAGATAAAGGTTCTGAAAGGCTGAGATTAAATAATTTACTAATTGAAGAAAAAATGAAGCCTTATACCTTTGTCCATCCTAGCTCATGGGTAGATCATACTGCGCAGCTAGAACAAGGAGTGCAAGTAATGGGCATGGCTGCAGTCTCTGCATATGTTAGGATAGGAATTCAAACTATTATCAATACAAATGCAACTGTCGATCACGAAACTGAGATTGGTCATGGTTCTCATGTAATGCCATCTGCATCAGTAGCGGGTTGTTGCAAGATTGGAAATCATTGCACAATCGGCTCAAATGCAACTATTTTGCCAAGAATTAAAATTACAGATGATGTATACGTTGGAGCAGGTGCTGTGGTCATAGAGGATATTTTATTACCTGGGAAGTATGTCGGAGTTCCAGCAAAAAGGTTATCAAGCTAGTAATAAGGCAGTACAATAGAAAAATTTATCTACACATAGAACTTATGGAAGACAAAATCAAGGCTTTTCAAGAAGATTGCGCAAAAGAAATTCGGCTCCAGGGAGAGGACTTAGCTCTGAAAGAAAAAAGTTTGGAGTGGCTGCTACATGCTAATTCAAAAAAATATTCATATCATTTTTCTTGGATGGGAAGGCCAATCATTCAGTATCCTCAAGATATTCAAATGATGCAAGAATTAGTAATGAAGGTAAAACCCGATTTAATTATTGAAACAGGGATTGCTCATGGAGGCTCTGTTCTTTTGAGTGCATCAATGCTTGCCCTATTAGATTTATCAGATGCTTTGCAGACTAAGAAATCATATGATCCCCTGCATACCAAAAGAAAGGTTCTTGCTATTGATATTGATATAAGAGAGCATAATAAAAAACTCATTCTAGAAAATCCCTTCAGCAATTATTTAGAAATGATCGAGGGCTCAAGTATTGATGAGTCAATCATTACAAAGGTTTCTAACGAGGCATCTAAATACAAAAAAGTAATGATATTTTTAGATAGCAATCACACACATGAGCATGTTTTAAAAGAATTAGAAGCATACGCAAACCTAACCTCAGTTGGAAGTTATATTGTGGCATTTGATACAGTGATCGAAGATTTGCCTGACAATTTACTGCCCAATTCTACAAATCCCAGTCACTCAGAAGCAAGAACATATTCTTCAGGCAACAGTCCAAAATCAGCTGTAAGAGAATTTTTAAAAAATAACTCTAACTTTTCAGTAGATTATGATATTGATAATAAACTGCTAATATCTGTTGCCCCAGAAGGATACTTAAAAAGAGTGAAGTGATGGCTTGCATATGATTTCAAATTGTCGCTTATTCGATATTCCATCCTTTAAAGATGTAAGAGGTGGATTGTCCTTTATTGAGCCTGGTGAGAATCTTAAATTTAATATTGCAAGGCTTTACTATTTATACCACACTTCAAGAAATGCTTTGAGAGGAGTGCATGCTCATAAACAACTTGAACAAGTACTAATTTCACTAAATGGAAGTTTTGAGGTGTTTGTTTCCGATGGAATCAAATCTCAAACTTTTTTATTAGATAGGCCAGATCTTGGTTTGTACATCTGCCCGATGATTTGGAGAGAATTAAAACCGCTAAAAGATAATAGTATATGTGCAGTATTAGCTTCTAGACCTTTTGAAGAAGAAGATTACATTCATCACTATGATGAATTTTTATCTCTCGTTAAATCATCATGAAAGTTCCATTTCTGGATCTAAAATCAACCTACAGCGAAATTCATCAGGAACTTGATCAAGAGATTTCCAAAGTAATAAATTCCGGCCGATATATTGGGGGAGAAATTGTAGAAAAATTTGAAGAAAATTTCTCAAATTTTGTTGAGTCCTCATATTGCGTAGGTTTAGCAAACGGTTTAGATGCGATTGAAATATCGTTAAAAGCTCTTGGAATATCAAAAAATGATGAGGTTATTGTTCCTTGCCACACATTTATTGCAACTTGGCTTGCAGTTAGTAATTGTGGCGCCACTCCAGTTCCTGTTAGACCAAATAAAGATAATTGTTTGATAGATGTGAACGAAATTGAAAAAGCCATTACTAAAAATACCAGAGCCATTATACCTGTTCATTTATATGGGCAGCCGGCCAATTTAGAAGAAATTCTAAAAATTGCAGATAATTATAATTTATTTGTCATAGAAGATGCTGCTCAGGCGCATGGTGCAATGTATCAATCAAAAAAAATAGGCAGTCATGGTGATATAGTTGCTTGGAGCTTTTACCCTGGTAAAAATCTTGGCGCATTTGGAGATGCAGGTGCCATTACAACTAATAATCTTGACTTAGCTAACAAAATTAAAATACTTGGAAATTATGGTTCAAAAGAAAAATATGTGCATAATTATATCGGCTCAAATAGTCGACTTGATCCAGTTCAAGCAGCTGTCCTTAATGTAAAATTAAAATATTTAGATGAATGGAATGCAAGAAGGGTCAAGAAAGCAAAAAGGTATTTGGAAGGGTTGCAAAATTTAAGTTTGAATTTACCTTCCAAATTTGATTTAAAGAACTCAGTTTGGCACATCTTTCCAATTAGACTAAACAGAAGAGATGAACTTTCAAAATTCCTGAAAGATGAAAACATCGAAACTCTAGTTCATTATCCTCTCCCCCCATATTTACAGGATGCCTATAAAAATGACTTTAGGGGATTTAACTGCCCAATAACTGAAAAAATTACATCTCAGCTTTTAAGTTTGCCTATTGGCCCTCACCTTGATGATGAAGAGGCTGACTTTGTTATTGAAAAGATTAGGCGTTTCTTTTCTTAAATTTCAGAGTATTTTTAGTTATATAATATTTCAAAATGATTAACTCCGATCCATTTTTTAGCATAGTTCTTCCAACAAAAGACAGACCAGATCTTATTGCATCTTTTATTAAATGTACTCTTGCCCAGACATTTAAAAATTTTGAGCTAGTAATTTGTGACAACAGTACTAACGAATTAACTCAACAAGTCATTGCTGAATTTTCAGATGACAGGATTGTTAATATAAGAACTGGCAATTTAAAAATGAGTGAAAACTGGAATAAAGGATTTCATTCTATTTCCGGTAAATACCTCATTTTAATGTCCGACAAAGGACTTCTCAGACAGGGCTCTCTAGAGTATCTTGATAGCTTGATTAAAAAACATAATTATGAGTGTATTACATGGAGCGTAGATCCATTCATCGATCCTGACACTCTTATAATGTCAAAGAAAAACGAACAGTCTAGAAAAGTAAATTCTAATGAATTAATTACAGTCATGTTGGGTGCAGATTGGGAAAGCTTTGACATCGCTCCGATGCATTGCACTTCTTGTGTTTCATCAAAACTAGTTTCGAGCATTCTTACCAAGCATAAAAACCTTTCGCAAGAATTGAATCCCGACTACACAATGGCTGTGCAAATTTTACTTGCATCACCTTTTATTTTTCATCTTGATCAAAATCTTGCATTTCTTAGGAGGCCTTCATTGTCAGATGGTCATGGTAATGGAAGTAGCTTTATTAAAAAGACGTCTCAAAGCAAATCTTTTATGCTTGAACATACAGATTGGATTAATAGAACAAATAAATATGATGATATTCCAATAAAAAATAATCCATTTGTTCTTAATACTATTCTTAAAGATGTTTATAAAGTCTTAGATGATAATGAGATTAATCCAAATTCTTTTATGTCTAGGACTGAAAGGCTGATTTCATATTACTCATTTACATATGCTGAAATTTTATGGAGAAAAAGGGTTGGAGTTAATATGAATGAAGAATATAAATTATGGCTTAAGGCCCTAGCTCAAGAGAGCTCTAAAATAAGAACATGTGTTTTAGCAAAGAAAAAAAACTTAAGATTCATGGCATTACAAACTCATGCCATATATTTAATTAAAACTAATATTTTAATTGCGCCGCTTCTGAAACTTTATCGACTTATAAAATATAAAAATATAGGATTAAAGTTTATCAATTTAGAGGATTGTTTTAATTCTAACGTTATAAAAAAATATGAATAACATTAATCTCATATATGCATCAAAAACCTAAACCGATTACCAACTTTAGCACTGCAAGAACTGATTACAAATTTTCAATATGTACCCCATGCTTCAACAGCTCAGATTCCATAAGGAACGTTTTCAACAGCTTAAGTAATCTTGAATACAAAAACTTCCAGTGGATAGTTGTTAATGATGCTTCAAAAGATAATACTGCCGAAATAATCAAATCACTAATGCAAGAAGCAGAATTCGATATTATTTTTTTTGATTTAAATCAAAATATGATGGCCACCTATTGTTATCACCTTGCCATTCAGAATGCTTCGGGATATTTTTTGCTTTTTCTTGATCATGATGATTCGATTAAATCAAATGCATTAAATAGATTTTTATTTCACTGGAATAATCTTAGCACTAAACAACAAAATGATTTGGCAGGTCTTATGTCTAATTGTGCAGATGAGAAGGGATCTTTGGTTGGAACTGAATTTCCATCTTCACCATATATAAATAACTTCTTTGATTTAATGTTTGAAGATAACGTTAGAGGCGAAAAGTTTTTTTGTTATAAAACAAATATCATGCAGGATCATAATTTTCAACTTGTAGATAGATATGTTCCTGAGAGTTATATTATGTGGGGCATTGCTTCTCAATTCGATACTCTTTTCTTTAATGAATGTTTACGAATATATAATCAACCAAGTACTGAAGGAGGAAATCTGAGCCTTTTAAACTCTTTTGATTATTCGATAGGATTTAAATTCAATTATCAGAGTTTAATTAACAAATTTGCTCCTAGATTAAAATATAAGCCATATGTGCTCTTCAATTTTTTATATAAATACGCCCAATATTCCTTAGCTTCTAAAGTGGGCTTCAAATTATGTGTAAAGGGCCTAGAAAATTTTTTTCATCGGATTCTTGTTATCCCAGCATATATTTTTGCCAAAATTTCTCTTTTAAATTTTAGAAGGTAATAACATTTATAATGAAAAAAATTTCAATAGTCCTTCCTAATCTTGCATCTGGGGGTGCAGAAAGATTAGCAGTCTCGCTTGCTAATGATTGGTTAAACCGAGGTTTTAATGTAGATTTGGTTTTGCTTTCTATAGAAAATGAACCATTTTTAGATCTCCTTGATAAAAGAATCTTCATTGTGGATCTTAAAGTGGATAGATTAAGAAATGCTATCTTTCCTTTAAAGAATTACTTTAAAAGTTCAAAACCAGATGTAATATGGTCAGGTTTATGGCCACTAACGGCTATTTCAATTGTTTCATGGATTCTTTCTGGAAAAATTGGACGCATTTACACGATTGACCATAATCAATTGAGCATATCTACAGTCAAAAAATTAAAAATTTCAAAATACATTGTAAAACTGATCACGCGTTTATTATATCCTTTTGCTACTGGCAATATGACTGTTTCCGAGGGCGTTAAGAGAGATTTGGTTAATTTAACTAAACTGCCTGAAAAGAGTATTAGGGTTATTTATAATCCAGCTGCTAGAGGAATCGGAAAAAAAACTTCCTTTTCACCAGAAATAAAGAAAAAACTTTGGGGAGATGATCCAGGCAAATGTATTATTTCTGTTGGCTCACTTAAAGATCAGAAAAATTTTAAGTTATTAATTGAAAGTTTTGCTTCTCTCAAAAAAGAAATTAAAGCTACTCTTATAATTCTAGGTGAAGGCCCCCTTCGTCAAAACTTAGAGAATCAGGTAAGTAATTTTAATTTATCACATTCAGCATCCTTGCCAGGATTTGTAAAAGACCCATCACCTTGGCTTTTAACAGCTGATTTATTTGTTTTATCTTCAAATTGGGAAGGATTACCAACTGTTTTAATTGAAGCTTTAGATTGTGGTCTGCCTGTTGTTAGTACAGATACTCCATCTGGCCCCTCTGAAATACTTGAGAATGGTTTATGGGGGGTATTAGTGCCTCCAAATAATGCTGAGTTACTTCTAGACGGAATGAAAACAAGTCTCTCTAAAACGCATGATAAAAAAGCATTAATGATGCGCGCCGATGATTTCTCGGTCGAAAATATATCATTAAAATATTTAGACTATTTTGAGTTATTATGATGAGCCATATATTGAGCTATTACTATGAAAGATAAACTTAAAACATTGCTATGGTTTCTGGGTAAACCAATATTCTATTTGCATGCTGCAGATCTTTTTCTCAGAAAGTTTAGAAAAAATCATGATTCTTCCTCTCATGTTTCTAAAGCTACAGATTGGGCTGTGAATCAAACATTAAGTTTGGAAAAAGCACTTCTTAAAATTGGTTTGATTGAGGATGGTATTGATATTCCTCAGATTGATCCAGCATTAATTCACGAGGCTAATGCTTTAGCTACACAATCAAAAGTGGAGATGGGTGGTGCAGGAGATATTCATCTCATATATGCTGCAACGGTTCTTTCAAAGGCTAAATTTGCAATTGAAACTGGTGTTGCTTATGGATGGTCCAGTTTGGCATTGCTTGCTGGTCTAGACAATGATTCTTCGTCTATATTAGTTAGTACTGATATGCCATATCCAAAGTTGAACAATGAAGATTATGTTGGAATTGTAGTTCCCGAATCTTTACAAAAAAAATGGTATTTAATTAGGCAGCCAGATCGAAAAGGAATTCTTAAAGCTATAAAGAAAATAAATCATTCAGTTGATATATGCCATTATGATTCAGATAAATCATACTATGGGCGCGTTTATGGATATCCAATTTTATGGAGATCTTTAAAGTCAGGAGGAATATTTATTTCTGATGATATTCAAGACAATTTAGCATTTAAGGAATTTGTTGAGTCGAATAACCTAAATTTTGCAGTTACAGAATATAAAGGTAAATATATCGGTATCACAAAAAAATAAATTTTTATAATTGGTTATTTAACAAAAATATGAAAATTTTATATATAACATATGATGGTTTATTAGAGCCTCTTGGACAATCTCAAGTATTAGCCTATCAAGAAAAACTTTCAGAGAACTTTGATATTCTTATTTTAAGTTATGAAAAATCAGCAGATCTAAAGAATAAAAAACTTTTAAGACATACACAAAAAAGAGTTTCTAATTCCTCAATAAAATGGGTTATTAGAAGGTACCACAAAGCGCCCAGCATTCTTGCAACTGCTTATGATCTATTTGCGGGTCTTATTCATTGTTGTTATTTAGTTTGGAGACATAAAATAAAGATTATTCATGCAAGGAGTTATCCCCCAGCTTTAATAGCCTTATTTTTAAAGAAACTTTTTGACATTAAATTTATTTTTGATATGAGAGGTTTTTGGGCTGATGAGAGGGTTGATGGGAGTATTTGGAGAAGAGATAGTCAAATTTTTAAGATTACCAAATCACTTGAGAAATCTTTTATAAGTAATGCTGATCATATAATTTCTCTTACCAATGCTGCTATAGACGAGATTAATAAATTTTCTTATGTGACCCCAGGTTCTCTTAATATTTCTGTTATTTCTACGTGTGTAGATTTAGAAAAATTTTCATTAAAGCAATTTAATCAACAAGGATCCCATTTCACATTAGGATACTTAGGAACAGTGGGTACCTGGTACCTTTTTCAAGAAACTGTGCAAGCATTCAAAATTCTTCTAGATATTAAACCTGATGCAAAAATCTTAATCGTGAATAAAAATGAACACAGATTTATTTTAGAATCTTTGGAAAATCTTCATATTCCATTATCATCAGTTGAAATTCTAGAGGCTACACATGAGGAGATACCTACATTAATTCAAAGAATGGATGCAACAGTATTTTTTCTTAAGCCTTTATTTTCTAAGCAAGCATCGGCTCCTACAAAGCTAGGAGAGTTTTTGGCCTCGGGCATTCCATGTCTGATTAATGACGGGGTAGGAGATATGGGTAATATTTTACGTTTAAGTGGGGCCGGCAAGGTAATTAATGAATTGAATGAAAATTCTATTAAAAAAGGAGTTAATGGATTAATCGAATTAACTCAGCAACAGGATATAATGATTAAATGTAGAAAAGCTGCTGCTTTAAACTTTTCTTTAAGCGATGGAATTACCAGTTATTCAAAAATTTATAAGAGCTTATTATAATTCATGAAAAAAAATTTAGATAAAGCAACTGTTGATAGTTTTGGAGATGAGTGGGATAGATTTAATCAAGTCAGCCTGCCCAGCAAAGAAGCTCATGAGATCTTCGAGAAGTATTTTTCAATATTCCCATGGCAATTAATTTCAGAAAATTCCCAAGGTTTTGATCTAGGTTGTGGTTCAGGAAGATGGGCAAAAATAATGGTTAAAAGAGTAGGGCATCTTCATTGTATAGATCCCTCTGAGGCAATACATATTGCAGAAAAGGCACTTGCTAACTCACAAAACACATCTTTTCATAAGAAGTCTGTTGATGATTTTTCTTTGCCAATGAACAGTCAAGATTTCGGATATTCATTAGGTGTATTGCATCATGTGCCAGATACCAGGGCTGCAATTAAAGAATGCGCCAATATGTTAAAACCTGGCGCACCTTTTCTTATGTACCTTTACTATGCACTTGAAAATAAATCCTTTCTCTATCGTCTGATTTGGAGGACCTCTGATTTTTTTAGAAGGATGATTTGTAGGCTGCCTTCAGGACTTAAGCACATAGTGACAGATGCTTTAGCAATTATACTTTATTTTCCATTAGCAAAAATATCATTATTTCTTGATAAAGCTGGAATCAATGTTTCAGGCATTCCATTAAGCTTTTATAGAGATTGTTCTTTTTATACTATGCGAACTGATTCAAGGGATCGTTTTGGCACTCCATTGGAGAAAAGATTTACTCAGCATGAAATTAGAACCTTGATGTTAGAAGCTGGGTTTAAAGATATCATTTTCAGTAACAACGAGCCAAGATGGTGTGTTGTTGGAATAAAGGCTTAAAATTCTTCAGTGACTAATATCTCAAATTATAAAAAAAAAATTTACGTTATCTGTCCTTTTCCCAAAGGTGAAGCAGCTGGTCAACGATTAAAATATGAGCAATATTTTAAAGACTGGGAGATAGCAGGATATGAAATAACAGTATCATGTTTTATGGATGCATCTCTTTGGAAAATTGTTTACAAAAAAGGTAATTTTTTAGCAAAATCTCTAGGTGTAATCAAAGGTTTTCATAGAAGATTTATTGATCTGTTTAAACTCCATAGTTATGACATTATTTATGTTTTTATGTGGGGTACACCATTGGGTTCATCTCTTTACGAGAGGGTTCTAAGATTCCTAAGTAAGACTTTAATTTATGATATTGAAGATAATGTTATGGAGCAGCAAGTTAATTCCTTAAACCCAATTACAAGATTTCTTAGAGGAAGTGGAAAAACAAAATTCTTACTTAAAACAGCTGATCATGTAATTACAAGCTCTCCTTTTTTAAATGATTATGCTGCAGGATTAAATTTTAAGAAAGCAGCTACTTACATATCATCTTCTATTGATGTATCGAGGTTTATTCCATCTAACATTTATTCAAATACTAAGGTTCCTGTACTAGGATGGACAGGAACGTTTAGCTCTAAAGAGTATCTTGATTTAATTGCACCCAGCCTACTTCAATTAGCTGAGAAAGTTAATTTTAAATTACGAGTGATTGGGAATTTTGAATACACTTTGCCAGGCATTGAGACTGAGACTATTCAATGGACTAAAGAGCATGAAGTAAGGGATTTACAAGGTATCGATATAGGTCTTTATCCATTACCCCAAAATGAGTGGGTTTTAGGAAAAAGTGGACTAAAAGCTTTACAATACATGGCATTTGGATTGCCTACCGTTGCAACAAATGTTGGCACTACGCCTAGAATAATTCAAAATATGGATAATGGAATCTTAGTGAGCAGTGAAGATGAGTGGGTAGAAAGCCTGGAGCGGCTGATAAATGATCCTGGTTTAAGAAAAAAACTTGGAGAAAAGGCAAGACAGACTGTAGTTAATAAATATTCAACTGATGTAATAGGCACTAAATACCTTAATATTTTAGATAGCTTAGTGGAGAAATAGATGAGTGATCAAAAAAAGATTTATATGGCTGGAGCAGGAGGCATGCTTGGAGAAGCATTTCATAAAGTATTTAAAAGTCAGTATAAATTAAAATGTACAGACATAGATGTTAATGAATCTTGGCTTAATTATCTTGATTTCACCGATAGAGATAAATATATCAAAGATGTTGAAAGCTATAAGCCCGATTATTTATTTCATCTGGGTGCTTTTACTGATTTAGAGTATTGTGAGGAGAATAAAGATGAAACGTATATTACTAATACGCTCTCCGTAGAAAACGCTGTATTTATCTCAAATAAATTAGATATACCTATTTTGTATATCTCAACAGCAGGAATATTTGATGGTACAAAAGATACATATGATGATTGGGATACTCCAAATCCACTTGGGCATTATGCTAGGAGCAAATATGCAGGAGAATTATATGTTCAAACTAACTCAAATAGATATTTGATCTGCAGAGCTGGTTGGATGATGGGTGCAGGTCCAAAAAAAGATAAAAAATTTATACAAAAGCTTATGGATCAAATAAAAAGTGGACAAAAAGAATTATTTGTAGTCAATGACAAGCTGGGGACTCCTACTTATACGCATGACTTTGCAAAGAATGTGAAATTGTTACTAGAGAGGGAGTTGTGGGGTTTGTATAATATGGTTTGTGGTGGCATAACAGGAAGACTAGAGGTGGCAGAAGAACTTATATCAATTCTAAATTTGAAAGAGAAAGTATCAATAACACCTGTCGAATCTGACTACTTTAAAAAAGAGTATTTTGCTGAGCGACCCCCTTCAGAGAGATTATTAGATTCAAAATTGAACTTAAGACAATGTAATATTATGAGAGATTGGAAGGTGTGCTTGGAAGAATACATTAATGAATATTATCAAAATTTTTTAGATAGTTAGGCTTTATAATTAAATTTTTGAACATAGAAAATGAATCCCTGTCGCAAAATTAAATACAAATGAGATATATTCTTCTTGGATTTTTTCTAAGATTTTTGGTTGCTATTTGGAATGGTTTTTTTGGCCCAAGTATAGGCGCTGACGGCGATGCCCTTGTGTTCCACGATGTTGCCCTTTATGTTTCCAATTCCGGTGTTTTTGAAGCAAAGTATAATATAGGCTGGGTTTATTCAATTTTTTTGGGCTCAGTTTATTATCTAACTCTAAATTCTATCTTTATTGGAAGTTTATTATCTTGTTTTGCATGGTTGGTTTCAGCTGTAATGCTTAATAAGAGCATTCAATTATTAGGCATCCATCAAACATATAGAAATAGAGCGCTGTTATTTTACGCCATCATTCCTTCTTCAATCCTTTTTACCAGCATTACTTTAAGGGAGGTTTATCAGTTACTTTTTGTGAATACCCTCATTTATTCCTCTTTAATGATCTTGATAAAAAAGAATAGTAAATTTTGGTTTTTGTTAGCTTTTTCAGCTGTATTTCTTGGCTTGCTTCATTTTGGCTTGGTCTTATACGCACTTTTAGTTGCAGTACTAACTTTCTACTTTACTTCAATTCGTCAGGAAAGAATTTTTTCATTAGAGCTTATTATTTTCTACATTCCTGCATTAGCAATCCTAAGCTATGGAGCTTTAAGTATTTTTACAGCAATTGTTCCATTTGATTTTACAGACGGTATTGCAGCTGCAGTGGAGTCATATCAAATGGGACATAATGAGTCTCGAGCAATGTATGTTTATAAACCAGAAATTAACGGCTTATTTGATTTATTTTTATTTATGCCAGTCAGTTTATTGCAATACCTTTTAGAACCTATGCCATGGAGAATTTCAACTGCATTAGATATGGCACTATTTATTGAAAATATTTTTAGATGTATTTTTATATTTTATGCAATTAGAGCTTTTTTCAATGTTAAGCAATATTTGAAAACTCCTTTAGTATTTTTAATTTTAACTTTTTTGGCTATTGAAATGCTATGGGCTCTTGGAACTGTTAATTGGGGATCAGCAGTAAGACATCATATTCCAGGAATGGGTATTTTAATGATAATAGGCATCTGTTTCTTAGATCCTAATGTTTTAAAAAGTTCAAAAAAATTTAATAGAGTTCAAAGTATCTAATGTGTGGTTTCACCGGCTACTTATCATCAAGTCAGTTAGATCAGGCAGCTAGCCCAAAGATTATTCGGGAGATGACAAATTCTCTGTATCACAGAGGTCCTGATAGTGAGGGTTTTTGGCATGACTCCTCTGATGGCATTTCACTGGGATTTAGAAGACTTGCAATTTTAGATACTTCATCAAATGGGAATCAACCAATGCAGTCTAGTAATGGACAATTCGTACTCGTCTTTAATGGAGAAATATATAATCACCTTGATCTAAGAAAAGAGATTGAGGAACTTTATTCTGAAAAAAAATTATGGTCCAGCGGATCAGATACTGAGACTTTGTTATCCGGTTTTGAGATTTGGGGAATCAGAGAAACAATAAAAAAATGCATTGGAATGTTTGGTTTTGCTGTTTGGTGCAAAAAAACAAAAGTTCTCACCCTTGGAAGAGATCGTATTGGAGAAAAACCTCTTTACTATGGTTGGCAAGATGGCAATAAAGAAAAATTATTTTTCTTTGGGTCAGAGTTAAAATCCTTTAAAAAACATCCTCAATTTACTGGAGAAATAGACAGAGGAGCCTTGTGTTCTTTTATAAGATATAGCTATATTCCAGCACCAAGCTCAATTTACGAAGGTATTTTTAAATTGCTTCCTGGGAATATTTTAGAAGTGTCATTGCATCAACCGAAGCCAATTATAAGGAAATACTGGGCTGCTGAAGATATAGTAATTAATAATAAAGACAATTTAAATTTTAGAAATGATCAAGAAGCCGCGGATTCACTGGAAAGGATTTTAATAAAATCAGTTAATCAGCAGATGATAGCTGATGTACCTATTGGTGCATTTTTATCAGGGGGCATCGATTCTTCTTTGATTGTCTCCCTTATGCAATCACAATCAGATCAAAAGGTTAAAACCTTTACAATTGGTTTTAATGATCAAGTTTACAATGAAGCTACTTATGCTAAAAAAGTTGCTAAACACTTGAATACTGATCATTCAGAGCTTTATATAGACTCTAATGATTTGCTAGAAGTAATTCCAAAACTATCTGAATTGTATGATGAGCCATTTGGAGACTCATCCCAAATACCTACATATTTAATATCTAAATTTGCTAAAGAGAAAGTTACTGTATCATTGTCTGGTGATGGAGGAGATGAACTATTTTGTGGATACAACCGCTACCAAATTACTAATCAATATTGGCCTATTCTTAAAGCAACACCAAGCTCGCTGAAAAATTTTATTTCAAGAAGTATTTTAAACATTCCTCCTTCAAAAATTGATACCTTATACAATTTTTTGATCAAAAATCAGAGATACTCAAACTTTGGTGAAAAAATTCACAAAGGAGGCAGAGTGCTTGCAAGTAATAACATTTCTTCACTCTATTTAAGGCTAACATCTAGTTATTATGATCCAAATTCAATAGTACATGAAGGAGTTGAATCTAATATTTTTTTAGATGAAATTACAAATAATCTTAAGGAATTAGATGATTTGTCTATGATGATGACATTAGATTTACTTACTTATTTACCTGATGATATTTTAACAAAGGTAGACAGAGCTGCTATGGGGGTATCATTAGAGACAAGAGTGCCTTTCTTAAATCATGAAGTGGTTGAGTTTGCCTTAAGATTACCGTTGAAATATAAGTTAAGAGATAATCAAACTAAGTGGCTCGCTAGAAAAGTTTTATATAAGTTTGTCCCAAAAGATTTAATTGAAAGACCGAAGTCTGGCTTTGCAATCCCAATCGGCACTTGGCTCAAATCTAGTCTAAAAGATTGGGCAGAAGATTTATTGGATGAGAAAACTATGAGAAATCAGGGTCTACTAAATGTAGATAGAATTAGAGAAAGATGGTTACAGCATTTATCTGGAACTCATAACTGGGAACATTTTTTGTGGAATATACTTATGTTTCAAAGCTGGTTAAAAGAAAGTAATGAGTGATAAAAGACTCTTATTTCTAGTAAACGTAGATTGGTTTTTTGTATCTCATCGATTAGGTATTGCAAGAGCCGCTCTGGAAAAAGGATATGAAGTTCATGTCGCTACTACATTGACAAATCAAGCCTCAATTATTCAAGAAAATGGTCTTATATTACATGAGGTTCAAATGTCTAGAAGCGGCTCAAAAATTATGGGAAACTTAAAAACTTTAATTAAAATAGTTAAAATTTTTAGAAAGGTAAATCCAAAATTAGTCCATCTAGTCACCATTAAGCCTGTAATACTAGGAGGAATTGCAGCCAGATTAACTAAAATTCATGGAGTTATTGCAGCAGTCTCAGGTTTGGGATCTTCATTCTTGGACGAAGGCATTCTTGGAAAGATAAAACGTTTTTTTATAAAAAAACTTTATAGAATTTCTTTGAGTAATTTAAATATCCAAGTCATTTGCCAAAATCAAAATGATGTTGAAGATATTCAAAAAATTTCTAAGCTACCTTTAACTAATTTTTCGTTAATTGAAGGTTCAGGAGTTTCTTTAACAAAATTTACATATTCTGAAGATGATAATGAGATTCCAAATGTAATAATGGCTTCTAGATTGTTACGTGATAAAGGTGTGATGGAGTTTGCTGATGCTGCAAGATTATTAAAAGAAAGTAATGCAAATGTAAATATGATTTTAGTTGGAGAGACAGATCCTCATAATCCTTCAAGCATTAAAACATCACAAGTCACTTCCTGGGAAAGAGAGGGAATTTTAGAGTATTGGGGGCATAAAGAGGATATGGAGAAAATCCTTCAGCAATCATCAATAGTAGTCTTGCCATCATACAGAGAAGGTTTTCCTAAAATCCTCATAGAGGCTGCAGCCTGTGGAAGAGCAGTAATAACAACCGATGTTCCTGGTTGCAGAGATGCAATATATGATGGAATAACAGGTATTTTAGTGCCAGAGAGAAATGCTATAGCTCTTGCAAATTCAATAAAAGAACTTACCATCAAACCAAATTTTTATAAGGAAATGGGCAAAAGGGGCAGAAAGATGGCCGAAAGTAGATTTGATGTGAACAATGTAATTTCAAAACACTTTAAGATATATAATCAATTACTTGCAACTAATAATCGGTCATAGATTTTCCATGAGATATTTAATAACAGGCGGAGCAGGCTTCATTGGAAGCGCATTAGTAAGACATATTTCTGAAAACTCAAATAACGTTGTCCTTAATCTAGATAACCTTACTTATGCTGGCAACTTGGATTCATTGGCATCTGTTGAAAATAAACCAAATTACTCTTTTAACAAAATTAATATTTGTAATTTTGATGCATTAAATGATGCTGTTAATTCATTTAAGCCAAATTATATTATGCATTTGGCAGCTGAAAGTCATGTCGATAGGTCTATTGATTCACCTAGTACATTTATACATACAAACATAGTTGGAACTTATAATTTATTAGAAGCAGCAAGATTTTATCTTGATTCGCTCCCAAAGGACGAGCAAAGTATTTTTAGATTTCACCACATTTCGACAGATGAGGTTTACGGTGATCTATTTGGAACCAAAGATTTGTTTACCGAAGAGACGCCATATTCACCAAGTTCACCATATTCAGCCTCAAAGGCTAGCTCTGATCACCTGGTTAGAGCTTGGGGTAGAACATTCAAAATTCCTTTTATAATAACCAATTGTTCTAATAATTATGGACCCTTTCATTTTCCTGAAAAGCTTATTCCTCTAACAATTCTAAATGCTTTGCATGGTAAGCCAATACCTGTATATGGAAAAGGGGATCAGATTCGTGATTGGTTATATGTTGAAGATCATGCTTATGCATTAGATTTAGTTATAAAAAATGGGAAAATAGGTGAAACATATAATATTGGTGGTTTTAACGAAAAGAAAAATTTAGAAGTTGTAGAAGAAATCTGCGTCATTTTAGATAAACTTGTAACAAAAAAACCTAATAATATTAAATCTTATAAGGAGCTTATTTCATTCGTATCTGATCGGCCTGGACATGACAAAAGATATGCTATTGATTCATCAAAAATTACTTCTGAGCTCGGATGGATGCCTAATGAAACATTTGAAACGGGATTAATGAAAACAGTTAAATGGTATTTAAATAATTCTACTTGGTGGGAAAGGGTCCTTAATGGAAAATATAAATTAGATAGGATTGGAAAAATTGAATAATATTCGCAATGAGTCAGAAAAAATATAAAGGAATTATTTTAGCGGGCGGTTCTGGATCGAGACTATACCCAATTACATCAGGTGTTTCAAAACAGCTTCTTCCCATCTATGACAAACCTATGATTTATTATCCACTTTCTGTTCATATGCTTGCAGGGATAAGAGATATCTTAATAATCTCAACTCCCCATGATATTCCTTTCTATGAAAAACTTCTTGGAGATGGAAGTCAGTTTGGTCTTTCTATTACTTATGCTGTGCAACCATCCCCAGATGGCCTTGCTCAAGCGTTTTTAATTGGAAAGGAATTTATTGGAAAGGATAATGTTTCGTTAGTACTTGGTGATAATATTTTCTTTGGTCCTAACTTCTCAGATTCATTGATTCAAGCTGGAAAAAAGAATTCTGGAGCAACTATCTTTGCCTATTATGTTGATGATCCAGAACGTTTTGGAGTTATGGAGCTTGATTCCAATAATAATGTAATTGGATTAGAGGAAAAACCTGCAAATGCAAAGTCAAATTATGCAGTTACTGGTCTCTATTTTTATGATAATAATGTAATAGATATTGCTTCTGAATTGAAACCCTCGCCAAGAGGAGAACTTGAGATTACTGATATAAATTCTATTTACTTAAATCAAAATTCTCTTGAAGCAATTATCCTAGGAAGAGGATTTTCGTGGCTTGATACAGGGACTCCAGATTCTTTGCTTGAAGCAGGTATGTTTGTCCAGATGATTGAACAAAGACAAGGTCTCAAAATTGCTTGCTTGGAAGAGATTTCATATTCAAATAACTGGATATCAGGTGCTCAGGTTGAAGAGCAAGCTAATAAATATATTAACTCGCAATATGGAAAATATCTTCTTAAACTATTAGACAAAAAAGCATGAAAGTAATTAAAACAAGCTTGGAGGATTGTTTTATCATAGAGCCAAAAGTGTTTATGGACGATAGGGGCTTCTTTCTGGAAACTTTTAAAGCTGAAGATTACAAGCGAGAAATCGGAATTAAAGAGGATTTTGTGCAGGATAATCATTCACGGTCATCAAAAGGCGTATTGCGTGGACTACATTTTCAGGTAAAAAACCCTCAAGGAAAGTTAGTTAGGGTCTCAAGAGGCTCAGTCTTAGATGTTGCTGTAGATATCAGAGCAGGATCAAAAACCTTTGGTAAATCTCAGTTATTTGAGCTTTCTGACAAAAATTTTCATCAATTATGGATACCTCCTGGTTTTGCTCATGGCTTCCTTGTTTTGTCTGAAATTGCAGATTTTCAGTACAAATGCACTCAGGTTTATGATCCAGAGGATGAGGATTCAATTTTCTGGCAAGACCCAGATTTAATGATTCCTTGGCCTACTGATATGCAGATTAGTGTTTCTGATAGAGATAAAAATGCTCAATCATTCAATGAGTATTGTAAAAAGTAAGTATGACTCTAAATAACTACTACTTGAACCGGTTGTTAAATTGGCAAAAATAGCTGTTATAGGTGCAGGTTATGTAGGTATGTCGCTTGCGGTACTGTTTGCTAAATCAGGCCATTTTATAAATATTGTCGATATTGATCCAATAAAAATCAAAAAAATCAATGAAGGTAAATCAAGTATTGATGAGAATGATATTACTAATATTTTAGAAAATAATAAACTTAACTTGAGTATCGAAGCGACTCAATTGTCTCAAGCAAATTTTGAGGATAAAGATTTTTTTATAGTTGCGACTCCAACAGATTTTAATGAAGTCTCAAATTATTTTGACACATCTACCGTAGAGAGTGTTATTGAAAATATCCTCAAAAATTCAAATAGTGGTTTAATAGTAATTAAATCAACAGTACCAGTTGGCTTTACCGAAGATTTAAACAAAAGATTTAATACTAATCGAATAATTTTTTCGCCTGAATTTCTAAGAGAGGGCAATGCTATCTATGATAATACTTATCCATCAAGGATAATAATTGGTGGAAATTGTGAAGAATCTATTAGATTTTCTAAAATTATTAATGAAATATCCAATCTAGATTCTGAACATATTATATTTACAACTTCTACTGAAGCTGAGTCTATCAAGCTTTTTTCAAATACTTTTTTAGCTATGCGAGTCGCTTTTTTTAATGAGTTGGATAGCTTTGCTCTTGCTAAAAATTTGAACCCAAAGAAAGTTATTGAAGGAATATCTTTGGATCCAAGAATTGGGATGTATTACAACAACCCATCATTTGGATATGGAGGTTATTGTTTACCAAAAGATACCAAGCAATTGCTTGCAAATTACTCTGATATACCGCAGGAACTTGTTGGCGCAATAATCCAAGCAAATGAGACTAGGAAAAATTTTCTCACCAATTACATTAATTTAAATAAAGGAAATATTATAGGAGTCTATAGATTGATCATGAAAGAGGGATCAAGCAATTTCAGAGAGTCAGCGATTTTAGATTTAATTGAGAAGTTAAATAATGAGGATAATACAATTATAATTTATGAGCCGATATTAGATGAACAAAATTATTTAGGATGTGAGGTTTGTAATAATCTAGAAAATTTTAAAGATCGCTCCAAAATAATTATTTCTAATAGATTTAGTCACGATTTAGAAGACGTAAATGATAAAGTGTTTACCAGAGATATTTTTGGTGTAGATTAAATAAAAATACTATCCAACTTTCTTCCCAGTTTATTAAGCTCGGTTAGCAAATTTAAGCTATAATCTCGTATTATTTTATGGAACATAACATGCACACGCTAAATAAATTTTTATATTTTCATGTATTTGTATTTTGTTTATTTTTTCCACATAAATTGTTATCTCAAGCTGCTATGCCTTTATCAGAGGAATTCCTTGCCGGACTCCCTCCATCAGTAGCCGATGAACTTAGATTAAACAATGCAGTTAATAAAGAAGAAGAATTAGACAAGTTATTTAGAGCAGATATAAATTTCACAAAAAGTAAAGAAATTCTTGAAAAGGTAAGATACGAGCTTAAGGCAATTGAAAAAAGACTAGATGAAGTTGAGGGTACCCCCAAAAGAATTGGTCTAGAAAGGTTTGGTGATAGCTTTTTTAGCACTATTCAAGCTTCTTTTATGCCTGTTAATGTTCCTAGCGCCTCTGGAAAGTATGTTGTAGGTGTCGGAGACAAGTTTCAGCTTCTGCTTACTGGAACGCAGAAAGTTTCAAGTGCCAGTTCAGAAGAGCAAATGGTTCAAAGGGACGGAACAATTACAATTCCTAATATTGGAAAATTAAGAATAGCTGGATTGACATTAGATGAAGCAGAAATTGCTGTATCACAGTATTTGGAAAAAACGTCTCCAGGCGTGCTTAGCTTCCTTTCTTTAACAAAAATCCGTGATATTGATGTTATTTTACTTGGTGGAGTGGTAAGTCCAGGCATATTTACTCTTGGAGGAGGTTCAAATATTTTAACCGCATTGAATGTGGCTGGTGGAATTGCTGAAAATGGTTCTTATAGAAAAATTGAACATAAAAGGGGTGGTAAAATAATCCAAGTTATTGATTTGTATGAAATTTTTATTTTTGGCAATGTTAATTTCGATGAAGAAATGCAGTCTGGAGACATTCTATTTGTTCATCCAATTCAAAATAGTATCCCTGTCTCTGGAGGAGTTAATACACAGGCCATCTTCGAATCACTCCCTGGAGAAACTGTAGAAGATTTAATTAAATATGCTGGTAATTTTTCTTCATCTTTTCAGGGATATGAGAACATTTACATCAAAAGAAATGATGTAGGCTCTCAAGTCCTTATTGACTTGCCAATCAATGAAATTAGCTCTTTTCCAATTAATGCTAGAGATATAGTTTTAGTACCTTCATACAAGAATACCCCCGAGCCTGCAAAACAGGTTACTCTGGAGGGTATGGTTGAAAGACCTGGAACATACTTTGTGGGAGACTCTGAAACCCTTAGCGACTTAATAAAGAAAGCTGGTGGTTATAAAGATAATGCCTATGAATTTGGAGGGGCTTTATTTAGAGAAACTGCTTTAGATACCGAAGAGTACTTCTCAAGATTAACATATTCAGACACTATTAAATTTATCATTGCTAGATTATCTCAACCAGGCATTAACATAACTGCAGATTTTGGTAAAATGTTATCTGAAGAATTAAGGTCCACGATAAGCATGGGAAGGGTCGTAACTGAGTTTAATTTAAATAAATTAAGAGAGGACCCCTCTAAGGATTTAATACTCAAACACAAGGATAGAATTGTTATTCCGCCATTGGAAAAAGTTGTCTATCTTTTTGGGGATTTCAAAAAACCAACAAATTTAAGTTATAACCCAAATTTTAATGTTGAGGATTATATGAAAAATGCTGGAGGTCTTAACGAATCTTCGCAAAAAGAAATTATCATTATTGATCCATCAGGTGTATCAAGTGTTTATTCTAAAGGTCTATTTACGAGCAGCAATGTGGAGATATATCCAGGATCAATAATTTATGCTCCTAGAGATATTGGTAAGATTGAGGGTATAAGGTATGCAGCAACCATTTCACCAATTCTAAGCAGCCTTGCAATTTCTCTAGCATCCCTTAACAGCATAAGTGATTAGAGGTTTTTAGGACGCTTAGAATATAAAAATAATCATTATGATTTAAGAGATGAGTTATAAAAATTTTGTATATTTATGCTTATTCTTTTTTCTTAGTAATACAGTTAAATCCTCAATAGATGATTATATATATCCGTATTCATCTCCAAGCTTCAATGAATATGGATCTCTAGGGCTAATTAGGATGCCCTCTGCAAGATTTTATGAGGAGGGCACAATAGCTTTTCATTGGTCAAAGAATGATCCCTATACTCGAGGAAGTATTATTGCCTATCCGTTTAATTGGTTTGAAGCGTCGTATCAATACACAGATGTTAATAATGCTCTTTACAGTAGTGTAGAAAGTTTTAGTGGAAATCAGACTTATAAAGATAAAGGTTTTGATGTAAAGTTTCGCTTACTTAAAGAAAGAAGTTTTTTACCTGCTGTGGCTATAGGCATTAGAGATATTGCAGGAACTGGGACCTTTGCAGCGGAGTACCTCGTTGCATCAAAAAAGGTAGATTTTCAAAATTATTTTAATAATTTTAGCTATGTTACAACTGCAGATTTAACTTTTGGACTTGGGTGGGGTGACTTAGCATTTTCAAAATTTAGCAATCCTCTTACTAAATTAGATTCAAGTTTTGAAAGAAGGACACTTATTCAAAATACTCAAGGGGGAGAGTTTAGTCCTGGAAGATATTTTAGTGGCCCAATTGGTGTTTTTGGAGGGATTGAGATCCCCTTGCCAAATTTAAATGGCATGAAACTCAAAATTGAATATGATGGGACCGATTATAAAGAAGAGGGGTTTCCATTTGGAAGAAAATCATTTCAACTTGCATTTGAACCAATTAAACAAAGTCAATCTAGAATTAATTATGGAGTTTCCTATCCGTTAAACAACTATGTTCAAATTTACGGGGCCTTTACAAAAGGGAATACGCTAAGTTTTGGTTTTACCCTGTCTGCAGGTTTTGGAAAAAAGAATCCGGTTGTAAAAAGTTATGAAAAACTAAAATCAGTTGATAATCAAATATTACGCCGTGAGCTTGCAGATGGTGATGACGAAACCTTAATGATTTTGGCTATGGACATACTTGCAAAAAATGATATTCATGTTGCTAAAGGTAACAGAGATGGCGAAGTTATGACTCTTTTATATGCTCAAAATAAATATATGAGTCATGCTATGGCTTCAGGAAGGGCGGCCCAAGCTCTTGATCAAGTAGCTCCTGAATAT
>MDTG01252775.1_pt1 | contig 34958 bp, 29 predicted proteins | sample 811421 | NCBI WGS metagenome assembly MDTG01 (sample SAMN05326645, study PRJNA326480) | marine metagenome | isolation source: seawater | place: Pacific Ocean: South East | collected 2011
AACATTTTGTTCTATAGTATTTTTATCACTTAACACCAATTCTACATTTTCAGGCTTATCAAAACGAGATGTAATTCCTGTAAATTCTTTTATTACACCTTTTCTTGCTAATTTATATAACCCCTTAACATCACGTTTCTCACAATTATCTAAACTAGTATCTACAAATATCTCAATATAATGTCCTTCAGATGATATTTTCTCTCTATTATAAATTCTGTCTTCTTTAAATGGAGCAATATTAGCAGCTACTGCTATTCCACCATGTTTAGTAATTTCAGCACAACAGAATCCAATTCGTCTTACGTTTATAGATCTATCTTTTTCACTAAATCCAAGACCTTGACTTAAATTTAATCTAACAATATCTCCATCTAAATATGACATTTTTCTATTAGTATACTCATTTAATTTAGCCATTACAAAATTTGCAATTGTTGATTTACCACATCCAGAAAGTCCAACAAAATACAATGTAAATCCTTGCTCATTTAATGGCTTATATGATTTCTTCAATTCTTCTTCTACTGCTGAAAAAGTAAACCAGTCAGGAATTTTTTCTCCCTTTCGTAACATTTCTCTTTGTTGCGTTCCTGATATTTTCATAACTTTATGTTTATTTTCGTCTACTTCATCTATAGGCATATACTCACCCTTCATTTCATCATGTTCTTCATGTGGCAACGCATATACAATCATTTTTGATACAATTGGCACTATACCAATTTCGTCAGCATGTTTCATTAATAAATCTTGTGCATCATATGGACCATAAAAATCATCACCATTTTTCTTTTTATATGATGGACCAGCATGATCTCTGCCAACTACAAAATGTGTACAACCATAATTCTTCCTAATTTGAGCATGCCAAACTGCTTCTCTCGGTCCTGCCATTCTCATTGTTAATGGTAATAGACATAACATAGCAGTATCTTTTTCGTAATACTGCATTAGTTTTTTGTAACATTTAACACGAGTATGGTAATTAATATCGCAATCTTGTGTGATTCCAACAACTGGATTCAAAAATAACCTACCGTAAGAACCTGCTACTTTTAAAGCATATTTTGTCAATTCGTAATGCGAACGATGCATTGGATTTCTTGTTTGAAATCCAACAATTTTACTCCATCCATTTTCTCTGAAATATTCCTTTGTCTGTTTCGGAGTCATTCTATCAGTAACAAAGTCATAGTGAGGAGGCAATTTAAACTCTTCTATTTTGCCTCCAATATAAAATCTATTACCACTTTCATAACTTTCTTTCAAAATTTTAACATAAGGATGATTATCGTCATAACTTCCATACACATTTTCACATTCTTTTTGTAAGTCATATTCATATATTGAATCAGGATCACTGATATTCATCAAACCTAATGGTAATCCGGTATCATGTTTTAAAACTACATAGTTAGAGTGCTTTAACTCATCTCTTTGTTTTTCATTTATTGACAATGTTATTGGCATAGCCCATAAACTATCATCTAACAATCTCATTTTAGAGACACATGAATCATAATCTTTTTTTTCTAAAAATCCGTTTAATGGAGAAAATCCACCATTTACTAACAATTCAAAGTCACATATTTGCCTTTTATTCAAAGTAATGCTTTTATATTGATTACATTTTTCCTCAAAACTCATTATATTTTCTAAATATAATATTCATTTTATGGCTAAAAAAATTTAATAATATGTCCAGCTATCAAATTCATAATTAAGAATATTAAAATCATTTTCATAAATTGAAAAGATTTTTTTAGCAATATTTTCTTCCAAAATATTAGTTTTGATTTTATGAGAGATATTTAATTTTGGTATTGTAGTTTCTATGTCAATATCTAGCATTTTCTTTAATTCAAAAAGCTCACTATCTAAATTTTCTAATTTAAAAATTTTATCTACTGCAACTTTATCATTAATACATATATATTTATATTGAGGTACAATATGATGAAGTAAAGCTTTATCCTCGCAATTTAATAATTTTAATTCTTCTTTTGACAATTTTAACAACTTTTCAACTCTTAAAACAAATAATTCCAAGTTATCTTCTTTTCCCCTATTTTTTAAATTTCTATAATTTGATAAAGTTCTAGCATAAGGATTTCTTACAATACTAAATGTTTTTGGTTTATCAAATGAAATCCAATCATTAATAAAATATGCATGTTCGTTATAAAATAAAAAGTCATTATTTTTTACATGAATTAAATTTTTATTTCCTTTAATTCCATCTCTTAATATTGAAATATTTTTTTTCTTACAATCTCTTTTTAATATATCAAGAATACTTCTTGATCCACACTTATGTATAAAAATAAACATATAATCATTCGTTAAAAAAACCATTTTATTTATGTAATTAACTTTTTTTCAAATTGACTAAAAAATATAACCTAACAATAATTAACTTTTCTATTTATATTTATATTTATGATAAAACAAATATCACAACTTCATGCTAGAAAGTCAGAAAAGGATGATGAAAATGAAAAAAAACTACTTGATATTAAATTAAAAAACTTCAAAACTTTAGATAATGTGTTTGTTTTAGGATATTACAATAGTGGCACAAATTGGATAAACTATTTAATTATTGAAAATACACCTGCTAACCATATTTATACTCTAAGAAATCAAAATAAATTTATATCTGATCAGATAACAATTGAGAGACAGTCCAAACATGGAAAGTTAAAAGATTTAACTTTAAGTCAAAAAAAGTGTGTAATAGTATATGTTATTAGAGATTTTGACTCTTGGATTAATTCATTTTTAAGAAATAAGTATGAAGTAAAAATTAAAAATGATATAGCATCTAGCACGTATGGTTGGCCATCAATGAACGTATATGATTTATATTGTCATATTATTCAAACTAACTTAAACTTATTACGTAATTCCAAATGTAACTATATTATTGTAAATATGAAAGAAATTCAAAAAACTAAAGGTTTTATTATTCTTGAGTTACTTGAAAAGTTAAACTTTAAATTTATAAAACCATATAAAGAAATTAGTGTTCATACTAAAAATAAAAAAAATGAAATTAATAGAAACTTTTTAAAATGTGACATTACTAAATTTAAACTAAAAGAAAATAAAAATATTGAAAAGTTTATAAAAGACATTGCTTTAAAACCTGAATGTAGATTGTTATAAATTTTAAACATTACAAAAGTTATTAAATTTGAAATCATTTACATTATATGAACTAATTGAATTGTACGTTAATAAAATAATACTTGTAAATAAAATTAATGAAACAATAAATATTATAACAGACTGTCTTTTGAATTTTTGTAAAATATAGTCACTTATTTTTAATCCGACAATAGAACCTAATGCACTACTAGTTGCAAATGTTATACCATATTTCCACAAAAAATTTCCTTCTATAATATAATTTATGCACGAAATAATAGATGAAAATAATGTACTAATCGAGCTAGTAGCAACAACTACTTCAGGTATCATACCTACTTGAATCATTATAGGTGTAATTAACATACCTCCACCTATTCCCATATAAGTAGATAAAAATCCTGTAATTGAAGCAATTACTATAAATTTAGATATATTTTTATTGCTCCAAACTATATCCCCTTCTAAAAATGCATAATTAATATTTCTTTTGTTATTATAATCATTAGATACATATCTTACAATTACATATCCTAATATTCCAATTGTAATAAATTGTAAGAAAATTTGCACCCAATATAATGGAGAACATTTATATACTAAATCTCTTGTAATCGAGAACATTGCTATCAAAAGTATTGAAAATAATAAAAATAAACATTTTTTTGATTGGTCATATAAAGAATCACCTATCTGATTATTATTTTCCAAATCAATAAATTCTTTCTTATCAAAATATTCACCTATACCATCTATCATAACTAATTCAAATTTATTATCATCCTGAAGAAATAAATTTTCTTTTAGAAAGACCTTAATTGCTTTTGTAATTGATTTGTAAAATGTATATCCTAAAGTTATTATAATTAATATAATTGTAAAAATAGGAGGTGTTGATTGTGCTAATATTAATCCAATAAATGAAGTATTTCCATCAAATGGTACTAACAGTAATATAGGAGACAAGTCAATTAATAACCTTTTTTTATTTAATGGATGTTTTTTTTTAAATAATTTAATTACTCTAACTAATGTGTCACCTAGAATTGTAACAACAGATAATGGAATTGCATATTTTAATTCAAATTGTCCAACTAATAGATAAGTAGGAATTAATAAACCGCCGCCACCTACCCCTCCTATTGTTGTTATAATAGATATTATAAATACTAATATAATTAAAATAATATCTAATGAAATATTATCATCAAAAAATATTCTATTTGCTGACACTAAATTAAAAAGAGATAATAATATTATATTTTTATAAATCATTTAAATTTATTAAAATATATTTCTATAAATAGTTTTTCATAACAATACTTGAATGAACTATTATTTACTATAAACAAGAACAATTTTTTTCTTCATAATCTATATTTTTTTCTTCTAACTTCTGTTTTAATATCTCTTCTTCTAATATCTTTCTTTTATTTGCCTCAATTCTTTCATTATTTTCTTTATCTAATTCTTCACAACTTTTACAAAAAACTAAACTTGCAAATATTTGTCCAAAGGCATAACATTGATAATCCATTCATTTTTATGATTATATTATTTATTTTATTGGTAAAAATTTCCATCTATAACTTTATAAATTGTCTTAAAATCCAAATTGTCAATTTGACCTTTCTTCCTTCTTGGATGTTTTTTTACTAAGTCATAATATTGCAGCTCTAAATTAATAAATTTATAGTCAGATAAATTCCATCCTTTTAATAAGCTAAATTTTTTCTGGTCTCTTGTTGGCATATTGTCACTGTTTAATAAATTAGGAATAATTAAATTTGGACAAATTACAATATTACTAACATTATTTTTAATAATATAGTTCCATAAAAGGTAGTCAATTGGCATACGCAACTTACTAACATCTTTAAGGACGTCGTTATAAAAACTTTTGATAAAGCCTACTTTGTAAATAATTGAAAACATTCCGTATGTAGCATAATTTATATCATTCAATAAAGAGTAATTTTTTTTCATTTCTTTTTTTAGGTTAATTTGATTAGCTCCCAGATAAATTACGTCATAATTTAGATCAAATTTATATTTACTAAATTTTTTATTAAAAATAATATCATCTTCTAATATTAAGATGTAGTCATTATCATTATAATTTAAAACTTTTTCAAATATTAATTTAAATGATTTTATGATAGCAAATACGGTTTTTTTATGAATATACGAAGTATTTAGATTTTTTATCAAATCATTATCAGTTAAAGAATTTAAATAATTTTGATACAAGATTTCACATTCAGGGTCAGTTAATCCATCAATACCATATACTATCTCATAATTATTAATATTTATGTCATTTAATTTAAATTTCATAAAATTTAATTTATCTTTTCTTTTTTCTAAATTTAACAAAAAAATATTTTTAATTTTATTCATATTATATATTAATTTAAGTTATATTTTTTTTAATTTAAATTTCAAGTATATGAATAATTTAGATAGAATAAATTATTATTTGAATTATAATAATGAATTTTCTAAAGATAATTCAAATGTTAATATATATCATGTAGCAAACAATCACTATCATAAAATATATGAATATAATATAGATGATTCTATAGATGAATTAATAGAATTTATGAATAATAGAAATAATGGATTTTATAAGAATTATTTAAAAAAAATCTTAGAAATAATAAAAAAAAATTCCTACAAAGGAAATTTTAATATAATGATAGGAGATAATAGGTTAAAACTTGATGCTTTTATGTTTGTAAAAACAAGAAATTTAAATGATAAAAATTCTATTATTTTAAAAAATTTTAATTATAATAGACATTGGGACTTTTCATTTAAAGATATTTCATTTAAAAAAAAAAAAAATAAAGTTATTTGGAGAGGTGCAACAACAGGCTATGATAATGATAAAAAGTCAAGTAGAAGGTTGTTACTTGAAAACTGGTTTAATATCAATAAAAATATTGATATAGGATTTAGTCTTATTTGTCAAAATTCAAATAATTTAGCAAAATATAAGAAAAATAGATTATCCAGAGAGGAAATGCTAAAATATAAATTTATAATTGCAGTAGAAGGTAATGATAAGGCATCAGGTTTAAATTGGAATTTAGCAAGTAACTCAGTCGTCATGATGACGAAGCCAAAAGTTTGTTCTTGGCTAATGGAAGATAAATTAATTCCAGGAATACATTATATTTTGTTAAAAAACGACTTTTCAGATTTATTAGATAAATATAATTGGGCTATTAAAAATTTAAAGAAATGTAAAGAAATAAATATAAATGCAAAAAAATATATGAGCCAATTCATGGATATTGAAAATGAAAATAAAATTGAAGAAGAAGTTATTAAGACATATTATGAAAATTTAAAATAATTTGCGTATTTTATTATTTTAACATGATGATAATATTTTATCATAATATTCCTGTTCGTTTAATGAAAAGTCATTACATAAATTATATAACTTAATTTTATTTGTAACTATTATTTTACCAAATTTCCTTACCTGATTGCAAAAAGGTATGTGTTCACAAAATGTCTCATTTATTTTATTTGCTTCAATATTCCAATTACAATTATTGTAAATTGAAGTCTTTAAAAATGCACAACATCCAAATGCTGTTGAAATTTCATTTGTTATATTTGGATCTAAAAGATATTTATCATTTAATATTATATTTTTTTTCTTTCTAAGTTTAAAACATCTAGTACATTCTTTAAATAAACATGTATTGCCTGTTTGTTTCATAGAAATATTATCTTTAGATATAAATGCAAGTGAGTCATAATAATGATTTTTGTGAGTTTTACATTCAGTAAAAGGAGTAATCATAGCATAACTATTATTTTCATATTCCTTTATAAACTTTTCAATTATATCATGTGTGAAAGTTATATTAGAATCGAGTATAATAACATAGTCACTACTTAAATTTCCATGTTTTTTCTTTAATTCATTTCTAATACTACTCATATAAATAGCTCTTCTATTACTTATACCTTTTAAATTACAATCTTTATCAAAGTCATCAAAATATACTTTTCCATTACGATTTAAGATAAATTTGGACAATACATTTTTCGTATTATCAAAAGAGTTATTTTCATAAATAAAAAATTCTAGGTCAAAGTTATTACTTCTTTCAATAATTTTAATCTTTTCTTCAAAATATTTTAGCCATTTTTCATTATTTTTTATACATAATATAAAACTTATTTTTTTTTTTAAATTTTCTATTTTGTTGTCATTATTATAATTTTCTTTTTTGCAAATAATATCGTAAAAATTATTATATACAATATTCCATGTATATTTCTCTATTCTTTTAGATCCATGGTCTTTGCATTTTTCATAAAATTTATTATCTGAATATAAAGTTTTAATTAATTTCACAAAAGTTTCTTGGTTATTATAACAAAAATCTTTATTATTCATTATTTCTTTTAATGACGATGAATTATTTACAATTACTGGCTTATTATTATACCATGCGTCCAAAATTGACATTCCAAATCCTTCATAGTCTGAATTATGTACAAATATCCATGAATTTTTATGTAATATTGTTAATTCATCATCTGAAAGATATCCGGTGACTATTAATTTATCTTTATTTATTTTATTATCACTAAGAATTTTTAATAAATTATTTTTATTTATTTTATTAGTTCCTAAAACTAAATTTAAATTATCTAATATATTCTTTGGCAATGCAGAGTAATACATACATAATTTATCAAATCCTTTATAAATGTCATATCTTGACTGATAAAAAATATACTTTTTTTTTATGGAAAACTTATTTAAAACATTTTTATTGTATAAATTGTTATATTCAATATTTAAATTAGTAAATCCAGTTGATATGTGATAAATATTTTTGAATAAATTTTTTGAATCTAATTTAGTAAAATTTGAATTTGTTAAAATAATATCATATTGTTTGAGATTATTCAATTTTTCAAGGTAATGTCTTGTATTTTTTTCTTTTTTGTTCATTCTTATAGGAATAATATCATGATGTATTGAATATGTTTTTATATTACTTTTTTTTAATAAGTTTCTTTTAAAACTAATCTTTCTCCTGTCAATTTCCGATAAATTTAAAAATATATCAGGATTAATTTCTTCAATAAATTTAGCTAACTTTAATTCATGTTTTTCCTCTTTAATATCTAAATTAAAACGATCATGATTATTAATTTCATTATTAATTTTAAAATCACATTCAGCTAGTGTGAAGTTATCTTTTAAATTTTTAATAAATGACTTATCTAAAAAATTATTAATTAATATAATAACATTAAAATGATTTTGTTTAATTATTTCATTTGACAGATTTATTCCATATGTACTTAATCCAGCAGTTTCATGTTGTAACGGCTGACAATCTATCATTATGGTTTTTTTATTTATTTTTTTAAAATCTTCTTTTATTTTATTTTTAAAGAAATTAAACAAACTTTCAACAAAAAGGTTATATTTAATAATATTAAATACTTCGCATTCTTTTTGTGTATTTTCTATAATACTTTCATAATCATTAAAATTATATAATTTTTTTTTTAAATCATAAAAATCTGGAATATTTATTTTTTGAGAATTACAATAATCTTTATTTTCCTTTAATTTAGAATTTACATAACATTTTCTAGGATAGTTATACAACATTTCACTCCATGGCTTTTTGTTACAGGAAAATATAAACATATTATTAGCTATAGCCTTTGATAAGGTTAAACCAAAAGCATCATATTTTGATAAATAAATTAAATACTTATATTTTTTATAAAGTTTATCTAATTCATCGGATGTATAAATTTTATTTATAAATGACATATTTCTAATTTTTTCATATTTATTTAATTTATATTTTGAATATATATTCGGTACTGTTTTTACTACTAAATGAAAAGGAAATATGTTATTTGCAAATAAATCTAAAATTTCAATTAAATATTTTCTTTCTGAAGTAGATGAACCAGTATCTAATAACAATTTATTTTTATATTTCAGTATTGTTTGATTTTCAACATATTTATTGTTATAATTAATTAATACATTATTATTGCTAATATTACTTTTTTTATAATAATTATTTATCCATTCATATGTCTGATTTGTTTTTGACCATATAAAAAAGTTCTCATATTTTATTAACTTTAATAAAGTAGAATTCCAATTATCAAAACATCTATCTTTATGAGCATCAATATTAGGTATTAATATTACTACCTTATTATTATCTAATAAATATATAAATAATTCATATAATAGATATTCTGAGAAAATATAAATATCATTATTTAAAGAAAAGTTTAAGAACATGTTTTTATTTGATAAGCTACATTTATCCAAATAGATCACATTGGTATTAATTGATATTTTTTTTAGATAATAATTAATTAAATCAATATCAATATTAATTCCCTTAATATCATTATCCTTATCTTTTATTTTAATTAAGTTTATTTTTTTATTGCTAACTAAAGTTTTATTAAATAAATTTTTTTTTATTCCTTTATTTTTTATAAATTCATTAAAATTAAAATGTATTGGATTCAATTTATAATATGATAGCTTTAAATATATTGATTTTGAGTTTGTAATATGATATAAATTATTTTGATTTAATTTAAGTAATAGCTGATTTAAAATACTATCATCATTCCAAAATAAATATTTTGTTGACTTATGTTTATTTATTAAATCAATGTCTTCAATATTATTTGGATTATAAAATATAACATCTTTATTTATATTTGTGTAAGTGCTACTTGATTGATTTTTATTAAAATATTCAATCTGAATATTGTTGTTAAATAAAATATTAAACTTTTCAAAAAGTAACGACTTTATATTAAAACTTAATAATTTGTTATAGACATTAAAATCTTCACTAATATGAATTATATTATTATTTAATAAAACATCTTTTGTTTTGTTATTAAATAACACAATATTTGATTTATTCCAGTATATTACTTTTTTTTTATATTTTTTTATTTTATTTAACTCAGAATTTGTGCATATACCAATTAAAATAATATTGTCATTTTCATTTTTACAAATATTTCTTATGATTTTAAAGCTTCTTTTATCTTTTAATGTTTTTGAAATATAAGAAGTTTTTATATTATTTTTATTTAAAAAATGATAAATATTCATATATAACTTTTTTACAAAAAAATAAATATATGCCTAAAAAAGTCTATAAATATTTAAGTAATCATTTGTATAAAATATATATGCAAGAAAATACATTAATTTTAAATAAAGGATATGACTCAAAATTATCAGCAGGCTCATTGGCAACACCCATATTTAAAACATCTACAATTTGCTTAACACTGCAGAAGAAGGAGAAAGATCTTTTAAGATAGCTTATGGTTTGAAAGCTAAGAAACAAAATGAAGATCCGTGTCTAATTTATAGTAAAGTTAATAATCCAAATATGGAAATTTTAGAAGAAAAATTATCTGTTTTAGACAACACAGATAAAAGCTTAGTATTTACCTCTGGAATGGGAGCAATATCAAATACATGTATTACATTTTTAAAACCAGGTGATACATTATTATTTAATGAACCTGTGTATGGTGGGAGTGAATATTTATTTAATGTATTATTACCACAATTTAAAATAAATTGATCTCATTTAAATGTGGAACTAATGGTAATGATTTAAAAAATATTATTAAAAATTATAATAATGTAAAAATGATTTATATAGAAACTCCATGTAACCCATTAACAACTTTAACTTCAATAAGTGACATTAAAAATAATATACCAGACGATATATTAATTGTAGTTGATAATACATTTAATGGTCCTATTTTTTTAAAACATATTAATTTAGGTGCAGATTTAGTATTATACTCAATGACAAAATTTATAGGAGGTCATAGTGATTTAATTGCAGGATGTGTTTAAGGCAAAGAAGATTTAATTAATCAAATAAAAGTTACAAGAACTATAATAGGCACAATATTAGATCCCGACACATGTTGGCTAGTACAAAGATCATTAATATTAAAACTTAGAATGAATGAACAATGTAAAAATGCAAAACAATTAGTATCTTTTTTATTAAGATCTAGTCATGTAAAAAATGTTTTTTATCCAGGCTTATCAATAGATACTTATCAACTTGAAATTTTTAAAAAAGAATATACTGATTCAGGGTCATTAATTTCATTTGAAATTAATTGAGATAAAAAAAAAGTATTTAAAATTTTAAATTCATTTTAAATAGTTAAATTGGCAGTAAGTCTTGGATCTATTGAAACATTAATTCAACATCCTTCAAGTATGACACATAGCGACATGTCTTTAGATGACCAAATTAAAGTAGGTATAAATGAGTCTTTACTTAGATGTTCAGTTGGAATTGAAAATATTAATGACATTATAAATGATTTTGAAAGTGTATTTAATAGTGCAGAACATGTCCAGACTTAAAAGTAATAATATCTTTAATTACTTGATTTATTGTAATATTGTTACCTTTAATATGAATGTCACAATAACTCTTACATAATTCAGATCTTATTTCATATAATTTATTATATTGTTCTTGTAAGGTTAGTTTATTAAATTCATTATTGGGTAGTATAACTCCTCTATCTTTAAAGTTGTTTGTTCTTTGTAAAACAGTATTAATATCAACATCTAAGAAGATTACAATAGATTTTCTTTTAATGTAATCCATTAAATTACTATAAAATACAATACTTCCTCCAGGTGATATAACTTTATCTTTTATATTTGATAAATATTTGCTACAAATCTGGCATTCTTTTTTTTTAAATTCTTCATTGCCATATCTATCAATATAGTTTTGTAATGGTCCTATTTCATTTATTAATAGTTTATCTAAATCAATTAAATCCATAGCAAATAATTTTGACACCTTCTCAGATATTACAGACTTACCACATCCCGGTAGCCCTATAAAAATTAGATTTTCTTTAAAACAATCCATATTATAATAATTTTTAGTAGTTTAAATAATATAAAATTTCAATTTTATATGTATATGTGTTTTAATATTTAAATTAAAAACATATACATAATATATTAAATGAAATATTTATATTTATTACTTATACCCAATGTAGTTAATTCATTATTAACATCATTTCCTTCAATTCCAGTTAGAACTTATATTAAAAGTTTCAAAAGTGATTTAAATGACATAAAAGTTACAGAACCATATTATACATCAAAAAAAAATACGACTGCTGTTATATTTTATACAGGAGGAAGTGGTATTATAATATCAGATATTTATTCTAATTTTATAGATGAATTAGCAGTAAAAAAAATGTCAGTATATCCTGTATCAAGATTCTATAATAATCATGATTTATTAATTGAAACGTTAAGTAAAGAATATAACAAGGTAGTTGTTATGGGTCATTCATCAGGTGCAACAACTGCAATTAATAAATGTAAAAATAACAGTTTAATAAATAATTTAATATTACTGGATGGTGTTGATACAAGAAAATTTAGTTTTTTTAATAAAAGAAAGAGATTTGATACAAAATATATAAACAGCATTTTATTTTTAAATGCAGGCAAGTCATATAAATGGACATTTGATCCTCCGGGAATACCATTTATTCCTTTCTTATCAATAAAAAAAAATAATTTTTTACTAAAAAAAAATTGCAAAGTAACTCATATTCAAAATGATGATTTTGGTCATTCTGATATTTTAGATAGACCATACAGTAACTTAATGCATCGTACAAGATTAAGTGTAGGGTATAAAAATAGGTCATTAAAAGTATTAGGAGATTATCATATATGGTTAGCAAATATAATATATTATTTTTGTAATAATAAATTATCAGATTTAGATGATATATGTTAAAAAAAAATTTTAATATTTTTAATATATATGAATATACATCCGCTATGGTATGTATGTATTACTGTGAGATTTTCAATAATATTTGCAATAAAATACCTTGTAAATATATTTAAAAGTAAGAAATTTGTACGATATTTACTATCATGTATTTTACTAACAATGGGTTTAGGCTTTACATATAATGGATATTTTGGATCTAATAACGAAATACAAATAAATAAGGTATTTTGGCATGAAACAAGATACTTTCATGGAATGGCGTATATATTTGCTAGTCTATATTTATTTAATAATAATTTGAAAATGAATTCTTTAATTCTTATGATTGATTTAATATTTTCATTTCTTTTTAGAATAAAATCTAATAGATAAGTTATCTATTATATAAATTATTCCATATACTACCAACAAAACGTATAGGATTTACAAAATAAAATATACTGTCTGCATTATCAAAATGCAAATCCTTATACTTAAACGTTAAGTTATAATAATATCTTGGCTCTCTTGTATCTGCGTTAGTTAGAGAGGAGTCATAATAAATTTTGTCTAAAATACCATTTTTATAATATACATTATCTGTATATTCTATTAATGAATCATCCACATCAAATTTCTCTTCTCTGAATAAAGTATAATTTAAGGATAATTTTACATTATCTTTTTCAGAAAAACAATCTATTAACTTATAAATATCATTATCTCTATATTTTACATGTTCACTTTTTTTAAATATATTTACTGGATCCATTGATAGTTCATCTGAAAGATAGTCAATAATTAAAGTGCCATAATTATTGCTATTATCTTTAACATATGTATTAATTTCGCATCTTGTAATATCTTTATTATTCATAAAAATAGGACTACTACAATTGTAAATATTAATACTCAAATAATTGTGTTCTTTTTCATTAGGCTTAACTTTTATTGGAACTATCGTTAAATTTTCTGAATATTGTTTAATATAGTCATTTAAATAGTTGGTTTGGAAATTATTTAACTTAAAATTTATGTATGTACTATATGGATTCACAATTAGTGGAGCGTGGAAGCTAGTTTTTGATATCGGATTATATGTTAATAATGGCATACCAGTTAGTAAACCTCTATAAACAAACTTCAATAACTTAAAATTAGAAAGCATAATATAAATATATATAAATTTATCACTTTATATATTTATAAACATGCATCAACAATATTATAATAAAATTCAAGTAAATGAGAGCCAGCATTATCACCATAAATAGCTAACTTTATCGACGCCAATATAATATCTCTTTTTAAATGTTCTGGTATAACATCTGAACTTAGAATATCAGATATAAATATATTATTTGCATGCAAAACATTATGACCAATTGAATCTACTCTTGGTAATAATGATGAAATAGTATTAACGATAAATCTTCCTATTTTTTTATTTGTAGATAGTCCATTTACTAAATTATCTTCATTTAATAGAAATAATTTTTCATTAATTTTATTTTGAACAGTATCTATACTCATAAAATTATTTATCTCATTTGGATTAATTGAATTTTTTATTTGGTCGTAATCTATTTCACAATTTGAATTTAATTTATCAATATCACTAATATCCACAAATCTATTAACATCATCAACTTCAGAAATATAACTAATTTGTGATGTTTCTGTAACTAAATTACTTTTTTCATTTATGGTAAATGCTTCATTATTTATTATATCAAAATTAAATGGCATAAATTTCTCAAAACTATGGCAGTAATTCAAAGATATACTCAATATAAATAAATTTGCTATCTTCATAATATAATATAAACAATATTTTATTTTTTAATAATTTTACATACAATAAAAAGATATAAAGAATAAATTATGTATATTTTTATATTAATGAAAATATATGAACTTTTCATATGTTTGATAACACTTCCTTTAAGTAATAGCTTTAACTTAAATCCATTAAAATTTTCAATCAATAACGACAATAATATTGGTGATGTAAGAATAATTCAATCATCAAAAGATAAGCCGGATAAATCTATAATATTTATTCCAGCAAAAATGAAAAAGGAAATTCCATCAGAATTGTATAATAATTTTTTACATAATGTAGCGGAAAATAATGTAAAAATTTATATTCCAAATGATGATATTGATAATACATGTACTTTAATAAATAAATTACAAGATAAAAATGAAAAGTTAATATTGGTTGCACATTCTAGTGGAGCACAAAAAGCATTAGATATTTGTTTAAAAAATAAAAAGATAGAAAATGTAGTGTTAATAGATCCTTTAGATTTGGGTGAATTTAATTCTGAGAAAGAAACTTTTGGAAATTTAAAAATTTTAGAAAATTTTGTAAGTAAGTTTACAAACAATAATGAATTAGATGAAATAAAAGAATCTATAATTGAAATAAAGGAAATAATATCAGAAAATAGAGAAGAAAATACATTTGATGTAAGTTCTAATGGAATAAATAATTTATTAGTTTTAAAAACAGAAAAGTCTGGTGATTGGAAATTATTTCCAACTGTACCTCCAATAAATAGAAAGTCGTTAGATACTGATAGCTTAGTAATAAATGGGAAAAAAAATGTAATATATAATAAATTTGGTCATTTTGATATTCTTGATAATAATTGGTCTGATTTCATACATAATACGATAAGCAAAGGAAATGAAAATCGTAACCCCGTAAAATTAAATGAATATCATAGATATTTAGCAGATAAAATAAATAAGGTAGATAATATTTATGGTGATAATGAAAGCTGTGAAAAAAAAGAGGTAGATGACATTTATAATGATGATGAAAGTTGTGATATAATATCTGAATATTAAGATTAAAAATAAATTATATTTATATATATATATATATATATATAAATATTATGGATCAAAAAGGAGGAAATTTATCATTAATACTAAATTTAGTAAATAATATTTATGAGATGACTAAGGCGTGGCATGAATTAAAAGATATTGCAATATTGTTCGATGAATTAGTTACTAACTCTTTTTCTTTAGGAGGACCTTATTACATTTACACTTTATTATCAATTTTAAATAGAGTGGAGGATGATTATGACATATATTCAATGAAGCTACCATATGACATTGCTTGGGAGAATTTAAAGATAATTTTTGAAATTAAAAGAAAAGAGATAGATTTTGAGAATTTATTTAGTATATTTGTATTAAAAAGACAACAGTTAATGAAGGAAAATGAAGAAATGTTAAATTTAGGTTTAACACAAATTCATACAAAAGATAATTTAAATGATTTATTTTATTTGTATAACACAATGGCTTTAAAAGTTAATAAAAATTATATTAATTTAAATATTAATAATAAATTGATAGAGATACCATTTTTAAATAAAAATAATACAAAAATTTTAAAACAATATGATATAAATAATTATGATTTTGAAAAAAAGATATTTAATGTAAGTAAAGAAATTAATATTTTTGATGATACAATTATTCATACGTTAGAAGATGAAATTTATTATGATACAAAATTTTTATATGTAAACAAAATTAAATATGATATTAATTATTTGAGCAAATCTAATATTTCAGACTTAAATTTAAGAATATCTGATAAAAGTGAAAAAGTAAAAGATTTACTATATCCTGATAATATTGAAAAGTCAGATGTTAAAAAGTCAGATGTTAAAAAATCAGATATAGAACTTGACAAAACCTTTGCAGGTAAGGAAGTTAATATATCTAATTTAAAGTTTGTGATAAATATAAAAAATAATTTACTTAATAAAATTCCAGTATTTAACATTAGTAAAGATATAACTTTTAATAATATAAATACAAATATTTCAAATATTAATAATGAAATTGCTAAAGAGCTAGAAATTCTCGATAAAAATATTAACTTAAAAAAAATTAATAATATAAACAAATTTAATGAAGCACCTTTAATAAAAACTAAAAATTATGTAAGTTCTAATAAAATAATTGAAAATTCACCAAAAGAAATTAATAAATTAGATGAAAAGCTATCTAAAAATGGAAATTATTCACAAATAATAAATGATATTGAATTTAAAAAATTATATGCTCATTTAGATGTAGAAATAATTATAAAATATTATGAAAATTTTAAATATGAAATGACAAATAATTTTAAAGAAAATAGTGAGTTGAAAAAAGAAATGAATATGAAAATAGATGAGTTAAATAAATTAAATTTAAATAATTTAAATGATATATCTGAAAAAAATAAAATAGACTTTTTAAGTATATGTTTTCCCACATTTAAAAATGAAGCTTATGGCTTTATTAAAGAAAAACAGTACACAAAAGAAATATTTAATAGAGTATTAGAAGAAAATAAAGAAATCACTTTTCATAAGATATATAAAAATTCATCTATAATAGAAACTTCAAAAACATTAAAAATTATATTAGAAAAGTTAAGAAGAATGGCTGATAAATTTAATATATGGTTAGGTAAATATAAACATGAATTTGAAGACGAGACTACAGATGACATGGAAGAAAAATTAAAAAGTTCATTAAGATCTCTTAATAAGAGTAATGTAAAGTTATTGACAAAAATTGCTAACGGTGGCATATTTTCATTATCAAAAGTTTCAGAAATGTTTAATTCTGAGAAAGCAGATAGTACATCTATAAGAATTTTAAAAAAATTTGTATCTATTCTTATGGCAAAAACATGGACTAGAGAAATAAATAGAAATATTTCATTATACCAAATTGCATCTCAACAATGGAATAACGAATTTATTTTTCATCAAATATCGTCAGTAATTCCTACTACACAATATAATAACACTTTATCACTATTACAGCACAGTAAGTTTATATTTGATAATTTTAATAACAGTTTTAATGATGAAAAAAAATTTAATAAAGAGTTATTTAAAAGCATGTCAGAACAAATAAATAAAACCTTAGATGAACATAAAAAAATAGTTAACGTAAATGACGATAATACTTTTTATGACATTAGTAAATTTAAGAACGACTCAATTATAATTTTTGATAAAATGCCTCGTTTAATTCCTCATGATATGAGGTCAGTATGGGAAAATACTTTTAACTTCTATGTTTTAGATGTCGCTCAAAATATGTTACAATCAAATATCTTAGGAGGAGGAAATAAGTATTTAATTAATTATAGTTAACTTCAAATATATTAATAAATTTAATTTTTCCGAGCAATATAGCCTCGTCCTATTTTCTGAATTAAAATAGAACTTGAAATTAAAGAATCAATTCTATTTAATGATGATATTGAATTTGATTTAAATAAATTCAATAAATTATTATTTTTTAAAATACCAGATACTATTGGATCTTTTCCACTTCTTCCCGCTCTAGCAAGAGCTTGTTTAAGTGTATCAAAACCTAATATATCATATGGGTCATCTATTATTACATTCTTAATTTTATGATCATTCCGTCCAAACATTGAAGTAATATCGTCAATTATACATCTTGGAACAGGATTAGCCTTTTCAAGATGTATATTTCTTTCGTCTCTATAATCTATTTCTTGACCTGATAACATTACAGCTAGTTCATCTTCAGGTAAATGACTAGCATATTGTAAATACCATTCATGAGAAATTTGATTTGAGCCAAGTTTTGTTTCTATTTTTATTTGATGCTTATCTTCACTACGTAAGAGATGCTCTAGTTCAGAAATATTTTGTTCAAGTAGCAATTTTGAATCAGGATTGTCATCGCTTTTATTGTTAGATCTTCTAGAACTGCAAGCTCTTAATTCTTTTAGTTCATTAGATATACGTTGTCTTTCATCTTTAAATAGATCTTTTATTTTTTCATGGGTAATTTTATCAGTTAATAAAGTCTGAAGAATCTTACTTTTTAAATCCAAAGAAGTCAGTGTTAGACTTGTATCTTTAGGATTGTTAGGGAATTTATAATCAATTTCAATTTTACACAATTGATTAATTACATCTTCATTACCTTCTGCATTAATAACCTCTTCAAAAAATCTTTTCATTGATTTAATTAATTTATTTTGATTAATTACGTCATCAAATGTCAGTTCAAATTTTATATTTTTGTTAAATTTTGCAATATCAATCATTTGCAAAAATGCTATTGGAGTGATAAATCTATAGTCAGTATCGTTCCATTTTTTAATTGAATCAAACGTATTATAATCTAAAACATTTAAAGGACATATTGCTTTTTTTTCGTTATTATATAGCTGAGTAAAAGACCTAGTAGTTGTTGAAACATCTGCAAATTCCTTTTGACAATTTAAAAATAACTTACAATTTTCAATTTCATCAACAGATGTAGATGCTGACATCATAATACTAAAAAAGTTATTCATTGTAATAATATTAATAATACTATTGAGATAATGATTATTTTTAATACTTATTTTGCAATCTGCTGTTGCAACATATTCGTCAATGACAGGCAAGAAATGTATTTTAAATTCTTTCTTAAATTTATCTGAATTATTTAAAATTTCCAAAGCAGATTTAGCATCAGAAATGATCATCACAGGCTTTTGATAATGATCTTTACCTTTTATATATTCATATTTCTTTTGTTTTCTTGAAGTATTTGTTGGGAAATTTGTTTTTTTCCACTCAGGAGTCCAATCTAATATTTGCTTAAATTGTCCAAATATTGATGCTTCAAGATTTAAACCATCATAATATTTTTTATTTTCTACTGGAACTTTTTCTTTTAGAAGGTTTCCATTTTTATCCTTAGGTTTATTTTCATCTTTACCCTTCCTATCTGCCCATTTTTCAGTGAATTCTCTAACTTTTTTACCATTTGTTTCTCTAATTTTTGGGCAATATTTAAATAAGGGATAAATACGACCATCTTGAATAATCCATGTACATTGATCCATAGAAACTGCAGATGCAAAATTTACTGCAGGGTTAATATTAGGTAAAATAAATATACCTACAATTTGATCTTCATGTAACTGGCTATTGACAGAGCTCAAACATGATGAAGTAATAATTGATCCAATAGTTGTTTTGCCAGCACCAAATGTGTTTGTATTAAATAAGATAGTTGCTTTACTTTTTTTTTTAGCTTCAATACTATTTTTATAGCTATTAATTAGTATATTAATTTTATTTGCGAAATCTTTTTGAAAAGTTTCCATTATTGCTTTAGTAGAGGTATTAATTTTATTTTGTATTTTTTTTTTTATTACTGGCTCAAAGATCCCAATAGTATAATTTTTAATTAAATCATAAATTTCATATTTATCAGATTCAAACATTCTTAATATATTGAAGAAATATTTAGATATATTGTCATCAATTGCTAAAAGAGCTATTTTAATTTCATGATATAAAATATTTGTTTTCTGTTTAGAAAAAATATTCTTTTTCTTAAACGTTAGCTCTTTTTTTTTTTCATTTAATTTTAAACAATTTTCTAAAACCAAAATAACAAAAAAGTATAATTGAAATTTGTCAGTTATATTTAAATTATGAACTGCACCCTTATTTGATACACGTAATATATCCTCATATCTTTCAATTTGGTTATTATCTAATAACAATTTAAAAAAGGTATAAATTTCTTGAAACATTTTCAAATATTTTGTTATATGTATTTTCAGTATAGTAACATCATTTTTTGAAAGTGATACACCTTTTTCCTTCTTATTATCATTGTTAATTTTAAATTTTATTTTATTTTTATTTATATTAGGATGTTCTAAATTAATAAAATATAAATTTTCTAAGAACTTATTATAAAAATTTCCCTCGTTATTATTTAAAAAATCAAGCTTTTTGATATTTTGATTTTTTAAATTATTTAAATTTATTTTCTCATCATGAGACTTTAGTAATTTTGTTATTTCAATTAAAACAAGCGATGACAATATACTATCTAATATAATATCGTAACTTTTACTTTCATTTTGTCCAGAAATGTTATATTCCCTTACACAATTAATAAATGCATTTGAAGTTACGTGTGGATTTTCTAAACGATAAAAATGTTCATCTCTTGGAGATGAAAATGTATCAGGTACTATAATTTGAGACATTTTTTTTTTCTTATATTTTTTATATAATATATAATTATTTTTTCAATTTTTTTATATAATATCAATAAATTATTTCAATAAAAATGTCCTAGTTTAATGACTTTGGATTAGTTAACAAATTATGTATCGTAATTTAATAGATAATATTTCACTAAAATTTTTTCATTAACTTTTTATTTTTAATAATTTTATAGTCATGTATATTCTAAATAATAGATATAAAATATGTGACTTATTAAATTCTGGCGGGTTTGGAAAGATATATAATGGCATTGATTTATTAAATGATAATAAAATTGCTATAAAAATTGAGGAAAAACAAAAATATCTTCAAAATGAATCTGATGTTTATGATAAAATAAAAAGAATAAAAAATATGGCTATAAAATACGACTTTATAAATACAAATAATAAATCCTATCTTGTAATGCCATTGTATTACAATAGTAGTGATAGATTCATAAAAATAAATTCAAAATATTTTAATGAAAAAGATATTTTAATGTTAGGAATACAAATACTACAACAATTAAATAACTTGCATAAATGTGAAGTAATTCATAATGATATCAAACCAGATAATTTTATTTTCGATAAAAATACAAATAAATTCAAATTAATAGATTTTGGCTTGTCAAAACTTTATATAATAAACGATAAACATATTAATTTTTCTAAAAAATGTTCAAGATATGGTACATTAAGATATATGACTATTAATGCACATAAACGTTATTCATTATCAAGAAGAGACGATTTAATTAGTTTAAGCTATTCACTTATCTATTTATTTTATAGAACTTTACCATGGAAAGGTATTGTAGATAAAAATGCATCAAAGAAAAAAATTCATATTAGTTTAATTGAAAAGAAAAGTCAATATAGTAAAGATATTTTAAGAAATAATATTATTTCACCTATTTTATCACTATTTAATTATAGTAGTAAATTAAGTTTTGATAAGAAACCTGATTATAACTACTTAATAAAAGGATTTTATAATTATTTAAAATTTAAAAATTATAAATATGATGGTAGATGGTCATGGAGTAAAGATATCTAAATACTCATAATATTACTATTAACAAAATTATGAATTTTATAAAATAACTCATCTGTGAGTAAGTTAACGTTAAAAAACACTCCATTATTATTAGATGAATATTCTATATTATTTTGTATAATCATATGAAATAATTTTAAATAACTTTGTTTATTATTTAAAGATTTAATTTTTAGTACTAATTTTTTTTTTTCATTATAATCTATGGAATTCATTATTATATATATAATTTTAAAATAATATGAATATTTATACTTATTTTTATATTTATTTATATATATGAAAGTATTTATTGTTCTAATAATAATTTTTATATATATTACGATAAACAATAATGAATATTTTAATAATAACTTAGAATGGAGAAATTATCGTTTAGGAGATATAATAAAAGGATTTTTTACTGATAATTTTAATAAAAAAAATAAAAAATATCTAGATAAATTAAAAACCTCTTTTAAAGATAGTTTAGGTCATAAATATTATGAAATAACAAAAGGAAAATATAATTTAAATGAGTTATACAACCTTATCAATCAAGAATCAAAGAAAATAAATGATTTTATTGATGTATGCATGCATGTAAGGTTAGGTGACGTCATAATAGATGGCGATAATCCAAATTTTTTACCTTCAAAATATAAAGATAAAAATCCATTTAATTACTCTTTAGAAACATATAAAAAGTTACTAAATGAATTGAAAAATAACTATAAAGTTAAAAAAATAACAATAATTGGTGGTATTCATAGAAAAATGAAGAAAAGTATGATAAATGAGTCAAAAAAATTTGTTAAAAATTTAGAAAATATATGTAAAAGTTATAATATTGATGTTGACTTTAGACTTGGTAAGAGTCCTGACGAAGACTTTTTATTAATGAGCAATGCAAAAATATTTATTATGGCAGGGGGGGGCTATTCAAAAATAATATCTAATTATGTTTCTTACAAAAAAAATATTGTAATTAATCCTCTAAATTATGAATAATATTATATATATATATATATATATAAATGAGATATTATTTAATTTATATAGTTCTTGCTTTAGCTATATTTTTGCTATCTAAAATAAGAAATAAAGAGAAATTTTCAAAATCTAAATTTAAAATAGAAAAAAACAATATTGAGGAAGATATAGAAACAGAATTAGAAATTTTAAATGATGAATGGATTGATTATAGATTAGGAGATATTGTTAAAGGATATTTTTTAGAAACAAAAAATGAACCATATTTAAATAAAATAAAAACTAGATTTTACGGAAGTTTAGGAGATGAATATCTAAAATTAACAAATTACAAACCAAATATTGACATTTTTTTTAAATTAATAAAAGAAAAGTCAATAAAATTAAAAAATTTAAAATATTGCTACTTACATTTAAGGCTAGGTGATGTAATAGATGATGAATTAGATCCTGAAAAACTTCCTAATAGATGGAGTGATAAAAGTAAATATAATTTTTCTTATGAAAAAATTAAAAAATTATGTAAATATCTAAAATATTTTTATAATTTGAATGAAATTACAATCGTTGGAGGAGCACATAGACACTTAAATTTGAAAAAGTCATTGAAATTCTTTAATAATGTTAAAAATATTTTTAAAGATAATAAATTTATAGTAAATGTGCGGTTAGGAAATAATCCAGATGATGATTTGTTGTTAATGTGTAATTCTAAAATATTTATTAAAGCATGTGGTGGCTTTTCAAATTTGATTGCAGATTATGTAAAATATAATAATAATATTGTAATAGATCTAGATATTTTATAATATATTATATATATAATGACAAATATATATATATTTATTATTTCAAGTTTAATCTTAGTCTTTTATATTTTAAGAACTAATGAAAATTTTAATTCTTTAAAATTTAGCTTAACTCAAGATAATGTTATTAATGATTTAAGTGACCCTAATGATATTTATAATGATGAATGGTCTGGATATCGTTTAGGAGATTTAATAAAAGGATATCTTTTGAAAGTAAATGACAAGTTATATTTAGAGAACATACCAAAAAGATATAATGGTAGTATAGCTCATGAATTTTTACAAAGGACTAAAGGTTTGGAGAATAATAGTGTTCTATTTGATATTATAAAAAATAGATCATCTAAACTAAAATCTAAACATAAAGTATGTCTACACTTAAGGTTAGGAGATGTAATACACAATTCAGATAAGTCAGGTGAAGTAAGTTATAACAATCTAAAATATAACTCGTCATTAGAATTATATGATCAAATAATAAAAAAATTAAAATATGAACATAATGTTAAACACATTACTATATTTGGAGGGGCACATTTTCAAATAAGTTATATCAATGAGTCTTTAAAATTTGTAAATAAAATTAAAAATATTATAATTCAAAATGATTTAAAAGCAAATATTAGAATTGGTAATAACCCAGATGAAGATTTTTTAATAATGTGTAACTCACAAATATTTGTAAAAGCTGGTGGCGGTTTTTCAAGAAAAATTGCAGAATACGTAACCTATAATAATGGAATTGTAATTGATATTGAAAAAATAAATATAAAGGAACATTATAAAGATATTTATAGTATAAACGAGGATGATATTAATTATGAAATAGAAAATGAAAATGCTATTTTAAATCAATGGATTGGATATAGATTAGGAGATGTAATTGGTAATAACTCGTTAACAACTGAATATTTAAATAAATTAGAAATAATTTATAAAGGAAGTATAGCAGATGAATATCATAATAAGACAAAAAATTCTAAAAGAAGAAATAACTTCATGATATTATTTGATATTATAAAAAGAAGATCTAAATATGTTAAATTAAGAGAATGTGTTATACATTTAAGATTGGGTGATGTTATGTCACCTGTAACACATCATAAATATAAAGTAAGTTATGAGCAATATGAAAGGCTAATTAAATATCTAAAAATAAATTATTCGCATCTAAAAGAAATAACAATTGTTGGCGGTGCACATTATAGTCGTTATTTGAAAGAGTCATTGATTTTTGTAAATTCTTTAATTAAATTGTTTAAAAATAATGAATATAAGATAAATATAAGGTTAGGAAATAATCCTGATGATGACTTTTTAATAATGTGTAATTCAAATATATTTATTAAGTCAGGTGGAGGATTTTCTGTTAAAATAGCAGATTATATTAATTTTAATGGTGGAACTGTTATTGATCCAAGATTAATTGATTAAATTATAAAAAAATAAAATAATTTATTAATTATATGAATAAAAAAAATTTAAAACATTCTATTAATAAAGATATATCATATCCAGAATATAATGATGCCGATTTTCAAAATAAAATTTATAAAAAAAGAGAATTTTATTATCATAAAATACCCGAAATGAAACCTTTTAAAAATTATAAAGAAATTAAAGAATATAGAGACAGTATATGTGGTGGTAAAATTAAACCATATTCTCACCAGTCATTTTTAGCTAATTTTATTAGTCCTAATACACCATATACAGGATTACTTTTATTTCATGGTGTTGGTACAGGAAAAACAGCATCTGCAATTAATATAGCTGAAAATTTTAAAAGTATGATAAAAAAATATAATACAAAAATACATGTTTTAGTACCAGGTCCTTTACTAAAGGAAAATTGGAAAGATGAAATTGTAAAGTTTACTGGTGCTTCTTATTTTAAAGATTTAATAAATAAGTTAGGATATATTGATGAACAAGAAGAAGCAAAAGCTAAAAAAGATGCTTTGAAAGAATCTTTATTCTATTACAAAATTATGACTCATAGAAGTTTTTATAAGAAAGTTCTTGGTGAAAAAATAAAAGATCAGCGTGATGACATAAATATTAAGAAAAAATATAGAATTACAGATAAAGGTGAAATTGAAAGAGATATATCTGTAGACAAAATAGAAAGTTTAGATAATACACTTCTAATAGTTGATGAAATACATGGTTTTACAGGTAATGAACATGGTGATGCTTTAAAGAAAATAATTGAAAAGTCAAAAAATCTAAGGTTAATATTATTGTCAGGTACTCCAATGAAAAATTTAGGAGATGATATTGTAGAAATAATAAACTATCTAAGGCCAAAAAATGACAAAATGAGAAGAGATAAGATATTCACATCAAATAAAGATTATAATTTAGAATTCAAACCAGGTGGAGAAGAATATTTAAAGAAAATGTGTAGTGGATATATTTCTTATTATAGGGGAGCAAATCCATATTTATTTGCTAAAAGAAATCTTCAGGGAGAAGTGCCACCTCAATTAATTTTTACAAAATGTATAAGATGTAGTATGGAAGAATTTCAAAAAAAATCATATTACTTATTGAAAGATAAAACAGACGATCCATTAGAAAGAAGTACAAGTTCTATCGCTAATTTTGTTTTGCCTATTTTAAGTAAAGATAAGCAAAGTATAGTAGGTACATCTGGTGAAAATGGTATTAATGCAGTAATATCGAATTTAAAAACTGATAAAACTTTATATCTTCAAAAATTAAATCAATTATTTTTTAAAAATAAAATAAAGAACATTGAGGAAATTATATATGAATCAAAAAATACATCTAATATAACAGGATTAATTTTAAAAAAAGAAAATATAAAAATATTTTCTACAAAATTTTCCGAAGCATTTAATTACATTGATGATAAAATTGATGGTAAAAAAGGTACAGGTACTATTTTCGTTTATTCAAATTTAGTGAAAGTTGGTATAGAAATATTTCAAGAAATATTGTTACAAAATGGATATTTGGAATTTAAAGATAATCAAGATTATATTTTAAATAATGATACAATTGATTATAAAACAGGAATTAAATATAAAGATTTTGATGCAGATAAAATAAAAAGACAATTTATGCCTGCAACATTTATAAGAATAACTGGTAAAGCAGAAGACGATGATGATTTACCTGAAGAAAAAAAATATATTTTAGATAATTATTTTAATAATTTAGATAATGTAGACGGAAAATATTTAAAAATAATATTGGGATCAAAAGTTATGACAGAAGGAATTACTTTAGAAAATACAAGTGAAGTACATATATTAGATGTTTATTACAACCTTGGTAAGGTTGAGCAAGTAATTGGCAGGGCTGTTAGACAATGTAAACATTATAAAATAACTTCAGAAGATAATCAGTTTCCAGAAGTCAAAATATATAAATATGTTATTAAATTAGATAATAACCAACTTTCATCAGATGAAAATTTATATAGAAAGGCAGAGTTAAAATATTTATTAATTAAAAAAGTTGAACGTTATCTAAAAGAAATTGCAATTGATTGTCCCATAAATTATAATGGAAATGTATTTAAGAATGAAGTTACTGAATATAAAAATTGTGTTATACCAAATGCTAAAAATGTAAATAAAAAACAAAAATGGTGTCCTATTGGTTGTGATTTTATGAATTGTGATTATGTATGTGAAAACAAAAAACTTAATTTGGAATATTATGATAAAAATTCAAAAATATACAAGAAAATTTCAAAGGAAAATTTAGATTATGATACATTCATAGACGATTTAGCTAAAAATGAAATATCAGAAACAAAACAAAAAATTATAGATTTATACAAATTAAAGTATGTATATACTTTAAGAGAAATCTTAAATGAAATAAAAAAAAAATATACAGGAGAACAAAAAGAATTATTTGAAGATATTTTTGTTTATAAAGCATTAGATGACTTAGTACCAGTAACTAAAAATGACTATATTAATTATAATGATACTATATACGATAAATATAATATAGCCGGCTATTTAATATATAGAGGAAAATTCTATATATTTCAACCATATGAACAAGATGAAAAAGCACCTATGTTTTATAGAAAATTATTTAGTAAAAAATTAATTAACAAATTATCCCTTTTATCTTATTTAGATAACAACCCTAATTTTAATAAAGTTAAAAAAATTGATCAAGAAAAAAAAGTTAAAGAAAGCAAAAAATTATATGACTTTGAAACTATAACCGAATATTACGATACACGACAAGAAAATGATATTGTTGGCGTAATAGATAAATTTTCCGGTGCAAGAAAAATTACTATTGGTGAAGATAGTGACATTTTTAAAATTAGAGATAAAAGAACAAAAAATTTAGATAAAAAAAGAGGAGAAGGTATTACATCTTTAACAGGGGCAGTATGTTACTCTTCTAAAGATAAAAAGGAATTAAAGGAAATATCTAAAAAAATAGATCTAGAATTTGATAAAAAAGCTTCTAGAGTTGAAACATGTCTATCAATTAGAAACAAATTATTTTATCTTGAAAAATATTCAACAGGAACAAAAAAAATTACTTATATAATAATACCGTATAACCATCCTAAATATTTATTTCCATTAAATTTAGAGGATAGAATAATATATGTTCAAAAAAATTTTAATAAATTACAGAATTCAGATATAAAATTTAATTCTATTAAGCAAAATAATGGTATATTTTTAGAGAAGAGAGATAAAAAATTGCCAAAATATGAAGTGTCGTTTTCCTATAGTAAAACTTTAAAGAAAAATACTGAAGAGCTATTAGATAGATATAAATTTAAAAAAAATAAAAATAAATGGACAACTATTTTTGAATAATGATATATGAATTATCCATTAAGCAAAAACTTTTTGAAAAAAATTGAAATAGACATATAAAAAAAAACTTACATTTTATGTATAAATGATAGACCAATTAAATAAATTGCCTGATGATATTTTAGATATATTACTAAATTACCAAAATTTTACATGTCATACTTGTCTTGTTAAAGTTAATAAAATAAAAACATTTAAAAAGTCAATATTTATAAAGAAAAAATTTATATTCTGTTGCAAAGAATGTTATAATTTTATTTAAATATTATTTAATTTTAATTTAATAATATATAAATATATATAAAATGAAAAAAAATGATATTAAAGCTAAAATAAGCAATTTATCAGATATTCAAGATAAATTTTTTTATATCTCAATATTAAATTTGTTAGATACCAAAAATTATATAAATTTAAAAAAAGAAAATATGATTTTCTTAAAACCAAACTTTAAATATTTAATTCCAAATGATTATATAAATAGAAAAAATTATGACATTGCATTTTTTTATAACCTAAAAGATGTAAAAAAAATTAATTACATAAATTCAAAAGAATTTATATCATCTGGTTACCCTTATTTAATTATAGTAAGAGATAATGGAGAAGACGATAATATTATTATAATTTTAAAAACACCTTTATTAAGAAAAAAAACCAAACAAACTGGAGGAGCAATAGAAATTGATCAAGATTTAGAAGATCATGATCCAAACTTATTTCCTTCAGACCCTCAATTTGATGGAAATGTTGTAAATACAAAAACAGGTTACAAAAATTATGAAAGTGGATTTTCTAAAGGATTTGACTCTGGTTATAATAAAGGATATTATTTTGGATACTCTGCAGCATCTGCATATTTATATAGATTTTATAAAAAATATTACTCAGACTACATGAACAAATATCAAGAAAAAATAAAAAATGAAACTAACCAATATACAGAAGACGAAAAAAATAGAATGTTAAAAGAATCAAATTTATTGCTTGAGGAAATAGATCGTTTAAAAAATCAACGTAATGAATTAAATGAACAAAAAATAGAAAATCAAGAAAAAGAAAAACAAAAATTAATGTCTTTTCAAAATATGAATTTAAATAATATATCACCTACTCAAAATATACCATCACCACAAATAAATCAAAATCTTAACTCAAATTTGTCCGATAGTTTTTATAATCAGTCAAACTCTATTTCAACTGGAAATTCTATTTCATCTGCAAACTCTATTTCATCTGCAAATTCTATTTCATCTGCAAATTCTATTTCATCTGCAAACTCTATTTCATCTCCAAATACTAAAATTACGTCACAAAACGTTAATTCTCCTATTCAAGTCGGTGGTCGTAAAAGTTATTATAATTATAAAAAATTAAATACCCTTGATGAATACCAAGGTTTACCTTTATACATGTTACCTGAAAATTTATATGTATTAGATTCCTTAAATAATACAAAAGGAATATTTAAATTTATAAATAATTTATTAAACCCACCAAAGCCTTACGAGAATCCTAAATTTCATTGCTATAAGTTAGATAAACAAAAATTAGATAAAGTTATTAAAAATAATATTGATTCACGTTTTAGAGACGCAGTAATTGGTATTGAATCTAATTGGAATGATAAGATATTTAGAAAAAGTTGTAATAGAGAAATATTAAAATTTATGAATTATTGCGATGATGAAACTCATGCAGGAGTAAAATATAATACAAAACTTAAAGCATACACTAAAGAATGTAAATTAAGAAAAGATAATAAAAAAAAAAATAGCTGTTTAATTATGTAAAAAAATTGAAAAATTAATTTAATACATCTTAAATTATAAATTTAAAAAAATATGTCTTCGTTAGATAATGAAATCACATTATATCCATATGAAAAAATTCAATTGCCTCTTTTTGATAGAAATTATATGGTTGAAATAGTTAATAAAGTAATTGAACTGTCAAAAAAAAATAAATATTTTATTAACTTGTCAAGAAATTACTCTTATGAAGGAGGATTTAATTTACCTTTAGATGAAAAATGGAATGATGCTATTAAAGAACAAAATAACTCAAAATATCCATTTTTAAGATATCATAGTAACAGACAATTTAGATTTACTATGGCTGATAGCAGTATTGTTAATGGCTTAAGAACCAAAGATGGTTTGAAATATTGGACATTAATTGAAGTTGAAAGTATTAAAAAATTAATAAAGCAAGCTATTGATTTTTTTGCATGTGAAATTAAGCCAATAATTTTAAGTGAAAAGGATGAAATTAATTTTAATGAATTTGATATAAATCTAAAAATGAAAGTAAGTAGAAAAGTAATTGAACTATCCAAAGATACAATTCTAGATGGAATAAATATATCTTTCAGCCATGAAGGAGGGTTTACACTACCACTATCAATTTTAATGAAAGATGCTATAAGAGCTCAAAATCAAGAAAATTCTAATTACCTAAAATATCATAATGAACGTGACTTTAGATATATTGATAATAATGAAAAAATATCAGGCTTGAGAACGAAAGACTCCTTGAGATGGTGGACAAATGAAGAAATTAATGAATTTATCAAATTAATTAATTTATCAATAGTCTCAATCTAAAATATACTAATTTTTATCTAAAATCATATTTGACAATGTTGTATTATTTGGTACAAATGGTAAACAAATTGACTTATCTATCATACAATTAAATAATACTGGACCATCATAAGATATCATGTTATATAAGTTATTTAATATATCATTACTATCACAAAGATAATTCTTTATATTATAGCAATCTGCTAATTTGTTAAAATTTATTTCATATTTAAATGATGAGCCTATTTTACGTTGATCATAAAATATATTCTGCCACATATCTACCATTTTTAGTTTCTTATCATTCATTATTATTATTTTAATTGGTAAATTATATTCTTTTATTGTAGCTAAATCATTTGAACTCATTGTAAAGCTACCATCTCCATCAATTAATATTACTGTACTATTTGGATTTGCTATCTGAGCACCTATTGCAAAACCTAAACCCGAACCCATTGTACCAAGCGAACCACTTGTAAGTAATTTATTTGGGTAACGATGATTAAAGTATTGAGCTACAACCATTTGATGTGATCCAACACCAGTAGTTAATATATAATTGTCATTATTCTTTAAAACTTTTGATAGAATATAAATAATATAATTTGAAGTTAATAAATTTGGATCATACTTTAACCTAAAACTCTCTTTATATCTGTTAATTTCATTTATCCATATACTTCTATCAATATATTCATCATAATAATAATCATTAATAAACTTTAATAAAATTTCACAATCAATATTAATACTTAAATCAGGACTAATTAAATCTTTTACTTTATTTATTTGATCTAAGCTATTATCAATATGAATAATACCTTGTTCATTACGAGCATTTTCTCCATATTCAGACAATTTTCCAACTGTCCTATCATCAAAACGATTTCCAATGCCAATTATTAAATCTGAATTAGTTAATGCCATATTTGCTTCATATGACCCATGCATACCACACATATTCAATGCTAATTCATCATATTCATCAATAACTCCTAGACCATGTAAAGTAGTTGTAGTAGGAATCTTATATTTTTGTATAAAACGACGTAATTTTTTATATGACTTTTTTGCACCAGCACCAGCTATTATTATTGGTTTTTTTGATTTATCTAAACGTGCTTTAAATTCAAGTAAATCTGCAATAGCTTTATTAGTTACTTCAAATTTAGGCTTATTATTCTTTATTAAATTGTAAACAGTTACATCTGATATAAATGTACTTAAATCAATATATTCTGTAAAAATATCTTTGCATATATCTAAATGAACAGGACCTTGACGTGGCTCTTCTGCTAAATTAATCATATCTTCAAACTTTTTTACAAAGTTTTTTGTTGTAGTTATTTGTACATTACTCTTAACACATGATTTCGTTATTTCAATTGCATTACATTCTTGAAACGCATCCGTTCCTAAAGTTTTACTATTCACTTGACCAGATATACATAATAAAGGAGTGCCATCTGAATATGCATCTTGTAATGGAGTTATTACATTTGTTAATCCAGGACCAGATGTAGTTACTAGAACTCCGATATTATTTGATACTTTTGCATAACCTTGTGCACAATGTCCAGATGATTGCTCATGCCTATTTACAATTATATCAAAATCATCATGTTTATAAATTTTATCAAAAAATGGTAATATTGCACCTCCATTATATCCAAAGACTTTATTAATATTTTTATCTTTTAATCTTTCAATAATGTAGTCAGCTATTGTTATTTTATTTTTGTACTTTGTTAAAATTTTATTTGGAAATTTTACTGAAAATGAACAACATAACTTAAAACTTAAATATAGTACAAATATTTTCATTTTTTTCTTACCTATATTATTTTAATTTTTTTAGATTAACATTTCAATTTTTTATATAAAAACTTCATTTAACTATTGTATTTAGTTATATATATTTTGAATTGAAGATTCAACTACTTGTCTGTAACTGAATCCTAATCCAGAATATGCACTTGGTCTTATTATTCTAAATATATCCCCAGGTTTTGCGTTATAATATCTTGCTATCGCATCGGTTTTTAACATTCTTGGAATGTTTGATAATGTTATGTCATATTCTCTTAACTTAATTTCTTTTTCTTCACTATTTAATAATTCAAATTTTGGCTGTAATTCATGATCTATTATATTCATTAAAAATTCATATTCAAAGAATACCTCAGAGTTATCTATATCTATAAATTGCTTAAATGCTTTTTGAGAAATGCCATTTCCTATAAATATTTTTTTATTTTTATTAGCATTTACTAAAAATGCATCAATACCTTGAATTTTTTTAATAGAACTTATTTTTCCGTTTATTAACATTATATGAATTTCTTCTTCTGAAAAGTTAGATTTTATTTTAAAAATTCTTTCATCATTCTTTTGCTTCAATAGTTTGTTATAATTTTCATTAAATTTGTCAGGTGCAAGAAGCTTTCTTTCAGTTAGCATTTTTACAACATTTTCTAAAATTGTATCTATCATATTTAATATTATTTATAATTACTTATTATTTAAATATAAAATAATTATATATTTAAATAGTCAATTTTATTTGTATAAATTTAATAGTTCTAAATAAGTTATACATAAATTATGAATTAGTCATCTTTTTTCAAAAGTTATATATATATATATATAATGTGTTTTTCATTTCAGGAAAGTATTCGTTCGTTTACTTTTAGTTTTATTTTGAGCACTATAAAAATATTTAACAGGCATAATAATCATCCACATGATTTTGTAACAGCATTATTTATAATAGTATTCTCTTTGGTACAGTTAATTGAGGCATGTATGTGGAAATTTTACGATAGTAACAAAAAAATTCTTAAACTTTGTGGATACTTAGTAAAACCAACTATTTTGCTACAACCACTTACTATTTCTTTTGGTATGCGATATTTACTTCAAAAAGAAAACAAAAATCTATTTGTTATAAATTTAATTTCAGCATTATCATTATTAATATGTATAAATTATATGATAAAATTGAGATATAAAAATATAAAATTTCCAACAATTGGACCAAATAATCACTTACAATGGGATGGTATTAGTTACGATGAACAAAATATTAGTCTGCTTGGAATTCAAACTAAATATCTTTACATTTTGACAGTATTTATTCCAGCAATTTTATACCTACAACCTTTACGGAAACGATTTATGTTCTTAACGTTTTACTCGATTACCTTTTTACTATCTAAATATTTTTATGAAAAAAGTAATGAAGAATCTTCATATTGGTGCTATATTGCTAACTTTTCAGCATTTTTTCAATTTTTATAATTTGGGCATTTTATAATTTATTTACTTGAGCCATTATTTGAAATTTAGTTATGTAAATACATTAAAACTGCTGATACTGGATCATCATATTGTAAACATTCATCAAAGTCAATTTCTAAATCTATATTAGTTACATCTATTACATTTGATGGAAATATTTCTGTAATTACAAATGGAATTATTTCATGACTTTTATCTGACTCAACACAAATTATTTGATTTAAACTTAATATTTTGTGTTTTTCAATATCTAAGGTTAATTGTTTTTTTATATCATTAAACAATTCACTTGGATTTACTAAAC
>MDTG01016243.1_pt1 | contig 34942 bp, 37 predicted proteins | sample 811421 | NCBI WGS metagenome assembly MDTG01 (sample SAMN05326645, study PRJNA326480) | marine metagenome | isolation source: seawater | place: Pacific Ocean: South East | collected 2011
AAATTTTAAAAATTCCAATTATTGAATTGCATATAAGCAACATTTATAATAGAGAAGAATTTAGACACAAATCTTTAATTAGTAGGGTTGCAAAAGGAATAATTTGTGGATTTGGTGCTAAAGGGTACACAATGGCTATTAAAGCGATGAAAGAATTTTTGACGAATGAAAATTAATAAAAAAGTAATAAAAGAACTTGTTGATTATCTAAAAGAATTTAATCTTACCGAATTAGAATACCAAGAAGGTCAAACAAAAATAAAAGTTTCAAAATCAATTAAAGCAATTGAGTCGGCAAAAACGAGCGCGGTAGTTTCTCCAAATAAGAGTGTTCTAAAAGACACTGATGAAAGCGAAGGTATTAGAGTTAAATCTCCAATTATTGGTACCGCTTATTTAGCACCCGAGCCTGGTGCAAAGAAATTTGTTGAAGTTGGAGATAGAGTTAAGAAAGGGCAAACAGTTATGATTGTAGAAGCAATGAAGACTATGAATCATGTTCCATCAACAAGTGATGGTGAAGTTAAAAAAATTTTAGTTGAGGATAATCAACCAGTCGAATTTGGCCAGACATTAATAATCTTAAAGTAGAAAATGTTTAAAAAAGTTTTAATCGCTAATCGAGGAGAGATCGCTGTAAGAATAATAAGAGCTTGCAAAGAATGGGGTATTGCAACTGTAGCTGTTCATTCAGATGTCGATTCTGATGCAATGCATGTAAAATTAGCTGACGAAAGTGTGTGTATTGGGTCACATCAGCCTCAAAATAGTTATTTGAACATTCCATCAATCATGTCAGCGGTAGATCTTACTGGTGCTGAGGCTATTCACCCTGGTTATGGATTCTTATCTGAAAATGCAAAATTTGCAGAGATTGTAAATAAGCATGGAATAAAATTTATCGGACCAAGTTCTGAAATAATTTCAAAAATGGGTGATAAAATTGAAGCAAAAAAAATAGCGAGGAAATACGGACTTCCAGTTATTGAGGGTTCCGAGGGTGGTATTAAGTCTTTAGATGAAGCAAAATCAATTAGCAAAGAAATAGGTTATCCAGTTTTAATCAAAGCTGCGGGAGGTGGCGGAGGAAAAGGAATGAAAATTGTTGAGGAGGAAAGTAAATTAGAACAATTATATCTAACTGCTAAAACAGAGGCTAAAAAATATTTTGGAAATGATGAATTGTATATTGAAAAATATTTTAAAAATCCAAGGCATATTGAGGTTCAAATTATGTCTGGTAAGAATAAAACAGTTCAACTAGGTGAACGAGATTGTTCAATTCAAAGAAGACATCAAAAACTAATTGAGGAGACACCTAGTCCAGTACTTACTGAAAACCAAAGAAAAGATTTATTAGAGAAAACAGTGAAAATGGTTGAACAGATTAATTATGAAGGAGCTGGCACTGTAGAATTTATTTTCGAAAATGGAAAATTTTACTTTTTAGAGATGAATACAAGAGTCCAAGTTGAACATCCAGTAACAGAAGTTCAAACTGGGATAGATATAGTAAAAGAGCAAATTTGGATAGCATTTACTGGTAATACTGCATTAAAACAAAATGAAATTAATCCTAGAGGACATTCAATTGAGTGTAGGATAAATGCAGAAGACCCATCTAAACAGTTTCAACCTAGTCCTGGAGTAATAAATGTTTGTCATCAACCATCAGGTTTTAGAACAAGAGTCGATGGATCTATATTTCAAGGATGTAAAATAACTCCATATTACGATAGTTTAATAGCTAAAATTATCTGTAAAGGCAGAAATAGAACTGAGGCAATACAAAGAACTTTAAGATCCCTAGATGAATTTGTTTTAGAAGGAATTACTACGACTATTGATTTACATAAAAAAATTTTAAAACACGAAAATTTTATATCATCAAACTTTGATACTAATTGGCTTTCAAAAGAGAAATTTTATTAAGCATTTTTACAATTTAAAAGTTGTAAATCGTAAATTGCGTGATCAAACGGAGTTAAACTTGGATCTGATGCAAATGTCCAACCATTAAAAATAAATACTTTTTCATTTTGATTTTTTGTTAGATCTTTAACTTGCATATAAGCTACATCTTCGATTTTGTTATTAACCTGTACTTTTCCACATTTTAAAATCTTTATTTCTAATGGTCCAAATTTTCGGATTTCATTTAATTTTACAACTAACTTTGATGATTTTGCTGTAATTTTATCTAAACCAATTAAGGTCGCTTGATAGGGATTTGTGTTTTTTTCAAAATCTGATTTTTCTTTTAAATTTTTATTTGGAGTTAAATTTTCCTTTTCATCCTCTAGTTCTTCAAAACTAGGTTTTATTTTTTCAACATTTTCTAAAATATTCCTAGTTATTTTTTCTTCCGCATGCAGTAAATAATTAGAAAAAAAAATAATTAATAATACTAAAAAATTTATATTTTTATGACTTCCAAGTTTCATATTTTTTCTGATTTTCATTTTTTTTAATCTTAGTCGGATTATGCCTGCCTGAGGTGCCAGTTTTGTTTTCTAGATGTTTTTTCTGCCATATATACTTTTTATCTGTTTCTTGGGGGATTTTATCAATGGTGTGATGAATCCATAGATACCAGTCTGAAGTTATTTTAGTTGCTTCAACATTTTTATAATAAATTACCCATCTTTGATCATTCTTATTTTTGTAATATTTATTGCCGAATTCATCTTTTCCAACATAAATACCTGTGAACAAAGTCTTTAAAAAAGTTCCAAATGTTTGTCGGTTCCACCAAGTAAAAATAACTTTTAAGCTCATTTATGAAAATTTTAAATCCACACAATTATCAATTGTATAATAATATATTAGACACTTACAATATTTATTATATATCTGCAATAAAGAGTTTTCAAAAAATTATGAAAAAATTTATCGTTGAAACTTTCTATACTTGCACGTTTAAAACCGTTCATAAACTTGATGATCTTAATGATTCAGAGTTAGCTAAAATTGATAGTAGAGAAGATGGCAATGTTGAAGTAATTGATGTCAAATTGAACAATCGAAAAACAAAGAAAATTGGCAGTGAAAAAAAAGAAAAAATTGAAGATATTGACCTAAGCAGTCCAATACCTGAAAGTAAAAAAAATAGAATTCAAACAAAAAAGAATTTAGAAGTTAATCATAATAATCAAAACATTAAGTACAAAGGCAGGTTTAAGATGCCAGATAGAAGAAAAGGTTATATTCAAAAGGCTCAGATTGGAGATCATAAAGTTTATTTACATACTGGTGAGTACGATGATGGAAAAATAGGTGAAATATTTATAGATACAAATAAAGAAGGGGAATTAGTCAAAGCTATGATGAATAATTTTGCTATAGCTATTTCATTAGGATTACAATATGGGGTTCCTCTGGATGAATATGTTGATGCGTTCATTGATACAAAGTTTGAACCATCTGGTAACGTAGCTGGTAATGATAGAATTCTTAGTGCTTCATCAATCTTAGATTATGTTTTTAGAGAATTAGCTATTTCATACTTGGGAAAAGAAGAATTAGCACATACCCCTTCAATAGGTTCTTCTAAAAATATTTCTCAAAATAATACTGACGATAAATTTTTAAAAATCGTAAAAAACATCACTTCTAAAGGATTTGTAAGAAGTAATTTAGAAGAAAAATTGATAGATTTATCTGATGTAAGGATAAATTTAAAAACAAAAAATTAATTCTTATTTTTAATTTCAAGTTTTATAGATAATTCTTTAAGTTGCTCTTCATCAACTTCTGATGGAGCTTTCATCATTAAATCTTGAGCATTTTGATTCATTGGAAAAAGAGTTATCTCTCTAATATTTTTGGTGTTAGCTAAAAGCATCACTATTCTGTCTAATCCTGGAGCTATACCACCATGAGGTGGAGCGCCATAACTTAATGCATTGATCATGCCACTGAATTTTTCATTAACTTCATCCTGACTGTAACCAGCTACAGAAAATAATTTGTACATAAGTTCAGGAATATGATTTCTTATAGCGCCAGAGGAAAGTTCTACACCATTACAGACAATATCATATTGATATGCTTTTATATTTAAAGGGTCATTGAAGTTTAAATTCTTTAAATCTCCTTGTGGCATAGAAAAAGGATTGTGACTAAAATTTATCTTTTTTGTTTTTTCATCAATTTCAAACATTGGGTAATCTACAATCCAACAGAAAGCAAAAATATTTTCATCTATTATTTTAAGATCCTCAGCAATTTTATTTCTTGCGATTGATAAAATTTTATTAAGTTCTTCATTTTTACCACATGCTAAAAAAACACTATCTCCTACTTGCGCCTTTGTAATTTCCATTAATTCTTTAATAGAGCTCTCACTAAAAAACTTTCCGACTGGTCCTTTTCCTTTTATTTGATCATCTTGCTCTATGGTAAAATAAGCCAGTCCGGATGCGCCTTGGTCTTTAGCCCATTGATCGATATTATCGAAAAAACTTCTAGGTTTATCTTTTGTGTTTTTTGTTATTATTGCTTTCACAGAAGAACCTAATTTTACAAACTTTTTAAAAATATCAAATTTTACATCCTCCCTTTCAAAAATTTTTGTTATTTCATAAATTAATAAAGGATTTCTTAAATCAGGTTTATCAGTGCCATACTTATCTATTGACTCTTTAAAAGTAATCCTTGGAAACTTCTTCTCGAGAATTTTTTTTTTTGAAAATTCTTTAAATAAGTTAACCATTAATTTTTCAACAACTTCAAAAATATCTTCTTGTTCTACAAAAGACATTTCTAAATCTAATTGATAAAACTCACCCGGACTTCTATCTGCTCTAGCGTCTTCGTCTCTAAAACAAGGAGCAATTTGAAAGTACTTATCAAAACCAGAAACCATTATTAATTGTTTAAATTGTTGTGGTGCTTGTGGAAGGGCATAAAATTTGCCTGGATTTAATCTGCTTGGCACTAAAAAATCTCTAGCACCTTCTGGGCTAGAAGAGGTTAAAATAGGTGTTTGATATTCAAGAAAACCTAATTTCATCATTTCAGTTCTGATAAATGAAATTACTTTTGATCTCAAAATAATATTATTATGCATTTCTTCTCTTCTTAAATCTAAAAACCTATACTTTAGTCTTAAATCTTCTGGGTATTCTTGTTCACCGAATACAGGTATTGGTAATTCTTTTGCATGAGATAATATTTCGACAGACTGGATCGCCACTTCTATTCTTCCGGTTTTTAGCTCTAAATTTTCAGTTCCTTTTTCTCTTTTAACAACTTTACCATATATTTTCAAAATAGACTCGGGTTTAGCTTTTTCTAAATCAGAAAAAAATTTATTTTTGTTCTCGATTACACATTGCGTAATACCGTAATGATCTCTTAAATCTAAAAAAAGTAAATTTCCGTGATCCCTTTTTCGATGAAGCCAACCTGAAAGGGTCACTATTTTGTTAAAATTGCTCTCATTTAATTCATTACAATTATGACTTCTATATTTTTTCATTTTTTTTATTAATTACTTTTTTTATTAGATTAATATTTATTGATTTTCCAGATGATAATGACAATTCATCAATATCTTTTAACAATTTAAACATTTTATCATAAGATCTATCAACATTTTTAATAATGTAACTTGAAATTTTTGGGTCTAAACTAACTTGTTTATCTGAAAAAGATTTTGTAATTATAACTTGAAGTAATTCATCCGACGGTAATTGTATCCCAAAAAATAAAAAGCTATTAACTCTTGATTTTAAATCAGGAGTTTCAAAATTAAATTCTTTTAGAGGTAAATTACTGTTTATTAATAAATAATTTTCTAGTTGTTTTGATTGATTTAAAAGAGAATAAAATTTTTTTTCTTCAATATTTTTTTTATAATTATCAATAATCAAACATTCACAATTTTTTAGATTTTCTATCAAGTTATTATCTACTTTTTTTGCATCTACAATTTTTACCGATTTAATTTTTTTTTCTAAAATTTTTGATAAATGTGTTTTTCCACATCCTGAAACCCCATAAATATTCAACCACTTGTTTGGCCAATCAGGCCAGCTTTCAATTAATTTGTAAGCCGAAAAATTATTACTAGAAACATAAAAATCTTCCTCAAAATATTTTGTCTTAAAAGGGAATTTAAAGATTAATTGACTCATTAAATGATACTTAGGTTCCACTCATCATTTATTAATTCTAAAATTATATTTTCACTTTCAAGTTGCCTGATAATCTTATTAATTTTACCCAAATACTTTAGTTTGAGAGTAGTATAATCACTATTAAGTTCTTGAATATATATATTTTCAATTAATTCTAATTTATTTAGCCTTTGTTTAAGTTCAACTAAATTATTAGAGCTTAGAGACATCAATTTTACATTTATAAATGACGGAGTCCTTATATCTATTAAATTTTGAGATTTAACCAAATTTACGATTTCTTCTTTAATTTCTAAAATAATTTTCTTTTTTAACTCAATTTGACTTAAATTTGAATCTTTCACAATTATATTTTTGCTTATTTTTTTACCCATGATAAAAGTTTTGAGAAAAACTTTATCTATTTTAGAATTTTTTTCTTCTATAATAACAATTGCTAAATTTTTGTTTTTATACTCTTTAAAAACTGATTGAGTATCTACTTGCAGTAAATCCTTAGAATTTAAGTTAAATATTTGAATTATTTCAATGTTTTCAATTGGTAAAATAAATTCAACAAATTTATTATCATTAGTTTTATTCCAATTATCATAAAAAAAATTTTGAGTATAAATGAATATTTGATCATCTTTTTTTAAAACCGGAAGTAGGTATAATTCGCTTTGTGAGACGTTAGAATACAGTATGTTTCTATTATGAAATAAATTGTGTATTTTTTCTTGATCAAAATTTAAATTAAATACAATCTTGTTTTCATTATTATTGATTTTATCTGTTTCTATTATTTGATAATAAGAAATTAAATTTTTTATTTGTGAAAAATTTAAATTATCTAATTTTTTAATATCAGTTTTTAAAAGGATTTTATTTATTAACTCATTAAATCCTTTTTTTATTGCTTCATCTGCTAAAGTTTCTAAATTGCTGGATTTTTTTTTTATAATTTCAATATTATTAACAAAAAAAAGATTTTTTGCAGACAAATTAGTTTCAGTTTTAATAAAAATAATTAAAATAAGTAATATAATATTTAAACTTTTCATAAAAAAATTAATATCATTTTTATAAATGAAAAAAATAAAAAATAGTTACAAAAAAAGTGGCGTAAATATTTCATTAGCTAACAAATTTGTAAAACACATATCTGGAATAACAAAAAAAAATGTCAAAAAAAGGAATAGTTCATATGAACTTGAAAATATTGGTGGTTTTGGTTCTTTATTCGATATAAGTAATTACAAAATTAAAGACCCTGTAATTGTATCTTGTACTGATGGTGTTGGTACAAAAGTTGATCTAACCAATAGATTTCAAAAGTACGATACTATTGGTATAGACTTAGTAGCAATGTGCGTAAATGATCTAATTGTTCAAGGTGCAAAGCCTCTTTTTTTTCTTGATTATTTTGCCGTAGGTAAACTTAATTTAAAAAAATCAAAAAAAATTTTGAAAGGTATTATTAAAGGGTGCTCTTTATCTGGCTGTAAATTAATTGGAGGTGAGACTGCAGAAATGCCAGGAATTTATCCAAAAAATAAATTTGATCTAGCAGGTTTTAGTGTTGGAATAGTATCAAAAAAGAAAATACTTGGTAAGAGTAAAGTAAAGCTTAATGATGTTATATTAGCTATTCCTTCTAATGGATTACATTCTAATGGTTACTCTTTGGTCCGATCAGTATTAAAAAAAACAAAAATTTCTGATTATTTAAAGAAAGAACTTTTAAAACCAACTAAAATTTACTCAAAAGAAATTTTAAAATTAAATGAAAAAAAATTAATCCAAGCTGGAGCACATATTACTGGAGGTGGATTAATTGAAAATTTACTAAGATCAATACCGAAAAAATTATCTATTAATATTGATTTATCAAAGATTAAAATTAAAAAAATATTTAAGTGGTTAAAAACTAAAAAAATTTCAGACGCAGAAATGATGAAAACTTTTAATTGTGGAGTTGGTTTCTGTCTAATTGTTTCGAAAAGAAATGTAGAGAATGTAAAAAGAATTTTTTCTAATAGTTTTAAACCTTATGAAATAGGATACGTGTCTAAAAGCAGTAAACGGGTAAATTTAATTAATAATTTAAAATGGTGAAGAAAAATACTTGTGTTTTCATTTCTGGAACAGGGACAAACCTTAAAAATCTTATAAAAAAAACTAGAGAATATAATTTTCCTATTAACATTAAATTAATTGTTTCAAATAATTCAAAGGCACAAGGGATAAAATATGCAAAAAATAATAGGATACCTTTATTATTAATTAATACTAAATTAAGAAATTTCGAAAATAAATTAATTAATGAATTAAAAAAACATAAAATATCTTTAATTTGTTTAGCGGGTTATATGAGGATATTATCAAAAAATTTTATTCTTTCATTTAGAAAAAAAATTATAAATATTCATCCATCCCTTCTACCTAAGTTTAAAGGTTTAGATACATTCAATAGAATACTCAAAGAAAAAGAGGTAGTTACAGGATGTACAGTACATTTTGTTAATGAGAAACTTGATAGTGGTAAAATAATAATAAAAAAAAGATTTTATATTAATCCTAAAGACGGGATAGAAGACCTTAAAAATAAAACCCAAAAACTCGAATATTGTGCTTTTCCAGAAGCAATAATTAAAATGTATAGAATTAACTAACTTTTAAAAAAAAAATTTATTTCTTTTTTTGCATTTTCCAAAGAGTCCGATCCATGTACAGAGTTTTTGTCTATTGAAATACCAAATAGCTTTCTAATTGTATTATTCTCTGCTTTTTTTGGATCAGTAGCTCCCATTATTTTTCTATTAGATACGACTGCGTTTATACCTTCAAGTATCATTACAACTATTGGACCTGAAGCAAGATATGCGCATAGATCATTATAAAAAGGCTTTGATTGATGCACTTTATAAAACTCTGCCGCTTCATCCTTTGTTAAATGAATTTTTTTACTCTCTTTTATTGTAAGATCATTTTTAATAAATATGTTTTTAATTTGATCAGTTAAATTTCTTTCTACAGCATCTGGTTTTATTATTGATAAAGTTCGTTCTGCTTTACTCATAATTCTCTTCAACGAGTTCATTAAGCAATCTTACTCCAAAACCTGTTGCTCCACTCGAATTTAAAGCTCCACCATATTTTGAAAAAGCCATTCCAGCTATATCTAAATGTGCCCATGGGGTTTTATTTAAAATAAATCTTTGCAAAAACTGGGCAGCCGTTGTTGAACCAGCTCCACCAACATAGTTAATATTTTGCACATCTGCGTTTTTAGAGTCCATAAGTTTATCATAATTTTTATGTAAAGGCATACGCCATACTTTTTCTTCCACTTTTTCACCTGCAGCATAAATTTGTTTTGATAATTTATCATCATTAGAAAACAGTCCTGCATATTCAGAACCCAGACACACAATTATGGCTCCAGTAAGTGTAGCCAAGTCAATAATGAATTTTGGTTTAAATTTTTTTTCTGTAAAAGTTAATGCATCTGCCAGGACCAACCTTCCCTCAGCATCTGTATTCAACACTTCAATAGTTTTACCACTATAAGATTTTACTATATCGCCTGGTCTTTGAGCATTTCCACTTACCATATTTTCAACAAGACCAACCACACCTACAGCATTAACTCTGGCTTTTCTAAGTGCTAAACTTTTCATTAAACCAACTACGGTAGCTGATCCTGCCATATCATATGTCATATCTTCCATAAATCTCGCTGGTTTAAGTGAGTATCCACCAGTGTCAAAACAAACTCCTTTTCCAACAAATGCTAGAGGTTTAGAATTATTTTTTGCCCCATTCCACTCCATAGTAACAAGATAAGAGCCTCTTATGCTTCCTTGTCCAACGCCTAATAAAGCGTGCATACCAAGTTTCTTCAATTTTTTTTCATCATAAATATTTATCTTGAGACCATCTTTTTTTAACGATTTCAATCTTCTGGCATATTCATCTGGATGCAAAATGTTACCTGGTTCTGATACCAAGTCTCTTGCATAGAATGCTCCATTTTCTACTGCTTTAAATTTTAATTGTTTTTGTGGAGATATTTTATTTTTTGAACCTGCAACATTAATTGAAACTACTCTTGTTTTTTTTTTTGTTTTGTACTTCTTAAATTCATAGGACTTTAATTTAAGCCCATGGAGAAAATGACCTATAAAATTATTTATTTTTGTATCTATGCTGTCTGAGATTAAATGATATTGTTTATGCTTTTCGTGATTTAGATTACTGTAAAATTCCGCACCTAAATTTTCTACGCTTGAGGTTTTTAAATCTTTTTTAATTGATATAAGAATTATTCTCTTTTTAGAATTGATGTCAAACACCATTATGTTTTTCTTTGTATCACTGGAGATTAACAAGTTTTTTATATAAGATAGTTCTGAATTAGATAAAAATTTATTTAAATGATTTAACTTAAATTCACTGTTAGTGAATAGAATAAGGTTGTTGGACGCTTTGTTGTTCGTTTTTTTTGTATAACTAATATTTATAGACATAATTTATTTAAACCTAATTGAGACAGTCATATAAGTCCAAATACATTAATTTTCAATGGTAATTTAATCATATTTAAACCATTAGTTGAATTTAATTAAGGGATGCATTATTTATATACAATATAATCATGCTTCAAAACAAAATTTATCAAAACTTCATAATTGAAATATTTAAAACACTATTGATCATTTTATTTGGCTTATCTTTGATTGCTTTAACTGTAAGAGCTGTTAATTTTTTAGATTTAATAGTAGAAAATGGTTATAACATAACTACATATTTCAAATACTCTTTTTTAAACATTTTTGGAGTAGCGCCGAAATTTATCCCTCTATCTTTTCTTTTAGCATTACTTATTTTTATATATAGGCACCAAGACGATAGTGAGTTTATTATTTTGTGGACTTCTGGAGTGAAAAAAATTCATGTAGTAAATATACTATTGTTTACATCTGTTTTGGTTTCACTTTTATATTTACTTTTTTCTACTTTTATAACACCAATTGCTTTAAATAAATCTCGTCAAATTCTTAGTAATGATAATTATAATTCATTTTTACCGACAATTAGAACACAACAATTTAGTGACTCCTTTAAAGGTTTCACTTTTATAGTTGAAAAAAAACAAGATAATAAAATGCAAAACATATTTCTTAATGATAAGGGTAATAATTTAAACAATTTATCATCTAATGTTTCAGAAATGGATGAGACAACTATTACAGCGGAGAGTGGTATTTTAGATGAAAAAAGAATGTTTTTATTTAATGGCCAAATAATTTCGACAAAAAAAAATAAAGAAAATGAAATAATTAAATTTGAACAATTAGATATTGATCTAAGTAACTTGACCACCACAACTATAAAAAAACCAAAAATTCAGGAAACTTCTACTTTCAAATTATTAAGTTGCTTCTTTGTGAAAGAAACCCAAAGATCTAGAATTTGTAACAAAGAATTTAAAAAAGAATTAGTTCCAGTTTTAAATAGAAGGATAATCACTTCATTATATATTCCTGTAATCGCGCTCATATGTGCTCTTTTATTTATAAAATCGAAGAAAATTTATCTTAGCAAAATAAGTATTTTTATTTATGGTTTTGCTCTTTTATTATTCACTGAACTAGCTATTAGATATACTGGAATTAATGATATTATATTAATTATTTATATTTTTTTTCCATTCTTGTTTTTAATTTTGTTATATTTTTTATTACTTTTTAACTTTTCAAGAGAAAATAAGATATATGAATAATATTTTTTTAAACTATTTACTCAAGAACTTTTTAAAAACTTTTTTAATTTTTGTTTTGGTATTTTATTGTTTTGGCGTAATTTTAAATTTATTCGAGGAAATTGAATTTTTTAAAAATGTAAACGTTAGTATTTTAACACCACTACTATTAACAAGTATTTTTATTCCGAGCATGATTATAAAAATACTTCCTTTTATAATTTTTTTATCTAGCATGTGGTTTATGCTTAAGATTAGAAACAATAAAGATTTACTCACTTTAAAAGTTTTTGGGTATTCAAATCTAAAAATTTTTTTAATTTTGGCTACAACATCTTTTATCTTGGGTTGGGTGATTTTGGTATTTGCTAATCCTATAACATCTTCAATGTCAAAGTATTATGAAAAAACTAAGTCATATTATTCTAAAGATATTGATCATTTAGTTACATTTAATAAAAATGGACTTTGGATAAAGGAAAATATTGAGAACGGTCAAAGAATTATTTCTGCAACAAAGCCTGAAGGATTTTATCTTGTTGATGTAACTATTTTTCATTTAGATAAGCAGTCAAATTTAATAAATAAAATAAATTCATCAAAAGCTAATATTAAAAAAAATATTTGGAACCTAGAAAATGTTACATTTTTTAAATATGAAAATGGTGTATTAAATGAAAAAAAATTTAAGAATTACACTATTACTTCTATTTATAATCATGAAAAAATTAATACATTGTTTAAAAATTTTGACACTATGTCGTTCTTTGAATTGGTAGTAAATTATAAAGAATTTTTACAAAAAGGTTATAATAAGACTTTTCTTAATCAAAATTTACACTCGATGTTATCTCTACCATTTTTTTTATTTATGATGACAGCTTTAGCTGCGATACTCACACTTAATACTTTAAAAAAATCAGATAACCTAAAATTCATTATTATTGGGCTTTTAATAAGTGTATTTATCTTTTATTTCAAAGATCTTTCTATAGCACTAGGACAAACTGAGAGAATACCTTTAATTTTAGCCGTTTGGGCCCCGGTAATAACTCTTAGTTTATTTATCTTTATTGGAGTTTTACAAATTAATGAAAAATAAAATCATTTACCTAATCTTTTTTTTATTTTTGAGCAATGAACTATTAGCAAAAAATTTATTAATTCAAGCTAAAGATATAACATTAGATAAAAATAAAGATACATCAATATTTAAAAGTAATGTTTATATTAAAACTAATGAAAATAATACAATAGTGAGCGATTATGCTGAGTACAACAGAAAAGAAAATTACATAATTTTAAAGGGAAATATAATTGCTACTGACAATCAAAATAATATAATTAAAACTAATTATGCAGAGTATAATGACAATTCAAAAATTTTTAAAACAAAAGGAGAAACTAATATTAATACAACTGAAAATTATCTAATTGAAGGAAAAGACATAATCTTAGATGATAAAAATAAGAATATTAAATCAGATAAGAGCGCAATAATTACTGATATAGATAATAATTTAATTTACTTGAGTAACTTTGAGTATTTATCCAATACAAATATATTAAAGTCTGTAGGATTAGTTAAAATTAAAGATAGCATGAAAAATGAATATAAGTTTTCACAAATTTATATAGATACAAAAAAAAAAGAAATTTTGGGTACCGATATAAAAGCATTTTTTAATGACAAGTCATTCAAAATTAATGAAAAAAATAAACCTAGAATTTTTGCAAACTCAATTCAGATGGATAAGGAATTTGGTAAATTTAAAAAAAGTAATTTTACTCTTTGTAATTATCGAAAAGATGATAAGTGTCCTCCTTGGACTATCCAAGCATCTGAATTACTTCATGATAAAAAAAAGAAAACAATTTATTATGAGCATGCAGTTATAAAAGTTTACGATGTTCCATTGTTTTATTTACCGAGATTATCACATCCAGATCCAACTGTGAGTAGAAGATCCGGGTTTTTAGCTCCATCTTTCTCAGACTCAAAAAATTTAGGATCTGGTCTTTCAATGCCTTATTTCTGGGCTATTAATGATGACAAAAATTTTACTTTAAATAGTAAGTTTTACGTAAATGAGAATCCTTTATTTTTCGGTGAATACCATCAAGCTTTTAAAAATTCTAATCTTCAAGTAGACTTTGGATACACGGAAGGTTACAAAAATACATCTACAACAAAAAACGCAGGGGAGAAATCACATTTCTTTTCTCAATTTACCAAAATATTTCAAGATAAAGATGATTCTACTAATACTCTTAATGTTTCAATTCAAGAAGTTTCTAATGATAAATATTTAAAATTATATAAAATTAGATCCAATCTTGTAGATTATAACAGTGATACTCTTGAAAGTGGATTCAATTTTACTCACGAAAAAGATGATATGTTTTTTGGTATAAATGCCAGCATCTATGAAACTCTTAAAGAGAATTATGAAGATAAGTATGAGTATATTTTACCGGAGATCACTTTTGATAAAAATTTATATAATAGCGATAAATTGGGTAATTTTGAATTACAGTCTAATTTAAAAATACACAGCTACGATACCAACAAACAATCTACATTTTTAGTTAATGATATCGATTGGACCTCTAGGGCTTTAATATCTAATAATTATATAAAAAATAAATTTTTGGGTAATATAAAAAATATTAATTACGAAACAAGAAATATTAACGAATATAAAAATAGTACTACAAGTGAACTATATGGAGCAATAGGATTATCTTCTCAATTAGATTTAGAAAAAAAAAGTGGTAATTCTGATCATTTTTTTACACCAAAAATGTTAGTAAGATATGCTCCTGGGAGCATGAGAAAAGAAGAAAATGGATTTAGACTAGATCCTAGCAGGGCCTTTAGTCTTGATCGATTAGACGATATAAACAATTTTGAAACAGGTATTTCTAGTACGGTTGGTTTTGACTATAAAATCAAAAATAAATTAAACAATTTTGATTTCTCTGTTGCTCAAATAATTAATGAGAAAGAGAACAAAAAAATGAATAGTAAAACAGGTTTGGATGAAAAAATTTCGGATTTAGTTGGGAATGCTAATTTTTCCAGAGAAAAATTCAATTTAAACTATAATTTTGCTCTAGATCAAAATTATGAAGAATTAAACTACAACGAAATAGGATTAAATATGGATTTAGGAGCAATTAATTTTGACTTTGATTATCTAAATGAAAAAAAACATATTGGAAAAAATGATTATTTCAAAACAAAATTAAATCTTAACAATAAAGATAAAGGGCTTTTATCATTTGAAACTAAACGTAATCTCATAACAAATTCATCTGAATATTATAACTTAAGCTATGAATATATAAATGATTGTTTAAGAGCTGGTCTTGTATACCGAAGAGAATTTTATAACGACTCTGAACTGGAGCCAGAAAACTCTTTAATATTCAAAATTACTTTGTCTCCTTTTGGTAATATTAATTCACCGTCATTTAGTCAATGAAACTCAGGCTTATAGTTTTTTTTTTATTTTCAATAATTTTTTTTGCTAATGCAAATGCAAAAGTTGAAAATAAAATTGTAGTGAAAGTAGAAAACGAGATAATTACTAACTTTGAAATTAAAAATAAGATCTTGACTACTCTAGTTTTGTCTAATCAACCAATCGATCAAAAAAATATTGACAAATTAAAAAAGCAGGCGATTGATTATTTAATTAATATGAAACTTAAGAAAATTGAGCTATCAAAATATAATTTCGAGAGTGATCAAAAGCAAATTAATATTTACCTTAACAGTATTTCTTCTAACAAAATTAATAGTTTAAAGAAAAAATTCGAAGAAAACAATATTGATTTTAATTTATTTAAAGACGAATTAGACATTGATTTTAAATGGCAAAAATTTATTTATAGTGCTTATTCAAAAAAAATAGAGTTAGATGAAAAAAATATAAATGCGGAGCTAGAAAAATTAATAAAAGATAAATCTGATATTGAGCAATATAGAATTTCTGAAATTGAAGTCTTGTTAAATAATGACGGATCTGATCAAGAAAAAATTAGTAACATAAAAGAACAAATAAAAGTTTATGGATTTGAGTTAACAGCTTTAAAGTTCAGTGTATCTTCAACTGCAAGTAATAAGGGAGATCTTGGTTGGCTAAATGCTAAATCATTAAATAAAGGAATATATAATTTGATTAAGAATATAGATGAGGGTGAAGTGACTGAACCATTAATTACTCCTAATAGTGCTCTTTTTTTAAAATTGAATAAAAAAAGAATTTCGAAAGCTGAAAATATAAATATTGATGAAATTAAAAGAAATTTAATTAATAGAAAAAAAAATGAAATATTTAATCTATATTCAAGAAGTCTTTTGTCAAAATTGAAAAATACAATTTTAATAGAATATATCCAATGAACAAAAAAATTATTATTTTAAGTGGAGACCCTAATAGCGTTAACTCCGAATTGATTTATAAAAGTTGGAAAAAATTAAACAAACCGATAAGAAGGAAAATAATTTTAATTTCAAATTATAATTTACTTTCAAAACAGTTCAAAAAATTAAAATACTCAATTGGGTTAGTAAAAATAAATAAAATTGATCAAAACGAAAAAGATAATAGTCTAAAAATTTTAAATATAGATTTAAATTTTAAAGATCCTTTCAAAGTTAAAAAAAAATCAGCTTCAAGTTTTATACGCAATAGCCTTAATCTAGCTCATAAAATTGCATTAGATAAAAGAATTAAAGGGATAGTAAACTGTGCTGTAAATAAAAATCTATTAAATAAGGATAATATTGGGGTAACAGAATACTTAGCCAAAAAATGTAATATTATTAATAATACTGAAGTAATGTTAATAAGAGGTGATAAATTGTCTGTAGTTCCTCTTACTATCCACATCAAATTGAAGGATGTAACAAAAAAAATAAGAAAAAAACTTATTATAAAAAAAATTTCAAGTCTTGTTTCAAATTATAAAAAAATTTTTAAGAAAAAACCAAAAATTGGGATGTTAGGTCTTAATCCTCACAACGCAGAAATGAGAGATAATTCTGAAGAAAAAAAAATTATAAAGCCATCAATCCTGTCATTAAAGAGAAAAGGAATAAATATTTCTGGACCTTTAATTGCAGATACAATTTTTATAAAAGACTATAAAAATTACGACATTATAGTTGGAATGTATCATGACCAAATACTAGGACCATTTAAAAGTATTTTTAAATTTAACGCTATCAATGTAACTTTGGGACTTAAGTATTTAAGAGTTTCACCAGATCACGGGACTGCAAAAAATATTATTGGAAAAAAAATCGCCAATCCAACAAGTTTGATTAAATGTATAAATTTCGTTAATAAGTTTGGAAAATGAGATTTCCAAAAAAATCATTAGGACAAAATTTTTTAATTGATAAAAATATAATCATTAAAATTGTCTCTTTAGTGAAAGTAAAAAATAATCACATAATCGAGATTGGTCCTGGAAAAGGAGCACTGACCGATGAAATTTTAAAACAAAAACCCAAATCTTTGGTAATAATAGAAAAAGATGAAGATTTATCATTTAAACTTAAAGAAAAATACTCAAAAAACAAAGCTGTAAAAGTAATTACCGCTGATATTTTAAAGTTTAATTTTGAACAAATAGTATCCAAAAATACAATTATTTTTGGAAATTTACCTTACAATATTTCTTCTCAAATTCTTATAAAAATTTTAAAAATAAAAGATTGGCCTCCTTTTTTTTCTGGTTTAATTTTAATGTTTCAAAAAGAGTTAGGTGAAAAAATAATAGGTAAATTTGAGACTAAACATTATGGTAGAATATCAATTTTTGTAAATTTTAGATTGAAATTTATCAAAAAATTCCTAGTTTCTAATAATTGTTTTTTTCCCAAACCAAAAGTTAAATCTCAAGTAATTTATTTTAAACCAAAAAAAGAAAGTAAATTTTCGATAAGAGATATAAACAATCTTGAAAAAATAACTCATATTTTTTTTTCAAATAAAAGAAAAATGATAAACAAAAAAATTAAAGGTATTCTTTCTGATAATCAAATTAAAAGGTTAAAAGAGATTAAATTAAATTTAAGACCAACTGATTTAAGACCAGAGCTTTATTATAAGATAACAGAATTATACGAGGAAATCCGATAATTTTTTTTTGTGAGCAAAAATAATACTTTCGATTTGTTTAAAACAATTTTCTAAATTTTTGTTTACTAGAACGTAATCATAATCATTCCAATATTTAATATCTTCATCGAATGAATTTAGTCTTTTTTTAAGTTCTTCATCTGTGTTTTGATTTCTATTTATCAACCTATTCTTTAATTCTTTCTTGTTTTCAGCAATTAAAAATATTTTAATTAAGTTTAAATTTTTGAATTTTGAAAGTTGTTTTGTGCCTTGCCAATCTATATCAAATATAATGTCATTTTCTTTAAGAGTTTCATCAACGTTTTTTTTCAGTGTTCCGTAATAATTTTCAAAGATTTTTGCGTGCTCATAAAACTCATTATTTATAATTAGTTTCTCAAATTCCTCCTTTTTAACAAAATTATAATCAACCCCATCTACTTCGTTAGATCTAGGTGGTCTAGTTGTATATGATACTGAGATTTTAAAAGACTGATATTTTTGATGAATTTTTTTTGTTAGAGTTGTCTTACCCACTCCTGAAGGAGAGGATAATATTACCATGATATTGCTATCGCTGGTCATTTAAATTTAGGTAAAAATCTTACTTACTGGTTTTGCTTTCAATAAATTTAATTGCATCACCAACAGTTAAAATTTTTTCAGCTTCACTATCTGATATCTCTGATCCAAATTCTTCTTCAAAAGCCATGACTAATTCTACTGTATCAAGACTATCAGCTCCTAAATCATCAATGAAGCTAGCTTCTTCTGTTACTTTTTCCTCTTCTATACCTAAATGATCAGCAACAATTTTTTTAATTTTACTTTTTATTTCGTCTGACATGAATTCCTTTCGTGTATGTTTAATTTCTTAATAGATTATTAAGCAGAATTGTCAAGACATATACATTCCACCATTTACATGCACTGTTTCACCATTTATATAATTTGACATATCTGAAGCTAAAAAAGCTACACAATTTGAAACATCTTCACATGTACCGAGGTTCCCAGAGGGAATTTTACTAATTAAATTTTTTTTAAAATCTTCACTTATTTTATCCGTCATCTCAGTTTTGATAAAACCAGGTGATACACAATTTATATTTATATTTTTTCTTGCGTACTCAATAGCTAAACTTTTTGAAAAAGCTACTATCCCAGCTTTAGAAGCAGAATAGTTTGACTGACCCAAATTACCAGTATGACCAACAATAGAAGTTATATTAATAATTTTTCCGTATTTTTTCTTCAACATTTTTTTAATGGCATATTTGCACATTAAAAATGTTGATGTTAGATTTATATCTAAAACCTTCTTCCAATTTTCCTCAGTTAGTCTTATAGATAAATTATCGAGTGTAATTCCCGCATTATTAACAAGTATATCAATACCGTTAATCTTTTTATCAACTTCATCTATAAATTCTTCAATTTTTTTATGATCATCCAACTTAAATTTTCCTATTTCAATATTATTAAATTTGTTTTTTAATTCATTTAATCTATCTTCTTTAGTGCCAGTAGCAAAAACTTTTGATCCTGAATTATAAAATTTTTCAACAAGACTATTTCCAATTCCTCCTGTAGCTCCAGTAATTAAAATTTTTTTATTTTTCAAATTCATCTATAAGACTTTTAATATCAGTAATTGAATTAATTGAAAAGCATTTTGAATTCTTAACGGTTCTTTTAACCATTCCTGATAGAACTTTGCCTGGCCCTATTTCAATAAAATTTTTTATTCCGTTTTCAGACATATTTATTAAACTTTCTCTCCATTTAACTGTCGAAAAAATTTGTTGATATAAAAGTTCTTTTATTTTTACAGGGTTTTTTTGAGGTAAGGCATTTACATTACTTACTATTTCGCATTTAGGTACTCCAAAATTTATTTTTTCAATTTTTTCTCTCATAATATCAGCTGCAGATTTCATTAAAGAACAATGGAATGGAGCACTAACTTTTAACGGGATAAATTTAATATTATTTTTTTTCAATACTTTCTGAAAGGCATCTACCCCTTTTTTTTCACCACTTATTATTACTTGTCCTTCAGAATTATCATTAGCTATCTCACAAATTTCTTTTTTATTTTCTCTTTCATTTAACAAATTGTTAATATCACTTATTTTTGTTCCCAGCACCGCGAGCATACTCCCTTTTCCAATTGGCACTGCGTTTTGCATTGCCTTTCCTCTCTCGTGCAATAAATATATTGCGTCTTCAAAATTTAATGATCCTGCGCAAACTAGTGCGCTATATTCACCTAATGAGTGACCAGAAAAATACTTCAATTTATTTAAATTAAAATTAAATTCATCTTTTAAAACTTTAAATATTGAATAGCTTACTGTTAATATTGCTGGTTGTGTATTTTTTGTAAGTTTTAGATCTTCCTCTGAACCTTCTAGAATAATTTTTGATAGTGAGTAATTTAATTTTTGATCTGAGATATCAAATATTTTTTTTACTAGTTGAAAATTTTTATAAAATTGAGAGCCCATACCTACTATTTGTGAACCTTGTCCTGGAAATAATAAAGCGCCCATTATTTGTAATTTAATTAATAATTATTAATGTTGATATAATCATTCATTATAGTATAAACCAGTCTTTGAAAATATTAATAAAAAACAGTATTTACAAGATAAACTATGGCATTTTACGAAAATACTATTGTAGCTAAACAAGACCTGGCTGAAAAAGAACTAAAGTTGGTCAGAGATAAGTATAACGAAATTATAAATAAATCCTCAGGTAAAGTTATAAAAATTGAAGAATGGGGTTTAATAAATTTAGCTAATAAAATAAAAAATTACAAAAAAGGTTTTTTTATTCACTTCAAATTTGAGGGAAATAATAGCACTTTAAGTGAAATTGAGAAAAAAATTCGAGTCGATGCATCTATAATTAGATTTTTGACTGTAAAATATAAAAGATTAGATACAAAAAACGAATATTTTAAAAAAGATAAAAAATAGAAATAAATGAAAAGAAAGAACAAAAAGTTTCAAAAAAGAAATTCTAATTCTTTGAATAAACTAAGTTTATTTCAAAAAATAGATGGAAAATTTCAAAAAAAATGCCCGCTATCAATTAAAAATGCACCAATTATTGATTATAAGAATATAACATTGCTTAGAAAATATGTTACCGATAACGGAAAAATTGTCTCGTCAAAAGTTAGTTCCGTATCATTCAATAAACAAAAAAAACTTACAAAAGAAATTAAAAAAGCAAAAATCTTAGGATTAATTTGATATGGAACTTATTTTATTAGAAAACATTCTAAATTTAGGAAATATTGGCGATAAAGTTAAAGTCAAAAATGGTTATGGACGAAATTTTCTTTTAAAACAAGGTAAAGCTTTAAGATTAAATAAAGAAAACGAAAATTATGTAGAAAAAAAGAAGGATGAATTAAATAAAAAAAATAATGAAGTTAAAAATAAATATAAAGAAGTATCCAAATTAATAAATAATAAAACTTTTAATTTTAATAGAGAAAGTAAAGAGAATGGGGATTTATTTGGGTCAATTAAACCGAAGGAAATAACAAATTTAATTAAAGAAAAAGTTAATGGGGAAGTTAGTCCCTCACAAATAATTTTAAAGGACGAACTTAATAAAATCGGCTCATTTACAGCAATTATTAATTTTCATGCAGATGTAAAAGCAAGTATTGTGATTAAAATTAATAAAATACAAACTAAATAACTTTTCCACAGTCCATTATAATCAGTGAGTAACTTTTCTCTTTAAAGATTGGTATCTATACTTATAATTTATTTGTGAAAGACACAAATTTGGTTCATCAAGGAATTAAGAATAATCAGCCATCTAATATAGAGGCAGAGCAAGCACTTCTGGGTTCTATTCTTGTGAATAATGATATAATAGATGAAGTTTCAACTCTAATTTCATCAATAGTCTTTTATGATCCTGCACATATTAAAATATACGAAGTAATTCAAAGCTTGAATAATAAAGGAATGATTGCAAATCCTATTACATTAAAAAATTATTTTGAGAAAGATAACATGTTAAGTGAGGTAGGAGGAACGGAATACCTTGTAAAATTAACAAGATTTTCTGGCTCTACAAAACAGGCACTTGATTATGCAAAAGTAATTCATGAAATGTATTTAAGAAGAGAGTTAGTGTTGATCTCAAACAAATTAAATTCAGATACAATTAATGCTCATACTCAAGAGCAAAATGCTGAAAATATAATTGAAGATACGGAAAAATCTCTTTTTGATTTAGCTGAAAGAGGTTCATTTTCTCAATCATTTTTAAAATTTAATCAGGCTTTGGATCAAACAATTGAATTGGCGACTAAAGCAATGCAAAGTGATCGTGGACTTGTAGGAGTTCCAACAGGTTTAACCGATTTAGATGAGAAATTAGGTGGTTTACATAAATCTGACTTAATTATATTAGCTGGGCGGCCGTCAATGGGAAAAACTGCATTAGCAACTAATATTGCCTACAATGCTGCTCAAAATATCCTTAAACGTGAGGAAAAATCTTCAGTAGCTTTTTTTTCTTTAGAAATGTCCTCTGAGCAATTGTCGACTAGAATTTTATCTGAGCAAGCTAAAATAAAATCTGATGATATTAGAAGAGGTAAAGTTACTGAGGAAGAAATTAATAGATATATTGAAACTTCAAGAAATATATATAACCTACCATTGTTCATTGATGAAACACCTGCAATAACGATCGCAACCTTGTGCAATAGAGCAAGACGTATCAAAAGACTTTTTGGTTTAAACTTAATTGTTGTAGACTATATTCAACTAATGAAATCAAATTCATTGAAAAATGATGGACGTGTTCAAGAGATTTCTGAAATTACTCAAGGTTTAAAAGCTCTAGCAAAAGAATTATCTGTTCCGGTTTTGGCTTTATCGCAACTTTCTAGAGCTGTAGAACAGAGAGATGATAAACTGCCTCAACTTGCTGATTTGAGAGAGTCTGGGTCTATTGAGCAAGATGCTGATGTTGTGATGTTTGTTTATAGGGAGTCTTATTATCTTGAGAGAAAACAACCAAAATTAGGTTCAATTGAACACGCGGAATGGCAGTCAAAAATGAATGATGTTAACGGACTTGCCGATATCATATTAGGCAAGCAGAGGCATGGGCCGACTGGCACGGTCAAAGTCGAGTTTGAGGGAATTTACACAAAATTCAAAGATTTAAGGAAAAATTAGACCTAATTTTCTCTTTTGTTATAAACAAATTAGGATATATCTGAAATATCTTGATGTTTTCTTATATTTATAAAAAATTTATAATTGATTTTTCAAAATTCACTATTTTTCTATTTATCTGTGTTTTAATTTTCTCTTTATATCAAGCTAAAAATTTCAATTTAGATGCGTCTTCTGATGCGCTGCTTTTAGAGGGAGACAAAGATCTTAAATATTTGAGAGAAATTAATGAGAGATATGGGTCTAAAGATTTTTTAGTTCTCACATATACGCCTATTTCTAGTTTTACAGAAAAAGAAACTATACTCAATTTACAATTATTAAAGTCAAAAATTGAGAAGCTTACATGGGTTAGTAAAGTAATTACAGTAATTGATGTTCCATTATTAAAAAGTACTGACGAAAATTTAATGGATAGACTTAAAAATTATAAAACTTTAGCTTATCCTGAAATTGATAAGTTCAGAGGTTTCGAGGAAATTATAAATAGTCCAATTTATAGAAACTATGTAATTAGTGAAGATGGTAAAACATCAGGCATTGTTGTTTATTTAAAAAAAGACGAGAGGTTAGCAGAATATGTCAAAATAAAAGATAAATATTATAATCAAAATATTAATTCAGGTTTAAATAAAGAGGAACGTATTAATTATAAAAATTTTTTAAATGAATATGAAGAATACAAAAACCTTTATAATATTAGAAACCATCAAAATATAAAAGAGATAAGAGATGTAATAGGTAAATATGGGGATAATGCAAAAATTCACTTAGGCGGTATTCCAATGATAGCTGATGACATGATGAGTTTTATTAAAAGTGACATAATGGTTTTTGGTATTGGAGTTTTTATTTTTATTGTAATGACGCTATGGTTTATTTTTAGAAACATTAAGTGGGTTTTAATCCCTCTAGTGGGTTGCGCTGCGTCAGTGATAATAATGGTAGGATTATTAGGTTTAATTGGGTGGAAAGTAACAGTAATCTCATCAAACTTTATTGCTTTAATGCTTATATTAAATATGGCTATGAACATTCATGTAACTGTCAGATATTTGCAATTAAAAAAAGAATTTCCTGTGATGTCTAACAAAGAAGCCGTTTTGAATGCATCAAAAAAAATGATGCTACCTATTCTTTATACAGTTTTGACAACAGTTTGCGCTTTTATGTCTTTAATATTTAGTGGAATTAAACCGATTATTGATTTTGGTTGGATGATGACTTTAGGTTTATTTGTTTCACTTCTAGTAACTTTTTTAATTTTACCCTCCTTATTAAATATTTTCTCTTCAGATAGTGAAATTAAAGTTAAGGACACAGAAAAGTCTTTGATTACCTCGGCCCTAGGTACAGTTGCGAAAAAAAGTCAAATATTTCTTTTTGGGACGACAATAATAATAATAGTTCTAAGTGTCGTAGGAGTCGTAAGATTAGAAGTCGAGAATAGTTTTATAAATTATTTTGATGAAGAAACGGAAATCTATAAAGGGATGAAAAAAATAGATGATGAACTAGGTGGTACTACTCCGCTAGATATCATATTGAAATTTCCTTCAAAAAAAAAGAAGAAAAAGATGATCAATTTTCAGAATGGGAAGAAGACTTTGTCGATAATGAAGATAAATCCAAATATTGGTTTACCAGAGATAAAATGGACAAAATTTTAAGAGTACATGATTACCTGGACTCACTTCCTGAAATCGGGAAAGTTTTATCATTTGGATCAATTTTGAGAGTAGCAGAAGATTTAAATAATAAGAAGCTACAAAGCTTAGAGATAGCAGTTTTATACAGTAAAATTCCTGAGGAAATTAAACAAGAAATTGTTCTTCCATATATATCTATTGATAATGATGAAGCAAGAATAACGGTAAGAATAAAAGACTCTTTAGAAAATTTACGAAGAAATGAATTAATTAAAAAAATTAATTTGGAATTAAATTCACAATTAGGTTTAAAAAAAGATGAATATAAATTAACAGGCGTACTAATTTTATTCAACAATCTTTTACAAAGTTTATTTAAATCTCAAATTCTTACTTTGGGAATAGTTATGTTGGGCATCTTTTTGATGTTTTTTATATTATTTAGAAATAGAATCTTATCAATTATTGGCATAGTTCCAAATTTTTTAGCAGCTTTTTTTATACTTGGTATCATTGGTTTGTTAGCTATACCCTTAGATATGATGACTATTACAATCGCTGCGATAACGATTGGTATAGCTGTAGATAATAGTATTCACTATATCTACAGATTTAGAGAGGAATTTAATAAAATTAAAAATTATAATAAAACATTAGACAGGTGTCATAGTACAGTAGGTATTGCAATTTTAAATACCTCCTTAACAATTGTTTTTGGTTTTTCAATTCTAGTATTGTCAAACTTTATTCCCACTATTTACTTCGGATTGTTTACCGGTATAGCAATGTTACTGGCAATGATTTCTGTTCTCACCTTATTGCCTAGGTTAATTTTAATTTTCAAACCTTTCGGTAAGGAAATAGAAAACTTTGATGAAAAGTAATTTTATAGAAAATTTGATTGAAAGCTTAAATTTTTTTGATTTTTTCGTTTTGCTTATTGTCACTTATTTTGTAATTCAATGTTTTTTAAAGGGTTTTTCACTAAGCCTTATTCTATTTATGAAATGGGTACTTTCTACTATTATAACAATAATTTTTGTCCCAAAATTACAGCCAATTGTTTCTGAATACGTTGAGTCTCAATTTATAAATAATATTGGATTAGGATTCGTTATTTTTATTTTCTCCCTTTTTATAACAATTGTGATTGGTAAATCTCTAGGTAGAGCGGTTACATGGACAGGAGTTGGATCTATAGATAAGTCTTTTGGTATATTATTTGGTTTTTTTAAAGGTTACATAGTTTGTGTATGTATATTTTCTATATTAAATTGGTTTTATCCTCATAAAAATTGGGGTATTTCAGCTGAACAAGCTATATCTTTTGATATAATAAATAATGGAAGTAAGATTTTAATTGAAGAATTTCCTTCAAGTGAAGATCTTATTGATACGAAAGAAAAAATTGAAAAAATCTAGAGACGATAAACTTAGAGAAGAATGTGGTATTTTTGGTATCTTCAATCACAATGACGCATCTGCGCTAGTTGCATTAGGTTTACATGCTTTGCAACATAGAGGACAAGAAGGTTGTGGTATTGTTTCCTTTGACGGAAAAAATTATCATTCAGAAAAAAGACAGGGTTTAGTCGGTGACCATTTTACAGACCAAGAAACTTTAAAAAAATTACCTGGATTATTTGCAATCGGACATAATAGATATTCCACAACTGGAGAAACATCATTGAGGAATATTCAACCTTTTTTTGCAGATTTGCATATGGGTGGATTAAGCTTAGCTCATAATGGAAATTTAACAAATGCGTTACTATTAAGAGAGGCTTTAGTAAAAGATGGTGCAATTTTTAGAACGACTAGTGATACTGAAACTATTGTACAGCTGATCGCAAAATCAAAAAGAAATAAGTTTTTGGATAAATTGATAGATGCATTATTTCAAATTCAAGGAGGATATTCCTTAATCTTAATGACGAATAAAAAAATGGTTGGTGTAAGAGATCCATTTGGAATTAGACCTTTAGTTTTAGGAAAATTAAAAGGTTCTTATATTTTTGCATCTGAAACCTGTGCACTGGATATAGTTGGTGCAACTTATATAAGAGACGTGGAAAATGGAGAAATTGTTATAATTGAAAATGATAAAATAAAAAGCATAAAACCATTCCCTGCTCAAAAACCAAGACCGTGTATTTTTGAGTACATTTATTTTGCTAGGCCGGATAGTATTATTAATGGAAAATGTGCTTATGAATATCGAAAAAATTTAGGCCATGAATTAGCTAAAGAAACTGATATAAATGCAGATTTAATTGTTCCTGTGCCTGACTCTGGTGTACCAGCGGCAATAGGTTTTTCCGAAAAATCCGATAAATCTTTTGATTTAGGTTTAATACGAAATCATTATGTAGGAAGAACTTTTATAGAACCAACTCAAAGCATAAGAAGTTTGGGTGTAAAACTTAAATTGAGTTCAACTAAAACAATTGTTCAAAATAAATCAATAATATTGATTGACGATTCATTGGTCAGAGGTACAACTTGTCATAAAATTGTAAAGATGTTGTATGAAAGCGGAGCGAGAGAAGTTCATGTCAGAATAGCTTGCCCAGAAATCAAGTATCCAGACTTTTATGGTGTTGATATGCCAACAAGAGAGGAATTATTAGCAAATAATAAAAATCTTGAACAAATGTGCAATTATATAAAAGCTAAAACTCTTCGTTTCTTAAGTCTTGATGGTTTGTATAAAGCTTTGATAGGGTCTAAAAGAAACGTAACCTATCCCCAATTTAGCGATCACTACTTTACAGGAGAATATCCGATTAAACCTTCTGATAAGATTCAAGGTCTTAAAATAAAACAATTATCATTATTAAGTGGAAAATCTAATAACTAGTTCACTACTGATAATTTATTCTTCTTATCAATATAAATTAAATTATTATTAGAAAAAATTGGGTAAGATTTTATCTTTGTTGGTAATTTTAATACTTTAATTATTTTTCCATTGATATCTAATTTTAATACGAACGAATTTTTTAAAAAAATATTAATTTGATTTTTTGCTATCATCATAGTTTTAAAATCTGCTTTTTTTTTATTTATATTTAAAAATTCAGATATCAATTTGTTAATATCATATGAGTATAAAATTTTTCCACTTAACAAATTAAATGATAATAATAAGTTATTTTTTGTTATTAAAAAGACATTATTATTGTTAACTAATGGTTTTATATGGGATGAAAAATTTTTTTTATGTAAAATGGATCCATTGTCCTCATTCAAGACATAAGTATAATTATTTGTAGATACGATAAGTTTTCTTTTATAGCTAATTATTTGATTGCTTTGGAAAAGATTACTAGGGTTTAAATCATTTGATTGATTTAAATTAATAAACCATTTAATACGCATTGATTTATTATCAATCGAATACAAAGAACCGTATGTATTCAAAAAAAAAGTATGATCATTGTCAATTGAAATGTTATTTTGAAATTTATTTTTTACTATAGTTTCTTCGGTTGGTAGCATTTTCAGAGTTTCCCCGTTTTTTTTATCAAAAAAATATAAGATATTATTTTGATTTGCTGCAACTAGTTTATTTCCTATGATTTTTAAATTTGATCTAAACGGAATTTTATAATTTTTCGCCCAAATAATTTTGTTTGAATTATATTTAAGAGAGTACAAATAACCTAAATTATCTGAAACGTAAATAATATCATTTTGAATGATGATATTTAATTTTTTTTCAATTTTTTTGTATCGTTTTTTATAAAAATTAAATTTATTAAGGATCTTATTTTCATTCAAAGAGTAGAAGATTAAATCACCTTTTTTAGTATTTATGATAATTATGTTATTTTTTAATAAAATATAATTATTAGTTTCCTCCTTTGTGATTTTTTTACTTCTAAAAATTAAATCATTTAAATTTCTATAATTAAAGTTTTCAAAGTTATTGTTTTTTCCATAGTAAATATCATTCCAATCCCTATTATTAACTTCGTCAGAGAAAGATAAAATTGAACTCCCATCGAATGGTACTATATTTTCAAATCGATCATTTTTTGATGAAAGAGTTTTAAAATCGCTAAAGACTTTATTTTTTTCAGTTTTATTTAAATTGCCACTGTTCCAAATACCAGATTTATTATCAAATGAACAACCTATTAAAAATAATAAAAAAAAATAGTTTTTAAGTAATTTCATCAGTCAATATTATTTATCTAAGATTTCTTGACTTATCTCTTTATATTTTGAATTATTTTGAATAAGATTATTTAAAAGATCCTTTCCTTTTGCTATTTTTGAATTTTTTATAAAATATAATGCTTTCTTTAAAATGATAAGATCTTTTTGTTCTTTTGAAATATTTAAATTTTCTAAAATTTCAAAATATTTCAAAATTTTATTTTCGTTAGTTTCAAGATTTTTTTCTAAAATAGTATTTAAAGCAAGTATCGAATAAAATTTATTTTTACTTAATATAATTTTTTCATACATTTTTTTAGCTTTGTTTTCATCCTGTGCAGATAGATAAATCCCAGCTTGTATATATTGTTCTGAAATAAGTTGATTTTTTTTATCGTTACTAATTTTATAAAAAATTACAAATAAAATTAACAAAAATATCAAGAATATTAATATAAATAATCTTAATTTATTTTTTTTTAAAAAAAGTAGTAATTTTTCTAAAAAATTAATTTTTTTTTCTAAATTTTCTTCCATTTAAAAAGTTTTTTTGTGTCGGAAATTTTCTTAACTTTACATCTCTAGTATATTTTTTTACAGCTTTTTCAATTATTCTATCTAATGAAATGTATTTTTTTACAAATTTTGGGTAAAATCCACTTAACCCTAACATATCGTCAGTTACCAAAATTTGACCGTCGCAATTATTAGACGACCCAATTCCAATAGTTGGTATTTTTAATTTTTTTGAAATCAATTTCGATGCTTCAGAAGTAATGCATTCTAGAACAATTGAAAAAGCGCCAGATCTTTCAATTAATAATGCCTCTTTTAAAAGTTTCGTTATTTCTTTTTTTGTTACTCCTTCAATCTTAAATTTTTTTTTGAATTGTGGTGTGTAACCTATGTGCCCCATTACAGGAATATTTTTTTTTGTTAATTCCTTAATAATATTGTAGTTTTTGCTATTACTCTCTATTTTGACTGCATCACTCCCAGTTTTCATCATAATTTTTTTTGCATTTTTACATGCCACTATATTATTTTTATAAGTCCCTTTTGGCATATCCACAACAAGTAAAGATTTTTTTATACCTTTTTTCACGCTCTCAGTATGTTGAATAATATTTTGCAAAGAAATTTTATGAGTATTTGTTGAGCCATACAAAACATTTGCCATTGAGTCTCCTACTAAAATAATATCACAATATTTATCTAATATTTGAGCTATACTTTTTGAGTATGCAGTTAAACTAACAATTTTTGATTTATTTTTTTTTAGTAAAATTTTTTTGATTTTTTTATTCATTCTCGATAGTAATTTTACTCAAGTTCAATAGTGCTTGGCGGTTTAGATGTTATATCATAGACTACCCTATTGATGCCTTTAACACTATTAATAATTTTATTAGAAATTTGGTCTAGAAAATATTTTGGTAAATTAAAATAATCTGCAGTCATTCCGTCCTCTGAAGTTACCGCTCTTAATAAGCAAGTATATTCATACGTTCTTGAGTCTCCCATTACTCCAACTGTTTTAATCGGAAGTAAAGCGGCATATGCTTGCCAAATTTTATTATAAAGATTTTTTTCAATAAGTTCGTTTATAAAAATGTGGTCTGCTTCTTGAAGGATTCTTATTCTTTCACGATCAATTTTACCTACTATTCTAATTCCTAACCCCGGGCCTGGAAATGGATGCCGGGCTACAATTTTTGGAGAAAGTCCTAAAGAACTTCCTAAAATTCTTACTTCATCTTTAAAAAATTCTTTAAGAGGCTCTATTAATCTCAAATTCATTCGCTTTGGTAATCCACCGACATTATGATGTGATTTGATCTTAGATGTTTTTCCGCCAGTTGGTGATCTGCTCTCAACAATGTCAGGGTAAAGAGTGCCTTGTGCGAGAAACTTGATATCTTTAATTTTTTTAGCTTCTTTTTCAAATATCTTAATAAAAAGATTTCCTATTATTTTTCTTTTTATCTCTGGACTTGTAATATGTTTGAGTTTTTTTAAAAATAAGTCTGATGCATTAATTAATTTAATATTTAATTTATATTTTTTTTTTAAAATCTTATGAGTATATTTAAATTCATTCTTTCTCATAAGGCCCGTATCAACCATTATGCAAATTAAATTTTTTTTTATTGCTTTATGAATTAATAAAGCAACTACGCTACTATCAACTCCTCCTGATAATGCACATATGACTTTTTTATTTGCAACTTTTCTTCTGATTTCTTTAATAAGTCTTTTTTTTTGAGAGGAAATATTCCATTGTTTTTTTATTTTACAAATTAGAAATAAAAAATTTCTAAATAGTAATTTGCCATTATCTGTATGGGTCACTTCAGGATGAAATTGGACACCATATATTTTCTTTTTAGAATTTTCTATAATTGTAAATTTTGAGTCTTTAGTAGTGGCTATAGTTTTGAAATTCTTTGGTAGTTTTGTCACAGCATCTTCGTGGCTCATCCATACAGCTTTTTTTTTATCAGCAAAAAATTTGTGGGTAAGTAATGATTTTTTTTGATTTTGTATAAATGTTCTACCAAATTCTCTTTTCTTATTTGACGACTTTATTTTTCCACCATAAAGCTTTGCGATTAATTGTAGTCCATAACAAATACCAAGAATTGGTATTTTTTTTTCAAAAATAATTTTTGGAACTCTTTGAAATTTTTTTTTTGTAACAGTTGATGGTCCACCTGAAAGAATTATTCCTTTTACATTTAAAAAGGTATTTAATTTTTCAATGTCTTTTGGGGTTATTATTTCAGAGTAAACTCCAAGATCTCTGACTCTTCGAGCTATTAATTTTGTTACTTGAGAGCCAAAATCAATAATAATTATTTTCTCTTTATTTTTTTGAAATTGCATTTATTTTTTAGATAAATCTTCAATTTCTTTTTTTAAATTTTTACTTTGTTTGCAAAATTTATTGCATAAAGTAATTAGTCTATCGTTTAATTCTTTGCTTTTTTTGTAGTCTGAGTTAGTTAATTTAAGTTTAGCAAGATTATATATTGCTTCCTCATTTTTTGGATTTAACAAGATTACAGTATTCAGGTTTTGCTCCTCCAGTTCCTGTTTATCTAAATCTTTAAATATCTTTGATAAATATAAATATGACATCTCGTTCTTAGGATTAAAAACAATATCTTGTTCAAATTTAAATTTTGCTTTATCAAGTTGATTGTTATTGTAAAATTTTAATCCTTCTTGAAAAAATTGTGTTTTTGCATGTAAATAACTTTGAAAAAACATAAGTAAAGCAACAATCCTTAATATTTTTAATATCATAGCTTATAATTAATTGATTTTTGGGTCATTTCAACACTGTGGACCATGCTTTCATAGAAACCTGCTTTTGTTATTTTTATAAATTTAGCATTTTTGTTTATCTGATTTAAACTCTTAGCTCCGATGTAACCCATAGAAGATCTTAACCCCCCCTGGAGTTGATAAATAATTTTAGAGACACTACCTTTATATTCTACTCGTCCTTCGACACCTTCGGGAACAAATTTTGCTTTATCTTTAAAATTTTCTTGGAAATATCTACTCGCTGAACCAGATGACATTGCACCGATTGAGCCCATACCTCTATATTGTTTATAATATTTTCCTTTTACTTTAAACTTTTTTCCTGGACTTTCGTTAGTTCCTGCAAATATTGATCCCATCATTATAGCATCAGCACCAGCTGCTAACGATTTTGCAATATCTCCTGAGAATTTAATTCCCCCATCTGATACAATTTTAATTTTTTTATTTTTCAGTGCTTTTTTTACTTCCATTATTGCTGAGATTTGAGGGACACCTATTCCAGCAACCATCCTAGTTGTACATATCGACCCTGGTCCTATTCCTACCTTTATAATGTCAGCGCCAGCATTATATAATTTTTTAGCTGCCTCACCTGTAGCAATATTTCCAACACAAATAGGAACAGCACTACTAAATTTTTTTATTTTAGATAACATTTTAAGAACTTTTTCACTATGTCCGTGCGCAGTATCTATTACAATTAAATCACATCCTTTTTCTAATAATGATTTTACTCTTTCAATATCTCCCGTGTTTGTACCAACTGCAGCACCAACAAATAATTTTTCTTTTTTAACTTTTGAGACTTCACCAGATTGTTTTTTTATATTTAAATTACGGTGAATTATTCCTATTCCTCCGGATTTTCCGATAGCTATTGCCATTTTTGACTCTGTTACTGTGTCCATAGCAGAGGAAAGGAATGGAACTTTAAGAAAAATTTTTTTTGTTAAATTAAGAGATATATCTGTTTCGGAGGGTAAAACATTTGAGTATTGCGGAAGCAACAACACGTCATCAAAGGTAAGAGATTCTTTAATTGTTTCCATAAAATATTATAAACAATTTTTATGATTTATAAAGTGTTAAATCTTACAGTGTAAATAAGTTTCTTTGGACTCGTACCTGCTTGACTTTGGTTTAAAAAAATTGACTTCTTTAAATAAAGATTTTGCTAAATTTTTAGCTTCAATAAAATCAGTTCCCATAAATAATTTTGAAACTAATACACCTTTTGGTTTAAGTATTTTAGAAGATAATTTGATGACTTCAGAACAAATTTCGTTAGTTCTTATTGAATCAAGAGATTTATTACCAGTAGTATCTGCTGCCATATCAGAAATAACTACATTCAAATCTTCATTAAAAAAATCTTTGATTTTTTCAAGTAATTTAGTGTCATAAAAATCAAAATTTAAAAATTTTACATTTTTTATTGGAGACATCGGTTTAATATCGATAGATAAAATTTTTCCTGAGGTAATTATCTCACTAGCTACTTGTGACCAACCTCCAGGATAAGATCCAAAATCAATTAAATTGGTATTTTTTTTTATAAATTTAAATTTATCATTTAATTCAATTAATTTAAATGATGCTCTCGATCTGTAACCTAAAACTTTTGATTTTTTAAAAAAATAATCCCTATGTTGTTTAATTTTCCAAGAATTACTTTTCTTTCTACTTTTAGATTTTTTCATTACAAAATATCTTCATGATCTTCATCAGATATTTTTAGCGTATGTTTTTTAATGTTTTTTTTATAAATTAGATAACTTATTGGAATAGAAATAAGATATAGAAAACTAAAAATTAAAAGAGTTTCAAAAGTGTAAAATAATAGAGATGTAAATACGACTCCGATTGCTAAAAGTAAAAAAACAGTGGCCTTTGATGATATCGATATTTTTTTAAGTGAGAGAGTAGGTATTTTACTCACTAAGAGTAATGCAACTAGAACTGTTAAAAATGGTGTTAAAATTTTAATATTAAAATTAAGATTAAGACTGCTTAATTCATAGATTAAAGGCATAAGTATTAATAATCCTCCTACTGGCGAAGGTACACCTTCGAAAAAATTTTTTTTCCACTCTTCCTGTTCATCAATTTTAGTTAAATTAAATCTTGCTAATCTTAAGACACAACAGACAGAAAAAATTAATGCAATAGCCCAACCTAAATTTCCGTATATATTAAGCTCCCAAAAATAAAGAATAAGAACCGGAGCTATTCCAAAGCTTACAAAATCTGTCAATGAGTCTAGCTCCTTTCCAAAATCTGAGGTGCCTTTAATCAATCTTGCTATTCGCCCGTCTAAGGCATCTAATATCGCAGCTATTAGAATAAATATTACAGCTAAATTAAAATTACCATCAATAGAAAATTTAATTGAGCTAATTCCTAAGCAAACTCCACCCAGAGTAAGAATATTTGGTAAGAGATACCTTGTTTTTTTTGAAGTTACTAATTTAAATTTTTTTTGCTCCATTATTTTTTTGCAATTAAACTTCCCCCTGCCACTACGTTTTGTCCAAGTTTC
>MDTG01280422.1_pt1 | contig 34927 bp, 27 predicted proteins | sample 811421 | NCBI WGS metagenome assembly MDTG01 (sample SAMN05326645, study PRJNA326480) | marine metagenome | isolation source: seawater | place: Pacific Ocean: South East | collected 2011
CAGCCGCCAGTCGCGCGCGACCTCACGCGCGGCGAAGACCTTCGCCCGCGCGGGGCCGGTCAGCAGCGCGGCGCGCAGCGCGCGGGCGAGGGAGGGACGGGTCTCGCCGGTCACATTGCCTTCGCGGCGGCGAGCACCTCTTGCGCGTGGTCCTTGACCTTCACCTTGGGCCAGATGCGCGCGATCTTGCCGTCGGCGTCCACCAGATAGGTGCTGCGGACCATGCCCATGAAGGTCTTGCCGTACATCTTCTTCTCGGCCCAGACGCCCAGTCCGTCCGACAGGCCGCCTTCCTCGGCGTCGGTCGCGAGATCGACGGTCAGATCGTGCTTGGCGATGAAGTTCTGATGCTTCTTGCTCGAATCCTTGCTGATGCCGAGGAGCGCCACGCCCGCCTCATCGAACTGCGGCTTCAATGCGGAGAAATCCTTCGCCTCGGTCGTGCAGCCGGGCGTATTGTCCTTGGGGTAGAAGAACATCACCAGCTTGCGCCCGCGATAGTCGGACGGCTTCACCTCTTCGCCATCGTGCCGCACCATCGCGATATCGGGCATCGTGTCGCCTTCGCTCACGCTCATGTCTCGATCTCCAGTTTCTCGTCGAATACCTGTTGCCAGGTGCGGGCGACCTCCTGCCGTGCCTCGCCCACCCGGTGCAAGAGCGCGTCGGTATCCTCGCACCCGCAGGCCTGCGCCAGCACCTCGCCCGCGGCGCCCGGCGGCACGGCGAGATCGGGCGCGAGCAGGCGCGCGGCCACGATCAGCCGGGTGAGGAAATCATGCGCATCGGCGAAAGCCTGCGGCAGCGTGCCCGCGTGAACCAGTGTCTCGCACACTTTCGACAGGCGCGGATCGAGCGCGACATGATCGCGCAGCTGGAGGAAGTGGAGGATGAACTCGATATCGACCAGCCCGCCACGCAGCAGCTTTACATCGAGCGGGCCCTTCGCCGGTTTGTGCGTCGCCATCTCGCCCCGCATCCGCAGCACATCCTCGCGCAGGGCAGCCGGATCGCGCGGCGCGCACAGCACCTCGCGGACGATATCGTCGACGCTCGCACGGGCGGAGAAGGATCCCGCGACCACCCGCGCCCGCGCCAGCGCCATGTGCTCCCACGTCCATGCCGATTCGCGCTGGTAGCGGGCGAAACTCTCGACGCTGACCGCCAGCGGCCCCTGCGCGCCCTGCGGCCGCAGCCGCGTGTCGACCTCGTAGAGCGGACCCTCGGCGGTCGGCACGCTCAGCGCGGCGCTCACCCTCTGGGCCAGACGGTTGAAATAGCGCGTGGCCCCGAGGGGGCGGGCGCCGTCGCTTTCCGCCGCATGGTCGCCGGTGAACAGGTAAACGATGTCGAGATCGGAGGCATGGGTCAGCGCCTCGCCCCCCAGCCGCCCGAGGCCCAGGATGACCAGCTCGCTGCCTTCGATCCGGCCATGCGCCTGCTCGAACTCCTCCACCGTGCCCGCCAATGCCGCCTGCAGCGCCGCTTCGGCCACGATCGCGAAACCGCGCGCGATGTCGAGCGGGTCGTGCGCCCCGCCGATCAATTGCACGCCGAGCGCGAAGCGCTGTTCGCCGGTCACCACCCTGATCCGGTCGAGCAGCGCCTCGTAATTGCCGTGCGGCTCGGCCCGCATCATGCTCCGGCGCAGGGCGGGCACGTCTTCGGGCAGGTCGAGCGCCGAGCGGTCAATCAGCGCGTCGAACAGCGCCGGACGCAGCGCGAGATCGTTGGCGAGCGGCGGGGCGAGCGTGATGATGTCGAGAAACTGGTCGAGCAGGGCTGGCCGCGCTTCGAGCAGGCGGAACAGGTTGATCCCGCTCGGCATGGCTTCCAGCAGACGCTCCAGCCGCACCATCGCGCGATCGGGTTCGGCAGACTGCGCCAACCGTTCGAGCAGGGTCGGCAGCAGGCGGCGGAAGGCGGTCTGCGCGTCGCTGCTGCGCAGTGCGCGGTAGCGCCCGTCGAGCCAGCCCGCGACCCGTTCGGAGAGGTTGTCCTGCCCGGCCAGCGGGCTGGCGTTCACCAGTTCGCCGACGGGGCGGTCGCCCACCGCGCCGGTCTCGCTCGCCTGAAGCAGCGCGTCGAACGCCTCGGCCGTCGCGGTCAGGTGCGGGTCGAGATCGGCGAGCAGCGCCTCGCCATCGGCGAACCCGTCGAGCCGGGCGAGCCGGTCGAGCGCCTCGCCTTCGGGAATGGCATGCGTCTGCCGGTCCTCGAGCATCTGGATGCGGTGCTCGGCCACGCGCAGCCGGGCATAGGCCTCGGCAAGCCTGGTGGCGGTTTCCTCCTCGACGATGTCCGCGCGCGCCAGTGCGCGCAGGGCCGCGCGGGTGTCGCTGCTGCGCAGGCGCGGGTCGCGGCCCCCGTGGATCAGTTGATGGGTCTGGGCGAAGAACTCGATCTCGCGGATGCCGCCACGCCCGCGCTTGAGATCGAAGCCGGGGCCCAGCCTGGGCTCGCCGCCATAGGCCTCTCGGATACGCAGGCGCAGTTGCGCGATTTCGTCGATCGCGCCGAAATCGACGCTGCGGCGCCACACGAAGGGGCGAATATGGGAGAGGAAGCGCTCGCCCCGCGCCACGTCGCCCGCCGCCGAACGCGCGCGGATGAAGGCAGCGCGCTCCCACGCCAGCGCCGCGCTTTCGTAATGGGAGAGCGCCGCGTTGACCGCCACCGCGAGCGGAGTCACCTCCGCAGCGGGCCGCAGCCGCAGATCGACCCGGAAGACATAGCCTTCCTCGGTATGGTCGGAGAGCAGGCGGAGGATGTCGCGCGCCATGCGCTGCGCGGTTTCGGCGGGGCCGGAGCGCTCGCCGGTCGCCAGCACCTCGGGATCGAACAGCAGGATCGGGTCTATATCGGAGCTGTAGTTGAGTTCGCACGCGCCATGCTTGCCCAGCGCCAGTGCGAAGAAGCCGTCGGTGCCTTCCCCCTTGGTGCGCACCCGCGCGGCGTCGCCAATCGCCCGGTCGAGCGCACGGTCGGCGAAGGACGACAGCCGCTGCATCACATCGTCGAGCGAGCAGGCCCCCGCGAGATCACCGATGGCGAGCGTCAGCGCCAGCGCCAGCCGCTCGCGCCGCAGGGCCACGCCCGTTTCCACGCCCTCGCCCGCCGTCGCACAATATTCGAAAGCGGCATCGGCATCGCCCGAGGCCAGCAGATCGGCAAGATCCGGCAGGCGGTCGAGGCTGCGGGCGAGGAACGGCGCATTCTCCCGCGCCCGCGCAATCGCGCCGGTCCAGTCGTGATCGTCCCGCGAAGCCATGGGTCTGCCCTGCCCGCCGCGCCGCCCGCTTGCAAGCGCGCTCCCTTGCTCTTGCGCGTGGGGTTTGCAACAAGCGCGCGACGAGAAGATTCCGGAGATTTCCAAGCCATGAAACGCATCTTAGCCGTGGCCACCATGGCCCTCGCCCTTGCGGGCTGCGACGCCGCCGTCCTTTCGGGCGGGGGGGACGACGCCGCGCTCGACATCCCGGAAATCGGCGAGGGCGAGATTTCGCAGGACACGATGGTCGATCTGACGCGCGAGCTGTCGAGCGACGAATACGAGGGCCGCATGCCCGGCACCGAAGGCGGCCGGATGACGGTCGAGCTGCTGACCGAGCGGTTCAAGGCCGCCGGGCTCGAACCCGGCAATAACGGATCGTGGACGCAGGACGTGCCGCTGGTCGAGATCACCGGCAGCGATTTCGCGCCGCTCTCGATCACCGGGGGCGCCAGCGACGGCATGGCCTTCGACTATGGCGAGGACTGGGTCGGCGTGAGCTACCGCGAGACCCCGCGCACGCGGATCAACAACAGCGAACTCGTCTTCGTCGGCTACGGCATCAACGCGCCCGAGCGCGGCTGGAACGATTACGAAGGGCTCGACATGAAGGGGAAGACCGCCGTCATCCTCGTCAACGATCCCGACTTCGACAGCGAAGACCTCGAAGGGCCGTTCAACGGCAAGGCGATGACCTATTACGGGCGCTGGACCTACAAGTACGAGGAGGCCGCCCGTCAGGGTGCCGCCGCCGCGCTCATCATCCACGAGACCGAGCCCGCCTCCTACGGCTGGAACGTGGTCGAAAGCAGCTGGTCGGGCCCGCAGGCCTATCCGCAGCGCGGCGAGGATGCGCCCGAGCCCACACAGATGAACGGCTGGATCCAGAACGCGGTGGCCGAACAGATCTTCAAGGCCGCGGGCAAGGATCTCGGCAAGCTGAAGGAAGCAGCGAAGAGCCAGGATTTCGAGGCGGTCTCGCTGGGGCTGAACGCCTCCACCAGCTTCGCCAACGAGAGCCGCGAATACATGTCGCAGAACGTGATCGGCATCCTGCCCGGTGCCGAGCGGCCCGACGAATACGTGCTCCACACCGCGCATTGGGACCACCTCGGCCGCTGCACCCCCGCCGATGATGGCGACGACATCTGCAACGGCGCGGTCGACAATGCGACCGGCACGGCAGCGCTGGTCGCGCTGGCCGAGGCGCACGCCAAGGCAGGCGCGGCGGACCGCAGCCTCGTGTTCCTTGCTGTCACCGCAGAGGAGCAGGGGCTGCTGGGTTCCTCCTACTACGCGCAGAACCCGGTCTTTCCGCTCGATCAGACGGTCGGCGGGGTCAACATGGACGCCTTCCTGATCGCGGGCCCGTCGCGCGATGTGACCGTAGTCGGGCCGGGCAAGTCGCAGCTCGACGAATTTCTGGAAGCGGCGCTGGAGGCCGATGGTCGCGTGGCGACCGACAACCCGACCCCGGAAGCGGGCTACTACTATCGATCCGACCACTTCCCCTTCGCCAAGCAGGGCGTTCCGATGCTCTATATCGACGGCGGGGAAGACCTGATCGAGGGCGGTCGCGAGGCGGGAGAGGCGATTGCTGCGGAGTATCGCGAGAACCGCTATCACGGGCCCAAGGACGAGTTCGACGAGGAGTGGGACTGGTCGGGCGTGATGGCCGACCTGCAGCTCTACTATCGCCTCGGCCGGATGATGGCGATGTCGACCAGCTGGCCCAACTGGGTCGAAGGCGACGAATTCCGTGGCATCCGCGACGAAAGCTGCGCGGCAACCAATGAAGGTTGCTGAGCGGGGCTGCCGATCGCACCGTGACGCAGGCTGAACCGGGGGGCGCGGTGCGCCTCCCGCCCGAATGGGCACCACAGGAGTGGTTGTGGATCGGCTTTCCGCATGATCCGGCCGAATGGGGCGAGCCCCTCGCGCAGGCGCAGGAGGAGATCGCCGGATTCGCCAGCGCGGTCGCCGAGAGCGGGCAGGAAGTGCGCCTGCTGGTCCGCGATGCGGCGAACGAGGCGCGTGCGAAAGCTCTGGTCGCCGCTAACGTCACGCTCGAACGGCGGACATACGGCGATGTCTGGCTGCGCGATACCGGGCCGCTGGTCGTCGAACGCGGGGGCGAGCAAACCGCCGTGCGCCCCGGCTTCAACGGCTGGGGCGGCAAGTATCCGATGGCGGGCGACGAGACCATCGGCGCGGAGCTCGCACGCGACGCAGGCCTGCCGCTGGCGAGGCCCAACTGGGTGCTCGAAGGCGGAGCGATCGACACCGACGGGTCGGGCACGGTGCTCACCACCGAGCAGTGCCTGCTCAACCCCAACCGCAACCCGGAGCTGACGCGCGAGGACATCGAGGCGCGGCTGGCATGCGACCTCGGCCTGACCCGCGTGGTGTGGCTGGGCGACGGATTGCTCAACGACCACACCGACGGCCATGTCGATAATCTCGCGCGCTTCGTCGCGCCCGGCACGGTGGCTCTGGCCGAGCCTTCGGGCGAAGACGATCCCAACGCCGCCGTCTATGCCGATGCCAGGGCGCGGCTCGAGGCGGCGGGGCTGGCGGTCGCGACGATCCCCTCGCCCGGACGGATCAGCCAGGGCCCCTTCGTCGAGCCGGCGAGTTACGCCAATTTCGCGATCTGCAATTCCATCGTCGCGGTGCCGACCTTCGGTGTCCCGCAGGATGCGGACGCGGTCGCGGCCATCGACGCGCTGTTTCCGGGCCGCACCGCGATCGGCCTGCCGATGCGCGCCGTCCTCGCAGGCGGCGGTGGCTTTCACTGCGCGAGCATGCAGATGCCGACCGCGCCTGAGGGGTAAGCGTTTCTTAACCCGCGCCCGCGACACTCGCTCGCATGGCACGCACCACCGCCCTTCTCGGAAAGATCGACACGCTCGCCGCCGCGCGCAGCATCATCGTGTCGGCCTGCGCCGCGGCCCTGATCGCCGCGGGCAGCTTCCTGCCCTTCGGCTGATCTCGCTCAGACGAACAGCTTGACCAGCGCCGCCAGCGCGGCGGCAGCCAGCACGACACCCACGAAAATCCGCCAGGCCCGGTCGGACACATGGCCGTCCGCCCGGCGGCCGAGCCAGGTTCCAACCAGCACCACCGGCAGCAGCATCGCACCCAGCAGCGCCAGCCGCCAGTGCATCTCGCCGATGGCAATGCCCGAACTGATCCCGATGAGCGCGGCGAAGGTGAAGATCAGGATCATCGAGCTTTTCGCGACCTGCCGGGGGATCGCCCGCCCGACATAATAGGGCACGACCGGCGGGCCGGGCATGCCCGCAAAGCCGGTCAGGATGCCGGTCGCCGTCCCGGTCAGCCCGGTCGTGACGAGACCGGGGCGCTCGGGCTCGCGCACGGGAAACAGGATCGCCACGAAAGCCGAGAGCGCGACCAGCGCGATCAGCAGCCGCGCGAGATCGGGCGGCGTCGCGGCGAGCAGCGCGAGCCCCGGCAGCGTGGTGAGCAGCACCAGGCCGATGATGATCCACACGCTGCGCTCCGCCTCGCGCAGCAGGCGCGGCAGTTCGATCCCACCGATCAGCAAGGCGACAACATTGGTCGTCAGCACCGCCTCGACCGGGGTGAGCGCCAGCGCGAGCACGGGCACCAGCAGGATCGCGAGGCCGAAGCCCGCGAGCCCGCGGATGAACGCCGCCACCAGCGCCGTGCCGAGCGCGACTGCCAGCTGCAGCCAGGTGAAACCGGCGAGGAGTTCCAAGATCTAGGCGTCGCGCAGATCGGGCGGGGTCGAGGCTTCGCGCAGCGCGGCAATCGCCTCGTCGAGCGGGATCACCCGCTGTTCCTTCTCGCCGAGCGTCCGTACCGCGACGGTGCCTTCCTCGGCCTCCCGCTTGCCGACGACCAGTAGCTGCGGAACCTTGGCGAGGCTGTGCTCGCGCACCTTGTAGTTGATCTTCTCGTTGCGCAGGTCCGCTTCGGCCCGGATGCCCGCCGCGCGCAGCTTGCCTAGCGCTTCGTTGGCATAGTCGTCCGCGTCCGAAACGATGGTCGCGACCACCGCCTGCGTCGGTGCGAGCCACACGGGCAGGCGCCCGGCGAAATGCTCGATCAGGATGCCGATGAAGCGCTCGTAGGAACCGAAAATCGCGCGGTGGAGCATCACCGGGCGGTGCTTCTCGCCATCCTCGCCGATATAGCTCGCATCGAGCCTTTCGGGCAGCACGCGGTCGCCCTGGATCGTGCCGACCTGCCAGGTCCGCCCGATCGCGTCGGTCAGATGCCACTCCAGCTTGGGAGCATAGAACGCACCCTCGCCGGGCAGTTCCTCCCAGCCATAGTCTTCGTTCGCCATGCCCGCCTCGGCCACGGCATCGCGCAGTTCCTGCTCGGCCTTGTCCCAGTCGGCATCCGAACCGAAGCGCTGTTCGGGCCGCAGCGCGAGCTTGATCGCATAGCTGAAGCCGAAATCGCGATAGACGCTGTCGGCCAGCTCGATGAAGGCGCGCACTTCCTCGACCACCTGTTTCTCGGTGCAGAAGATATGCGCGTCGTCCTGCGTGAACTGGCGCACGCGCATCAGCCCGTGGAGCGCGCCGTGCGGTTCGTTGCGGTGGCAGCAGCCCATCTCGCCCAGCCGGATCGGCAGTTCGCGATAGGATGTGATGCCCTGCTTGAAGACGAGCACGTGCGCGGGGCAGTTCATCGGCTTCAAAGCCATCCAGTCGGCGTCCCTCGAAACGAGCTCGCCCTCATCCTCGGTATTGGGCACCTCGTCGGGGATGACGAACATGTTCTCGCGATACTTGCCCCAGTGGCCGGATTGCTCCCACTGGCGCGCGTCCATCACCTGCGGGGTCTTGATCTCGCGATAGCCGGCACCGTCCATCTTGCGGCGCATGTAGCTCTCCAGCTCGCGCCAGATGCGGTAGCCCTGCGGATGCCAGAAGACGCTGCCATGCGCCTCTTCCTGCAGGTGGAACAGGTCCATCTCGCGGCCGAGTTTGCGGTGGTCGCGCTTGGCGGCCTCCTCCATCCGGTGCAGGTGCTCGTTGAGCTGCTTCTTGTTGAGCCAGCCGGTGCCGTAGATGCGGCTGAGCATCGCATTGCGCTGGTCGCCGCGCCAGTAGGCGCCCGACACGCGCGTCAGCTTGAAGGCCTGCGGGTCGAGCTTGCCGGTGCTGGCAAGGTGCGGCCCACGACACATGTCGAGCCATTCGCCCTGGCGGTATATCGTCAGTTCCTCGCCCTCGGGAAGCTCCGCCGCCCATTCGGCCTTGAAGGTCTCGCCATGGTCCTTGAACCACTGGATCAGCTGCTGGCGCGTCCATACCTCGCGTTCGAGAGGCGTATCGGCCGCGATGATCCGGCGCATCTCCTCCTCGATCTTCGGCAGGTCTTCCTCGGTGAAAGGCCCGCGACCCTCGGCGGGCGCGAAGTCATAGTAGAAGCCGTCGTCGGTCGCCGGACCGAAGGTGATCTGCGTGCCGGGAAACAGGTTCTGCACCGCCTCGGCGAGGACGTGCGCGTAGTCGTGGCGGGCCAGCTCGAGCGCCTCGTCGACATCCTTGCTGGTGACGAGCGCGAGCTGCGCGTCGCCTTCGAAGGGCCGGGTAATATCGCGCAGCTCGCCATTCACGCGCGCGGCGAGCGCGGCCTTGGCAAGGCCGGGGCCGATCTCGGCGGCGACATCGGCGGGCGTGGAGCCCTCCGGCATCTCGCGCACCGAGCCATCGGGCAGGCTGATCTTGAGCAGTTCCGTCATCGGTTCAATCCATCGGAAATTCTTGAAAGGGGCTATGCCTTGGGCCGCGCTGTCGAAGCAAGACGGGGCCTAGGCAAGATCGGCGTCGGCGCAAGCCTTTTGCACCAGCGAGAGGTCGGCAGGGTCCATGGTCGACAGGTCTCCGCGCAGGTTGCCTTCGACATGGTCGGCGAGCGCCCGCGCATCGGCCAGCGCATTGTGCGGCACCTCGCTGGCGCTGGCGGTGTCGAAACCGGGCAGGTTCAGCAGCAGGCAGGCGTAGCGAAACGGATCGTTGCGCTTGCCGTGATCGCGCAGCAGCATCGTGTTGAAATGCACTAGGTCTTCGGGCCAGTCGGCGATGAACACATGCGGGCCATCGTCCTTGCGCAGGAATTTCTGCATCTTCTTGACCGCCTGCAGGCGGGCGATCGGCTCCTGCCCGAAGTGGGGCACGACATGGTCGCGCACCCACGGCACAATCAGCTCGTGCGCATGGAGAACCTCGTAGAAATGGGCCCCGTCCTGCCGCACCAGCGCGATGCTGAGCAACTGGCCGCCGGTGCCGTTGAATTCGGTATCGATGTAATAACGCACGATCGCAGTCTCGCCGCGCCGCGTGGAGAAAGGTTCGGGAAGCCGGCGCATCGCCACCCGAACCCGGGTGGCGATAGTCGCGCGTCAGGCAGCGACCATCCGCCCCCGGTTGCCCGAGGTCGTAGTGGTCGTGGTGGTGATGACGCGCTTTGCCATGAGGAGGCATATAGCGCGGTTTCGCTGTGGGTCCACCTCCGAGTTAGGCAAGCGTCCTTTCTCTTATGGCAAGGCTGCTTGACACGGGGCGAGATAAGTGGCAAGTGTCCTTGTCATAGCAGAAAGGAAACTTGACCAATGCGTATCACCCTAGCCGCCCTCGCCTGGGCCATCGCGATCCTCGGGGTCGCCCTCGGCGCATCCTCAGAGCTCATCGGCGACTCCGCCGCTTCCACGCTTCTGATCGTTCTGCCGATCCTCGCCGCAAGCTCGCTCGGCCTTCTGGGCCGCTCGAACTGCCGCGCGGCCTGCGGAGCACGGGCATGACCGCGGTGGGCGCACGATCCTCGCGCCCCGGCCTGTGGGCGGGGCTTGCGATCGGGACCGCGGCGGTCATCTTCGGCCTGAAATCCGCCGGCGCGATCGACCAGGGCACTGCCACGTTGCTCGCGACCATCCCGCTGGTCCTGATGCTGGCGTTGTACCGATCCATAAGGCGAGCGCGCGCCTGCGACGGGCACGTCAACCGCGCGGCTTCGCGCTATCTGTTCGGAATCATGGCCACCTCCTTCGCCTATGTGCTGGGCCTCGGCATCGCCATGTGGACCTTCCGCAACCTCGACCCCTCGGTCGGTCTCACCTGGTTGCTGGCCATGCTGCCGATCGTCCCGATCCTCGCGATGATCTACGTCATGGGGCGCTACGTGGTGGAGGAGCGGGACGAGTACCTGCGCCATCGCGCGATCATGGCTTCGCTTGTCGGGCTGGGTTTCGTGCTCGCCATCGGCAGCTTCTGGGGCTTCCTCGAAACCTTCGAGCTGGTGCCGCACGTGCCGGGCTGGTGGGCGGTGCCGATCTGGGCGCTGGGCATGGGGCTGGGCCAGGCGTGGCAGAGCCTCGGCCAGAACCGGGGCATCGAGGAATGAGGAACCGCCTCAAGGTGCTGCGCGCCGAACGCAACTGGAGCCAGCAGGCGCTGGCCGACGAGCTGGGCGTCAGCCGCCAGAGCGTCAACGCGATCGAGACCGGCCGCTACGACCCCTCGCTCCCCCTCGCCTTCCAGATCGCCGAGGTCTTCGGCATGGCGATCGAGGAGATCTTCCTGCGCGACTAGGCCCCCAGCACGTTGGAGCCCAGCGCGCTCGTCATCCGGTGGGTGCCCGCCAGCGCCGTCCCGCGCTGCCGGATGCCCGAGACGAAGCGCCATTCGCAACTCGCTGCGGATGGCGTCAGCTCGACCGCCATGTAGCCGCGCCGCGAGGTATCGGCCCATTGCAGCTGCGGATTGGCCGCGACTAGCCCGGCCTCCAGCATCGCGGTCGGGATCTGCGGCAGATAACCCTCGAAGCCGGGCGAAGTGACCGAGCACACGCCGAACTCGACGCCGACCGGATTGGCTTCGTGCGCCAGGTCGAACGCCCAGCCGTTGTGGGTGTCGCCTGCCAGCACCACGAGGTTGGCATCGGCTGCCAGCGCGGCCTCGAACACGCGGGCGCGCGCGGCGGGGTAGCCGTCCCAGGCATCCATGTTGAGCGGCAGGCCGACCTGGCTGGCCATCGCGCCCGCCATCACCCGCTGGCGAATCGCATCGGGCGTGTTCGCGGGAAGCGCGCCCGCCAGCGCGGTGGGGGTGGAGAGGTTGCCCATCAGCACCTGCTGGACCAGCACCTGCCAGCGCGTGCCGCCAGCTTTGGACGCGCGCAGCCCTTGCGCCAGCCATGCTTCCTGCGCCGCGCCCAGCATCTGCCGCGAAGGATCGGCCCACGCCCCGTCGCGGAATGCGGTGAGCGCGGCCATCATCTGGTCGGGGGTGGACTTGCCCGCCAGCACGTCCGCGATGCTGAGCTGCTGCGAACGGGCCGTGAGCCGCGTTTCGAGCCGGAAGAGCGTCGCCAGATCGCCCACCTCGTAGGCCTTCCACGGATCGTCGGAGACCGGCAGCCACTCGCGATAGGCGCGCACCGACGCCGCCTTGCGCACGTCCCACGGGCCCTCGGTCTCGCTCTGGTGGTTCTGCGCCCCGCCTTCCCACGAATCGTTGGCGCTCTCGTGATCGTCCCACACGAGGATCATGGGATAGAGCTGGGTCAGCCGCTGCAGGTCCGGGTCGGCGCGATAGGTCGCGTGGCGCAGGCGGTAATCGGCCAGCTGGACGATTTCGGTTTCGGGCAAGAGGGTGCGACCCGGCGCGATCTGGTCCGCATCGGGATAGGTGCCGACGCCGTATTCGTAGAAATAGTCGCCCAGATGCAGCAGCAGGTCGAGGTCGTTGGCCTCGGCCGCATGGGCATAGGCGTTGAAATAGCCAAACCCCATGTTGGAGCAGGAGAACACGCCCAAGCGGAAGCGGCCGGTCGGCCCGACGGGCAGCGTGCGCGTGCGGCCCACGGCGGAGCGCGATCCATCGGGGCCGGTGAAACGGTAGTAGTACCAGGAATCGGGTTCGAGCCCGGTGACTTCGGCCTTGGCGCACCAGTCGCTGCCCGGCCCGGCGAGCGCTTCGCCTTCGGCCACGACGCGCGCGAAATCGGCGCTGTCGCTCACCTGCCACGCCAGCTTCGCCTCGTTCGATCCGACGAAGCGCGTCCACAGCAGCACGCCGTTGGCATAGGGTTCGCCGCTGGCGATCCCGTGGGTGAAGCCTTTTGCCTGCGTTTGCGCCGAAAGCGGCATCGCGGCGAGGCCGGCGGAGAGCACACCGCCCGCGAGCAGCGTGCGGCGGTCGAGCGACAGGGCATTGCGGGGCGTTTCGTCGGAAACGGGCGGCGGGGGAGCGAGAAGATGGGCCATGGCGATTCGTCTATTCCCCTTGCGTGAAAGAACCGCGACGGTCTGCGGCGAGGCTTGCCTGACACACCTGACACAGTGTCCAGAGGGCAAAATCCCTAGGGTCGCTATCGCCGCGAAAAATGGTCAAAGCGGGGCGCCTGCAAACATCATCCCCAAGGTCTAGCGCGGCCTGGCCAAGTAGGAAAATCGCGGCCCCGTGGACTTGGCTTTGTGCGCGACCTAGGCCCTTTCGCCATGACCGGTTTTCACGAAATGCCCGATGGCCGCCGGATCGCCTTTCGCCTCACCCAAAGGGACGGGGACGAGCATAAAGCACCCGCAATCGTCTTCCTCCCCGGCTACATGTCGGACATGGCCGGATCGAAAGCGAGCGCGCTGTTCGACTGGGCGCAGGCGCAGGGCCGCACCTGCCTGCTGCTCGACTATTCGGGCTGCGGCGAATCGGGCGGCACCTTCGCCGACGGCACGCTCAGCCGCTGGCGCGACGAGGTGGTCGCGCTGATCGAGGCGAAGCTGGAGGGGCCGGTTCTGCTGATCGGCTCTTCGATGGGCGGCTGGCTGATGCTGCTGGTGGCGCTCGCGCTGGGCGAGCGGACCGCCGGACTTGTCGGCATCGCAGCCGCGCCCGACTTTTCGGACTGGGGCTACGACGAGGCCATGAAGGCGCGGTTGCGGGCAGGCGAGACCGTGCTGGAGGACAACCCCTACGGCCCCGATCCCACGCCGACGCACCCCGGCTTCTGGGCCGATGCGCAGAGCCACCGCCTGCTGGGCGCGCCGATCCCGATCGCCTGCCCGGTCACCCTGCTGCACGGGCAAGCCGATGCGGACGTACCTTGGGAGACGAGCCTCCGGCTCGCGGAACGCCTCGCTTCGGACAACGTATTGATTCAGCTGAGCAAGAGCGGCGACCATCGCCTCTCGCGGCCCGAGGACATCGCGCGGCTGCTCGCCGCCGTCGAAGCGCACCTGACCGCCGCGTGATCCTTGCAGGCGCACGCGCGAAACTCTAACGGCGCGGCATAAGGACGTTTCCACGGGGAAGCTCGAAGGAAACGGGCGGGGGATACGGAGATATAGTCCTCTTTTGGGAGACACCATCGGGATGCCAGGCCACGATACGCAGTCCGAAGCCGAATTGCTGAAGCAGCTGACCACGCGGATGCGCGAATCGCTTCTGCCGGTCGACCAGCCCTTCGACGACGACGATCTGACAGCGGCGGCTTCGCTGGTGCTGGAAACCGCCTCCCGCCGCCAGCGGGGAGAGCCCGCCATCGCGATGACCGGCGGCGGCGAAGGCGGCCGCAAGCTGCGCATCGCGCTGGTCAACGACGACATGCCCTTCCTGGTCGATTCGATCTCCGCGCAGATCGCCGATTTCGGGCTTTCGATCGACCGGCTGGTCCATCCGGTGCTCCATGTCGAGCGCGACGACCAGGGGCTGCTCAAGGGCCTGCCGGGCAAGGCCAGCGACGCCCCGCGCGAATCGATGATCTACCTCGAGACCGAGCATGCCGAACAGGCGACGCGCGATGCTCTCGAAGAGCAACTGCGCACCACGCTGGCCGACGTGCGCGCCGCGGTGGCGGACTGGTCCGCCATGCGCAAGGCGATGCAGACCGACGCGCAACGGCTCGACGACAAGGAAGGTGCGGGGCTGCTCGAATGGCTGAGCGGCGGGATGCTGACCCAGCTGGGCCATCTGGTGCGCTATCGCGACGGGCGCGAGGAGAACGCGCTGGGCATTTGTCGTTCGAGCGCGCGGCAGATTCTCGCCGATCCCTCCTACGAGCGCGCCTTCGCCTGGTTCGACGACCCGGCCAATGCGACGGCCCGGATGCCGCTGATCGTCAAGGCGAACCGCGTCTCCAACGTCCATCGCCGCGTGCCGCTCGACCTGTTTCTGATCCCCCGGAAGGAAGACGGCAAGACCGTTGCGATCTCGATCCACGCCGGGATCTGGACCAGCGCCGCGCTCGCGACCGATCCGCATGCCGTGCCGCGCCTGCGCCGCCAGCTCGGCGAGTTGATGGACGAGCTCGATTTCGATCCGGGCGGCCACGCAGGCAAGGCGCTGGTCCACGCGCTGACCGCGCTGCCGCAGGATCTGCTGATCGGCTTCCGCGACGAGGACGTGCGCCGGGTGGCGACCACCACCATGAGCCTGACCGACCGGCCCCGGCCCCGTCTCGCGCTGGTCGAGGCGCCGCTGGCGCGGCACCTGTTCGCCTTCGTCTGGCTGCCGCGCGACATGATGTCGACCGACGTGCGTCGCCAGATCCAGGCACTGCTCGAAGAGAACACCGGCTCGACCCTGCTCGACTGGAGCCTCGAGATCGAAGGGGGCGCGCTGGCGCTGCTGCGCTTCGTGCTCGACTTCAGGGAAAGCAGCACGCGCTATCGCGAGGAGGATCTCGAAACCCGCCTGCAGGAAATGCTGCGGGTGTGGGCCGAGGCGGTCGAGACCGAGCTGCGCGCGCATGTCGATGCGGACCTCGCGGCGACGCTGGCGCGCCGCTATGCCGACAATTTCCCGTCCTACTACCGCGCGGCGAGCGGGGCGGAGGAAGCCGCGCTCGACATCCTGCGGATGCGCGAACTCGCCAGCCACGCGAGCGAAGGCGAGGGCGAACGCTACCGGCGCGGGGTGCGCCTGCGGCCCATCGCGGCCGAGCACGGCGCCAACCTGCGGCTGAAGATTTACCAGAACGAAGGCACGCTGCCGCTGTCCGAAGCGGTGCCCGCGCTCGAGAATTTCGGCCTCAAGACGATCAGCGAGGTGCCCACGCTTTTGTCGGAAGGCACGCTCGGCACGATCCACGATTTCCATTGCGATCTCGGCCCCGGCGTCGATCCGGCGGACCTGCTGGAGCGCGCCCCGGCGGTGGAAGGCGCGATCGCCGGCGTGCTCAACGGGCTGGCGGAGGACGATCCGTTCAACCGGCTGGTGCTGGCCGTGGGGCTCGCCGCGCAGGAGGCCGAGTGGCTGCGCGCGATCTACCGCTACCTGCGCCAGACCGGCATGGGCTTCACCATCTACACCGTCGTCGATGCGCTGGCGCGCGCGCCGCAAGTCACCCGCGCGCTGGTCGCGCTGTTCGTCGCGCGGCACGATCCGGCCTTCGAGGGCGACCGGAACAAGGCCGAGAAGAACGCGCAGGAAGCGATCAAGGACGGGCTGCAGCAGGTCGCCGCGATCAACGACGACCGGCTGCTGCGGCTCTACCGCAGCGTGATCGAGGCGATGCTGCGGACCAATGCCTTCGCCCTGCACGCCGACATCGCGCTGTCGTTCAAGTTCGATTCGGAGAAGGTGCCGGGCCTGCCCAAGCCGATCCCGTTCCGCGAGATCTTCGTCTATTCGCGCCGGGTGGAGGGCATCCACCTGCGCGCCGGGCCGGTCGCGCGCGGCGGGCTGCGCTGGTCCGACCGGCGCGACGACTTCCGTACCGAAGTGCTCGGCCTGATGAAGGCGCAGCGGGTGAAGAACGCGGTGATCGTGCCGACCGGGGCGAAGGGCGGCTTCTACCCCAAGCAGCTGCCCAGCCCCGCGGTCGACCGCGATGCCTGGGCGGCCGAAGGCCAGGCGAGCTACGAGATCTTCATCCGCTCGCTCCTGTCGATCACCGACAACATCGTGGACGACAACGTGGTCCATCCCGAAGGCGTGCGCATCCTCGACAAGCCGGACCCCTATTTCGTCGTCGCGGCGGACAAGGGCACGGCCAGCTTTTCCGATGTCGCCAACGCCATCGCGGAATCGCAGGACTTCTGGCTCGACGATGCCTTCGCCAGCGGGGGCAGCAACGGCTACGACCACAAGGCCATGGGCATTACCGCGCGCGGCGCGTGGGTCTCGGTCCAGCGCCACTTCCGCGAGATGGGGGTCGACATACAGACCGAGCCGACCAAGGTCGTCGGCTGCGGCGACATGTCGGGCGACGTGTTCGGCAACGGCATGCTGCTGTCCAAGGCGATCCGCCTGGTCGCCGCGTTCGACCACCGGCACATCTTCATCGATCCCGATCCCGACCCCGCGAAAAGCTGGGCGGAGAGGAAGCGCCTGTTCGATCTCCCCCGGTCGAGCTGGGACGACTATGACAAGAGCCTGATCTCCAGGGGCGGCGGCGTGTTCGCGCGGACCGAGAAATCGATCTCGCTGTCCAAGGAAGCGCGCTCTGCGCTCGGCACCGAGGAAACCGAGGTCGACCCCGAAACCCTTATCTCGCTGGTCCTCAAGGCCCCGGCGGACCTGCTATGGTTCGGCGGCATCGGCACCTATGTGAAGGCCGAGAGGGAGAACAACATCCAGGTCGGCGACCCGTCGAACGATGCCCTGCGCGTCAATGGCGAAGACCTGCGCGCCAAGGTGATCGGAGAAGGCGCGAACCTGGGCGTGACCCAGGCGGGCCGGATCGAATATGCGCTGAATGGCGGGCGGCTCAACACCGATTTCATCGACAATTCGGCCGGGGTCGATTGCTCGGACAACGAGGTCAACATCAAGATCGCGCTCGCCTCCGCGCGCCGCGCGAACGAGCTGACCGAGGAGGAGCGCAACGCGCTGCTCGCCGACATGACAGAGGATGTCGCGGCGATCGTGCTGGAAGACAACCGGCTGCAGGCGCTCGCGATCTCGATCGCCGAACAGGGCGGCGATGCGGCCACCGCATCGACCATCCGCCTGATCGAGACGCTCGAGGAAGCGCACATGCTCGACCGGCGGACCGAAGGCATTGCCGATAACGAGACCTTCACCCGCCGCGCGGGCGAAGGCGTCGGGCTGACCCGGCCCGAACTCGCGGTGCTTCTCTCCAGCAGCAAGCTGACCCTGCAGGACGCGATCGAGGCGGGCAGCCTCACACGCGATCCAGCGATGGAGAGCACGCTGTTCTCCTACTTCCCGGCGCCCCTGCGCGAGAAGTTTCCCGAGCATATCCGCCAGCATCGCCTGCGCGGAGAAATCATCGCGACCGATCTGGCCAACCGGATCGTCAACCGGATGGGCATGGTCCATCCGTTCGAGCTGGCGGAGGAGGAAGGCGTCGGCCTGCACGAAGTCGCCAGCGCCTTCGTCACCGCCGACCGGCTGCTCGACGTGTACCAGATCTGGGACGCGCTCGACGAAAGCGCGATGCCCGAGGAAATCCGCCTCACCCTGTTCGACCGGGTGGCGACCGCGATGCGCATCCAGATGGCGGACGCCATCCGCGTGTGCGGCGATGCCTCGCCGAGCGATATCGTCGCCGAACTGCGGCCCTCGCTCGACATCCTCAAGGACAGCACCGGCGATCTGCTGGCGTCGGAAACGCGCCAGCGCTCGGCCCGGATGCGCGCGGAGTTCGCCAAGAGCGGGGCAACCGAAGAGGTCGCCGCGAAGGTGGCCCACCTGTTCGATCTCGATGGCGGGATCGGTATCGCCAAGCTCGCCACCGATCTCGACATAGAGCCGCGCAGCATGGCCAAGGCCTTCACCGATCTGGGCGCGCAGCTCGGTATCGACTGGGCCCAGGGCACGGCCGCGCTGATGAGCCCTTCCGATGTGTGGGACCGCCTGCTGGTCGCGGGGCTCGCGCGCGATTTCCAGCAGATGCGGCTCGAGTTCCTGCGCCGGGTCTGCGAGGAGGGCGGCAGCAAGACCATGCCGTGCAACAAGGTCGAGGCATGGGTCGAGGCGCACGAACCGGCGGTGCGCCAGTTCCGTTCGATGATCCGCCGCGCGCAGGCGCAGAACCCGGTCGCACCCGCCACGCTCGCGCAGATCGCCAGCCAGGCGCGCAACCTGCTCGGCCGCTGAGGGACGCATGAGCTTTTCCGACGTTCTGATCGTGGGGGCTGGCCACGGGGGTGCGCAGGCCGCGCTCGCGCTGAGACAGCGCGGGTTCGAGGGGCGCATCACGATGGTCACGCGCGAGGCCTTTGCGCCCTACGAGCGCCCGCCGCTCTCGAAGGACTATCTCGCAGGCGCGCGCCCGTTCGAGAAGCTGCTGATTCGCCCTGAGAAATACTGGGCCGACCGGCAGGTGGACATACGAACCCGCTGCGCGGTGGTGGCGATAGAGCCGCAATTGCACAGCGTGGAGCTGAGCGATGGCAGCCGGCTGGACTATCACTCGCTGATCTGGGCAGCGGGCGGCGATCCGCGCAGGCTGCCCTGCGACGGCGCGGACCTCGACGGGGTCCATTCGATCCGCACGCGCGGCGATGTCGACCGTATCCGCGCCCAGATCGAGGGCGGGGTGAAGCGCGTTGCGGTGATCGGCGGCGGCTATATCGGGCTGGAGGCGGCGGCGGTGTTCCGCGCGATGGGCCTCCCCGTCACGGTGATCGAGCGCGAGGACCGCGTGCTCAGCCGTGTGGCCGGGGAAGAGCTTTCGGCCTTCTACGAGGCGGAGCACAGGCGGCAAGGCGTCGAGCTGATGCTGGGCCACACGGTCGAGGAACTGCTCGGCGACGATCGGGGCCGGGTACGCGCGGTCGCCCTGGCCGATGGCAGCGAGATAGAGGCCGATCTGGTGATCGTCGGCATCGGGATCGTGCCTGCGGTGGGTCCGCTGCTGGCGGCGGGCGCGGCGGGCACCAATGGCGTCGATGTCGACGAATTCTGCCGCACCAGCCTCGACGATACCTATGCCATCGGGGACTGCGCGGCGCACGCCAACCCCTATGCCGACAACAAGGTGATCCGTCTGGAATCGGTCCAGAACGCAACCGACATGGCCAACACCGTCGCCCGCCGCCTGACCGGCGAGCGGGTGCCCTACAACACGGTTCCCTGGTTCTGGTCCAACCAGTACGACCTGCGGCTGCAGACGGTCGGCTTCTCGACCGAGGACGACGAGGCGATCCTGCGCGGCGATCCGGACAGCCGCAGCTTCTCGATCGTCTATCTGCGCGACGGGCGCGTGGCGGCGCTCGATTGCGTGAACAGCACGCGCGACTACGCGCAGGGGCGACGGCTGATCGAGGCGCGCAGCGAGCCCGACCGCGATGCGCTGGCCGACCCCGAGGTGGCGCTGAAGAGCCTGCTTTAGTTCAAGCCTGATCCCCGGCGAAAGCTGGGGTCTCGGACAGATTGGCAGATCATTTGCTTCGGGAGGTTCCTGTTTGCGCAGGAACTCACGAGAGTTTCATGCCTGCGCGGCACCGAGCCTCTCCGCCGCCCACTGTGCCGCCTCGGCCACCACTGGATCGGGATCATCCAGCAGCGCCTCGACCGGCCCCGCCAGCTCCGCTGCGCCGCTATTGCCCGCCGCGATCAGGCAGTTGCGTACGAACCTGTCGCGCCCGATCCGCTTGATCGGCGACTTGCTGAACAGCGCGCGGAAGCCTGCATCGTCGAGCGTGAGCAGGTCCGCGAGGCGCGGCCTCGCCAGCTCGGCGCGGGGCAGGAAGGCGCGGTGGGCGGCGGCGCTTTGCGCAAACTTGTTCCACGGGCACACCGCCAGGCAATCGTCGCAGCCATAGATGCGGTTGCCGATGGCTTCGCGGAACTCGTGAGGAATAGCCCCGTCATGCTCGATCGTGAGGTAGGAGATGCAGCGCCGCGCATCGAGGCGGTAGGCCTGCGGAAAGGCATTGGTCGGGCAGGCATCCTGGCACGCGCGGCACGATCCGCAGCGGTCTTCGTGCGGGCCGTCGGGCACGAAGGGCAGCGTGGTGTAGATCGCGCCCAGGAACAGCCAGCTGCCATGCTCCATACTGACGAGGTTGGTGTGCTTGCCCTGCCAGCCGATCCCGGCGCGCTCGGCCAGCGGTTTTTCCATCACCGGCGCGGTGTCGACGAACAGCTTGAGCGCCGTGTCGCCCAGCCCGCGCTTCTCCGCCTCGGCGACCAGCCAGCGGGCCAGCGCCTTGAGCGCCTTCTTGAGCACGACGTGGTAGTCCTGCCCCTGCGCATAGACCGAAATGCGGGCGTTTTCGCTCGGCTCGGCGGCATCCAGCGGGTCCTCCGCCGGGGCATAGCTCGCCCCAAGCGCAATCACGCTGCGCGCCTCGGGCCACATGCCTTGCGGGCCGCTCCGCACCGCAGGGTCGCGCTCCATCCAGCCCATGCTGCCGTGGTAGCCCGCTTCCAGCCACGCGCTCAGCCGCTCGGCCATGCGCGGATCGTCGTGCGCATCCGCGAACCCGATGCTGACGAAGCCGAGTTCGCGCGCCTTTTCGACGAGCTCGGCCTGCAGCCGGTCGATTTCTCGGCGCTCGTCCATCGGCGGGCTTGCTCCTTGGCGTTGGCCACGGCACGGTCTGCCGCAATGACCGACCTGCTAGACGAAGCGCCCGAGCGCGACAAATCGGGCGACCACCCGGCCCCCGCAACGCAATACGCGATCGAGGCGCATGGCCTCGTCAAGCGCTTCGGCGATACGCTGGCGGTGAAGGGCGTGGACCTGATGGTTCCGCGCGGCGCGATCTACGGCATTCTCGGCCCCAATGGCGCGGGCAAGACGACCACGCTGCGCATGATCCTCGGCATTATCGACCCCGACGAAGGCGTGCGGCGCATCTTCGGCGAGGATCGCCCGCAGCGCATCGCGCGGCGGATCGGCTACCTGCCCGAGGAGCGCGGGCTCTACCCGGCGATGAAGGCGCCCGACGCGATTGCCTTCATGGGGAGCCTGCGCGGCCTGCCCCGCCTCGAAGGCCGCAGGCGCGGGGTCGAGCTGATGCAGGAATACGGCCTCGGCCACGCGGTCGACAAGAAGATCAAGGAACTGAGCAAGGGCATGGCGCAGACCGTGCAGCTGCTCGGCACGCTGGTCCACAAGCCCGAACTGGTGATCCTCGACGAGCCGTTCTCGGGCCTCGACGCGATCAACCAGGGCAAGCTGGAGGCGCTGATCCGCCAGCTCGCGGCGGACGGCACCACGGTGATCTTCTCGACCCACGTGATCCATCATGCCGAACGGTTGTGCAGCGATGTCGCGATCATCGCAGGGGGCCAGGTGCCCTATGCCGGATCGGTCGAGGTCGCGCGCGACCGCCTGCCGCCACAGGTGCGGCTGGAGACGCAGAACGAGACCGGGCCGTGGCGCGATGCCCTGCCCGCCAGTGCCAGCCGCGATGGCGAAGCCTGGGTGTTCGAGCTGCCCGAAAGCGGAATCGAACCGCTGCTGCGCTCCCTGATCGAAGGCAATGCGGGCATCCGCTCGCTCTCGATCGAGCGCGCAGGCCTGCACGATGCCTTCGTGACCATCGCGGGCGAGGCAGCGGCGAAAGCCATGGAGTCCGATGAGACACAGGCGGAGGCGCCGGCATGAGCGACACCGCACGCCTGCCCCTGTGGGAAGCCGCCTTCGTCATCGCACGGCGCGATTTCACTGCGATCGTCTTCAGCAAGGTCTTCCTGCTGTTCCTGATCGGCCCGCTGTTCTTCCTCGGGATCTCGGCGGGCGGTGGCTTGATCGGCGCCATGGCAGCCGAGGGCGCGGACGATCCGCAGCTCGGCATCGCCCTGCCCGGCGATGCGAACGGTGCGGTCGCCGAAGCGCGCGAGGTGCTCGATCCGCTCGTCGGCATGCCCGAGATCGCACTGCTCGACCCGGGCGAGGCGAGCGATCCGCGCGCGCTGCTCGACGACGAGGACCGCAATCTCTTCGCCGTGCTGTCGGGCACGCTCGAAGACCCGCTGCTGACCGGGCCGGAGGACGACCTCGACCGCTGGGGAGGCGAAGCGGCGATGCTCGTCGGTGCCGCACGAGGCACGGCGATCCCCGACGCGCGGCTCAGGATTGATACGACCGACAGCGGAATCGTCAGCCAGCGCACCGCGCAGGACGCGACCGCGCGCGGCGGGATCGTGATGCTGTTCATGCTCACCATGCTGCTGGCGGGCATGGTCCTCTCCAACCTCGTCGAGGAGAAGGGCAACAAGATCATCGAAATCCTCGCCGCCGCGATCCCGATGGACGCGGTGTTCGTCGGCAAGCTGTTCGCGATGCTCGGCGTCAGCCTTGTCGGGCTGGCGGTATGGGGCGGCGTGGGCGGCGCGATCCTGTTCCTGGGGGCCAGCGCGCTGCCGGTCATCCCCGCCCCGGCGGTCGGCTGGCCGCTGTTCTTCGCGCTGTTCGTGATCTACTTCGCGATGGCCTACCTGCTGATCGGCTCGATCTTCCTCACCGTCGGCTCGATGGCGCCGACCGTGCGCGACGTGCAGACGATTTCGCTTCCCGCGACGATCCTGCAATTGCTGATCTTCTTCCTCGCCAATTTCGCGGTCGGGCAGACGGGCTCGTGGATCGAGATCGCCGCGGCGATCTTCCCGCTGTCGAGCCCCTACATGATGCTCGCCCGGGCGGCGAAGGAAGGCGTGCTGTGGTGGCACCTCGTCGCGCTTGCCTGGCAGGTGCTGTGGGTCGGCATCTTCGTGCGCGTCGGCGCGGGGCTATTCCGCCGCCAGGTGCTCAAGACCGGCGGTGCGGGGCGGGCGAAGAAGGCCCGGCGCAAGACCGCCTGACCGGCTGCTCCTCCCGTCCCGCAAATCGGTCCTGATAACGAACCTATCTTGACTCGGGGCGTGTATACGTCAGGATGAAGCCCTGCCGGAGATGCGCCGCAAGTGCGCACCCGGAAAGGAAAGGATAGCCATGGCGTCTGCGGCCCAATCGCCCACCCCCACTCCTCCCGGCTCCGCCGAGTGGACCCGATCGCCCAGCGCGCACGAAGCGCTCGAGGCGCATTACGCCGCCCATCCGGACACGCGTCCCCAACACCCGCACAAGTGGGATACCAGCCGCAGCGATATCTATGTCGAGAACCGCTGGGAGCCGATCTTCAGGGAAATGCGCGCGGCGGGCCCGGTGCATCATATCCCCGAAAGCCCCTACGGCCCCTACTGGTCGGTCGTCTCGCACAAGGCCATCCAGCATACCGAAGCCCTGCCGGAGATTTTCTCTTCGAGCTGGGAGTATGGCGGCATCACCATTCTCGATGATCTCCCCGACATTCCCGAGGAAGAGCGGATGCGGCTGCCGATGTTCATCGCGATGGACCGGCCCAAGCATACCGGCCAGCGCAAGACCGTCGCCCCCGCCTTCACCCCCGCCGAGATGACGCGGCTGGAAGGCGACATCCGCCAGCGGACGGGCGAAACGCTCGACCGGCTGCCGCGCGGCGAAGTGTTCGACTGGGTCAACACGGTCTCGATCCCGCTGACGACCGGCATGCTGGCGATCCTGTTCGACTTCCCGTGGGAAGACCGCGACCTGCTGACCCACTGGTCCGACTGGTCGGGCGATACCGAACTCGCCACGGTCCGCGCGCTCGACGAGACGCGGCGCGGGATGCTGCGCGAGATGGCGGCCTATTTCCAGCAGTTGTGGGCCGAGCGCGCGCAGCGCGGAGAGGCTCCCGATCTCATCAGCCGGATGATCCACTCGCCCGCGATGAACCAGATGGACCCGCAGGAGTTCATGGGCAATCTGGTGCTGCTGATCGTCGGCGGGAACGACACCACGCGCAACACGATGAGCGGGATCGTCCACGCGCTCGACCGCTTCCCCGACCAGCGCAAACTGTTCGAGGATGACGCCGGGCTGATCCCCAACGCGGTGCAGGAATGCATCCGCTACCAGACCCCATTGAAGCACATGCGGCGGACCTGCACGCAGGATACCGAGCTGTTCGGGCAGCATGTCGCGGCGGGCGACAAGGTGCTGCTGTGGTACAACTCGGCCAATCGCGACGAGAGCGTGTTCGAGAACGCCGAGAAGCTCGATATCCGCCGCGAGAATGCGCGCCGCCACCTCGCCTTCGGCTACGGCATCCACCGTTGCGTGGGCGCGCGGCTCGCCGAATTGCAGCTGCGCGTGCTGATGGAGGAAATGCACAAGCGGCGGCTGCGGGTGCATGTCGCGGGCGACGTGCAGCGAGTCCGGGCCAACTTCGTCGAGGGCTTCCGCAAGCTCGAGGTCGAGGTCACGCAGTTCTGACCTTCGGGTTACCGCCCTTGGGCGGGGTCCGAACCTTCGTTCAGGCCTCCTATATCGGGGCCATGCGAGATAGCGAGCCCATGACCCATCCCCGAACCACCCGCCGGTCCGCGCTCGCGTTGCTGGGCGGCGGCGCCGCCAGCCTCGCGCTGGTCGCCTGCGGGCGCAGCGCCGAGGCGAAGAGCTTCCCCGTCACCCGCAGCGAAGCGCAATGGCGCGCCAAGCTGACCAGCGCCGAGTTCGATGTCCTGCGCAAGGAAGCGACCGAACGCGCGTTCAGCTCGCCGCTGCACGATAGCAAGCGCGCGGGCACCTATGTCTGCGCAGGCTGCGCCAACCCGGTCTATTCATCGAAGCACAAGTACGACAGCGGCACCGGCTGGCCGAGCTTCTGGCAGCCGGTCAGGAGTAGCGCGGTCGGCACCTCGACCGATTACAAGCTCGGCTATCCGCGCAAGGAAGTGCATTGCGCGCGTTGCGGCGGGCACCTGGGGCATATTTTCAACGATGGCCCGGCCCCGACCGGCAAGCGGCACTGCATCAACGGCGTCGCGATGGATTTTCGCGCCGCCTAGGAGCTAGCGCAGCACCCGCCACACGCGGAAAGTCTCCGGCCCGCCGGTCTCGACAGGTTCGAGCCAGTCGGGCGTGTCGTCCGCGATCAGCCGCGCGGCAAGGCTGCGCTCACCACCGCGCCGGGCGTAGAGCGACGGCTCGACCAGATCGCTGCACAGCGCCAGATAATCGGCCCCATAGGCCCTGACGATCAGGCGCGACACGTCGTCCGGCGCAACGAAGGCGCCGATCACGTCGCGCATCGCCTTGTCGGCACGATGATGGCCGGTCGCGATTACCCGGTGATCGGTCTGGAGCAGTATGCTCGGCCCGATATCGAGCGGCGCGAATACCGTGCCTTGCGGCAGGGTGGCCAGCCGCCGCGCGCTGGTCTCCAGATCGCACGAACTCATCGAGATGGCCCCCGGCTCGGGCGAGTTGCCGCGTGCCGGGGCGAGCGAATGCGCCACCGCGACCGGAGCCGTCGGCAGGACGACCAGCAGGGTCGCCAGCGCGACCGCCGCCTTGACGAGTGCGGGCCCACTGCTGCGCAGACGGGCGAGCGCAAGGCCGAGCAGCCATGCGAAGGGTATCGTCGCCAGCAGCGAGGCAAAGGCGAGCGAGCGCGCCACCAGCACGCCCAGCGCCAGCGTGCCCGCGAACAGCAGGAGGAAGTCGAGCCATTGCGCCCGGGTCTCGCGCGGTGCGCGGGCCCAGATTGCGAGCGTGGCAATCAAGGCCACGACCAGCTGGATAAAGGGCACGATGATGACCCAGTCCTGCTCCCACAGCGGGCGCCCTTCGCTCACATTGACGTACCAGAAATCGCGCACCACCGGATCGAGCGCGCCGAACGGCGTGGCGAGGCAGGTGGGCGAGGCGAAGGCAAACAGCGCGAGCCCGATGGCTCCGACCGTTCCGAAACCGGCAATCGTGGCAAGCGGGCGCATCGCCGGGGCATGACGCAGCGCGGTCGTGCCGAGCGCGGTGACGAGGAAGAAGCCGAGATGCGCGGGGCCGACCGTGTCGCAAAAGGCCGAGAGGCGCGGCCAGCCACGCGTCGCGAGGAACAGCACGACCAGCCCTCCGGCGAGCGCCTGCATGTAATGCGTCAGCGGCGCGCGCTCGGCGTCGCGCAGCCAGCGCAAGCCCAGGATCGCGCCGACCAGCCCTGCCAGCGGCAGCATCTCTATCGAGATCGTCAGGCCCCATGCAATCGCCAGCCCGGCGATGATCGGCCCGCGCAGGAAATCGCGCCGCGACAGGCCCCATAGGGCAATGGCGAAGCAGGCGATCTGCCAGCCGTGGTGGTCGATCCGCAGCGGCTGGAACTGGTGCATCAGCAGCGGCATCATTCCGGCGAGCAGCACCGCCCAGCCGCCGGTCTCGCGCCCCAGCAGGCGCACCGCGACCAGCCCGGTGAACAGCATGGCGACCATCAGGGTCGCAATCGGCACGGCGATCACCGCGAAGGCTTCCGCCCCCGCCTGGCCGAGAAGCGGCGTCAGTGCGCCGATCACGATGGCGAGCGGCAGGTCGACAAGGCGCGACCAGTGCATCGGAACGCTGCGCAGCGGGTCTATCCGGTGCTGGTCGAGATCGAACCAGCCCTGGCCCGCCAGCAGATCGCGCACCTGCACCAGCCGCAGGATGTCGTCCGGGTCGGTGAAACGCCAGTCGACGATCCGCTGGGCCGAGACGAGCAGCACCAGCAGGGCGAGCAGCGCGCCCATCCGCAAGAGGTGGGGAATGTCGTGTGCCTGCCGCGCAGGATCGCGCGGCGAAGAGAGTTCAGCCGAGGGCACGAAACACCACCCGGTTGCGCAGCCACCAGGTGAGCGCGAAACTCATGACGATGGCAACCAGCTTGCCCGCACGCGGATCGATCCCCGCTATCTCGCTGACAGCGACGATGGCGGTCGTCAGCGCCAGCCCCGCCAGCGCGGAGCCGACGAACAGCGCCTTCTGCCGGGTACGCGCCAACCCGCCTGCGGCAACCCGGCCGGTAAACACCGCGCGGCTCGAGAGCAGCCAGTGCGCCGCGATCCCGCGTGCATAGCCGATGGCGGAGGCAGGCGTCGCCGCCAGCCCGATCTGCATCAGCCCAAGGAATGCGCCAACATCGACCGCAAGCGCCCCCACGCTCGCGAGCAGGTAGCGCAGCAGGACAAGATCGGTCAGGCGTTGCAGCACGGCCTGCATGGGTCCGTTTCCCTTCCCAAGGAGTGTGTCAGGCGGCGCGACGCTTGGCGGCGTCCGCGTCCCCATTGTCGTCCGACTCTTCGACGATCCGGGTCGGTACGTCGCGCATCGAATTGAGAGCGGCGGCCTGATCCTCGGTCACGCTCTCGCGGGCCGGAAGTGCCTGTTCGGCGCCCTCGTCGCCCGCCTCGTGGTATTCGGCATCCTCGTTGACGCACCAGATGTCGTACACGCGTTCGCCCGCGAGAATGTTCTCGACGCTCAGCATCGCGGTCATCATCGCGTGGTCCTGGTTGTTGTAGCGGTGCATGCCGTTGCGCCCGACCAGATGGAGCGTCGGGTATTTCGCCTCCAGCTCGTCGCGCATGGCGGCGACATTGGCGGCGTAATCCTCGTCATAGACAGGATAGGCCTTTTCCTGCCGCACGACCGCGCCACCCTTGACCTTCTTGGGGTCGAGCAGGCCGAGAATTTCCATCTCGCGCGTGGCGAGGGCGACAAGATCGTCGTCGTCCATCGACCACAAGCCATCGCCTTCGAAGCAGAAATATTCGAGGCCGACGCAGGCCATGCGCTCGTCGGGGATCATCTCGGGCGACCAGCTGCGGAAGTTCTGCACGCGGCCGACCTTCACCTTGCTGTCGTGGATGTAGATCCAGTTGTCGGGGAACAGATCTTCGCCTTCCACCATCAGCGCGACGGTGAGGAAGTCGCGATATTTCAGCTCGTTGGCGTGGAAGGTCGATTGCGGCAGCGGATGCATCCGCTTGGCCAGTTCGCGCATCGGGGCGGAGCTGATCGCGTGGCGCGCCTCGACCGTGACGATGCCCGACGCGCCCTTGGCGGTCATCCGCCAGCCGCCCTGCCCGTCACTCGCGAGCTGATCGAGCGCATGGCCCATGATGACCTGGCCCTTGCCGCTGGCGATAATCTTGTCGCGCGCGGCTTCCCACATCATGCCGGGGCCCTGACGGGGATAGCGGAAACTCTCCAGCAGGGTCTTGGCCTGCATCCCGTCATTGGGTTTCTTGTTGAGGCCGAGGCTGCGCTTCAGCCCGTCGACCACCGCGCCCATCAGCGAGAGGCCCTTGATCCGCTGGGCGGCCCAGTCCGCGCTCATCTCGTCGCACGGCATGCCCCACACCTTCTCGGTATAGGTCTTGAAGAAGATCGAATAGAGCTTCTTGCCGAACTGGTTGGAGGTCCAGTCCTCGAAGCTCTTCACGTTGCGCACCGGGAAGGCACGCGCCCACAGGTAGCTCGCCATGCACACACTCGAGCGCCACAGGCCGAGATTGCCGAGCGCCTCGAAGGCGCGCAGCGGGTAGGAGTAGAACTTGCCCTCGTAATAGATGCGGCTCATCCGCGGGCGCTGGATGAAATCGTCGGGCAGGATCTCGTTCCACAGGTCGACGACCTGCTTCGATTTGGAGAAGAAGCGGTGGCCGCCGATGTCGAAGCGGTAGCCTTCATGCTCCACGGTGCGGCTGATGCCGCCCACATAGGTTTCGTCCTTCTCGATGATGGCGACACTCTTGCCCGCCTTGGTCAGCAGGTAGCCCGCGGTGAGGCCGGCCGGCCCCGCCCCGATGATCGCCACATCGACCTTGAGCGTCTCGGCATTCGCATTCGGTGTCATCTACGCACCCCCGTTTGGATCGCTTGGCCCGGGAGTGAAGGAAATTGGTTAGGGAGCGGTAAACGGCCACGGAAAATCGGCGTTCCTGCGCGCATTTTCCGGCCAGAACCTTGCCGGGTCCGCCCCGCGCCAGGCAGGCGGACCCGGTGCCGGTTCGTGGTCGTCAGAACTCGCCCGCGACGCCCGCCTTGACCGCGAGATTGTCCCCGCCGCCGTAGCTCACCCCGCTGGTCAGTGCGAAGCTGCGGTTGAAGCGATGGGCGACGCCAGCCGAAAAGCCGATCTCGCCGCGGAAATAGGCGAGGTTGCTGGCATAGCTGGTCGCCCCGTCCTCGCTCGGGAAATGCGGCTGGGCGAGCGCGGTGGTCGCCGCGATGCTCTGCCGCAGGTCTTTCTCGAGCGTGTCGGAGAGATCGAACAGCAGGCCGACATCGCCTTCCAGCGTGGCGACCCGCCCCCCAATGGTGGAGACCTGCGCGCTCAGCGCGTCGAACTGGGCGTCGGTCACTGCCGAAATCGGCAGGGTGAAGGCGCGCTGCGGTGCGGTGCCGGAGGTGACGGTGTCGAACGCGGTGCGCCCCAGCGTGCCGCTCTCGTCGGCGGTGACGAGATAGATCGTCCCCGTCTGCTGCCCGGTACCATTGGCGAGGCTGGCAACCTCCACCGTATTCGACTCGGTCCCGATCGCGATCTGGTTGGCCGCATTGGTGGTCGCGCCGGTGCCGATGGCGGTCGAGTTGGCGTAGGAGGCATTGGCCAGATAGCCCAGCGCGGTCGCATTGGTCGCGCGGGCCTGCGCGCGGTAGCCGAGCGCGGTCGCCTGTTCGACCGGAGCGAAGGCCGAATAGCCGATCGCGGTGGAGAAGTTGCCGCGCGCGGCCGCGAAGGATCCGAAGGCCAGCGAGCCCACACCGCTTGCCTCGGCCCCGGTGCCGAAAGCGGTCGCCTGCACGGTCGAGGCAATCGCGCCGAAGCCGACGGCGGTGCTGCGAATCCCGCTGGCCGACGCATCGGTGCCCAGCGCGACGCCCTGCTGGCCGGTCACCGAAGCGCGCTTGCCGAAAGCAATGCCTTCGACGCCCGAGACGAACGCGCTTTCGCCGATCGCGAAGCCGTCATTCGCGATCACCGCGGCATCGTCGCCGATGGCGATGCCATTATCGCCGCTGACATAGGCGCTTTCGCCGATGGCGATGGCGTCGTCGGCAAAGGCCCATGAATCCGAACCGATGGCAATGGCATCCTCGCCCTGCGCCCACGCCTCGCTGCCGATGGCGAGTGCGAAATTGCCGCTATCGGCGATAGTGCCGAAGCCGATGGCAATGCTGTCGACGGTCGAGGCGGTGGCGAAGGTGCCGAGGGCGACCGAGTCTTCGCCTTCGCTCAATACGGCGTCGCCGATTGCGATCGCACCCTGGGCATCGGCCAAAGCACTACGGCCTTGAGCTATTGCGCCGTCTTCGGTCGCATGGGCATCTGCACCGAGCGCTATTGCTCCATCCCCGTCGCCCCTCGCCCGCGCCCCCACTGCAACCGAGCCTTCGCCCTGAGCGAATGACGATGTGCCGAACGCGGAGGCATCGATAGCGAAGGCACCAGCGCTTCCACCAACCGCAGTGTTATTCGCAAAGACCGCAATCGCGGAGTTACCAATTGCGACATTGCTCTCCAGGGTTGCGACCGCCGCACCGCCCACGGCGACGGAAGCGGAACCCCCTGCCAACGCATCGCTGCCGATCGCTACCGCATAGTCAGCACTGGCTCTGGCCGTGGTGCCAAGCGCTGTAGAGTTGCTTTCCGATGCAACGGCCCCGTAACCCACCGCTACTGAACTAAACTCAGCAGCAGAGGAAGCCGTGCCTATGGCCGTAGCTTGTGCGCCTGCGGCCGAAGAGTCGGCACCGATTGCCGTCGCATCATTACCCCCGGTCGAAGCTCCATCGCCCACCGCCAGCGTATCGTCGCCATTCGCCGTGGCATCGTCGCCGACCGCAGTGGCATCGCTGCCCGTGGCGGAGGAATTGGTGCCGCATTCGAGCCCGTCGTCGTCGGTATCGGCGGTCGTGTCCGGGCCGTCGGTCGCATTGCATGGTGCTGTCTCGTCGGCCTGTGCAGGCACAGTAAGCGCAATCGTTGCAGTCGCGGCCAAGAGCCCCGCCGCGTAGTAGCGAAGTGCAATCATCATTCTTCCCCCTGTCTGGTCGCCGCACATGCCAACCCTCCAGGCGCGGCGAACCTGCCGACCATATCCTGATCCAGCCAGATGACAATTTTCCGGTCGGGTGCCGAAGGGAGGGCCGAAGTGCTGGCCGAAGTGCGGGGACGAAGCCAACCGCCAGCCCGGCGGGTTGGTGCGGGTGGTGGGACTCGAACCCACACGATCACAGATCAGGGGATTTTAAGTCCCCGGCGTCTACCATTCCGCCACACCCGCCTGCGCAGCCTTGCTCTGCGAGGAGGCGTGCGAATAGCGGGTGCGCGGCGATTTGGCGAGCGGGTGCGCTTGCTCGCTGCTCAATCGGGATTGAGCGCGTTGCGCATTTCCTTGCCGGGCTTGAAATAGGGCACCCGCTTGGCGGGCACGTCCACCGCCTCGCCCGTGCGCGGGTTGCGGCCGGTGCGCGCTTCGCGCTCGCGGGTGGAGAAGGCTCCGAACCCGCGCAGCTCCACGCGTCCGCCCTCGGCAAGACGCTGGGCTATCTCCTCGAAGAAGATATCGACCACCTGCTCGATTTCCTGCGCGCGCAATTCGGGATTGTCGCGCGCAAGCTTCTGCAGCAGCTCGGACCTGATCATGCCTTGCGCCTCCCGTTAAAGCGCGTTCGACCGATTACCCCCCGCGGGGCCCGGTTCTTACCATGGATGCGACCCAGTACGTGAACTTGCGTGCCAGAATCCGGGCCCTCGCGCAATCCACGTATATAAGAAATGTTAGTCGCGCGCCGTCTCCACGGTCTCGCGCGCCAGCAGTTCGCCCGGCGACAGGCCGAGACGAGCGAGGCGTGCGCGGATCTCGGGCCACTCGTGCCGGAGGAACGCGGCGCGCTCGGCGGCGCGCAAGCGCTCGGCCGCGCCCTCGACCACATACATGCCGACCCCGCGGCGCACCGCGATCAGCCCGTCGTCCTGGAACTGCTGGAAGGCCTTGGCCACGGTCAGCGGGTTGGCGCCCTGCTCCGCAGCGAAGGCACGGACCGAGGGCAGCATCTCCCCTTCGGCGAACGCGCCGTCCATGATTTCCGCCGCGATGAGATCGCGCAGGCGCAGATAGACGGGGCGCGCGGAGGAGGGTGAGGCGGATCGAACCATGGTGCGTCAGTGACATAATACAGCGGGGCGGGTCAAGGTTCCTGCGAACCCGATGATCGTGCCCGTTCAGGCCCTTATCATCTTCGGAAGTGTCACTTGGGCTTCACATGCGCCATTTGGGCGCTAGGGTGCGCGCTTTCCGATCGCGTCCGGGTAGAGCGATCGCGGTTCTTTGGAGAGGGATTAAGCCCAGCATGGCCAACGACGTATCAGCACTGCCCCACGGCGATTCCAAGGGGACATTCCTTGGGCACCCGAAGGGGCTTTTCGTCCTGTTCTTCGCCGAGATGTGGGAACGCTTTTCCTACTACGGGATGCGCGCCCTCCTGATCTTCTACCTTGTCCAGCACTGGCTGTTCTCTGATGCGCAGGCATCGGTAATCTACGGTGCCTACACCGCCCTCGTTTACATCGCCCCCGTGGTCGGCGGCTATCTGGCGGACCGCTATCTGGGCCAGCGCAAGGCCGTCCTGTTCGGCGCGGTCCTGCTGACACTCGGCCACTTCTTCATGGCCTTCGAGGGCGATGGCGGTCAGGCGAGCCCCATCATCAACGTGTTCTGGCTGGCGCTGGCGCTGATCATCGTCGGCTCGGGCTTCCTCAAGGCGAACATCTCGGTGATGGTCGGCCAGCTCTATCCGCGCACCGATATCCGTCGCGATCCAGCCTACACGATCTTCTACATGGGCATCAATCTCGGTGCCGCCGCGGGCTCGCTACTGTGCGGCTATCTCGGCATGCATCCCGATTACGGTTGGTCCTACGGCTTCGGCGCGGCTGGCGTGGGGATGCTGCTGGGCCTGGTGGTCTTCGTGCTCGGCAAGCCGCTGCTCGTCGGACGCGGCGAACCGAAGGATCCGGAGAAGATCCGTGGCGGCAAGGAGTTCCTTATCTACGCCGCCGGTCTCGCGATGGTCGCGCTGTGCTGGCTTGCGATCCAGTATCAGTCGCTGGTCGGCTGGGTCCTCGCAATCTTCGGCCTCGGCCTGGTGATCTACGTGCTCGTAATCGCCGTGAGCCGCCTGCATCCGCATGAGCGGGACCGGATTTTCGCGGCAATGTTCCTGATCTTCGTCTCGATCGTGTTCTGGGCGCTGTTCGAGCAGGCCGGGTCTTCGCTCAACCTGTTCACCGATCGCCATGTCGACCGTGGCGGCGTGCCCGCTGCCATGTTCCAGTCGATCAATGCGATCTACATTATCCTGCTCGCGCCGGTCTTCGCCGCTGTATGGACGCTTCTTGCGAAGCGTGGGTGGGAGCCTTCGACTCCGATGAAGTTCGGGCTCGGCGTCATCCAGGTCGGGCTCGGCTTCCTTGTCCTTGTCTGGGGCGCTCAGGCAGTAGGCCTCGGCGTGCCAACGCCGGTGGTCTTCATCTTCCTGATCTACCTTCTGCACACGACCGGCGAGCTGTGCCTGTCGCCGGTCGGTCTGTCGGCGATGAACCGTCTGGCTCCGGCCCACATGGCCTCGCTCATCATGGGCACCTGGTTCTTCGCTTCGGCGACCGGCAACTTCGCCGCCGGTCTGATCGCGGCGGCGACGGGCGCCGAAGGCGTCGGTGAAGAAGCCGGCAAGCAGGTTGTGATCGGCGTCTATTCCACCGTCGGCTGGTATGCCGTCGGCATTGGTGTGGTGGTGATGGTGCTCGCGCCTTTCGTGAAGAAGCTGATGCACCTCGACACGCTGCAGGACGACGATGTCGGCGACGATCTCGAAGGCCAGCGCGAAGGCCCGGGCGAGCCGCAGGGTGCGGGCATCCACCCGACCACGCGTCCGCACAACTGATCACGGCTGCGAGGGGGAAAGCAGATGCTCGCACGGACAATCACGGCCCTCGGCTGCGCACTGGCGCTGGGGGCATGTTCCACCATGGGCGGCGGGAGCGGGGGCAGCGCCAACAGCGCTTCCTCCACCTCCTCCCCGGCGGTCGGCGCGGATGGCAACGCGCCCTACGCCTCGACCTACGAGCGCTTTCCCGGGCGGCCGACCGCGCTGGTCGGCGCGACCGTCTATGACGGCACGGGCCAGCGGTTCGACAATGCGACCGTGCTGTTCCGCGATGGCGAGGTGGTCGAGGTCGGCAATGGCCTCGCCACCGACGGCTACGACGTGATCGACGGCACGGGCAAGTTCGTGACGCCCGGCGTGATCGACATCCACTCGCACCTCGGCGACTACCCGACCCCCAGCGTCGACGCGCACAGCGACGGCAACGAGGCGACCAGCCCGATGACTCCGGAAGTCTGGGCCGAACATTCGGTCTGGCCGCAGGATCCCGGCTTCACCCGCGCGCTTGCCAATGGCGGTGTCACCAGCCTCCAGATCCTCCCGGGATCGGCCAATCTCACCGGCGGGCGTTCGGTCACGTTGAAGAACGTGTGGTCGCGCACCGTGCAGGGCATGAAGTTCCCCGGCGCGCCCTACGGGATGAAGATGGCATGCGGCGAGAACCCCAAGCGGGTCTACGGATCGCGCGGACGCATGCCGTCCACCCGGATGGGCAACTTCGCGGTCAACCGCCAGATGTGGCTCGATGCGCAAGCCTATGACGGCTCGCGCCGGGATCTCGGCAAGGAGACGCTGAAGGGCGTGCTCGACGGCGAAATCCTGGTCCACAACCACTGCTACCGCGCGGACGAGATGGCGCTGGTCATGGATATGGCCAAGGAGATGGGCTACAAGGTCACCGCCTTCCACCACGCGGTCGAAGCCTACAAGATCGGCGACCTGCTGCGCGAAAACGACGTGTGC